>Ga0326727_10020927_pt1 | contig 12910 bp, 9 predicted proteins | sample MB2enrmetagenome_FD_207643 | JGI IMG/M metagenome (GOLD analysis project Ga0326727, IMG submission 207643) | Lab enriched peat soil microbial communities from McLean, Ithaca, NY, United States - MB29MY | ecosystem: Environmental > Terrestrial > Soil > Wetlands > Peat | place: USA: New York...
CTATCCACCGGTCAGCCCAAAGTCATCGGACGATAGACCCTCATGCCTTATAAATCCCCGCCCCGCAGGGGCGGAATCTACACTAACGGAGAACGTCGCTTCTCCATTTCACGCTGAGCCAGGACACAAGAGCGATGCAAGCACCTGAATACACGAATCTGGCTGTTCGTAAAAATTCAGCCGTAGGGGTCTAGAAGGAGTGCTGGCTCGCTCAGTCAGTGCGTAAACTTGGCATCGATCTTCGTATGCGCTTCGAATAGATCTATTTCCGTCCTGCGGATTATCGTTGGCATACTCGCCATTAATATCGAAAATGAGCTGGCCAACAGAATTGTCTTTTGCCGTGGCTTCCAGCATTCCTTGAGCCACAAGTTTGACAACGTTCGATTTGCCCAATCGGGTTTTGCCGAACATAGCTGTGCGACAGCCCTTAAAGTCCAGCATTGAGATCACTACAGGAATATCCAGCAGACTCGCAGTGTTTCCAGCTGCCAACTGGCACTCCATCGTGCGAAGGGCACCTAACTCGAACCGCTGCTCGCGCTCGACTGTGCCATTGACAACTAACTCAAGCAGATGTTTGTCGGGGGCGTAGACCTTATAACGATGGGCGCTCACAACATTGTTTACGTCGCCGGAAAACGCAAGATCGGTGAGACTGGTGGGGTTTGCATAAAACATTCCGAGAACATCGCAGTCCAATGCGCCCCATTGCAACTCACTTTGCGTCCACACGTCCAGTTCCGGCATTGACTTTTTGTGAAGCTCGAAATACGTCTGCTGGACCTGACTGCTCAGCGGTGTGGGGGAAACCCCGGTAACACGCAGCAACGTAAAATGCGGAGACACTTTGGCATGATTGCTGGGCGTCATGATCAGGAATGAGCCCCGGGGAATGCCGCCCACAGCAAGCTTATATGGATCCGAAGTAATGATTTTTGCGCTCTCGTACCCCAATTCAAGCACGTAGCCGACGAATCGCATTTGGTCGATCTGTTTCGCTTTTTCAAGATTGGTCTCGCGCTCAAGGAATAGGCGCAACGCTTCAATGGGGTTGCCCTGTGTCGCGGCCGTGTTCAGGAAATCTGAAATCGTCGTGTTGTTCGGGGTCATCTTCTGCTCCAGGCCGATCTGAAAGCAAGTTAAGTGGCGGTTACAATTAGCTCTTCGAATTGTTGTCGGCCGTCAGCATCCGCCGAAATGGAGGTGAAGCGCGATGTTGTTGTCAAAGTAAATCCTGCGTCTTTATAGAGGTTGCGGACTGAATCATGGTTGGCGTTTGTCAACACGATCTTGACACCGCGATCACGAGCCCGAGTCAGGACCTTTGCGAGCCGGACCTGGTCTTTCCATGAAAACAATTTTTCGTTGTATTTAACAAACCCATTGTTGCTGTGACTCGTTATGTAAGGCGGATCTGCGAAAACAAAATCGTCAGTACGGGCCTCGTCAATTAATTTCTCAAAATCAATGGGACGAATCTTCGCTCCTCGCAATGCAGACGCAATAGCATAAAAATCATCATCATCAAAAATCACGGAGTCCTTTGTACCCTTGGGTACGTTAAAGGTACCATTCAGATTCACCCGATATATGCCGTTGAAACAGGTGCGATTCAGGTAAATAAAATTGGCGGCTTTCGCCGCAAGACTCCGAGGCCGGGAGGCGCGCACAGCATAGTAGTATTCTTTGCAGTGATTAAATTCGTGGCACTCCAGAATCTCTTCGACGGCGTACGGGTCCTCCCGTAGGGCAAGGTAACACGCAATGAGGTCCTTGTTGATGTCTCCGAGCAGAGCCCGCTCCGGGCAGATGTGGAAAAAAACGCATCCGCTCCCAAGGAACGGCTCGATGTAGCGTTTGTAATTGTCGGGAAGGAGCGAAGAGTGCTTTGCCAGAAACCAGCGTTTGCCGCCAGGCCATTTCAGGAATGGGACCAGCTTGCTCACCTGTGACTCCCCTCCCCGGCTTAGAGTCCAGCAGCAGGCCAATCCGACCGTTCATCATGCCCGGCCGAGCGCCTTGTCTGGTTCCGGAAGTCGTTGATTTTACAGAGAAAGCAAACAGTACAACGAACTCGGCAACTCTGCAAGCAAAACCATCGAGTTCGGCTTAATCTACCGTTGGAATGCCCGCCCAAGGGGTCCCGCGAGCCGCCGTGACCGGGGCTGAAGCCCATTTTCTCAGGGCGCAGATGCCGCCGGTCCAGCTTGGCGGGACCGGCGCTTCCACCGCAACTACCCCAGCCCTTCGGGCGAGAGGAAAGTCCGCCCTTAGCAGTTGGGACTCATTGTCCGGCGGCCGGCGTCGCCTTGGCCACAATCGGCTCGATTGGAGCCACGGTGATGCCAGCGAGTGTTCGCTTCGGGAATTCGCTGTCCTTGTAAAAGACCCGCCCCACCGGCGTCTCTCCATTTGGTAATGCCACGTGCTGGTTATGGTCTGCCTGATTTTTGAAGAAGGCGAAGGCGTCCTCGGGTTTCTCGATCAGGTCGCTGGCCTGGGCAACTGGGATGCCGAGATGCTCCGACCAGAGCTGCGCCACCCATTCCTTTATTCTTGCGCGATCCGTAAAGGCGATATTCATTTCCGAATGGAAGCGCATGGAGGTGAAGGCGATATTGGCGGATCCTCCGGTCATGACCGCCCAGTCGCCGCCGAACACAGCCATGTTCTTGGAATGGATGTAGGTTTCGCTGTTGATCGCTTTGCCCGCCGCGCGGGGATCGGGCGTGTGGTTGCCCAAGGTGAGAAGCGCGACGTTGCGGTGGCCCTGGACCAGCCGCGATTCGGCTTGAAAATTGGCGATCCGCTCCAGCAGCCCTTGCTCGACGAATCCGGTCAGGGTGCCCTCGTCCGGCTTGGAGGTGAGGATGGCAATGATTTTGGCGCCCCGCTCGGCGGCCTCGTGGATTTCGGAGATGACGCCGTGGTCGAAGAAGTACTGGTTCTCGATATAGACCAGGCTTCCCGGCCCGGTGGCCCCCAGGGCGTTCAAATACACGTTCCGGATGCTGGTGTCTCCCTTGGGCGTGCCGGCATAGGTGTCCGGGGCTATGGTGCGCACCACCTGGAGCTCTATTCCGTTGGGTAGCGGAGGAATCCGCTCCGCCGTCACTGGAGCCGGGACATTCGCCGTCACGCCGGCATTGGGGATGCTCGCGCCGTTGTAACGTTCGACGAAATTCGCAGCCACGTCGGCCACCGCGGGTCCCTTGATCCGGTAAAAAATGTCGTGCAGGGGAGGCGTGCCTTCCAGTCCTTTGAGCAAGTCCTGACCTCTGGCTACGCGCCGGGGATCCAGGACGTCGTGCGCCGGGGTGTCCCAATAGGACTGGACCGGGTTGATGCCGCCGACAAACGCCACCGCCCCGCCGGCGCCGTCGTCCATTACATACGTCTTTTGGTGATGGCAACCCAGGAGCGCGGGAAAATCCAGGCGCAGCGGCTCGAAGTGTCCATGCGGCGAGCTATACCACTCGTGGTAACCCTTGGCCTTATCCCAGCGGGCCTGAATGCTTCCGGGGCCGTCGTTAACCCCGGAAATGGTGGCCGGGGCGGGGTCGGGGATGGTGTCCGCCGTCTTGGTTGCGGGCTCCCACACCACCATGCGCACGTCGATGCCGTTTTTGCGGCAGGAGCGGAGAAGGTCGAAGAACGTTTCGCCCGTTTCGGGCACCAGGAGGAAATCCTGCGCGCCGAAAGAGATGGTCAGGTAGATGAACTTCCGGGCGCGGCGAAAGGCGGTGGCAATGTCGCGGTATGCCGCCTGCCCGTCAATGAAAATCTCCACCTCGTTGCCCGCTCGCGGCGGGTAAGAACCCTGCTGCGACCAAAGCTTTGAAGCCGGCAAGTTTGGATGGGAGGTAAAGAAGGAGGAGAGCGTACTGCACATCTGGTGAAAATCGATTCGCACAGGTTACCCTCCGGCGACCATTTGCACCGCGTCTTGCTGGGGTCAGCAGCTTACACCTGATAGGTACCCGGAGCAACACCCAAGGCAAGACAACACCTACCACAGAGACACAGAGGCACAGAGGGAATCAGGAACGGCGGAGCAACACCCAAGGCAAGACAACACCTACCACAGAGACACAGAGGGAATCAGGAACGGCGGAGCAACACCCAACGCAAGACAACACCTGACACAGAGACACAGAGGACACAGAGGGAATCAGGAACGGCGGAGCAACACCCAACGCAGAAACGCAGAATCGCAGAAAACACCTGACACAGAGACACAGAGGCACAGAGGGAATCAGGAACGGCGGAGCAACACCCAACGCAGAGGCGCAGAATCGCAGAACGGGGCAAGAAAACACCTGACACAGAGACACAGAGGACACAGAGGGAATCAGGAACGGCGGAGCAACACCCAACGCAAGACAACACCTGACACAGAGACACAGAGGACACAGAGGGAATCAGGAACGGCGGAGCGACACCCAACGCAGAGGCGCAGGATCGCAGAACGGGGCAAGAAAACACCTGACACAGAGACACAGAGGACACAGAGCGAATCAGGAACGGCGGAGCAACACCCAACGCAGAAACGCAGAATCGCAGAAAACACCTGACACAGAGATCCTTCGCCAAGCTCAGGACAGGCTTCGAGGACACAGAGGGAATCAGGAACGGCGGAGCAACACCCAACGCAGAAACGCAGAATCGCAGAACAGGGCAAGAGAACGGGGAACGGGGAACGGGGAACGGCCACTTCAGAAGAAGTGGGTTACGCCTTCCTGCATGACTACTACGCGATTCTGGATGCCGTGGCGGCGGGCCTCTTCGGCTAACAAGCGCAAGGGTTCATCCATCGGCTCATGGGAGAGGCGAAAGCTGCCGTAGTGCATGGGGGTCATCCAGCGGGCTTGCAGGTCCAGGAAGGCCTGAACGGCATCGGCGGGGCTGGTGTGGACATTGCGAAAGGAAGGCGGATTGTAAGCGCCAATCGGCAAAAGGGCGAGTTCCGGTTCGAGTTTGCGTCCAATCTCGCGAAATCCGGCGAAATAGGCGGTATCGCCGGCGTGATAGATGGTCTGGCGGCCGGCGCGCAAGACGTATCCGCCAAACCCGCGATGATGATCCTTCAGCACCCGCGCGCCCCAGTGCCGTGAGGGCGTATGGACCACGGTCAACCCGGTCCGGCGCAGTTGCTCCCACCACTCCAGTTCGATTATCTCGGCGAAGCCCAGGTCCGATACCAGATCGGCCACGTCGGTGGGCACCACAATTACCGGCGGCTTACCCCCTTTACGCCGGGTCGCCCGGCAAACGGCACGCAACGACGCCCGATGTAAGTGGTCGAAATGGGCGTGGGTAACCAAAACCACGTCGATCGCCGGCAGGTCTTTGATCCGCAACCCCGGCCGGCGCTGCCGCTTGAGCAGAAAGAGCCAGCTCGCGAAATTCGGGTCGATGATGAGGTTCTTTCCGCCCAACTGGACAAAGAAACTGGAGTGCCCGATAAAAGTCACGCCCATCTCGCCCGGCCGCGCCAGCACCGGCTTCCGGGTCTGTCCGCTCACGGGCGTCACGACCGAGCGCCGCACCAGCTTGCTGAACTGGCGCGCACGGCGTCGCAGGGCGGAATCGAGGATGGGCACCACTGCACCATTAGACGCCAGGCTGGCCCGGCACGATGCAGAGAGCCTGGAACTTTGCTTGACCACGGATACGATGCGCGTGTGTAATCATTTCTAGCCGCGGATTTACAGAGGCTTACTTAATTATCCCAAGGCGGAGCGGTTTTCGGATCCGTGGGGGAAAGCCCGCATCGGCGGCCAGGAATCATTTCAGTGGAACGGGGGAAGCGAATGCAAGTGGCGTTTCTCGGCCTCGGCATCATGGGGCAGCGCATGGCGGCCAACCTTATCAAGGCAGGCCACGAAGTCACGGTATGGAACCGCACGCCACGGCAGGTGGAAGGTGCGCGCCAGGCAGCGACGCCGGCAGAAGCCGCGCAGGGAGCCGAGGTGGTCTGGATCTGCGTTTCCGACACCGAGGCGGTCGAACGGGTGCTGTTTGGGCCCGACGGGGTGGAATCGTCGCTCACCAGCGGAATGGTAGTGGTGGATTCCAGCACCATCTCTCCTTCGGCGACCGTGCGGTTCGCCGAGCGCGTGCGCGCCAAGGGCGCCGATTATGCCGACGCGCCGGTAACCGGGTCCAAAGTGGCGGCCGCCGACGGCACCTTGACCTTTATGGTCGGCGCCAGCGAGTCATTGATCGCGCACCTGCAACCACTCTTCAGCGCCATGGGCAAGGCGGTGGTTCGCATGGGCGATACCGGCAAGGGCCTGGCGGCAAAACTGGCCATTAATCTGCAAGTCGCGCTTATTTACGAGGGCTTCGCCGAGGGCTTGACCCTGGCCACCAAACTGGGAGTGTTGCCCGAGCGCCTGATCGAGCTGGTACAAACGAGCATGGTGCGCTCCGGAGTGGTCGACTACAAGGCTCCCTTCGTGCTGCGGCAGGATTTCACTCCTAATTTTCCTTTGCGCCTGATGCGCAAGGATATCGGCCTCATGCTGGAGGCCGCCAAAGAAGTGCGCGTGAAACTGCCGGCGCTGGAAACCGTGCAGGAGATCTACGATATTGCCGACGAGGAAGGCCTCTCCGACCAGGACTACGCCGCCACCTTCGAACTGCTAGAGAAGTGGGCCGGAATAGCGGTCAAGGCGGCGGGATAACTTCAGAAGACAGAAGCCAGAAACCAGAAACCAGACAACACCTACCACAGAGACACAGAGTCACAGAGAAACGGCACTTCTGAGCAACAAGACAGAAGTCAGAAGACAGAATGCGCCCCCCTTCTGACTCCTGACTTCTGACTCCTGACTTCTGACTTCGGGATTCCCTCTTCTGTCCTCTGTGTCTCTGTGTCTCTGTGGTAGGTGTTGTCTTCTGGTAACTATCCCGTGCCGATTTCTCTTTCACCAGGCGCGCCAATTCAGCTACTCTGCTTTTCCAGTGAAGCTGGCAGCACGAGTAGCGTTAGTGGGTTTGTTCCTGTTGCCTTGGCCTGCCGCGGCTGCCCAAGGGCCGGCGCTGGAGTCCGCCCGAGTCGCCGCCATCCAGGTTGCCTGGCAGCCGTCCCGCATCGTGAATGGTTCGCTCCTGGTTTTTCAGGTACGGTCCGCCACTGAATTCAAGTCGCTCACGGGAAGATGGCTGGGGCGTGACGTCCTGTTCTACCGCAGCCAGTCGGATCGGTTCTGGTACGGCCTGGGCGGTGTCGACGTAACCACTCCTGCCGGCACCTATACGCTTCACCTGGAAGCGGTGGAGAGTACTGGCACGATAGTTCAGTTGCAACGCCTGCTCCGCGTCGACCCAGGCAACTATCCCCGGTCTACTCTGCGCGTCGCCGAACAGTTTGTCACCCCGCCCCCCGCCGCCCTGGAACGCATTGCAGCCGACAAAGCTTTCAAACAGCGGGTGTTCAGCCAGATCAGCCTGATGCCCCAGTGGTCGGGTGCATTCGTGGTCCCGGTCCAAGCCGCAATTTCCACCCCTTTCGGAGCGAGCCGGGTTTTCAACGGAAAACTTCAGAGCATTCATCGCGGAATCGATTATCGGGCGCCGCAAGGAACTGAAGTCAGTGCGGCCAACTCCGGCCACGTGGTGCTGGCCCGGGAGATGTATTACGAAGGCAATTGCGTGGTGATCGACCATGGGCAGGGCCTGTTCACCGCTTATCTCCACCTTTCCCGGATCCTGGTAGAAGAAGGCCAGGCGGTCCGCCGCGGCCAGTTGCTCGGCCTCACCGGCGCCACGGGGCGGGTCACCGGGCCGCACCTGCATCTCTCCGTCATCTGGAACGGCGTGGCGGTCGATCCCGCCAATTTATTCCAGGTCGAAATACCGTCCCCGCTGGTGGCGACTGCCGCAGGGAAATAAACCCAACGCAGAAGCGCAGAAACGCAGAGGCCGGAAGACAACATCCACCACAGAGACACAGAGGACGGAAGAGGGAATTTCAAAGTCAGAAGGAGTCAGGTGTCAGGAGTCAGAAGTCAGAAGGGGGGACGCATTCTGTCTTCTGACTTCTCGGCTTGTTGCTTGTTGCTCAGACGTGCCGTTTCTCTGTGACTCTGTGTCTCTGTGGTAGGTGTTTTCTAGCCCTGTTCTGCGTTTCTGCGGTTCGGTGTTGGGTGTTGGTTCTTCCTCAGGCGGCCGCGAAGACAATCTTCCCATTGCGCTCGGCGGTTTGGGCCCGGCCCAGGGCGACCAGATGTAGCAGATGGGCGATCACCTCTCCGATAGCAAAGCCGATTTCGTGGCCATTCAGTTTGCCGAACAGAATTGGGAGAAAGGCCGCGGCGGTTCGCGGGGTGGCGGTGAGTTCCTTCACGATGTTGGCCAGCCGCTCATCATGATGTTGCTCGATGGCTTGGATGCGGGCCTGTAAGCCCACAAAGGGCGTTTCGTGCGAAGGCAACACCATCGCGTCGGCGCAGTTTTGCGCGACTCGCCGGTTGCTGCGGAGAAAGCGTCCCAGCGGATCCTGTTCGGCGCGGACGCCAAAGACACTGACGTTGGGAGTTATCCGGGGCAAGATCTGATCCCCGGAGAGCAGCAGGTTTCGTTCCGGGGAATAGAGCAGCGCCTGTTCCGGCGAATGTCCCTGCACCACCAGCACGCGCCAATCGGCGCCGCCAATCCGGAGAAGGGCTCCTTCCTCAATCAGGTTCAAATCCGGGGGTGGCAACTCAAAGTGGCGGCGATGGCGTCCCCATTGCGAATTGACCTCCGTGGCTGCCGCCTCCGGAAGTCCGTGCCTCTGCCAGAAAGAGAGACGGTCGCCCGTCTCCTGCGCCCAGCGTGCTCCCATCAACCGCTGCGCGCGTTCATATTCGCCCCGCGTCATGGCCGGGACGATGCCCCAGCGCTCACAAATCCACCGGCAATTGCCGACATGATCGGGATGATGATGAGTTACGATCAGCCGGGTAATCGGCCGGCCCTCCAGGATCCTGGACCAGCCGGCTTCGATCTGCTGCTTCACCTCGGGAAGGGGAAACCCGCAATCGACCATGGTCCAGCCATCGGTATCACGCAGCAGCCACAGGTTTATGCTGCGCAGCCGAAAGGGCAGCGCGGTCGAAAGCCAGTAAATCCCCGGCAAGACCTCTAGGGGTTCGCCGAACTTCGGCGGTACGGCCGGCGGAAACTGCGGGAACTGAGCCATCCTGGATCACCACTTTCCTGCAACCTCTTATTCTCCCACCAGTTGCGAAGGTGTGAAAAATACAAAACCTCTTCACCGCGGAGTATGCTTGGACAAGCTCAGCGCAGGTTTTGTAGTCGTGCCGAAGTCAGACGAAATAGAATCGGCTTCAGGAATGGTGGGAGCCCCCGCATTGATGCGGGGGGAGGAGCGCTTCAGCGCTCCGGAAAGAGTTTCGCCTCTGATCGCGCGCTTTAGCGCTGGCGCCGGGGCTGAAGCCCATTTCAGACATGGAACACTTTTCCCGCTGGACTGAAGTCCAGCTCCCCCCTGCTGAAGCACTATCAATTACTCACAAATCTGTCTGTGGGTGATAAGCGCGGGACGGCGGTCCCGCGCCTGGAGTTTGTACATTTCAAGCCTGCGTAGCGGGCGGAAGACGGTAGCCCCACGCGCAAGCGTGGGGACAGCGTGCCCAAATACCACAAGCCCGCGCAGCGGGCGCAAGAACTACTTCCACATGTATCTCTCGTCGAATTCCACACCGTGTTTCTTTAACAAGAACACGAACTCCTCTTGGAACGTCATCTTTCGGTGGTGCTCTGCCTGTCCCTGAACGTATCGAATCACCTGGGCGCGGCTGGATTCGCTAACGCTGAATGCGCCGTACCCACCCTGCCAAGCGAACGTTCGTCTTTCCGGCCAGTTTTCCTTGATCCAACTGCTGGAGTTCGTCTTGAGCACGCGCACACAATCCGCCACCGCCAAGTCGGCGGGCAACCGCGTCAGCAGGTGAACGTGATCCGTCGTTCCTCCGATCATGATCGGAATTCCTCGCATTTTGCGAAGGATCCCACCAAGGTAGCGGTGCACATCCACCTGAATAGGGCCGGCGATAAGAGGTGCGCGCTCGTGAGTTGAGAACACAACGTGGAAGAGCAGGTCCGTAAAGGTATGAGCCATTCTTTCGCCCCCTCCCGGGGGCTCAAGGCCCGAATGGCTACTTTACCCCACGCTCACGCGTGGGGCTACCGTCTTCCGCCCGCTGTGCGGGCTGGAAATGTACTATCTCCAGGGCACGCATGCCGGTGTTTGTGGGTAATTGATAGTGCTGAAGCAGGGGGCTCCCACCGAACCCAAAGTTTGCCTAACTTGGCTCCCGCCAAGCGGGACCGGTGCTTCCACCGAAAGCCCGGCGCACTAAAGCCTGGCTACAAGCCAGGAACCCCGGGCTTGTCGCTTGTGGCTTGTTGCTTTTGGTCAGAGGTCCTTGTCTTGTGGCATAATTAGGGCCGCCTAGTTACTTACTGGTTACTTGCTGGCCATGAGGAACTCGGGTTATGCTCCAGCCCACTTTTTTTCGTGTCCACAAGTCGATCAGTAAATGCACGAACTTCCCAGGATGCAAGGAAGCTGGGGTGGTTCCTGCATGGGGCTGCGCCAAGTTGGGCCGAGGCGATCCTTGAAGAGGGAGAATCCTATGGAAACCGAGAAGCCAGCCCGTGCTGGCCAGCTTACTTTCAGAATTGTCGGGCACGCCATTGACTCCTCGCCGATCACGCGTCCGCTGGTGGGGGTGATCATCATTGCGGCGCTGGCGTCGTTGTTCGATGCGGGTGATGCCTACCTGTATGGGTTCGCCATACCGGGCATCGCTAAGGAATTCGGCGCCAAGCCGGCCCAGTTGGGATTGATTGGCTCGTTTACTTTGCTCGGCATGTGTCTGGGCTCGTTCATGTGGGGATGGCTTGCCGACAAGTTTGGCCGCAAGCCCGCGTTTACCTTGACCCTGCTGATGTTCTCTGTTCTGTGCGGTTGCTGTGGTTTGGCTCCCTCGATCGGCTTTCTGTACGGCGCGCGCTTCTGCATGGGGTTAGGAATCGGCGGGTCGATCCCGGTTGATGCCTCCATTTTGGCCGAGTTTGCTCCGGCGCGCATCCGCGGCTATTCCGGAGGAGCGTTGCCGATCGCCTGGCCGGTCTCCACCTTCATCGCCTCGGCGACCGCCCTGGCGGTGCTTCCCAGATGGGGCTGGCGGGGACTGTTTTTTGTGGGCGTGATACCGGCGTTGCTGGTCTTCTGGATTCGGCGTAACGTGCCGGAATCTCCCCGCTGGCTGGCCAATCGGGGCCGTTTTGACGAGGCCCGGAAGGCGCTGCATTACCTGGACATCAACGATGACGCGATTGAACGCTCGCGCGTTGCCGTGCAGCACGAGAAACCGCTGCCGATGCTTCCCCCGGCGGTCTTCCGCGACCTGTTCACGCCCGAGATGCGCCGCCGCACGATTCATACCTGGATCCTCTGGGTGCTGCCGCTCATGGCGTCGTGGGGCATGAATTTCTGGATTCCCCAGATCTTTATCAAGTTCCACGGACTGCCGGTGCAGGCGGCCGTGAAGAACATGTTTTACATCTCTTTCTTTTCCATTGCTGGACGCTTCCTGGTGTACTTCCTGAGCGAGAAGGTGGGCCGCAAGTTCTTCATCACCTTGGGATTCTCCGGGGCCGGCGTTTTGCTCTTCTTCCTCATCGGGAATCAAACGACGGGGACCTTCTTCCTGATCGCCGCTTGCTACCAGTTCTTCATGGAGATGGGCCTGTGCGGCAGCACCATCTATGTGCCGGAAGTTTACCCGCTGCACATACGCGTGCTGGGGGCCTCGACCGCCATGGGCCTGGGCCGCATCGGCGGGGCTGTCGGCAGTTACGTGATCGGCGCCTGCATCGGCGCCCAGATGATGACGTTCTGCTGGGTGTTCCTGGGCGCAGGTTCGCTGATCGCAGGGCTGTCCACGATTTGGTTGGGCATTGAACCGAAGGGCCAGAACCTGGAACAGCTCAACAAAGAGGGCACCGAAGGCGCCGCTAAGATTCACCGCGAGGAAGCGGCCACGGTGGCCGCCCACTGAAGCAGTGGCAGGACACAAATGATGCTGGAAGGCAGAAAGAGAAGAGCGCCGTTTGCGGCGCTCTTCCCGTCCGTGCCAGAGGGAAAACCTAGCGCAGAGACGCAGAACCGCAGAGCACAAGGAGAAAAAAACAAATTCTTGATTTTTTCGGCGGTTCTGCGTCTCTGCGTTGGGTTTTATTCTTTCCAGGAGGATTGAACGATGAGCCAAGCGAGCCAGCTACCTGAAATCAAGTCGCGCAGTGAAGTGCGGGATGGAATGCGTATCGAGTGGAATGTCCCCATCCCGATGGATGACGGCCTCGTCCTGCGCGCGGATGTCTACCGCCCCATTGCCGAGGGACGCTATCCGGTAATCCTCACCTATGGCATTTACGCCAAGGGCTTGGCCTACCAGGAAGGCTATCCGATGCAATGGGAGAAGATGGTAGCCGATCATCCGGAAATCCTCGAGGGCTCGAGCAATAAGTTTCAGTGCTGGGAGGTTACGGATCCGGAGCGCTGGGTGCCGCAGGGCTACGCCGTGGTCCGGGTCGATTCGCGGGGCGCCGGCTGGTCTCCCGGATTCATGGACCCCATGTCCCCACGGGAAACCGACGATATCTACCTGTGCATCGCGTGGGCGGGGACCCAGCCGTGGAGCAACGGCAAGGTAGGTATGCTTGGCATCTCCTATTACGCCACCAACCAATGGCAAGTGGCCGCCAAACACCCGCCGCACCTGGCCGCCATCATTCCCTGGGAAGGGCAGAACGACCCCTATCGCGATTTCCTCTATCACGGAGGCATTCTGTCGCAATTCCAGGAGCGCTGGTGGAAGCAACAGGT
>Ga0326727_10020928_pt1 | contig 12909 bp, 12 predicted proteins | sample MB2enrmetagenome_FD_207643 | JGI IMG/M metagenome (GOLD analysis project Ga0326727, IMG submission 207643) | Lab enriched peat soil microbial communities from McLean, Ithaca, NY, United States - MB29MY | ecosystem: Environmental > Terrestrial > Soil > Wetlands > Peat | place: USA: New York...
CTGCATCGCGGGTTTACGCCGCGCCCCGGAGAATCGCTTGAGAGCATCATCGACGAGGCTCTCGGCTGCAAGCTGAAATATGAAATCGTGCAGAGCGGACCTTGGCGTCCGCAGTTTCTGGTGGCTAATGGTCTGGGACGCGGGCGCGTGTTTATAGCGGGTGATGCGACGCATCTGTACATGCCCACCGGTGGCCTGGGCATGAATACGGGAATCATCGAAGCGCACAACCTGGCCTGGAAACTCGCCGCTTGTTTGAAGGGTTGGGGAGGCGTGGCCCTGATGCAGAGTTACGAAGCTGAGCGCTTGCCGGTGGCGCGCCGGAATCGCGAGCACGTGAAAAAGTGCGCTGCTGCCGTTTTCGAATCCCAATTCCATTGCACTCCGGACGCTCTCGTCGAGTCAGAAGCAGGCGTCAAGGCTCGCGCTGCGATGGCCAATGAATTTGAAGCCAAGGTCAGCCGCTTGTATGAATCGCTCGGCATTGAGATCGGCTATCGGTATACGGGTTCACCGGTGATCTGTCCCGATAGCGAAGCCGAACCTCCCTACGAGGAGATCCGATATCTGCCCACAACCGCGCCGGGCGCGCGGCTCCCCATCGTTTTCTGCGATAACGGCACGGCGCTCTTCGATCAGTTGGCTGCTGACGGCTTTACGCTCCTCGTGCTGGGAGCAAGCGTGGAGGAAGCAGCGCCGATGGAGGCCGCCGCGCGAGCCGCGGGGTTGCCTCTGACCGTTCTTCAGGTTGACGAGCCCCACATTCGCGAACTGTATGGCCGTCGTTTTGTTCTGGTAAGGCCCGATCAGCACGTCTGTTGGCGGGGAGATCGAGTTCTGGCCGACTGCACCTGGATTATTGACATCGTTCGCGGCGCAAGCAATCGGCAAAGTGCTAAATAGGAGGCGCAATCGATGAAACTATTCCACAACCTGAAGCTCCGGTTTTTGTTGTTCGCCTCGATGCCCTTGCTGCGGCGCGCCGAGCGCAAGTCCAGGCGGTTTCAACAAATGTTGCGGGACAAGCCGTTTGTGCTCCAGATCCTGAGCCGGGACGGGGCGGCCGGTTACTTCGAACTCAAAGAAGGCCGCCTGCAACTGCACTTCGGAAGGCATCCCCACCCGAGTTTCTCGCAGACCTGGGCGACCAGCAAGGATGCGGTGCATGTCATGATGAGCCGCGATGAATCGGATTTGATGCGAGCTCTCGAAGACGGCCAATGCGAATTGGCCGGCAGCTTTCTGGTGGCAATGTGGTTTAACGAAGCGATGAAAATTGCACGAAACGCATGACCATGGGTCGCGATAGGGACGAACCTCGCGGCCCGCCCCTCGCGCAGATCCGTGCGTGCGCCCGACTTGGGGATACAGACGCTGTTAACCGAAGCGGAAGGCAACACGGAGCAGGGCGTTAATCGCGAGTCCTGCAAAGACCCCGCGCGGTCGGAAACGCTGCGCATGTTGGGAAGTTTGCTGCCACCCAATACAACGGAATGCTGCCACCGGTCATTGAGACCGCAAGGGAGCAGGTGAGTGCCAGGTGTCAGGACCACTCCATCTTACCTGGAGGTGCTTACCGACTATGAACCTCCAGGTCTGGCGATATGTCTTCGATTCACGATCCGGCCGTGGCCTGCACAGAAGGAGTGTAGACGATCACTGCAACTTGATCTTGCTTACGATCTCTTTGGTTGATTTTCGCGAAACTTCTGCCAGTTCGGCATAGCGGGGCCAGTTGGCCACGGCTTCTTTTACCTTTGCCAGAATCTCCGGCGCGTTTTTTATCCCATGCTGTTTGCCCAATGCCTGAAGTTCGGCTTTGCCGGGATTCCTTCCTTCGCCCATGACGAGCATGCTTTGCTCGCCGCCCGGGCCATAGGAAAAGACCAAGTCGTAGGCGGGCGCGAAAATCCACTCGTTTCTCGCGTTCAGAAGGAACGAAAAATTCTTCACGTGATCGTCGCGGTTATGAGCGAGGACGTTGAAGCAGGCCAGCGCATAGGCCTTTTCGGCATCCTGGATATTCCTGGTCAACGCCAGGGTCACGCGCAGAACCATATCGTAGTCGAGGCTGGGACTGCGATGATCGGCATGTATCAGGCCGCCAAGGCTATGCATATGGATGCGGGCATCGCCGTCCCGGTCGAAGCGTTTCGTGCCGAAATATTTGTTTCTTTTCGTGCAGAAAAGATGGGTTTCAGGCATCTGCACGCCTGCATCCTTTGCCATCAGGCTATAGGCGTATTCGATAGCTCCCACGTCTCGCGCGTCCTGGGAAGACGGAAACTTGATCATCCAGTGCGCGAAGCCGGGTTGCAATTCCTGCCGGCCGTGAATGATCATTTTCTTGTCGGTGCTCACCTGCGCCACGATCTTGGGCCGGGCGCCCGAAGAGGAGCCATTGAGCAACAGCAGCTCTTCGAATACCTCTTCGTTTTCTCCGGCCAGCACGGCGGCTGACTCCTCAGCGAGTTTGTCGAGCGCCAGCGGAGCATCATCGGTGTTTTCGAAACCCAGCTCCGGCTCGTAACTGAGAGCGCCCATGCCGTGCCGCCCCACATAGGCCAACCGGTCGAGCGGATTCAGTTGGCCGCGATGGATACCATGTCTTTCCACTGAGCGGTCGAGCAGAAGGCGGCCCCATCCGTCCGGCAGGCTGTCATTGAATACGCCGAACAGGCCGTCGAAGATCGTGATGTCGGCAATGGATACGCCAGGCCTGAGGGGAAGTTTGATCGGCGAAATCTCGATGTCTGAAGCGATGAATGAGGCGTCATACTCGTAAAGGACCTGCCTATCCTTGAACGCGAGGCGCCCAACCTTGCGGCGTTGGTTTCGCGCGTCCAGATAGACGGTCAGCAACTCTATCGGGCTATACGTCATGGATGCGTCCTTTACTGCCCGTCGCTCTGCGCCGTATCGCCGGCGTGGCCAGCAGAGCGTCGAGCGATTGGGCGGCTGGGATTGGCTGGCTTTCCACGACCAGCTTGTCGAAATCGTCAAGGCAATCCAGCACCAAGGCTAGATTCAGAAGCGAATCCAGCGCGATCAATCCTTCGCGCTCAAATCGCTTCAGTGAACTCCAGGTCACGCCCGAGCGCGCCGCCAGTTCTCTCTGCGTCAGGTTCATGGCAAGACGCCTGGCTTTGAACCGCCCTGCAATTCCTGTCTGTACCTCTTGCATCGTCCTGAGACAAACAGCCAATATAGTACCTCTTCAAGCCTATTATACGACGTAATGGTTAATATATTGACCATTTATTTCAAAGCAAAAACCATTACCCGGCTACCAGTTGCTCACGTATGCTCTGGTGGCGACATCAAGAGGGGAAATATGCCTACTACTGCAATCGAAGTTGCGGGCGTAGAGCCGGCAATGCTTCAGTAACGACTTGGCACACATCCGACTTAGCCTTTGTCATTAACACATAATGTGTCCGGTGGTCGTAGCAAGTGAAATGTCCGCTGAGCGGGCGGCGAGGATGGATCCATGCGATTGCGCGTGGAGAACTATCCGGCGCCCGCCGTGGAGCGGGCGATGAAGGTAGAAGAAATCACTCGCAAGCGGATCGGTTTCGCGCTGAGCGACTCATTCCGCCGCTCGTTGCTCGAAACACGCACGCTGACGAACACGACGAACTCAGAAACTGTGCCATTGCGAGAGCTTCTCACTGCGGCCAAACCCTAGCTCCAATTCGGCAGAGCCAGCCATCGTTTGAATTTGCATTGCGGTTGTATTCACGTCGTATTGTCGTGTAATTGGCGTTGCTTTGACCTCTTTTGCCGTGTTATTGAACGGAAACGGCGCCCTCTAAATCATGCCGATTCAGGAACTTCCTTTCAGACTATCCCCTATATACATGGCTATTTTGCGGTGATGTGAACGCGCTGATGTGTAGGTGTTGCGTGGAAGAATACCGGCAACAGAGCGGAAGCCCCGAAATGGGAGCTGAGGAAACGACAACATAGATGGGCGAATTCGTGGTCATTTTGAGCCGTCAGACGCTCCTCCATGCGACTAGAGAGGCTATTTCGTAGCTTCCCCTTTGGGGAGTATGTCGGTCGCCCAATTTACGGTGGTGCCCAATTCCGCCACCTCGGCCACTTTGGCGAAGATTTTGTCTCCGGTGACAAACACGGCTCCGGCTGCGATTGCCTGGGCGGCTATCAGCATGTCCATGGCCGAAACAGTGATCCCTTGGGATTCAAGTTTGGCTCGAACCTGTGCGTAGGCTAAAGCCTCATCCGAGCCCCAGGGCAGAATCTGGACGTTGGCAAACAACCCTTCCATTGCCGCGCAACGGGCGCGAGACAGAGCGCGTTTCGCCATCCCATAACGTGCTTCTGCTTCAGTGATAACCGATATGCAGAGAACAGCGTCGCGGTCCTTGGATAGTCTTTGGAATTCGGCGCGGGCCGCTGGGGAAATGCCCTTGGCGATGTAGCTGAACGTGTTAGTGTCGAGCAAATAGGTAACGGTCATTGCCGTTGTTGACTTTCAGGAGCATCATCTTCAAAAAGCTGGTCGAGCGCCGGGAGGTTCTCAGGCGGTCGACGATCCCGGTCCGCCGCGCTCATAAAGTCCTCGGGAAGTTCGGCCGCATCGAGAGCAGCAAAGACTTCGTCCAGACTCGGAACTTCTGAAAGGATTACATCGCCGCTGTCAGGATCGCGACGGATCGAGACGGCCGACGAATGGAAACGAAATTCGGCCGGAATGGTTACATGCTGACTCCTGCCGCTCATAAAGACTCGTGCTTTTGCATTGTTGGCCATACTTCTCCTATTGCTGTATAGCATAGCTATATAGCTCCGTCTTGTCAATGGATTCTTCGACAAGACCGTCTGCCGTTGCCCCGGCGGACTGTTCTATTGCGCCTGGCCGGGAGGACTGCCGGCCACAGCTTGTCCGGTGTAAAGGATTCGCGATCGCGTTCGGTCATTGGAAGCGTGCCTGAAAGCACACGCGCGCCGCAGCCGCCGCACTCGCCCATGCCTCCACAAGGGAACTCGAAGCCATGTGTGGCAAGAGCGGCGACGAGCGAGCTGCCACGAGGCACATCGAGCTCGACAGAGAGCGGCTCGAGTCGAATCCGAATCCGATCGGCGCTCATTCCGATTCCACAATAGAATCATCGAACCTGGCGCGGATGGATGCGCCTGGCGGAACGATGAGAAAGTCGCCTTCGTCCCACGGGCCGTTGACGAGGCGATCGAGTAGCGCGAGCGAGCCCGGAACCTCTTCAAAGGCCCAGCCTTGTTCTTCGGCTTCGGTGCGTGCGCGGTTGCGGCAGGCTTCATCGGAGGCGACGCCGGTGGAGATGTAGGTGAGACCGGAGTAGTGGAGGCGAAAGGAAGAGAATTGCTCAAAGAGGAAACGGCCGTTGTCTTCGCCGTATTTGGCGATAAACTCGTCGAGCGAACTTTGTTCGCCGAGAGGATTTTTCTGCGAGGCGAAAGCCGGCTGCAGTCTGAGATCGGGGGTTTGGAATTCGACCCAGCCGGGCGAACGGTAGTAGACGCCGGGATGGTCCTGAAAGTAAGCGCCGTAGCGATGACGGCTGCCCATGAGCAGACCGATGCAGTCGTGGGCGCGAGGAAGGACGAGTTGCGTACGGCCGGCGCGGAGGCCTTCGGTGCCGCGGCCGCACAGCGCATAGCCGAGGAGAATAGCGTCAAAGCCGAGTTCGTCGGCCGCGTCGATGCGCTCCTGCAGGTGGGGCCGCATTTCGATGCCGAGCGAGTGCAGGCCCATGGGGATGATCTCGAGGTCGACGGCATGCAATGAGCGCGCGAGGATGTGCTCGAACTCCCGGGTGAAGACCTGACAGGCAATAGCTTTGAGACGCATGGTGTCACTCGATCCAGTATTTCAGAACTAATACGGGATCTTCAGAGTTCATTCCTTTCGGAAGTTGACCCTGGGAGATTGCCTGGTTCTTCCTGGGCTAGACAGCCGCGCTCAGAGGATGATCCTTTACGCATGACAGCATAGCGCGAACATTTTCCGGAGGCGTATCGGCTGGGAGCGCGCAGCCGCTATTGAGCACGAATCGGGGAGTGTCGGCAAACACACGCAACAGCTCTTCCGTTTTCTGCTTGACCAGTGCAGGAGTTCCAAGGGCCATGACGCCGGAGGGATCGATATTGCCGACAAAAGTAATCTTGTCCTTCAGGATTTCGTGGGCCAACGGTACGTCGGTTTTGAAATCTATCTCTAATGCTTCCGCGCCAACTTCCACCATTTGTCTCAGAATCCGGTCGATCTTCCCGCAGATGTGCAAGAGGTAAGGCAGTCCCTCCCGATGCGAGAAATCTGCAGCCCGCTGTTCGTAAGGCAAAGCATAGACACGATAGAAGCGCGGAGATAGCATTTCCGGGCCGGCGGGACTGTCTCCATTGGAAAGCATGTGCGCACCGGTCCCGGCCATAAGCTTGAGAAACTGGCAGGTAACACCGGTGCAATACTCGAGCAGCGCGTGAACCAGCTCATCGCTTTCCTGAGAGGCGACATCCATAAGCCATTGATCCAAACCGCGCATTGATCCCGCCAGCGAGAACGGCGACTGGTCACAGTTCCCGCGGATGAAGATTTCGTTTCCGTACTCGCGCACGAGGATTGAAACGGCCTCGGTCCATATTTGAATTCCGGGGTTCTTCGATATGTCGATCGGCTCGAGGTCCCTCACAGCTTCAAGCACAGGTAAGCAGGAGCCGTGGCAACGGGCTGGATTGTCTTCAGGAAAGTCGATGGGAACGCCAACGGCGCCAGCCAGAGTGGCTGTATCAATATCGACGAGAATGCCATCTAGACGATAACGCTCAGCCGCTTCTCCGAAGGACCGGGCTATTTCCGTGGGGTTTTCACGAAACTGACGCATCGTGATGCCAGCCTCACGGGCGGCCATCATGAAGTTGTGCAGCATCACAGGAACGCGATCCGGCCAGATGCCCTTCAGCGCTGCGTCGATTCTTTGTCTCCCATTCAATTCAACACCGCGGTATCTTCTCCGGCCTCTGCGATCATTTTCAGGCCGCCGCCAGCAGGTGCTTCACCAGGCCCACTGCCCCGTTGGCATTCTCGCTGTAGCCGTCTGCGCCAATCTCTCTGGCGTACTGCTGAGTCACCGGCGCGCCACCGATGAGAACCTTCACCTGCGTCCGAAGGCCCGCAGTCTTGAGTGCATCAATGGTCAGCTTCATCGCCGGCATGGTAACAGTCAACAGAGCCGACATGCAGACAACCTGCGGTTTGCGCTCTTCGACTGCTGCTACGAAGCTCTGCGGCGAAACGTCGGTGCCGAGATCAATGACCTCGAATCCGCTGCCCTCCAGCATGGAGGCGACGATGTTTTTGCCGATGTCGTGCAGATCCCCCTTCACAGTCCCGATCACCACGCGGACCGACATCTTCTGCCCAGAGGCCGCAAGCAGCGGCTTGAGCAGTTCCATCGCGCTCTTCATGGCTCTGCCGGCAAGCAGAAGTTCGGGAACAAAGTACTCTTCGCATTCGAAAAGCCGGCCGACTTCGTCCATAGCCGGCACCATGGACTCCTGGATCAACGCCATGGGCTCCTCGCCTGCCGCGAGCGCCTCGGCAGTGGCAGCATGCGCCTTCTTGGCGTCGCCGATCAATATCGCATCATAAAGCTCTTTGCATTGACTCATCTCAATTCACCTTGCTTAACACTGAGGTCAGGAATGTGCGCTTTGTATTAGGAGATAGGGCAAAATCAACCAATTCCCGCGGTTCTCTTCGTTCATCGGGACTTCTCCTGGTTAATGATTCAGAAAGGCAATCCATTGGGACCGCTCTTTCATTTCTTGAAGTATCAGCCCGCTTGAATTTTCAGATCGCATCCCGGGCCGCAGGCTCAAGTGAGTGCGCAACGTCGCGTAAAGCGAGCAGCCGATTCAGCTCCCCGTCGCCATCGCGGTAATGCCGGGCATGGTCCAGCAGAGTCCTCTTCCACCTTTCGGGTGAATGAGCAAATCATGCCAATCAAGACGTGACAACTTCACCTTGTATGAAATCGTCGCCCTCAAGCATAATCCATACAAATTCGGCTTGTCTTCTGGATTTATGTCGTAAACCAATAATATTTTGACCTGGCGCTGGTGGTATCGACAAACGGTTGCTCCTTACTTTTCCCCGAACAGCTGAGGCGAAGGTTGGGCCGATAGCAATTCTCGTTTCCGTCCGGGTGTACGACCGCAATTGCAGTCTGTGCGTTGGACGCCACTTGTGGCGCCTTCTGCTTTCGGCTTGTTCTTTCCGGCTCCGCCGATCACGGCAATGGTGGTTCCCTCTTTCAGATGCAGGAGCCGTGCAGCTTTATGAGGCGCACCCTGCAGCCCATGGCGAACCGCCTCAACCGCTCGTTGCATTCGGGAGGGCATGGCTACGTCGCGGAGAAACAAAGCCCGTGAAGCTGAGCATGGATCGCCGGGCTCTTTCCATCTACGATCCTGCGGAGCACCAGTGGAGGGTCAAGCCAGGCGCAAACGGAATTCCGGCCGGCAACGCCTCTCGATCTGCCGCTGACCGGGACGGTTACAATTCAAGAGTGATTAACATTGCGGAGGGTTGTGCCCATGGCTCCTCCGGTGAGGTTGGCGATGAAGAGCCGCATGGAGAAACAGTCCAACCGGACTGAGGTAATCCTGAATGAGCTTCGCCATGCCGGCTCGGCTACAGTGGAAGCGCTGAGCGAAAAGCTCGATGTATCGTTTACCACGATTCGGCGGGACTTGCAGGAACTCGAGGAACGCGGGCTCCTGCGCCGCACGCATGGCGGCGCGGTTCCCATCGAGCCGTTGTTTTACGAAGCATTCCGCCATGATCGCTCCTTCCAGGACCAGGTGGAGAGCTTCGCCGATGAGAAGAGGCGCATCGGTTTCGCTGCGTCGGAATTGATCTCTGCGGGTGACACTATTGCCTTGACCGCAGGTACGACCACCACGGAAGTCATTCGTCGTTTACCCTCCGTCGGAGGCATCACCGTCGTGACCAATACCGTGAATGTGGCCATGGAGCTTAGCAAGCGCAAGGATGTACACGTCTTCGTAACGGGCGGGCACCTCCGCGGCGACTGGTTTTCGCTGGTCGGCGCCGAGGCTGTCGCGAACATGAGTACCGTGTTCGTCGACATCTTATTCATCGGCGTGAATGGAATTGACGCGCATCAAGGACTGACCTGCATTAATGCGGATGAAGTCGGCATCAATCGCAGCATGGTGCGGCAGGCGAAGCGTAAGATTGCCGTGACCGATCACAGCAAGCTGGGGGTGGTGACCAAATGGCTGATCTGCCCCACGCCTGCTATTGACCTGCTGATTACGGACAAGGGTGCTTCGGACAAGATGATCGCGCCATTTTTGGAGCAGAAGATCAAGGTCCGGCGCGTTTGACTGTCATCCCGTTAAGGCACGAAGCCGGGCCACACATCCGATACCCTTGCCGGGTCCGATACGAACATCACCGTATCCGGAGATCGCAGAAAAATGGGGTACATGCTCGTTGAGCCGTCGATGCCCAGTTCCGGGTAATCGCGTGCAGAACGCTGCTGAAGAGAAGACCGCTCGTAGTGCGGGTTTGGCTGCCATTCGAGTTCGCCACTGTGCGTAAGGATCGGGAACCACGCGAGACCACGGTGAGCCCGAACCCCGACGTAGTCGAACCCGTATTGCCGATCGCACCATGCCCCGAAAGACATCTTTTTCTCCGGATCCGCGTTGATGACGCAGTGTGCCCAGCCGGGTGGCACGACCACGTGCTCTCCCGGCCCTGCGGTGACAGCGATGCAGCGCCCGGGATTGTCCTCGGCACGTTCCTGCGCATAGACAATGGCCTTCCCGCTCCAGATCTCGAAGATCTCCGGCGGCGACCATCCGCTGTGGGGAGCGATGGCATGAACGTGACCCTGCGATCGTACCGGTTCTGAGCCCAGCCGTCCCGACGCGTAGACAACAGCTCCATACAGAAGCATGCGGTCCTGCAGCGCGGGGCGATCGATGTGCCGGCCGATATCCATGGCGATGCCGTAGACCGGATCGGGGCCATCGCATTGCGGATCGCGGAGACTGGGGCGGATCGCATCGAGGCGCCGCATCTCCGGCTGCGGTCCGAACATGCCTTCGCCGTATTCAAATGCGAGGAAGTCATCGGCCAGACTGATGGGCAGGCCCGGGTCGAATTCAAGAGCTGCAGCCATTACGCATCCTCCCGCACGTATGCCTTGATGGTCGCCAGCGGCTGGCTTGTGGCAGACGCCGGCCGAATCGTGTATGGACCCACACCTGCTGGAATTATGAAAGTCTCTGCATAGTGGACTGTGAATGGCGCGAATCCGCCGCAGGGGCTTTCGACGATGGCCGCATCACCTTCCACAAGGTTCAGCACATTGAGATTGCCGTGCGTATCATGCTTTACGGGCGCAGTGAACCAGTGACGCCTCGTCTCGAGGAACTCCAGCGGATGCAGACCGGTCCGCTCCTCGCGCCAGCCTTCGCCCGATGCCACCGTCTCTGTCTTCGAGATGAGGTGCTCGCGAATCCAATCGGTAGTGCGGTCCCACTGAATGTTGGCCAGACCGCGATCGAGGTGGATGGGGCGCGGCCGCCCGTCGAGACCAAGGCGTCCCCAGTCCCATAGCTTGAATGTGAAGATGTAAGGGGTGGCGCTGATCTCCAGAACCATGCTGTTACGCCCGGAGCAATGAATCGTACCCGCCGGTATGGAGAAGTGGTCGTGCTTGCGCGCCGGCCATACATTGACGAATTGCTCGGCCGGAAAGGCCCCGCCCCCTTGCTGAGCGGCCTTGAGTTTTGCGGCCATATCACGGGGATCGATCCCATCGCGCAGCCCGAGGAACACCGTGGCATCCGGCTCCGCATCCAGCATGTAGTAACTCTCATCCTGGGTATAGGAGATTCCAAAATTCTCCTGGATGTAGCGGCGCAGCGGGTGGACCTGCAGCGACAGGTTTCCGCCCTCAATCGTGTCCAGATAATCGAAGCGAATGGGGAACTCCGCGCCAAACCTCCTGAACACGTCCGCGCCCAGCAATTCCTGTGGGTGCTCATGCACAAGCGTGAGAGCCGGCAATTCGAAATGCCGCGAACCGAACTGCAGTGCCAGGCTGTTCTCTTCCGGCACGCAATTGAAGCACCACGCGTAATTGGGCGGTCCGTCCGGCAAATCGAACTTTCGCCGCATCCACTGGCCGCCCCATGGACCGGGATCGAAGAACGGCACCACACTGAATGGCTGACGCACGACGTGCGCCAGTGAAGAACGAAGCACATCTCCGCTCACCATGGCCGGCCGATCCGGACGGTTCTCATCGATCACGAAATCGATGCGGCGGTAAAGATCGTGTTTCTTTCGATCGGCGGCTCGCCAGTCCAGGAAATATCCCCGTTTGTAAAGCGCGGCCGCTGAAGTCTTCGCGTCGGAGAGCCCGATGCTCGATGCGTCGCCGCGGCGCTGCCGCTGCTGGATTTCCCAGCGCGACACGTCAATGTAGACCAGCAGGTCGAAATCGGGCAGCAGAACTGTCGCACCGATACCCAGCACAACCACGGGGCCTGATGCGCCTGCGATTTCGCTGCGCACAGACGCCACCTTTTCCGGATCGAAGAAGTCCTCCAGTTGCGCTGTACTCAGCCTCCCGAACACCGGATCGTCCCCCAGCAACGAGGCGAATTTCCGCTCGATGACCGGACCTGGCAGCATCGATTCCGCCGACCGGATCACTCGGGCCGGTGAAGAAGAGCCTATCAATTCTTCGCAGACAACTGGGATATGTACGCCCGGATAGCATTCGATGGCGATTCGCCGATAGCTTTGACACCCTCGCAGCCGCTCACGAATCGCCGGCCAGCCGATCAGGCATTCCTCTTCGCCGAATGGGACGGGCACGGAAGGATACTTCTCGAAGTTGGAAGAGTTCGTCATAGGCTAGACTCCGCAAGTTCAAGAGCTCCGTAGAGCGCTGCCTGTGATCCCAGAACAGAGGCTCGCAGGGGCACCACGCGACCTGGCGTCCACGCATGCTTCCGCACATAGTCCTGCAGGATCGGAAGGATCTGCGCCTGGCGCTTCAGAATGGAGCCGCCAAAGACCACGACTTCAGGATCGTAGGCGTGAATGAGTGCTACAGTAAGCGCCGACCAGACGGCGAGGCAACGCTGAAGAGTCGCCATTGCCGGCCTGTCTCCTGCGTCGGCCGCCTGAAACAACTCGGCAAATCCGAACTGATCCGCTGTTGCAAGCACGCCGGCCTCGCCGCGCGCCTGCTCGGTGTAGATACTTCGAAGAAATGTTGTTGCGGCTTCGGCTTCAGCGCACCCCCGGTTTCCGCAGGAGCAGAGCCTGCCTTGCAAAACGACAGGCATGTGACCGCCGATTGTGCCGGCCAAACCATGTTTACTCTGCAACAGCTTTCCATCGAGTAGCGCCGCACCTCCAATCCCGGTGCCGAGCGTAATCATCACGGCGTCGCGTACGCCCTGCGCCGCTCCGCAGCGATACTCGCCCAGAAGAGCCAAACGCGCGTCATTCTCGATCAGGAACGGCAAACCGAGTTCCGTCCGGCTCCAATTTTCCAGGTCGAGTTCCGGTCCGTCGTCGAACTTGTCGTTGGTGGCCAGGATCCGCCTTTCCCGTGCGCTGACAATTCCTGGAAAGCCAAGGACCAATGCGGAACAATTCGAAGGCTTGATGCCCGCAGTCACCAGCAATCCATGGAGCGAATCTCGGATCACGGGCAAAAGCCCTGCCAGACCGGATCTGCCGCTCACCGCAACCGTCTGCGTGGCTGAAATCGCATTGTTCTGGATGACGGCGCATTCCGCGTGGGAACCGCCTAGATCCACTGCCAGCACATTTACACCAGACATGGAGCA
>Ga0326727_10020929_pt1 | contig 12909 bp, 12 predicted proteins | sample MB2enrmetagenome_FD_207643 | JGI IMG/M metagenome (GOLD analysis project Ga0326727, IMG submission 207643) | Lab enriched peat soil microbial communities from McLean, Ithaca, NY, United States - MB29MY | ecosystem: Environmental > Terrestrial > Soil > Wetlands > Peat | place: USA: New York...
AGGCCATCATGCAGTTCGATTCGGTGGTCCAGCAGAACTCGGCGGCATCGGAACAGCTCGCCGCGTCGGCGGAAGAGCTCTCGGGGCAGGCGACCGCCCTGCAGGACAGCATAGCCTTCTTCAAGCTCACCAAAACGAAACCCGAGGGGTCGGAAGCTTCACCGGCACCAGTGAGGAAACAGACAAGCATGGGAGCCGTTGCACGGACCAGTCGCAATCCGATGGATGCCTCGTTCGAAGAGTTCTGAGACTGCAAGGGCGGTGAGGAAGCGATTCTCCACCGCCCTGTCAAGCGGGCCTGACTACATCAATACGGGGAGGTAAATATGCTGATTGAATCGGATAAAGTCGACATCCTTCTTGAGGCTGCACGTATCCACGCTCAGAAAATATATGAGTCCACTGGCAAGAAGGAGTTCGAAGCCGGAATGGTCGCTGGCCTCGCGAATGCGTTTGAGCTGCTGAATGCTTTTGTCGAAGACCTCAGGCCTGAACCAATAGTCCCCCACTTTTCTGAGTCGGAGCCACTCTCCTTGAGGATTGCCAACTTTCTTAATGACCTTCGTGAGGCTAGTCAAGGACTCTGATAAAATGGACAAAGAGGATCGTCGTCATGGGCATCAGTAAGATAGGCCTGTCGCCTCGTAAGCGACGAGGATTACCGCTAGAGTCCCGCTCCGGAGTTTGTTTACTATGAACCATTTATAGACTATAAAACGCATTTTTATAGTCTATAAATGGTTTGTTTGTAGACTATAAATAGCAATTATCTAGACTATGTTTTTATAAAACATAGTCTTTACATTTATCAAAACAAGACTATACTTTCCCCGACAACAATAAATCCAATCAGAAAGGTGGCCATAATGGCGCTCAAGATTTCAGTGATCAAGAACCCTTTGCCTCATTGTCTCAAGCCTTTCTGTGTGCGCTCCGAGACTACCGACATTGTGGAGTTCGATCGTTTCGTCGATATCATGTCGAAGGGCAGAACCACTCTCTCTCGGACCGATATTCTCGCGGCGATGCAGCTCTACAAAGAGGAGCTTCAGAAACAACTGGCCGAAGGGAAGACCGTGAAGACCCCGACGGGCTCGTTCTACCTCGGTGCGTCAGGGAGTATGGACGCCCCCGACGAAGCCTTCCTGCCCAAGACAGACGATAACAACCACGAAGTACGCCTCCACCATCGGCCGGATAAAGACTTCGAGAGCTCCTTCCTCGCAGAACTCGAGATAGACCGCGAAGAGCGGCTCGCCCCTTCGGCCCCGAGCATTCAGTCCGTCCAGGCGGCCGAGGAAGGGGGCGAAGGTGTCATTCGGCCCGGCAGTGTGATCATAATAAAAGGAAAGCGCCTGCGCTTCGACGCCAAAGACCAGGGGCAGGGCGTTTTCTTCTCGCTGCCCGCCTCCTCAGGATCTCCACGAGGCGCTGCATGGAGAGCCTCGCGCTATTCCCAGATCCTGCCGAGCTCCGTCATGGCTTTCGTCCCCGAAAACCTCGAACCGGGCAGGTATACCCTTGTCCTAAAGACACTGCGTAGAGGCCTCGACATGCTAGAATACAGCTTCGAAGGAGTGGAGGTTTCGGAAGGAATCATGGATTTTCGGACGGGAACAAGCGCATAGCCTGGGTCGTTGCCCGGCTTTTCCTAGCCGACAATGGATGCCGACTCCAGTTCGATTCGAGCGACGCCATTACGACGATGCAGGCTTTGGCCGCCGGAACTCTCGATGACAAGCAAACCGCCCAGTGGTTTCGCCAACATCTTGAAAAGGGATTTTAAGCCAAGGCCTGGGCTTCTATCTCGTCCTCTGTACCCCTCGTATTCCATGCGCAGCTCAGGGATGTATAAGCTGAATAGCGGGGAAATAGGTTTGGTATCTGTCGAGATCTCGGGTGAGCAAAGTCAGGTGCTCGGCTTCGGCGTTGGCGCCGATCAAGAAATCCGGCAAGATCATTTTTGCGGTACCCCGATTTTGTTTGTAACGTATGAAGGCCTGCCCTGCAAGAAAAAGAGCTTGGGGACTTGGTCGGAGCAAGGAAATCCCCATCTTTCCCAGAACACTCAGAGCCTGTTCTGCCGAGGGAAAGACTGGCGAAAGTTCGGCAAAGGCTATATCTGAAACAGCTAAGCCCTGCGAAGCGTGAGCTTCCAACTGCTCCTTGGACCAGGATAGCCACTGGGTATCCGCCGTAAAAAGATCGAGAAGAACGCAGGTATCGACCAGAATCATGGACGTTCACGAGTCTGGTCGAGCCATTCGTCGGTACTCGGAATGCTACCGCGCGCGATACCAATGAAGGCGCTGAAATCGGGGCCCTCATCTTTTACCAAAACGATGTTCCCGTCGCGTTCCACGAAATCGACTTCCGAGGAGGCGCTGATACCGATTTTCTTTCGTACCCACAGCGGAATCGTCACCTGCCCCTTTGTTGTTACCTTCATGGTATTACTGTAATAAAGTAATACCATGAAGGTCAAGGCGGAGCGTTGAAGATCTCACCATAGCGACCGAAGATCCGCTGGTGACGATGTATCCAGGACTGGATACCCTTTGGGCCTAGAAATGAACGATCGAGTGTACATTAGCAGTCCTATGTTTCCTCCTCAACGGGTATCCAATTCAGGCTGTCCAATGACTCGGTTAGTCCAGGAACTGGTATATATCATTGATCTATCACGCAAAAAGGACTATATTTTGCTGGAGCCGATAGGGGGACGACCATGAGTCACGTAGCTAAGATTTTTACAAATGGGCGAAGCCAGGCAGTGCGCCTACCCTCAGACTATCGCTTCGATGCAAAGGAAGTCTATATCCGCAAAGATCCGGAAACGGATGATGTAATCCTCTCGCGGAAACCGGAGAATTGGGATGATTTTTTAGCATTGCTTAAGGATGCCAACGTTCCAGGTACGTTCCTTGGCGAAGACGAACGAGCACAAGGAACGCATACGCGCGATCCTTTCTCGGGGTGGGATGAGTGACCCAGTACATGCTCGACACCAATATGGTGAGCTATCTAATCAGGGGGAATCCAGAGGTTGTGCGACACGTTGTGGCCACCCCCATGAACTCATTGTGTATTTCAGTGATCACGCACTGTGAGGTACTATTTGGTCTGGCAAAGAGGCCCGACGCCAAACGTCTCCACCTCGCCGTCCAAGAGTTTCTGCGACGCGTCGATGTCTTGCCTCTTGATAGTGCCGTTGCACAGCAGTATGGCAGTCTGCGAGCTGCGATGGAACGTAAAGGGGAAATACTTGCCCCGTTTGATCTGCTTATTGCCACCCATGCGCTTAGCGTCGGCGCGGTACTGGTGACAAACGATATGGCCTTTAGACAAGTTAATAATTTGGTCATTGAAAATTGGATAGACTAACAGCCTCGATCGTCGAGGCTCCTGGGTGACGATGTATCCAGGACTGGATACCCTTTGGGCCTAGAAATGAACGATCGAGTACATTGATATAATCACGGGGGAGACCTATTATAGTCTTATGAAGACCGCTACGATTAGTCAGTTTAAAGCGCATATCTCCGAAAATCTGAGAGATGTCCAGGCGGGGGAGCATGTCGTCATCATGGACAGGAATACAGCCGTAGCCGAGGTTAGTCCAATCCGTATCCCAAGCCCCGGCGAGACCAAGGCGCGGAAAAAATTTAGTGTCCTTACACCGCCAGTCATCCTATTGAAAACCAATGCTGTCGATTACTTGGAGCAAGAACGGGGATCTATTTGAAAGGAACGCTGGATTCGTCGGCAGTCCTACGTTTCCTCCTCAATGGTGATCCGATTCTCAAAACGGCGGAATCTTGGTCTTGGGTCGGGGCCAGGGCGAAATCACCGAGGACCAGTACTATCAGAGTCTGGACTGGCTTCATTCCTTTTTGGATGGGGTCGTCCTCGTCCCCGTCGGATCTTCCATTATCCGTCGAGCCTCACGCCCGTTTCCGGTCCTCTTGAAAACTCTGGATGCTATCCACTTGGCGACGCTGGACCAGCTTTCGGAAGGGGAAGAACCCAGCGAGTGGGCCTTTTTGACAACGGACCAAGCTCTAGGCAAGGCCGCCAGGCTTCTGCGTTATCAGGTTTTTTAGCCAGGCGTTGGTATATACCATATGGGCAAGACGGAGCTAGGACATTATTCGAATGGATTAATCACCGCGAAGAAACCGAGGTCCTCGAAGTCCTTGGCGTTGCGGGTGAAGAACTCCCTGACGCCTTGGGCCTTGAGCGTCAGAGCCAGGACGAGGTCGAAGGTCCTTCTAACAGGGAAAGAGTCTTTTTGCCAGAGCGGCTTCAGTTGATCCATCAGAAAAGGTTCCCAGGCACAGCGGCCCCAACCGGATCGTGACCGGTACCAGTCGATTTTCAGAGTCGTTTCCGAGGCCGAAAGCGGCTGCCTTAATACCGCCGGGTTTCGCAGAAGTCTGTACAGCTCAAACCAGACCTGTTCGGCGACGATCCAGTCTTGAGGCGAGGCAAGGGCCTGTTCGACCAAAGAGCGACAAACCGGATACTCGGGACAGTCGGCATTCATGGAATAGAAGAGGATATTGGTATCGAGACTTTTCACGGAAGGTCATCATCCTTGTAGGCCGCTTCGCGCATTTCGGAGGGCGAGACCAGTATAGTCCCGCCATGGAAGACAGGGGGATCTTCACGGACCAGCTCGATGTCGGCTTCGGTACGGGAGAGCCATAGATCGACTGCAGCGCGGACAAGTTCGCTGACTGGACGATCCTGGCGCTGTGCCAGAGTGCGAAGCCTATGGAGTTGAGGCTCGGGGAAGAGTATTTGAAGCTTTTCCATGGATACAGCATAAGCATGGAGAGTCGGGATTGACAAGAGGCTGTTCGCTTTTCACGAGATCAGGGGGAGCTCCCTCGTGTGTTGAAAATCTCATCATAGCGACCAAAGACCCGCTGGTGGCGATGTATCCAGGGCTCGATATCCTCTGGGCCTAGAAATGATTACAATATGTGCGCCGAGCCTTAGCATTCATGGCTAGGAAAGGCTCTCGGCGTCGACTATCGGGAATTCCTCGAGTAGAGGCTGACTCGCGAACCGTGGCTATGCCTACTGCCTTTCGGCCAGGATCATGTTCTGTTCCGTATGCTATCCAGCCATTCGTCGGTACTCGGGGCTTTAGGCCAAGGCGTGGGCCTCTATCTCGTCCTCTATGGCTTTCGTGACGAAGTCGTTGAGGGACTCCCCGCGAGCCTGGGCTTTAACAGCGGCCTTCGCGTGAAGGTCCGGAGAAATGCGGATAGGGATACAGCTGTAGTCGATATCGAGAGCGTATCTGATTACTGCCTTTCTTCCCGAGTGTGCCACAGTCGGAGGATGTAGATCGTTGCTTCGTGTATCTCATACCGCAGCTCGTAACTTCCGACCAAGATCCTCCGCACTTCTCGTGGCTCGAATTCTTCAAGCTTTTCGCCGATCCGAGGATTTTCGATCAAGCTGTTCGGTGCGCTTGTCAGCGATTGCACTGTTTGCGCGGCGGCCAACTTGTTCACAGGAGCCAAAAACTCATATAAACGAACCAAGTCGGATAATGCCTTGCTGGTCCACTTCACGACCATCAGCGCGATACAGGTGTGGGCAAGGGGGAGTCGGATCCAAGGCTATCGGCCCAGGCCTGGACAGCCTGGTGATCAATGAGATGGCCTCGGTCGACATCAGCCAAGCCTTCACGCGTTAAGCGGCTGCGCTCCTCTTCCTGATCAATCCAGGCTGTAAGCGCTTGCTTCATGATCCAACCGCGGGAGCGCTCAAGGCGTATTGCAAGCGCATCGACTTTTTCAGCCAGCAGCGATGGAATGTGCGCGGTGACTACTTTCGTCTCCATGTAGATTCCCCCTTAGGTGCCACAATAATCATAGTGATTACTAATGATTATTCCAAGTGCGTGAATAGGACGAGGTCGAAGGTCCTGGAGGTTCGGAGGACGAGGCTGTCGAGAGGTTGGACTTGGGAACCGCGGCCATGACAGCCGCCTCTAGGCGGGCCTTCCGAGGAAGGCCTTGCCGGCGAGGAAGAGGGCGGCGCGCGGAATAGGAGCGAGCGTGAAGAGCGCGCCGTCTATAGCTTCGTCCAGGTCTTCGATGCGGGAAAAGTCTACGGAGACCTCGGCGTAAACGATGTCGTCTATGAGAAGCTCACCTGCCGACGCGGCTTCGGCCAGGGCCTGCGTAGAACGCTCGCCCCATATCGGATCGTTGGTAAATAAGTCGAGGACGACGCTCGAGTCGACGAGAACGCCGGGCACCTACGACCTCGTGAGCGCGAGGATGTCGTCGGTGGAGAGGTTGGCAGTAGCCACGCCGCGATAGGCAGCCAGCCGCTCCGCCGCTGCGTCGACGTTGCGCTTCTTGCTGAGATAGGCCCTATCCCCCTCGAGGCTGAACTCCACTTCAGAGACCGGCGTGATTCCGAGCGCTTTGCGGATGGGAAGGGGAATGGTCACTTGGCCTTTTTCAGTGACGTGCATGGTACTACTCCTACGGTAATACTACTACCCTAGCCCCATAAGTCAAGGTTGCCTCGTACCGATTCCTGGCTGACAAAAGCCTCATCGTATTTCCGCATTTTCCCCTAATCTCCCAGCGCTGCGAGCCGATCCTCAATATCTTGTTTCTTTTTCCCGATACTAATATGTAAGTCTCATGTCTCTAGCGCGCCGGAGGACTATACTCTATATAATAATGCCTAGGGTGAGCCCCATAGGCTCGTCTTAGAGCATGGTCTTGCCGCCGACAAGGTCTCGGCGCCGCTTCCGGTCTGTTTTGCCGTTTTCAAGGCGGATGACGAATAGGAGCCTAGCCATGTGCATGCATGCCAGTACTAACACCTACCTACACCACTCGATGATCCTCAGGCTGGCGCTGTGCGCGATGCTGCTTATGGCGGCGGTGGGAGCATGGGGGGTGGAGTATACATGGAATGGCACTGCCGGTGGAGGCGACGGTTCGACATGGGCCAGCGCGTTAAACTGGCTTCCAGCTACTGGATACCCCAGCACGTCTTCCGATATCGCGGACATCTCGGGAGCGCAGACGATCAATCTGACGGGTGCCATCGTTGTCGGGACGCTCAACTTCGACTATGCCAGCGCGGGCTTGATCACTCTGAACTTGAATGGATATACGCTGACAGCAACTACAGTCAATTTCGGGAATAGCAGCAGTCCATACTACCCTTGCACGGTAGACATCAACGGTTCGGGAAGCATTATCACCGCGACATTGGATACGGACCAGACCACCAACAATACCGTCAACCTATCTAACAACGTCTCCTTGACCGTGAATACTAATTTCTATGCCAATCAAACTGATGGCACTACTACGACCTTTTCGGGCGACGGAACCTGTACGATGTACCTTAACGGCTCGGTTGGGGCTTATAGTTCGAATAGCGTATTCGTAGATTTAACGGTCATCATCGCAGGAAATACATATAATCTTACCACGACTGGTTCGCTCTCTCCGGGGCAAAAAGTGGAAGTGACGGTGAGCGGCACTTTTGCCTCCGGCTTGCAGCTGCAATACCAGACGATATTGAATGGCACACACCTCTACACTATCTATGAAAGTGATGGCACAACAATTGACAGTACTTTTTCGGCTGCTGTCACTACATCGAAAAATTTCGCCCAAACGACGAGCACCAATTCATTTGTTTTTTATCTAGGGATACCTACTGGAACGTACACAGACGGCCAATATATGACATTGACCGTTTATGCGCCTGGAGGCACGATACCGATAGGGGCCGTTACTTTCACGTACAATAGCACTGATGACACCTGGATCGGTGGCACGTCGGGCTCTGAGACTGATTGGTTTACCGATGCCAATTGGTCGACTGGTGCGAAACCGACTAGCTCTTCCATAGTGACGATCCCCTCGACAACCTATCATCCTGTTCTTGCAACGACGGGTGCGACGGCGTCGACTATCACTGTCGCATCCGAGGCTACGCTGGACCTCGCAGGCTATAGCTTGACCGGGGTTTCCACCATCACGAACTATGGAACCGTGCGCCTCGAGGGAACGGAGACTGTGGCTACTACGAAGGTAAATGGGGCTTCCAGCACTGTAGCGTATTACGGGACTACGACTAGTCCTGCCTGGGGTTCTAGCTATCAAAGCCTTACAGTGAGTGCGGGCAGTACGACTTTAAGCTCCGCTACGACCGTAAACGGTAATTTGCTGCTATCGGGAGGCGCTCTCATCACGGGAGCCTATGCCTTGACATTGATGGGTGCCAGCAACCAAGTGACAAGCGGAAGTCTTAATGTATCATTGAACGGCTCGATTGCTGCAGGTGGCAATCCCTTGAGCGTCGCGGGAGCGCTCACGACTTCCGGAGCGATCGTCTGCGGTACTTTTACAGCGACTGGATCGGTCACTAACGCCGCCAGTAATACGATCAATGCGAGTGGTTCGGTGAGCATAAGCGGGACGTTCACGAATCCGACGTACAACACACTGACGATGAACGGGAGCGGAGTGAGTATTGCGAGCACGCCGAGTCTGGGGACGCTAGTGGTCAACTCGAGCGGCACAGTGACGAGCAGCGGGAGCCTGACGCTTGGAGGCGCGCTGACGCTGACAGCAGGAGTGGTGAGTCTGGGGACGACGAGCCTGTCGATAGCGGGGAACATAACTCGCAGCTCGGGGTATATCACATCGAGCGGGACGAGTGGGACGATCACGCTGAACGGGAGCGCAGGGGTGCAGACTGCGGATTTCACGGGATCGGTGATACCGAATCTGGCGATCGACAACACGTACACGACGCCGACGGTGACGTTGAACAATACAGCGGCCTTTACATGGAACGGCGGTCTGAGTTTTACGGCAGGGACGTTAGTGCTGGCGAACTACACGCAGACGATAGGCACGATAAGCGGGAGCGTGACGGGGAGCGGGACGCTGGACGCGAGTGCGGTGGGAAGCAGCAATACTCTTACAGTAAGCGGGACAGTCGGCGTATCCGGCACGGCCCTAACGGCCTTGAAAGCGCCGGTGGGGAGCTTAAGCGTTGGCGGCAGTGCGTGGAACGTTGGGACGTTCGCGAACAGCTTGGGCACCGTAGTTTTCACGGGTACCTGCACGATGTACTGCGGTTCGACCTTTAATACTCTTACGGTGAACGGCACGGTGAACCAGAATGCACAGACCATCACTGTTGTGGGCAATCTTGCCGCAGGCAGCGGCATATGGAACTGCGGCAGCACGACCGGTACCCTGACGATCGGCGGGAATCTTACGCTCGGGACGCTCTCGAACGCAGGCAGCGCTACACAGACTTTCAACGGAACCTCGAGCGCTCAGACGATCACGCCATACGGGCAGACCTTCGGGACGGTCACCATGACCGGAACTGCGGGCGTTATGATGGGAGGAACCGCGACCTTTGGAAGCCTTACGATTGCGTCAGGAGAGACGTTCAGCCTGGGGGGATCGAGCGCGACGAGCTTAACGATCAGCGGGACCGGTACTGTCCTCACAACCGGCACTTCGGGCGGCCTGCAGTGGAACGGGGCGTCGGCCACATCGAGTCTAATATTCAGCGGAGCATCTCCGGTTATCAGCAACGGTAACAGTGTGGGCCTGCAGGTTGCCAGCAGCGCGAATACAGACCTACTCTCCGCGACGGGGACTAACGCGGTGAGCCTGACGGGGAATGCACTGTCGCTCAACGGCAAGGCCCTGACGGTGAGCGGGATATCGACGGCGGTGGCGCACACGCTAGGGGCGAGCGAGGTGCTGACCCTGGCCGGGGCAGCGACCTTCTCGGGTGGGCTGACGTTGAACGGCAACTCGACGACATCGGCGGTGGTCGGCAGCAATACGCTTACGGTGACTGGGCTCGCGATCACCTATGGTACGGTTTCGGTTTCGTCGGGCAGCGTGCTTGCAGGCACGAGCGCGATAAGCCTCGGCGCGAACGGTACCTTGAGCTCGACTGGCGCGAGCACCTTGACCGCCGGTAGCGTTTCCAACTTAGGCACGATCGGCATCGCGACGACGAGCCCTACGTCCTGGACGATCAGCGGGTTTTTCTCATCGAGCGGGACGATCACGAACACAGTGGCAAATACAATCAGCGTGGGCGGGTACCTGTCGGTGAGCGGAACGTTCAGCGACGCATCCACCTATTCGACATTCTCGATGACGGGCACGTCGGCAACGGTGACTACGGCAGTCCCGATCAGTAATCTCCAAATCGCGTCGACCGCCACGACGGGGATCGTCGTCTCGTCGAATGCCTTGAATCTCGGCGGCACTTTGACCGTGGCCTCGGGCGGCATCCTGAGCGACGCAACGAATAACCTGGGCATGACGGTAGTCGGGACGAGCACAATCAATGGGAGCCTGTCTGGCGGCAGCGCTACGGACAGCTTCGCGGCGATTACGGGAAGCGGAACGCTCAACGCAAGCTCAGGCTCGACGACGATCTCGGGCGGCATAGCGAGCGGATTGACGTTCAATCATGACTCGGGCGCGGTGACGCTGAACGGAGGGACGGTCGCTGCCTACACTTTCTACGACTTGGCCATAGCCGGCAGCGTGACGGCGAGCGGGAACTGGACGGTGAACCGGAAATGGACCTATACGAGCGGAACCTTCACCTGGAACAGCCATTCGGTGATACTCGCCACGACGACGACCGCGATCATCGCGGGAAGCGCGAGCTTCTACGCCTTGAGCTGCACGGTGGCGGGGAAAACGATCGAATTCACTGACGGTACGACACAGACGGTTACCGGGGCGCTGACGCTGCAGGGTGGTTCGTCTGGCAGCGGCAGCCTTTTGACGCTGACCGGGACATCGACGGGAGGTTGGACGATAGCCGCCTCGGGGGCGACTGCGAGCTTAGGGTATCTGAGCGTTAATTACGCTAACGCTTCGACGGTGAACCTGACGGCGAGCGCGAGTTACGACGGGGGCACGAACAACACGAAGTCGTACAGCTACAATTGGTTGTTCGGAGCCACCTCGATAGTGTGGAGTACGGCGGCGACGACGACGGACTGGAACACGGGTTCGAACTGGCAGTACGGCTACGTGCCGAACGTGACGGACAGCGTGACGATTCCGACGGGTTGCAGCAAGTACCCGGACATCAGCTCGAAGACAAAAACGATCGTGGCGATGACGCTGAACGGAGAGATCGACGCATCGGCTGCAAGCGGTACGATCACGCTGACAGGCACGGCGGCGGGCACCTTGACCGTCGGGAGTGCCGCAGTTGTGGGGACGCCCGGGAACGTGACATGGAACATGACGGGCTCTGGCGCCACGATCAACTCGAGCCTCGCCTCGAGCCTCGGAAATTTGACGATTGCTCCCGGCTCGAGCGGCACGGTGAACCTTGGGGCTGCCTGCTACGTGAACGCGCTAGCCCTGACGAGCGGCACGCTGACCGCTACGACGTATACGCTCCATGTCGCAGGGAATCTTACGCGTACTACAGCGGGCATAGTCACCTTCTCCTCTACCGGCACACTAGACATGAACGCCGCTTCCGGTACTCAAACACTCGACCCCACTTTATCGACCCTGGGCAACCTGAGCGTGAGCGGAGCGGCGGGTACGGCGCAGTTGCAGGCCGCATTGACCGGCTCGCAGGCTCTGGCAGGGAATCTCCTCGTAACCGGAACTTCCGCCTCCCTCGACATGAACGGCAACTCGATTACCATGGGCGGTAGTCAACTCGAGGGTACGATCGCTAACTCAAGTGCTACAGCGGCGAATTTTAAGGCGAACTCGGCACTGACCCTCGAGGCCAATACCTCGATCACGACGGCAGGAGGAACTATCGAATTTGTCGGCAAAATCGATAGCGCTTCTTCGACTAATTATACGCTCGGCTTAACGGCGGGGACGGGCACGGTCAAGTTTGATCTTGCTGTAGGCTCGACGCAACCTCTTGGTGCAGTGACTATCGTGAGCGACGGTGGACTGACGATCTCCTCGACCTTGAGTGCGGCCTCGTTGGCCGAATCCGCTGGCACGGGCACTGCAACCATAGCAGGGAATGTAACGACGAGCGGGGGTCTTGTTAGTCTGGTCACTACGGGAACTATACAAGCCGCTGGGATTACCGTCGCCACTTCTGGTGGTAATCAAAGCTACAATGGTGCATTTAAGTTAACAGCAGCCGGACCTTTTACAGCTTCTTCGGCGAACGGGACAGTTCATTTTTATAATGCGGTATCGGCCGCAGCAGCAGGCAATGCCCTGACCGTATCGGCCGGTACTGGGGACATTACTTTTGACAGTACTATTGGCTCAAGCGGGACGCGCTTGGGGGCGATGATTTTTACCCTTAATGGAACGCTTAGCTTCGGCGGTGGTCCCGGCAGTGTGTGGGGGAATAATGTTTTAACTATTCAACCGAGCACGGTTGCCTGTAGCATCGGAATTGCCGGTGGAGTCGGAACTCTCCAGATTCCGAATGCCACTATCAGTGCTCTTAATTCTGGTTTTACCCAGATTACTATTGGGCTTAGCACGGGTACTGGAGCTGTGACGACAGCGGCCAATACAACGGCATTTACCAGTCCGCTATTAATCCAGTCGAATACGGGTGCCGGAAGCATCACTATCGGAGGAACATTAACCGCAACTGGTTCGGCAACAATTGGCCTGACAGCCCCTTCGATTAGTTTGAGTGTGAGTGGAACAGCCATTACGACGCAAGACCAAGCAATTACTCTAACAGGTGCAGTCGCTCTAACCCAGAATACATTGATTACGACGGTGAGCACGACCGGGGCGAACATAGTGTTTAGTTCGACGATAGGGAACGCAAGCGCCCAGAGCTTAGGATTGAGGGCAGGGACAAGCGGGAACGTGGTGTTTGGCGGGGTAGTAGGAAGCG
>Ga0326727_10020930_pt1 | contig 12909 bp, 17 predicted proteins | sample MB2enrmetagenome_FD_207643 | JGI IMG/M metagenome (GOLD analysis project Ga0326727, IMG submission 207643) | Lab enriched peat soil microbial communities from McLean, Ithaca, NY, United States - MB29MY | ecosystem: Environmental > Terrestrial > Soil > Wetlands > Peat | place: USA: New York...
CTCGTGCGCGCCAATAAATCACCCGGAAGCGTCAAAACACGCAGAAAATCAGCGAGTTGGAATATGAATTTCCTCCTCGAAATCCTGCAAATGAAATGACCGTTAACCTGGAATCCGTGCCGTGGTCGACGCGGCCGATCGGCTGGACAACGCGACGCGAGTCTGCTAGGGAAAACTGCAGCTAGGCGCGCCGCTCATCGAGCAGGCGCGCCTCTGTCGTCTTCGCAAATTCTTAAGTTTCGTCGAGGCTCGGCCTCTCAAAACAGGATCGCCCGTGCAAGTTCTCGTCCGCGACAACAATGTCGATCAGGCCCTCAAAGCGCTCAAGAAGAAGATGCAGCGCGAGGGGATTTTCCGCGAAATGAAGCTTCGCGGGCATTACGAGAAGCCATCGGAAAAGCGAGCCCGCGAGAAGGCCGAGGCGGTGCGCCGCGCCCGCAAGCTGGCGCGCAAGAAGTTGCAGCGCGAAGGCCTGCTGCCGATGAAGCCGAAGGTCATGCCGGGGGCGCCGCGCTCCGCCGGTTGAGGGAACCTGCGCCAGAATGCGGGCGCGGTTCGCCGACGCTTATTTTTCGCCGCTTTTCTCGCGCAGGCGTTTCGCGGGCGACAAGGTTCGAGGTCCGCCCGAAGGGCGGCGGGCGGAGGGTGTGGGATCATGCGGATGACGGCGCGCAGCGCTCGCGCGACGATCGGGCGATGGATGCTTCTGTCGCTGGCGGGGTTGGCGCTTGCGGCCTGCAGCGAGACTCTCGGCTCGCTTGCCCCTTCGCCCAGCCGGGTCGCGGAGGTCGACGCCGACCCGTCCGCCGGCAACGCCGGCAACATCGCCTCGCTGAGCGACGTCATCCAACGCCATCCCGATGATTCGATCGCCTACAACACCCGCGGCATCGCCTACGCCAAGAGCGGCGGCTATCAAAAGGCGATCGACGACTTCACCCTCGCGATCCAGATCGATCCGAAATTCTCCGCCGCTTACACCAATCGCGCGCTCGCCTATCGGCAAATCGGCAAGGACGGCCCGGCGCTCGCCGATTTCAACGCCGCCATCGTCGCCAACCCCAACGACGCGTCGGCCTATCTCGGGCGCGGCAATCTCTTGCGCGCGCACAGCCATTTCCCCGAGGCGCTCGCCGACCTCGACGCGGCGATCCGGCTCAATCCCGAGGGCGCGCAGGCCTATCACGCGCGCGGGCTGATCTATCAGCGCCAGGGCGATCACGAGCAGGCGATCACCGATTTCAACAACGCCATCGATCGCGATCCGTTCGCCGGGGCGCCGTATCAGGCGCGCGGCCAGAGCCTGCTCGCCACCGGCAAGTACGACGCCGCGATCGAAGACTTCAACGCTGCGCTCAACGTCGACGCCAACAACGCCGACGCGTGGGCGGGTCTCGGCCTCGCCTACGAAAAGCAGGGCGACAAGCCCAAGGCGGTCGAATCCTACCAGCGCGCGATGCAGGTGAGCCCCAACAACGCGATCGCCCGCGCCGGACTGCAAAGGCTGGCGTGAGCCGGGCAGGTTGTCGGCGTTGGGCAATGCGCTGGCCCAACGCGAGATGGCCGGCGCCTTCGACGCAGATGAAATCCTTCGGCGTTCGCACCGTCCGACCGCCATCCCTACATCGGCGCAAGCTGCTTGGTGGGATCGACGGACTTCCCGTCCTTGCGCAGTTCGAAGTGCAGCCGCGGCGTGGCCGCGCTGCCGCTCTGGCCCGACTTGGCGATGATCTGGCCGCGCTTGACCTTATCGCCCTCGGCGACCTTGGGCTCGCTGCTTTCGGCATAGACCGTGACATAGCCGTCGGCGTGGCGGATCACGATCGGGTTGCCATAGCTCTTGAATTCGTCTCGGGCATAGGTGACCACTCCGTCGGCGGCCGCATGCACCGCCTCGCCGGTCGGCGCTGCAATATCGATGCCGTCGTTGGCGCCGCTCTTGAACGCCTGAAGGATGCGCCCCCGCACCGGCCAGCGAAACCTGGCGCGCGCGCCCTCGGACGCTAGCGAATCGACCTCCGAAGCTGCTTTCGAGGCCGCCGGGGCCGCGCCCGAGAGATCCTCGGCGAGAGCGGATCCTTGCGCCATCGCGACGACGAACAGCGAGGCGAAGGCGGCCCCAACCAAACTTCCCGGCGTCATTGGCTGCCCCTCAATGCGCGAACGTCTTCAGGACCGAATCTGTCAGCTTCCAGGTGTTGTCGAACAGCTTAGACGAGACCTCTCACTCATGCGACTCGCAGCGCCGGAGCGGCACCCGCGTCGCGATGCGGCTTCACAACGATTTCCACGTCCTGCCCGAGCGCAACCAGAAAGCGCATCAGGCGCTCGAGGGAAAATTGACGTAAGTCGCCATGCAGCATCTTGGAAGCGTCAGGCTGCTTCACGCCGAACAGCTTGCCGACTTCGACCTGGTTCAGGCCGCGTTCGCGCGGCAGCGCGTCAATCTTGAAAACTAGCTTGGCCTTGATCAGATGCTCGTGCGCGTCGAGTAGCCCAATATCGGAAAAGACATTCCCGCTGCTGACTTCGTGTTTAGGGCGGTCATGGCGCGGCCTCCTCCTGTAGGCTCTCAGCTTCGCGCAGGCGCTACTCAATCGAAGCCGGCGCCGCAAACAGGTGCATGAAAACGCTCTATGCCCCTAGCACCATCAGATATTCTCGCGAAAAGCTTGCGATCGTTCCGCCGTCCGCGCCCAGGAGTTCGACGCAAAATTCATGGGTCCCGCGGCTAAGACCCTCAACGTTCCACTCCATGTCAAACCCTGGATTGGTGGATCTCGCGTAAGCCGAATGGGCCTTGCGAACGTCGGGCCTGTCGACCGCGAGCAGCGTCGTTCCGACCACGGCGCCATTGTGGATTATGCGAACACGCTCTAACGCCGACTTGTTGGAAATCGCCCAGCCGTGCAGGCGAAGCCTTCCGATTCCGTTCGTGCCAACCCCGTCGATCATGCACAGGACGTCCCGGGCCTGCGACGGCCAACCCGAGCTTGTCACCGGGATAAGGTGCCCTGCAGCCTGGAAGTGCATCGGCGTCGCCTTGACCCGCGCGCCTCCCCACACGATCGGGAGGGATCCGCTGTTCCTCAGCGTGTAGCGCCCGGACTTGTATTTCGTTTGGGTGAAGACGAAGACGAGCGAGTCTATCCCGAGCGACTCGGCGATGGCCTGAGCTTCGAGAATTTCTTGGTCGCTGTCGTTGAATTCGAACAGAATATACTTCCAAATGACGTGCTGTCGTCGTCCTCCCTTCATTCTCGGGACCGCCCGCATGAAATCGAATATTTTCTTGATGCTGCCGCCGACGCGATACTGACCATAACTCTGCTGTCTGGCGCCGTCGCAAGATAGCATGATCTCATCAATGGCCGATTCCGCTTTGATCCGGTCGTAGCTGATGTTGCCATTGGTGATCAGTCGCTGATTTGTGTCGGGGAAAATTTCTCGGGCCGAGTCGACGATTTGTCCCAATTTCGGGTTAGCCATTGGTTCGCCCTGACCGCAATACTCAATATCTCTTACGAAATATTTTTCGCCACGTAGGCTTAGAAGTATCGACCTAAAAAGCTCAACCCCTAGAATATGGGGCTTTGGACGTTGTCGAAACTGACGCGGCTGCGAACAACAAAGGCACGTTATATTGCAAGCGAGAGACATCTCAAATTGAATAACCTCAATGTATCTTTTGGACAGGGTGTCGGAATAATTCTGATTTGGGCGATACCAGGCGCACTTGTGGCAAATCTCACCCCACGGCGCTCTCGACGCCTGAAACGAGTTCCGGATCGAATTGTAGATTGGGTTGTTGAAGACGTTCTGGACCGACCATTGGCTATCGAGATGCTGCACTCTCCCGAGAATGACGTCCTGGCCCAAGTCGTCTTGGCAAGGAATATCACCGTTGGCGCGCACGTACATCGTCGACAGGACGCAGCAATTCACTACGGATCTCTCCGCCCCAAGAAACTCGCCCCGTCCTATTAGTTCCGTTATCTAGGTCCGCCGCAAGGGGTCATCGCAGACCGAACCGTGCCGAGGATTTTGGGAGAGGGCGTCGGAACTGATTTTCGAGTGATTTCGAGCGCAAGCGCCCGCCGCGTTTGAAGGTGATGACGAACGCTAGCAACGTCACCGCGATCCCAATCATCGGCCTCGTATTTGATAAAGTGATATGACTATATTTTCAAGGCGTAAATTCGGATATCGCTCCGGCAGCCCTCCCGCGCGCTGGCCGCGCTCAGCCGAGCGCGGCTACAGCTGTCCGAGCGCCTTGACGATCGCGTCGGTCATCTTCTTGGCGTCGCCGAACAGCATCATCGTGTTGGGGCGGAAGAACAGTTCGTTCTCGACGCCGGCGTAGCCCGAGCCCATGCCGCGCTTGACGAACAGCACGGTCTTGGCCTTCTCGACCTCGAGGATCGGCATGCCGTAGATCGGCGATTTCGGGTCGGTCTTGGCGGCGGGGTTGGTGACGTCGTTGGCGCCGATGACGTAGGCGACGTCGGTCTGGGCGAACTCGTTGTTGATGTCGTCGAGTTCGAACACTTCGTCGTAGGGCACGTTGGCCTCGGCGAGCAGCACGTTCATGTGGCCGGGCATGCGCCCAGCGACGGGGTGGATTGCGTATTTGACCTCGACGCCGCTCTTCTTGAGGATGTCGGCCATTTCGCGCAAGCTATGCTGCGCCTGCGCGACCGCCATGCCGTAGCCGGGGACGATGATCACCTTCGAGGCGTTCTTCATCATGAACGCGGCGTCGTCGGCCGAGCCCCGCGTGACCGATCGCGTCTCGGCCGCGCCCGCCGCCGCTGTTTCGCCGCCGAAGCCGCCCAGGATCACCGCGATGAACGAGCGGTTCATGCCCTTGCACATGATGTAGGACAGGATCGCGCCCGAGGAGCCGACCAGCGCGCCGGTGATGATCAGCGCGAGGTTGCCGAGGGTGAAGCCGATGCCCGCCGCCGCCCAGCCCGAGTAGGAGTTGAGCATCGAAATGACGACCGGCATGTCGGCGCCGCCGATCGGGACGATCATCGTCACGCCGATCACCAGCGAAACAACGGTGATGATCCAGAAAAAGACCGGCGATTGGGTGATGAAGAACAGGACGATCAGCACGACCAGCGCGACGCCGAGCCCGATGTTGAGCGCGTGGCGCTGCGGCAGCAGGATCGGCTTGCCGGACATGCGGCCGTCGAGCTTGAGGAAGGCGATGATCGAGCCGGTGAACGTCATGGCGCCGATCGCCAGGCCGAGCGACATCTCGATGATGCTGGCGGGATGGATGCGGTCGCCCTCGGCGATGCCGAAGGCCGCCGGCGCGTAGAGCGCGCCCGCCGCCACCAGCACCGCGGCGAGGCCGACCAGCGAGTGGAACATCGCGACGAGCTGAGGCATCGCCGTCATCTGGATCGTGCGCGCCCGCCAAGCGCCGATGCCGCCGCCGATGGCGAAGCCGAGCAGCACCAGCAGCCACGCCATGCCGCTCGACGGCGGCCGCAGCGCCAGCGTGGTGGCGATGGCGATCGCCATGCCGATCATGCCGAAGCGGTTGCCTTGGCGCGACGACGCGGGCGACGAGAGGCCGCGCAGCGCCAGGATGAACAGAATGCCGGAGACGAGATAGAGGAGGGCGGCGAGATTGGCGTTCACTGGAGGTCAGCCCTTCTTCTTGTACATCGCGAGCATGCGTTCGGTGACGAGAAATCCGCCGAATATGTTCACCGAGGCCAAGATCAGCGCGATGAAGCCGACCACGCGGGCGACGGTGGAGCCGCTGTCGACCGCCGCGACGCCGACCGCAAGCAGCGCGCCGACGACGATGACCGACGAGATCGCGTTGGTTTCCGACATCAGCGGCGTATGCAGCGCCGGCGTCACCGACCAGACGACGTAGTAGCCGACGAACACCGCGAGCACGAAGATCGCCAGACGAAAGACGAAAGGATCGATCGCGCCGCCGGAAACGGCGTGGCCGGCCGCGGCGAGTTGATCGGCGTAGCTCTGCGCGGCGCTGGCGGCCGCGTCGGCCGCGTCGGCGGCCGCCTTCAGTTTGGCGATGGCGGCGTCAAGGTTTTCCATCGATCCCTCTCGTCCTTGGCAAAGCGCGGCGCATTACGCCGACTTGGGCTGAAAATTCGGATGAACGATCGCGCCGTCGCGCGTCAGGCACGTCGCCTTGACGAGTTCGTCGTCCCAATTGACGGCGATCGTCTTGGCCGCTTTGTCGATCAGCGTCTCGACGAAGGCGTAGAGATTGCGCGCGTAGAGGGCCGAGGCGGTCGCGGCGAGGCGCGTGACGTTGGAATCGCCGACGACGCGAACGCCGTTGTCGCTGACGACGACCTCGCCGGCGCGGGCGAGTTCGCAATTGCCGCCGCGTTCGACCGCGAGATCGACGATCACCGAGCCGGCGCGCATCGACTTGACCATATCGGCGCTGACCAGGCGGGGGGCGGGGCGACCGGGAATCAGCGCGGTGGCGATGACGATGTCCTGCTTGGCGATATGGGCGGCGACCAGCGCCGCCTGCTTGGCCTTGTAGGCGTCCGACATTTCCTTCGCGTAACCGCCCGCGGTCTCCGCCTGCTTGAACTCCTCGTCCTCGACGGCGACGAACTTCGCGCCGAGCGACTCGACCTGTTCCTTGGTCGCCGGGCGCACGTCGGTGGCGGTGACGATCGCGCCGAGACGGCGCGCGGTGGCGATCGCCTGCAGACCGGCGACGCCCACGCCCATGACGAAGGTCTTGGCGGCCGGAACCGCGCCCGCCGCGGTCATCATCATCGGCAGCGCGCGGCCGTATTCGGCCGCCGCGTCGATGACGGCGCGATAGCCGGCGAGATTGGCCTGGCTGGAGAGGACGTCCATCGTCTGCGCGCGGGTGATGCGCGGCAACAGCTCCATCGCGAAGGCGGCGACGCCCGCCTCGGCCATCGCCGCGACCGCGTCCTGATGGCCGTAGGGGTCCATCGACGCGACGACCAGCGCGCCGCGCTTCATCTGGCCGAGTTCGACGCCGCTGGGGCGGCGCACTTTCAAAATGACGTCGGCGCCGAGCGCTTCGGCGGTGGAGACCAATCTCGCGCCCGCCGCCGCGTAGTCGGCGTCGAGAATTCCGGCGTTGACGCCGGCGCCGCGTTCGACCGCCGCCTCGGCGCCGAGAGCGAGAAATTTCTTCACCGTTTCCGCGCTCGCCGCGACGCGCGTCTCGTGCGGCTCGGTTTCCGCGACGACCCCAATCAACATCATGTCATCCCCAGACGCTTTGCGGTCGCCTCGATCCCGACGCGAACCCGATGATCCTTGCTAGAGAGCGACGCCGGCGCGCCCGCACGGCGAGACACGGCGCCGATCTACTGTATCGGCCGCCTCGCCGCAATAGCGGATTCACGGGGTGCGGCGATCCGCGCAGCGAAGGCGCCCGATCGCAGGGGTTCGCCGAAGGGGGTGAGGGTCAGAGTCTGGCGGCGGATTCGAGGGCGCGCTCGAGCGCCCTTTCGCGCCCTTCGAGCGACTCGTATTTGAGCAATTCGGCCTGCGCCTCTTGCTCGGCCGCCTTGGCTTCCTCGATTTGGGCCGTCAGTTCGCCGATCGATCGCTTGAGGTTGTCGCGGCGCGCGATCGCGGCGCGCGCGTAGGTCGGGTAGGCGAAATGACCGGGGTCGCTGATCCCCGAGCGCTTTTCCTCATTGACGATCTCGCGATCGAGGTCGCCCGCCATGCGCGTGAACTCGGCGACCATCGTCTCGATCTGCCGAACGCGCCGGCGTTTTTCCTCAGCCTGGAAGCGCTTGAGCCGAATGAGCGTGTCTCGCGATTTCATCCTTACGCACTCCACACAAAATCCCAGCGCGCCCGAGCGGACGCCGCCGCCCGACGCCGGTTCGCCACGAGACGGATGCGAAGATGGCGCCGGAAGGTTGCTCTTTTGTTACCCAGCCGCGGGATTTGCCGAAATCGCGCGTCGACGCGGAGAAAATGTGGGGCGACGGCGGCCGCGTTAGCGGTTCGTTTACTCCCATCATTAACAATCCTTAGTGAGAGGTCACCGCCGGGAGCCGTCGCGCGGCGCGCAGCCCCGCCCGGCGGCGCGCGCGGCACGGCGGGGATCGTCGAGTCAATAGAGTCGGGTAGAACAAAAAGTTAAAGTATCACATTAACATTGGACGTTCCGAATCATGCAGTCGAATCAATAAGTTCCGTCTCCGGCGGAAATATTTTTGGAAAGGGATTGGCGAGTGAATCAGAATTTGTTAACCAATGGCGTTCAGTCTGCGTGTCGAATCGGCCGGGCCCGCGTCCCGGCTGCGCGCCGGCTTCCATGCGGCGCGAATGCGGCGGGGATCACCGCGGTCGCGTGCATTGGGGCAAGGGTGGGGATTTAACATGCGGATTCTTTTGATCGAGGACGACAGCGCGACGGCGCAGAGCATCGAACTGATGCTCAAGTCCGAGAATTTCAACGTCTACGTCACCGACCTCGGCGAAGAGGGCATCGATCTCGGCAAGCTCTATGATTACGACATCATTCTGCTCGACCTCAATTTGCCCGACATGTCAGGCTACGAGGTGCTGCGGTCGCTGCGCGTCACCAAGATCAAGACGCCGATTCTCATTCTCTCCGGTATGGCGGGCATTGAGGACAAGGTGAAGGGCCTCGGCCACGGCGCCGACGACTATCTCACCAAGCCGTTCCACAAGGACGAACTGATCGCGCGCATCCACGCGATCGTGCGTCGCTCGAAGGGCCACGCCCAGTCGGTGATCATCACCGGCGATCTCATCGTCAATCTCGACCAGAAAACCGTCGAGGTCGACGGCGCCCGCGTGCATCTGACGGGCAAGGAATACCAGATGCTCGAGCTGCTCTCGCTGCGCAAGGGCACGACGCTGACCAAGGAAATGTTCCTCAACCATCTCTACGGCGGCATGGACGAGCCGGAACTGAAGATCATCGACGTGTTCATCTGCAAGCTGCGCAAGAAGCTGGCGATGGCCTCCAACGGCCGCAACTACATCGAGACGGTTTGGGGCCGCGGCTACGTGCTGCGCGAGCCCTCTCCCGCCGAGCAGCGCATCACCGCCTGAGCGTCGTTCGCGCCACGCGCAAAACACCCGGCAGGAATGAACGGGCTCCTGGCGAAATGGCCAGGGGCCGATTTTTTCGCACCGGCGAGCGACGACGGCGCTCGACGCCCGCCCAGCCGAAACAACGACTATGCGCCGGCGCCCGAATGTGCTACATGTAACGCTTGATCCGCCACAAGGAGACGGAGAAGGCGCATGGCTTCGTCGACCGCCGTACGCGTCCGCAAGCGGCGCGCCGCGCTCCGTCAAGCGGGGCTGCGGCCCGTGCAAATCTGGGTTCCCGACACGCGGCGCCCGGGCTTTGCCGAGGAATGCCGCCGACAGTCCCGTCTCGCCGCCGAGTCCGACTTGGCCGACGCGGACTTGGGCGAATTCCTGAATGCCGCCTTGGCGGACGTCGACGGCTGGCGCGGACCGTAAGTGAGACGCGGGGACTTCGTCACCGTCGCCTTGCAAGGCGATTTCGGCAAGCCGCGGCCGGCGCTGGTTATCCAGGCCGATCCCTTTGCCGAACACGCGACGATCACGGTGCTGCTGGTGTCGAGCGCGCTCGTCGAAGCGCCGCTGCTGCGCGTTACGGTAGCCCCCGACCCGGCCAACGGCCTGCGCCAACCCTCGCAGATCATGATCGACAAGGCGATGACGGTAATGCGGGCGAAGATCGGCGAGGCCTTCGGCCGATTGGAGGCCGACGCGATGCTCGAGGTCGAGCGGCGACTGGCGGTGTTCTTGGGGATCGCGAAGTAGGGGAGGGCGGGGCGCGCGCTGGAGACGACGCCGGACGCGCCGTTCTATGAGTTCGAGCATGCGATCGCGGCTTATGACGCCGAGAGCGAGACGTCGTGAGTTTTGACGCCCTTCGCACGGGCGTCGTCGTTCGCTTGCCGCGCCTCTGGGCGCGCGGCGGGGTCTCGGTTTGAGAATACGGCGGATTGACGAGCGCTCGCGCCGCGCCCGCCTGCCATGATAGGATTGGTCGCGAGCATGGCAGGGAGCTGATCATGAGGGGCAATATCACGATCGTCAGACAGGCTTTGTCGAAGCTTCCGAACGTGTCTCGGACCTGGTTCGAGTGGAGCTGGGAAGACGCCATGTGGGTCAAGACGTTGGTGATCGAAGTCGAATTCGACACCGATCCGAACGCGGAGGGGTTCAACCACTCCGTATTGGACGCGATCGAGAACACCGTGATCGGCGTCTTGACCGACGACACCACGTTGATCGTCAGTTACCTGAAAGTTGTGCCAAAGGCGGCGCACTGAGGCCGTGGGGACCCGAAGGCGAGAACCGCCCCGCCGACGCGAACGCCCGCGCCGTGGCGATCGTGCGGATTGCGACGGACGAGAAAACGGAGACGGCGCCGGGATTGACAGGCGCTCGCGGCGTCCCCGCGTTCCATGCTAAGCTGAGCGCCAAGCATCGGAGCGACCGACGGAGCGACGGACATGGCGTTTTCTCACCCTCTGGCTCGCGGCGCCAAAGTCTGGGCCGAAAAGACTCTCGACGGCGAAGACCGTCAAGTGCTCGTCGTCGTCACGACGATCGCGTTGGACCCTGGGGCCAAGGGGTTTAAGAAACGCTTGGTGGAAAAACTATCCCGCGCCGCGCAGGAATATCTCGCGGCTTCGCCGGAAGCGACAGGCTTCGTTCTCATCAATAGAATGCGCGATTGGGACGCCAAGAGGTCCTAAAGGCGAAAAGCGCCTCGCCGGCGCGAACGCCCGCGCCGAGGCGATCGTGCGGATGGGGACAGGCGAGATTGACGATGCTGCGCCCGACGACGGCAAAAACCGCGCGGTGAAAGCGCTCAGCAAGAAGAGGGCGCCGCGCCAAAGGGGCGATATGTTCAAAGGAGGAGCGGATGGTGGTGCCGTTGGGAGGCAAGCCGCCGAGAGCGTATGAGGCGCGCGCGCACGGCGATGAGAACGACGATGACGCCTCGTCGTATTACGACGTCTACAAGGAATACAACGCGACGTTGCGCGCTTGGTTTGTGGCGTTCGGCGCCGGCGGACCCGCATTCCTCCTCGCCAACGGCTCGATTACGCAATCGTTGAAGAGCGGGGGCCACCTACAGGGGGTCGTTGGCGCTTTCTTTGTTGGCGTCTTCGCGCAGATCTTGCTGGTGGTGATCAACAAGACCTGCGCATGGGTGAATTATTACGTCAACGAAGCGCACGGCTCCCACCTGTTGGCGGCGCCGGCGAGCTGGCTATCGAAGCAATACTGGATCGACATCGTGGCCGACCTGTTCACGCTCGTGGCATTCGGATGGGCTGTTTACACGATCGCTCAGGTCGCGCTCGCGGCTTGAACGCGGCAAGGCGACGGAGCTGCGGGGCGGCGTCGCCGCGAGCAGTCCGGTCAAATCGCCGTCGCGACGATGTCGATCGCGCCGCGTCGGCGCTTGGCCGCGCATAACCCCAAGCCGTTGCAAGAACGGTCGAGGTCGAAGCGGAAGCGCGTGCCGAGGCCGAGCTTGATCGCCGCGTTGTCGGGGCGCACCCCCCAACGGTAGTGTCTCAGTTTGAAAAATTCATCTGACAATAGGGGATTGACTGGCCTCGCGCGCTTGTCGACGATGACGGCTCGCGTCATACGCGCGCTTGCGACTTTTTGTGCTCGCCGCTTTCGAATCATGCTATCATGCCTGCTAACGGCATTGGTAGGGGCGGCCGAGAGGCTCGCGTGGAGGATTGACGATGCCGAGAGGACCGCAAGGCCAGAAGCGGCCGGCCGACGTGATCGGAGCCGCGATCATGGTCGCCAAAATTGCGACTGGCGAGATCGAAGAGACATTGAAGACGCCATCGGGCAAAGTCCGATCTGGGAAGGCCGGGGGAAAGGCGCGCGCGGAAAAACTGACGAAGGAAGAGCGCTCGACAATTGCGAAGAGGGCGGCTGGCGCGAGGTGGCGATGAAATTGCCGTTCCCATACCAGCCATTGGTGGGATTTCGGTCGGAAAAGGCTGCGCAGGTTGCTGCCTTGTTTTTGAAGAAATCAGGACGCCATCTTGAGAAGATGGCCTTAATTAAGCTCATATATCTGGCCGAACGAGAAAGTATTCGCCAGAGAAATAGACCGATAATATATGATGAATACTATTCGTTAAAAGATGGACCAATTTGCTCTAACGCTCTGAATGCCATAAACGGGAAAATAGATCAAGATATATGGAGAAACTATCTTGAACTCCAGGGCGACAGAGATGTTTTCGTGGCTCCGAACTGTCCGGACGATTTCGATGAGATAAGCATATCGGATTCAAGGATTTTGGAATCTGTGTTTGCTGAATTTGGTGGTATGTCGTCGGCGCAATTGCGCGCATGGACGCATAAGCCCGCAAACTGTCCAGAGTATTCAGATGTCAATGGGGTCGGACGCATACCTATCTCGGTTGAAGACATAGTTCGCGCGGTAGGCACTGCCCATCCCCGAGATATCGCGAAGGGGATTCATGGGTATCGGACTCTAGAGAGAGTATTGCCGAGGAAATAGAAATCTTTGATACAACAAGGCGACGCAATCTGGTATCCGGGCACAGGCCCAAATCACAGCCCTGGTTCTGGGCACTATTGTGTTGTTGTAAAAGTTGACGAAGAAAACGATGACCTATACTCAGTTCCAATAAGCTCAGAAATGCTGAATTTTGACGAAAAATGTATTATAAATCCTGGTGAGGGATGCGCTTATATTAAGGTAAAAAGTTTTGCGGCGTATTTTCACGCGAAGAAATCCTCTCTAAAGGGTGTTAAAGCTCAGATAACCTCACGGCGAATTTCCATTGTTGGCCATATACCGCCATCGGTCTTTAG
>Ga0326727_10020931_pt1 | contig 12908 bp, 11 predicted proteins | sample MB2enrmetagenome_FD_207643 | JGI IMG/M metagenome (GOLD analysis project Ga0326727, IMG submission 207643) | Lab enriched peat soil microbial communities from McLean, Ithaca, NY, United States - MB29MY | ecosystem: Environmental > Terrestrial > Soil > Wetlands > Peat | place: USA: New York...
GGTTGTTCATGGAGTTGAGATAGACTTTCCATTCCTGCCGCTGGAGGCCGATGTTAATTCCCAGTTCCCGATGGAACATGCTTTGTAACTCCACTGCGATCGCCTCGTTCAATTCCCCCGCGCTATAGAGATAGGTTACGAGCGGAAATCCCTTCCCCCCGGGATAGCCCGCCTCCGCCAGCAGCCGGCGCGCTTCCTCCGGGTTGCGTTTCAATCCCTGCGGCGGCTGGTAGCCCGCCGCGCCCGGCGGGACGAAGCTGTCTGCCGGCACTTCTCCTGCCCGCGTGATTTTTTCCACGATCAGGTTCTTGTCGATCACCAGCGCGATGGCCCGCCGCACCCGCGCGTCCTTGAACGCCGGGCGCGTGACATTGAACCGGATGAAGTAGGTCCCCAGGAACGGCGCGGAATGGAAATCGGGCCGCGTCCGCAAATCGTTCAGCAGCGCCAGCGGGGTCAGTCCCTTGTCGAGGATCAGGTCCGCCTGGCCGGCCATGTAAAAGTTGAACGCCGTATTCGCGACGCTGATTGGCAGCGCGTCCACGCTCCGCATCCCGACGTGCGTGGCGTCCCAGTAGAACGGATTTTTCACCATGCGGATTCGGTCGTTGATCCGCCACTCTGCCAGCTCGTACGCGCCGTTGCTGACGCAGTGTCCCGGTTTGATCCATTCGTCGCCCCATTTCTCGACCGACGGCAGATGGACCGGAAACAGCGGCGTAGTGGCGCAGAGATCGAGAAAGAACGGAGTCGGATTTTCGAGCGTCACCTGCAACGTCCAGTCGTCGAGCGCAACCGCGCCCACCTTTGAAAAATCCTTCAGGCTCCCCTCGTTGAACGGCCGCCCGTTGTGGACGTAATAGAGCTGGTAGGCGTACTCCGCGCCCGTATCCGGAGCCAGCGTCCGCCGCCATGTGTCGCGGAAGTCCCGCGCCGTAACCGCCTCCCCATTCGACCACCGCGCATTGTGCCGGAGGTGAAACGTGTAAACCCGTCCATCCGGCGAGATATCCCACTTCTCCGCCACGCCCTGCGTCACCTGGCCATGCTCGTCGAACGACGTCAGTCCCTCGAATAGCGCGCTCGCGAGCCGGCCCTCCGGTTGCCCGGTAATGAGCGATGGATCGAGCGTTTCCGGTTCCGCCCCGTTGAGGAAAATAAAGTCCGCGCGGTCCATGGCCCGATTGCAACCCGCAAACCCGAGCAGCCCGGAGGCGGCAGCGGCCAGGATCCATTTCCGGAGACGAATCGTGCTCATCGCGCCGGAGCCGCGCCGGCCCTTAGTGCGTACCGCTGGTAGCGGGTTTCGTCGCCAAAGGAGAGGTGGGGGCCACGGGAGCCGAGGGAGTCGGAGTGGCGCTCAGCCCTGGAGCCGGGAGCAGGGAATTCGACGGCTGTGTCACTGGAGCATTCAGCTTCACTGGGGTCGCGAATGCCGAAGACCCGGATACGGCGGGCAACGCCGGCAGGTGCGTCGCGGGTGAGGCCGAGGGCTTCGCCTCCGCCGCCGCGGCCTGCGCCGCCTTGATCGCCGCGGCCTGGATGGCGCTGTGCTGCATCGATTGCCTCGCGTACAGGATGGAAAGCACCAGTGTCAGAAAAAAGAACGTCCCGCCCAGCCAGCGCGTGGCGTTTGCGAGCACATTGGAAGTCTGGGCGCCGAAGAGATTTTCCGTCATCCCGCCGCCGAAAGCAGCTCCAAGTCCCTCGCTCTTAGGCCGTTGCATAAGGACAATGAGGATGATCAGCAGGGACACAACGACGTTGATCCCGAGCAAAAGATTGATAAACAGCGAAAGCATGGGGCGGGGAATATGGGGGAACCAGGGGACCTTGTCCAGCGGGTTCAAAAAAGCGGCCCGGCGCCGATCTCAGTTCCCCGCGCTGGCCAGCACGCCCTGCCGGTGTTGCGCCGCCGTGCTCAGGCGCGCTCCCACCTTGTTCGACCGCTCGAACTCCGCATCCAGGTAATTCGCCGCGAGGTGCGCCGCGTGTCCCAAGTCGCTCGTCCCGCCGAATTCCCGCTCCAGCTCGCGCAGGATCGGGATCGCGTCCGCTTTCCCTGTTTGGGCCAGCGCCTCGACCGCCGACATGCGATACACCGGGCTCATCGAATCCTGGCGCGCCCATTTCGGCAGCATCTGGAGCGCGATATCCGGGTAGAACCGCGCGATCCCATACAGCGCGTAATGCCGCGTCGAAGGGTCGCCCTGAAGCAATTGATTCTTCCAATACCCCCACTCGTCATTGATCCCGTAATACGTGATCGCGAGGCTGTGCGCATTCGGGTCGATCATCGCCTCGATCTCCAGTTGCGGGTCGATCGTCACCGCCAGTGGCCGGTCGATCTCCAGCGTCCGAATCACCGTTAGCGCCGACAGGATGTCCGCCGTGTCCGCCTTGAAATCCTGGCTCTCCTGGATGTTCTCCGCGCCCGCGCTCAATTCATTGAATTTCGCGAACGCCGACAGCGGCAGGTTCTCCGTAAGGATCAGCGTCGCAGTCTGCACCGCCGCGGAGCTGGTCGCGGGATTGGCCGCGACATACGAGAAAAGCTTGTCCAGGTACGGAAGCGTGCCCGCGGAAAGATGGAACTCCGCTCCGGCCACCTTGTTCGCCGCGGAGGTCGCGACGGTCTGAAATTCATCGTGCCGCTCCGCGCCCGGCAGGAAATCGAGGATATGCGATTTGACCACGACGATCGTGGAATCCACTGACGCCAGGAGCTGTCCCGATGGCAGATGCAGCCGGAGGGGCTGCCCGCTGATATTCCGCGCATCCATCACCAGCCGATCCTTGCCATTCCCGCGCCAGAGGCACTCGACCATCCCCTGTTGCACGGCCGTCGGCAGGTTGAGCTCAATGATCACTGGTTGCTGGGGTGTCGGCGCGACTTTTACAACAGGGTTGCCTGCAAGGGCCTGCGCTGTTTTTCCCTCAATAACGACCTTGGGTTGGGCTGCCGCGACGGCCGGTTTGGCCGGCGTAGCGGAAGCTGCTGCCTTGGGCGCCCCATGGGGCATCACCAGCAGGATGATGATGGCGGCAAAGAGCACCGCCGCGGCCGCGATGGTTGCTCCCAGGTGCTTTCCTGGAACCGCAAGTGCTTTCTCCATGAACGACTTCCGCGACGGCGTATCCGCCTGTGGCGTAATATCGATCACCTTGTGGACGACGGCACTTTTGGTAATCCGTGTCAGAGTACGGGAATCAGTGTTGGGCATGACCCCTTACACTTGAGCAATAATTGGTCCCAGCAGCGGATTTTGCTCCCGCTCCAGCCGTTCATTCCCCCCCGAATTGCCCCCTGAAACACGCCTATCCCGGGCTTTGCCGGCCCTTCAACGCGTCCGGCGGCAGCTCCACGATCTCGAACCAGTACTTCTCCAGGGTCTGGAGGATATCCACCAGCGCCTCGAAAGTCACAGGCTTGACGATATAGGAGTTCACCCCCAGGTCGTATGACCGGAAAATGTCTTCATCCGCTTTTGAAGTGGTCAGCACCGTCACCGGGATCTGCCGCAAATCCGGGTCCGCCTTCATCTCCTTGAGCGCGGTCCGCCCATCCATCCGCGGCATGTTCAAATCCAGCAGGATCAATCCCGGCCGCGGGGCGAATTCCGTATCGCTGAATTTCCCCTTGTTCCGGAGGTAATCCAGCAGCTCTTCCCCATTCTCCACAAATCGTAAGTCGTTGGCGAGACGGCTCTCTTCGAGCGCGTCGCGAGTCAGCCTTCTGTCGTCGGCATCGTCGTCCGCCATGAGGATGGTTATCGGTTCACCGTGCTTCTTCATTCGAGTCACTCATGCGCTGTTTTACGGGCATTGTCACGATAAATGTCGCCCCTTCTCCTTCCGCGCTTTTTGCAGAAATCGTCCCCCCGTGCCGGTCGGCAATCTTCCGGCAAACCGCCAGCCCGATCCCCGTCCCTTCGTATTCGCTCCGCGAGTGGAGCCTCTGGAAAACCTGGAAAATCCGGTCGAGATACTGCTCATTGAACCCGATCCCGTTGTCCCGCACCATGATCTGGCAAATTTCCTCTCCGGGCATCGCCCCGGGCAGCGAATCGGCGTTGTCGAGGATCTTCGCGGAGACGATCACCTCCGGCTTCGTTTCCCGCCGGTGAAATTTCAGCGCATTCGAGATCAGGTTCTGGAGCAACTGCCGGATCTGCCCCGGGTCCGCGTCGATCGTCGGCAGCCGGCCCACCTCCACCAGCGCCCCGCTTTGTTCGATCCTCACCTCCAGGTCGGACACCACGTCGGTCGCCACTTTCCACAGGTCCACCGGCTCGAAGGGCTGCGCCTTGCTCGTCACCCGCGAGAGCGTCAGCAGGTCGTGCAGCAGGATTTGCATCCGGCGCGCCGCGTCCTGCATCCGTTCCAGGTAATCCCGCCCGTTTTCCCCCAGCCCCTCCGCGCACTTGATCTTCAGCCGGTCCCCGAATGCCTGGATCTTCCGGAGCGGCTCCTGCAGGTCGTGCGATGCGATCGATGCAAACTCCTGCAGCTCCAGGTTGCTCCTGCGCAGTTGCTCGGCTGCCAGCCGCAGCCGTTCCTCCGCCTCCTTGCGCACCGAGATGTCGCTGCTCACCCCCACTAGCCCGATGCAATTTCCCTCCACGTCGTGCAGCGGCACCTTCGTCGTCGCGATCCACACCACCTCCCCGTCGTTTCGCACCACCAGATCCTCCTGGTTCAGCACCGGATGGCTTGTTTCCATGATCGTCCGGTTGTCCTTCACCATCTCATCCGCGACCGAGGGCGGGAAAAAATCGCTCGCGTGCTTGCCCTCGATCTCCCGCGCCAGCTTCACCCCCAGGAAGCTCCGGTGCGAGACGTTGTCGATCATGAAGCGTCCTTCCCGGTCCGTCACGAACACCTGCTCCGGCATCGCGTTCATGACGCTGCGCAGCAGGTTGTGCTCTTCCGCCAGCGCCTCCTCCGCCCGGCGCCGCACCGCGATGTCCCGCAGGATCAGCAGTCCCGCCAGCGTCAGGATCACCGCGCTCAGCACCGTCGCCATCACCACCACCGCGATCGACGAGTGCCCGATCTCCGCGGATAACGTCGACCGCGTCTTCAGCCGCGTCTCCTCCTTCTCCCGCAGTTGCACCAGCAGGTTGCGCAAATCCCGCGTCACATCCCCATCGTGGCCGTCGCTCAGCATCAGCGCCGCCCCGTCCAGCCCCTGGTCCTGCCGTGTCGCGATCGCCGCCTTCAGGATCGCCGTCTTCTTCGACAGCAATGGCTGGAGCTGCTTCACCAGCGTCTCCTCGTAATCCCGGATCGGCGCCGGATCATCATTCTCGATGTAATCGTTGATTGCCTTTACATCCTCCACCAGCTCCTTGCGCGCCTGCTCGTACGCCGGCAGGTACTGCTCATCGGACGCCAGCAGGTACCCCCGGGCAGCGCTGTCCACCTCCGTCAGGTGCAGCTCGAACGACCCCAGTTGATCCAGGAAATCGTGCCGCGTGGAGATAAACGTCGCATTCTCCTCCAGCCCCGCCGTCGAGTGGTAGGTGATGACCGCCACCGTGGTCAGCATCACCAGGGCGACCCCGAACCCGAGTACGATCTTTTGCCAGATTTTCAATGTCAGGAGGAATTCCGCCGCCGCGGGCGGTCGTTTCGGCTCTGCGGCTGTGTCTCCCGGACTTTCTTGCAACATGTCTCAAAATGCAACGCCCCTGCTAAATTCCCGAAATCCCGGGATAATGACGGCGTCGTTATCTGCGGGAAGAGAGCTCCGCCGCCGCGAAGTTTCATCTTTGCAGGGCGATGTCCAGCGCCTAACCTTTATGCGTGAGCAAAAAAAAATTCCAGGCCATGCGAAAACGCCTGGAGCGGCTGGACCCCAGCCTCGGGGAGGAGGAAAAAATCCTGTTCGCAAGAAGCCTCGCGGCAACCCCGGACGAGCGGTGGCGGATGCACGAGAACTTTCTCCGCTCGCTGAACTTGTACACACACTCGGCGAGGAAGGCATACGGTTTCAAATAGCGGGCATGTCTGCTGCCGTTCTGCAGGGCGTGCCGGCTACGACCCTGGACACGGATATTTGGGTTGATTTGCCGGAGCGGGAATATGTGAAGGTGCTGGCTGTCTGCCGTCGTCTCGGTGGCGAAACCCTGGCCAGGACGGTTGTCTCGCTTCGTGACGATACGCTGGTGAATTTTCTCTACCGTGTGGACGGGCTTGGCGCCTTCAAGACTGAAGCAAAAAAGGCGGTTAGGCTGAATTGGTTTGGGATGAAAATCGATGTCCTTCCGCTTGAAAGCATTATCCGCAGCAAGGAAACCGTGGGGCGCGAAAAGGACATCGCGCATCTTCCGTTACTAAAAAAGGCGGCGAAACTCAGCGCCGGAACAAAGAAATAACCGGCTGGCGGAGGGGTGGGATTGACGATTAAGCCAGCCGGCTCATTCGCCCTTCAGGCAAACGCTTCGCGTTGTCTGTCTCGGGCCGCCCTCGGCTCGAACTGCGTTCTCATCCCACGGAAGGGTCGATGGTCTCGCTTCGCTCGAATGGCGGAGGGGGTGGGATTCGAACCCACGATGCCTTGCGGCATTCCGGTTTTCAAGACCGGCGCATTCGACCGCTCTGCCACCCCTCCGGCTGCAAATGTGGTCGTCGGAAGTCGAGCATAGGCGACGTTTCGACGAACCTCAATCATCGGCTTCCAGTTAATGGTCGCCCAGTCACGCTAACACTTGCGGTCATGATTTACCCCGGCGCTCCGTCCCAAAACTTCTTACTTTTAACTTCTAACCTTTAACTTTCCCCCTTACTCCCCCGCCTCCATATCCGTAAACTCAATCGACCCCAGAAACACCTCCTTCGTCGGCTTCGGCATCGGCCACAGCGGCTCGATCAACTTCGCATTCCACGCATCGTGCAGTTTCTGCAACCGTGCCACTACATCCGGCATGGACGCCGCCAGGTCCTTCGCCTCCGGCAGATCGTCCTTCAGGTCGTAAAGCTGCACCGTGTTCCCGACATCCAGCAACTTGTAATCCCCCTGCCGCACCGCCCACTGGTACCCCGCGCTCCGATTCCGCCAATACAGCGCGTCATGCGGCGGCGTTGATATCTTCCCCGTCACATATGGCAGCAAGTTCACCCCGTCCAGCTTTACCTTCTCCGGGACTTTCGCCGCCGTGACCGCCGCCACCGTCGGGAAGATATCCAGCGAGATCGATGGCTGCTCGTACACCGTTCCCTCCGGCAGATGCCCGCGCCATTGCGCTACGAATGGCACGTGGATTCCCCCTTCATAGACCTGGTGCTTGTACCCGCGCAGCGGCGCGTTGTGCGTCGGCATCTCCGTATAGACCGGGCCGCCGTTGTCGCTCATGAACCAGATCAGCGTTTTATCCTCCAGCCTGTTGTCCCGCAGCGTCTTCAGCACACGGCCTATTCCGTCATCCATCGCGCTCGTCATTCCCGCGTACGTCCGGCGCCGCTTGTCCGCGATGTCCGGAAACCGCGACACGTACTTGTCCGGCGCCTCCAGCGGCGAGTGCACCGCGTTGAACGCCAGGTACAGAAAAAACGGCTCCGACTTATGCCGCGTGATGAATGACTCCGCTTCGTTGGCGAGCGCGTCCGTCATGTATTCGTTGAAACCCACCGGCTTGTCGTTCCGCATCACCGGCCGCAGGTATTCGCCGAAAAGCGAGTTCTTCAGCGCGTGCTTCACGTACTCCTGGTAGAGCGGATCCCCCTTCTTATACGGCATGTAAACGTGCCCGCCGCCCAGGAATCCAAAGTATTCCGTAAACCCCCGCGCATTCGGCCAGAAACACGGCGCCGCTCCCAGGTGCCACTTTCCCACAGCCCCCGTCGCATATCCCGCGTCGCGCATCACCTGCGCCAGCGTCACCTGGTCCAGCGGCAGCCCTATCTTGTCGTCATTCGGCAGGTAGGCCGGGTTATTCTCGTGCCCGAATTGCTCCTCGTACCGCCCAGTCATCAGCCCCGCCCGGCTCGGGCTGCACAGCGGCTGGCTTACGTACCCGTTCGCGAATCGCACCCCGTGCGCCGCCAGCGAGTCGATGTTCGGCGTCGCGATATCCTTGCACCCGTTGAACCCCACATCCCCGTACCCCATGTCGTCCGCCAGGATGATCACCACGTTCGGCCGGTCGCTCCCCGCCGCCCGCGCGTGCGGAATGCCGGGTGCCATCCAAAGCGCCATCAAGAGCGCAATCCATCGGGAGCGGAGGGGGAGTCGAGTGTTCATTTTGAAGAATCCATTTTGCCTGCCGGCGGTTCGTGCGGCTCAAAAACCCGCTCATACTGCTGCGCCCGGAACGCCCAGATCAAAAATCCGATCCCGATGAAAACGAGGAAAATCGAGAGCAACTGCCCGTACGTCAGGAACCCGAACGCGAAGGCAAACGGCGAATCGCTCCCCGGCTGCCGGAACTGCTCCCCCGCGATCCGCAGCAGCGCATACAGGATGAAAAACGCCCCAGTGATCACCCCGCGCGGGGCCTTCACCAGCGTCCGCAGGCTCCAGAGCGCGCAGAATAGCACCACCCCTTCCAGCGCCGCCTCGATCAATTGCGACGGATACCGCGGCGTCAGGATCGTCCGCAGCACCTGCCGCACCTGCTCACTGTGTTGCGACGCATCCACGATTGCCTCCGTCAGGCTCAGCTTTCCCGCGTAGGCCGCCACCGCCGGATTGTGATCCAGCGCCGCCCCGGCCTGTGCCGCCAGCGCCTGGTTGTCGTAAAGCTCCTTTGGGAATTGCACCGCCCACGCGATTCCCCGCGCCGCCCGCCCGTACAGCTCCCCGTTCACAAAATTCGCCAGCCGCCCAAAGAACAGCCCGATCGGCGCCACCACGCACAGGCTATCCCCGATGCTCGTCCACGAGAGCCGGTGCCGCCGCGCAAACCACAGCGTAAACAGCATCAACCCCAGGATTCCCCCATGGCTCGCCATCCCTCCTTCCCAGACGCGGAAGATCATCAGCGGATCGTGGATCCACTCCCCCCAGTTGTAAAAAAGCATGCTCCCCAGCCGCCCCCCCAGCAGCACCCCGAACAGCGCCGCCCACGTAATGAAATCGCCCACCATCTCCGGCGCCATCTCCGTGTAACCGCGCTTCGCGAGCCACAGGTACACCTGGTACCCCGCCACAAACGCCATCACATACGCGAATCCATACCACCGCGGGCCGAACCCAGGCGTAATCTCCCAGATGAACGGGCTCAGGTCGTGCACATAATAAGCAAGCATGTGTGGGGAACCCATTGATTAATCGCGACCCCCGCCCCAGTGCAATCCATGCCTGCAATTATTCAGCGGTCCCCCAGAAACCCGCCAAAGGCGGCAAATCTCCACAATTAGCAATCAGACTTTAGCAATTAGCAATTTCCTGCCTCAACTTTCGATTGAGTCCTCCATCGTTCAGTGGAAAGATCGCGTTCCTAATGCATCACGTTGAGCGCTTTCGCGCCGTCATGGACTTTCAGCCAGTCGATCGGCTGCCCATGTGGGAATGGGCCATGTGGTGGGACAAAACCATACGGCGCTGGCACGGCGAAGGCCTCCCCTCCGAGTTCAAGGACAGCCAGGTATTCGACATCTCCCAATACTTCGGCCTCGATCCCTATCAACAGTTCTGGTTCAGCACCACAGAGGCCACCATTGAGGCCACACAGCATCACATCGAGGGCGCCGTCAACGGCATGGACGATTACCTCCGTATCAAACCCTCCATCTATCCCGATCACACCCGTTCCATCGAGCAGATGCGCCCGTGGGCCGGGCGCCAGGACCGGGGCGAAGCCGTCGTCTGGGCCACCCTCGAGGGCTTCTTTTGGTTTCCCCGTACCCTGCTCGACATCGAGCGCCTCAGCTACGCCTTTTACGATCAGCCAGAGCTCGTTCACGCCATCAACGCCGACCTCCTCGAGTTCAACCTCGGCCTCGTCCGCAAGATGGCCACGGTCTGCGTCCCCACCTTCATGACCCTTGCCGAGGACATGAGTTACAACAATGGCCCCATGATCTCCCAGGCCATCTTCGAGGAGTTTCTCGCCCCCTATTACCGCCCCTTGATCGCCGAGCTCGACGCTCTCGACATCAAGCTCATCGTCGATACCGATGGCGATCCCACCCTCATGATCCCATGGCTGCAAGAGGTCGGCGTCGCCGGCGTCCTCCCCCTCGAGCGCCAGGCTGGTGTCGATGGCATGAAGCTGCGCGAGCAATTTCCAACCCTCCGGATGGTCGGCCATTTCAACAAGCTCGTCATGAATCAGGGCGAAGCCGCCATGCGCGCCGAGTTCGAGCGTCTCATCCCCCTGATGAAAACCGGCGGCTTCATCCCCAGCGTCGATCACCAGACCCCCCCCGGCGTCTCCATCGACCAATACCGCCTCTATCTGAAGTTACTCGCGGAGTACATGCAGCGGTAGCAGCGCAAGTAACTCAACAAAGCGCGACCATGATTTGGATATAGAACGAGCGAAGTTATCCGATCTATTCCAAATCGACGGACAATTACTTCTTCAGTAGGTACAAAGCGACGCCAAGAACGGTATTTGGCATGTCTTCCTGACCAACGACGTTCGGATAATCCCTGGGTGGATTATCGGTATAATTTTCCACGACGATGGCGGTGGGCATGGCGCCGTTTTGGCGGAGAAAAGAGAGGAACTTTTCAGTATCCTGCAGAAACCTGTCGCCGAAGGTGTGCGGAGACGCAATCCAGACCACCGTCAAACCTCGCATGCGGCACCAGTGGATGGCGTCGATGAGCCAGGCGCGATAGTAGTCCTCCCGGCTAAAGACATATCCGGGCGGGGAATCCAACACCAATCCGCCCGCGATGCGGATAATATCCTGAAAATCCTGACGCTTGCTGACGGTGTTTTCCGTGAGGGTGGAAATGTTTTCGCCGAAATTAGCGAATTCAAACGTCGGCAGGATTTGCGTGGAAGCGGGAAGGTTCCTGGCGCGCAGCGCTTTTGAGAAAGCGGCCCATTGGACAGCCGTCGGTTTGTTGTTACCGGCAAATGCATTGGCGGCAATAAAGGCCGGCTTGATTCCCAGGGTCAAATAGCCGCTTCGCAGGCGTTCCGCCCACGCCTGGGAGGCTCCTGGGGACCCTCCGAAACCAAGTTCGATCGCGACCGGCAGATTTTTGAAATTTGCAAGCGTCTGCCGCTGCTGCACTGGGGACAAATCGGCCCAGCCGTTATTATGGAGATAGAGCCCGCCCCCGGCTTCACGGAACTTGGCGGAAGCCTCCGGCCTGGCCAGTGCCTCGACTCCGGCAACGCCGCCGGCAAATATTTTCATGCTATGGGCAGTTGCGGGCGCGCCGGTGGGCTGCGCAGTGCCCTGTGCTGTCGATGGCGTTGCGAGACTCCCGATGCCTGCTTCCGTGGCTTTCGCGAAGGTGCCCGCAGCCAGCAGGAATACGATCGGGAGGAGGTTGCGAAGGCGCATATGTCCATTCTTCCGGCAGGGGCTTCGTTCTTTTCTCATTTGAGATTTCCCATTGGGGTTCCTGCCCACGGCTGGCGTTGGCGGTCGCGATGTTCTCTCTTCTCCGCGGCTTGGCAAGTCCAACTCCCACCGTGTAAATCCCGACTCCCTCCTAGGTTAAGTATCCTATAACCCGTTCTCTTGAAGAAAGATGCGATGAATTATCGCTTGCCCTCGGTGCGCGCTTTCTAGCAGTCTCCGCGAACCGCTCACCCCCTATTGACTCCCATGAAGCAATATTTGCGTTATTTCGTCCCCGTACTCTCCTCCTTGCTTCTCCTCCCCGGCTGCGCCAGCAAATCTGACGCTACCCTCTATCACGGCATCCAGAGATCGGGCGCCATCGCGCACCCGAATGACAAAGGCCTCGTCATTATCTATCACGATCCCGGCGGCGGCGCTGCGATGGACGTTTACCAAAACGGCCAGTTGATAGCCTCAATCCCGGACAACTCATTTTATACCTATTATTGCAACCCGGGCACCGCGACCTTTTCGCTCAAGGTTGATTACCATCAGAAGGTCGGCCAGAGCGCCGGTACCGGGGCCATGTCCGGTGGAATGAGTGCAGGTGTGGCTGGCATGTTCGCCGGCGCCGCTGCGGGCGCCGTCTCCGCCGCTATCACAAATTCCATGGCGCCGAAGCCCGGCGCCGCCCCGCTTCCGGTGGACGTTGCCGTTGTCAATGTCCAGCCCGGGCAGACTTATTACCTCTCCGTCCAGCCGCTTCGCTGGAGCCATCATCTCGAGCAAAGAACTCAGAAGCAGGGAGAGAAAGAATTGGGATTGTCTGCCTGGCTCAATCCGCCCTCCCAGCAACCTCTCCCCTCCCACGCAAACTAGAGTTCCCCTCCATGAAAAAATCCATCCTCCTCCTCATTGCCCCCGTCCTGCTCCTTTCCGGGTGCGTCACCGTCCATGACTTCTCATCCAACACTGCGCCTGGCACACGCGTAACCCTCAAGGCAAAGGAACCCGTCGAGGTCTACGGCCTCGATGGTCAGAGCCGCGTCTTTGGCATCACCGCCACCGGTGGCTACGTCGCGTATCTGGCTCCGGGCCAGCATTCGCTCGAGATCCATTACCAGTGCCAGCCTGCCGGCCTCATCATCGCGGACGCCTTCGCCCCGCCTAACGCGCCGGTTCACACGTTCGTATCCGCCCAGCCCCAGAATCTCCAGTTCACCGCGGTCCCCGGTCACACCTATTCGCTCGTCGGCCAGGATGGCAAAGGTCGCTGGAACGTCTTCATCGACGACATCACATCGCCCGCCGCTCCCGTCCGCCTTCCCGTCCACGTCGAAGGCACCCTGGTATTGAATTCCTCCCGTCCCTACTGAGCATCCGCCTGCGTGGAAAAATCTGCGGATAAAAAGACCCCCTGAAATTGGATGGGG
>Ga0326727_10020933_pt1 | contig 12908 bp, 10 predicted proteins | sample MB2enrmetagenome_FD_207643 | JGI IMG/M metagenome (GOLD analysis project Ga0326727, IMG submission 207643) | Lab enriched peat soil microbial communities from McLean, Ithaca, NY, United States - MB29MY | ecosystem: Environmental > Terrestrial > Soil > Wetlands > Peat | place: USA: New York...
TATCGGCAAAGTCCATCAGGTCGATCTCGTCCTGAGGGCGCAGGATCGCGCGCACAAAGTGCTTGGCTGCCTCCCGCTCCAGCCGGTCGCTGGTCAGCACCGTCTCGCTCGAATCGATGGCCAGCACAATCGACAGCGGGCTGGTCGCCTCGCGCTCGAACACCGCAATCGTCTGCGGCTTGCCATCCTCGGAGACCCGGAAGTCCTGCTTCTCGAACCCGCCCACCGGCGCGCCATGCGCGTCCACTACGTTCAGCGCCACGTTCACCAGCCGCGTCTCCACCCGAAACGTCGCCGTGTCGCCACCCTTCACTGGCTGCGAACCGGACTGGCCGGCCCCTCCCGTCTTGGTCAGCGGACCGGCCACCGGCTCAATCGGCCCGGAGGTCGGACGCGAAGCCCGCCGCTCCACCGGCGCGGCCGTCTTCTGTTGCTGTGTTCCGCTCCCACTCGGCTGCGTTGCCGGCGTCTGCACCGGCGTAGGCAACGCCGGACTCGGCTCGGTCTGCGTCTCCTGCGCCCAGCCATGCGCTCCGAGAGCCAGCGCTGCAGCCACTATCGCCGCTGTAACAGCTTTCATTGCGAAACGCCTCTCGGCTCCATCGCCAACTCCTCAGGAAACGGTTCGCCATCCGCCCACACTGCGCCGTCCACGAACGTCTCCTTCTTCCAGATCGGCACCGTCTTCTTCAGCGTGTCGATGAGCCAGCGGCACGCGTCGAACGCCGCCGCGCGGTGCGCCGACGCGACCACGATCAGCACACTGGTCTCGCCCACCGCCAGCCTCCCAAGCCGGTGTACTATCGCCACGTCGCGCACGCCGAACGTCGCAACCGCCTCCACCGCCAGCCTTCGCATCTGCTCCAGCGCCATCTCGTGGTACGCCTCGTAGTCCAGATGCAGCGTCTGCCGCCTCCGTGTGTTGTCGCGCACAATGCCGTCGAAGACGCACACCGCGCCGTCGCCGGCCGCCTTCATCCCGGCAACAATGGCATCCGCCTCAATCGGCCCTTCCACGATCTCAATCAGCATGACCTTCGCTCTTGCGCCTGAGATAGGTCCGGGCTTTAGCCCGGACATCAAACGCGCCAAAAACCCAGGGCTTTAGCCCCTGGGACATGCCCTGTTTCCCCTCGTCGCGCCCGCCGCTGACCGGAGGCAGCAGAGCAACCTCATCCGCCTCACGCAGCACCGCGCCCGGCGATCCATACTCCTGGTTCACCGCCACCGCGATGCTCCGCCACAGCCGTTCCTGTTCCTTCGCTCCCATCGCCTGGTTAGACGTTCGGTCGCGCAGAACTCTTACTAGCGCCCCAACTGTCGCCCCATCCGGCAGCTCAACCGGCTCGCCCGCCGTTCCGAACAGCTCCTGCAACACCCCGAAGTAAAGCACGCGCACCTGCATCCGCCCAGCATACCCGCAAGCCCACCTTCGTGCCTACGGTATTGCAAGGTGCGGACACTGTGAACAAAACGGAAAGCTCTCCTCTTGGCTTGACACCGCTCCGGACAATAGGTACTTTAGCGCGATACCCAATTACGGTCCTCGCCCCGTCGACCGCGCTGAGTCTGCATCCGCCCCATCGCACCAAGGCCACGGAAATCAGATTCAAGTCCGATAGGACTCTAGGAGTCACCCCCCTTGCGAACCTTTCTTATTGCACTGGTGCTAGCGCCGGCTCTGTCCGCGCCCACCCAGCAGCCGTCCCAACCATCGGCTCCCGCTCCACCGCCCGCCGGCTCCAACTGGCAGCACGTACAGGCCCTGCCCATCGGTGCCTCCCTCGATATCAAGGCAAAGAAAAGCCACCTCAAGTGCAAGCTCAAGAGCGTGGACGCCGACTCGCTGACCTGCGCCCAGGGGAAGGAGATCGTCCTCCAGCGAACGGACATCCTCACGATCAAGATCCCGCACCGCGGCCGTTCGTTGTTGGTAGGAGCGGCAATCGGAGGCGGAGCTGGCACCGCGATCGGCTTCGCCGCCGGAACGAGTGGCAATGACGGATTCTTCGGCCCAAACTTTCTGCGTGGGGCAATCGCCGCCATCTTCGGCGTCGGCGGCGGTCTCATCGGCGGCATCGCCGGCGGAGTCACCGACTTCACCCGCTCCACAATCTACAAGGCCCCGTAGCCACAAAAAAAAGGCGACCACGAAATCTCGTGACCGCCAGGTACTTTTTTGTCCGGATTTAGCTGGCCACGCTGATCAACTCCTCGCGCACCACCTCGTCCTCTACCGCTTCGACCACCGACTTGGGCAGCGCGATCGCAAGCACGTCCTCGATCCGGCTCGCGTAGTGGATGGTCACGCCTTCGATCTGGTCCGGCTGCAGATCCTCGTCCACCTGCTGCTTGCAGTCGGTCGGCAGGATCACGTCGCGCACCCCCGCCCTTTTGGCGGCCAGGAACTTCTCCTTGATCCCGCCCACCGGCAGCACATTCCCGCTCAGCGTGATCTCGCCCGTCATCGCCAGCAGCGGATGCACCGGCGTATCTGTCAGCAGGCTCACCAGGGCCGTCGCCATGGTCACGCCCGCGCTCGGCCCATCCTTCGGGATCGCGCCCGCAGGCACGTGGATGTGCAGGTCGGTGTCCTTCAGCACGTCCTCGTCCAGGCCCAGCGACTTCGCGTTCGACCGGACCCAGGTCAGCGCCGCCTGCATACTCTCCTTCATCACGTCGCCGATCTGCCCGGTCATGGTGAAGCCGCCCTTGCCGCGCATCCGGTTGGCCTCGATAAACAGCACGTCGCCGCCTGCCGGCGTCCACGCCAGTCCTACCGCGACCCCGGCCCGCTTGGTACGCTCGGCAATCTCCGTATCCACGCGCACCTTGATCCCGCCCAGAAACTCGACGATGATCTCCGGCGTGACCACCAGCTTCTCCGTCTGCCCTTCGGCGATCCGCCGCGCCAGCTTGCGGCAGACTGTGCCGATCTGCTGCTCCAGCTTGCGCACGCCCGCCTCGCGCGTGTAGTGGCGCGCAATCTGCGCCACGCTCTCCCGCGGAAACTCAATCAAGGCCGGGTCGATCCCGTTCTCCTTGGTCTGCCGCGGGATCAGGTACTTCTCCGCGATCGCCACCTTCTCCTCCTCGGTGTAGCCCGTCAGCTCGATGATCTCCATGCGGTCGAGCAGAGGCGCCGGCACCGGGTCAAGCTGGTTCGCCGTGCAGATGAACAGCACCTTGGACAGGTCGAACGGCTGGTCCAGATAGTTGTCGCGGAAGGTATTGTTCTGCTCCGGGTCCAGCACCTCCAGCAACGCGCTCGCCGGATCGCCCCGGAAGTCGCGTCCCAGCTTGTCGATCTCATCCAGCATGAACACCGGATCGTTGGTTTCGACCCGCTTCAAGTTCTGTATCACCTGCCCAGGCAGCGCGCCGATATACGTGCGGCGATGTCCGCGCAGCTCCGCCTCGTCGTGCATCCCGCCCAGCGAGATGCGCGCAAACTTCCGCCCCAGCGCCTTTGCCACGCTGCGGCCGAGGGAGGTTTTGCCCACGCCCGGCGGCCCCACAAAGCACAGGATCGGCCCCTTCATGTCCGGCTTCAACCGGCGCACGCTCAGGTAGTCGAGAATGCGGTCCTTCACCTTCTTCAACCCGTAGTGGTCCGCGTCCAGGATCTCCTTCGCCTTCAGGATGTCCACCTCGCCCGCCGACGACTTCGACCAAGGCAGCACCGCCAGCCACTCAATATAATTCCGCGTCAGCGAGTAGTCGGCCGCCATCGCATTCATCCGGCTCAGCCGCCCCAGCTCCTTCAGCGCGTCCTTCTTGGTCTCCTCGGGCATGCCCGCGGCTTCAATCTTCTCCTTCAGCTCGGCGATGTCCTTCTGCGAGTCGTCCAGGTCGCCCAGCTCCTTCTGGATCGCCTTCAACTGCTCGCGCAGATAATAGTCGCGCTGCGAGGACTGCACCGAATCCTGCACCTCGGTCTGGATCTTGTTGCGCAACTGCTGCACCTCAAGCTCCTTCGCCAGGTGCTTGTTGATGCGCTCCAGCCGCGCGGAAATGTCCGCCGTCTCCAGCAGCTCCTGCTTGTCCGTTGTCGTGAGAAATGGCAGCGACGACGCAATAAAGTCGGCCAGCCGTCCCGGCTCGTCGATATTGATGGCAATCGTCTGCAGGTCATCCGACAGCGTCGGCGATGAGCTAACAATCTGCTGAAACTGGCTCACCACATTGCGCTGCAGCGCCTCGGTCTCGGGTGACTTGGCGGGCTCAATCTCCTCTACCGTCTCGCATTCCGCGGTCATAAACGGACTGATCTGGGCAAAGTCGCCCAGCCGCACCCGCTCGTTGCCCTCGGTAAAGACAAAGAGGCTCTGGTTCGGCATCTTCACGACCTTATGCACCGTCGCGCGCGTGCCGATGTGGTGCAGGTCGGCAGCCTGCGGAGAGTCCTGCCGCGCGTCCCGCTGCGCCACCACCAGAATCGTCTTCTCTTCGCCCAGCGACTGGATCAGCTGGATCGAGCTCTCCCGCCCCACCGTCAGCGGCAGTACCGCGTGGGGGAACAGGACTGTGTCCCGCACCGGCAGGACAGGAATCGGTCTCCCCGCACTCGAAATCTCCGGTTCATCGGAGGATTTCGGTTTGATGATGCTCACAAAATCGTTGGCCATTGAGTTTCCTTGAGTGCCTTTATATCAAATAACCTTCATTGGATGCATCAAACAACCGAAAGTCGCAGCCCGCATCCGCACACCCCACACCTCTCTTGGATGCAGTCTTCCGCCACTGTGCGTCATCGGCTCCAAGCCTCCTCCGCATCAACTCGGCGCGTGTATAAACTTGGTTCCGCCGCTTTCCCTTCAATCACTTACGCCGCAACATAGCGGCCCAACTCCTTCACCATGTGGCAATGGCGCGCAAGCTGGCCCAGGGCAGCGTCCATTTGCACCGCCGAATCGAACCGCAGATCGACAAAAAACACGTACTCCCACGGCATTCCCGGCACCGGGCGCGACTCAATCTTGGTCAGGTTCACCTCCGCCCGGGCAAACTCCTCCAGCGCGCGCACCAGAGACCCCGGCCGGTGTTCGACGCTGAACGCCAGGCTGGCCTTGTTCGCGCCGGCGCCTCCGGCCCACGCTGGCCAGGCAATCGCCCGCAGCGCGGGCTCCCGCAGCAGCAGGTGGAAGCGGGTGTAGTTCTCCGCGTGGTCCTCGATCCCCGCCACCAGCACCTCGGCCCCGTACTGGCGCGCCGCCAGCTCCGGGGCAATTCCCGCCGTATCGTCCAGCTCCTCGGCCATCAGGTGCTTCACGCTTCCTGCCGTGTCGTAAAAGTTCACCACCTCAAACCACGGATGCGCGGCCAGCCAGCCGCGGCACTGCGACAGCGCCACCGGATGCGACATCACCCGCTTAACATCGGCCGGCGCGACCCCGGGACGCACGATCAAGTTGTGGCGCACCCGCAGCAGGCTCTCGCCGGCGATCCGCACCGGCTGCGCCAGCAGCAGGTCGTAGTGCTCTGCCACCGACCCGTGCAGGCTGTTCTCGATCGGCAACACCGCCCCATCCACCGAGCCCGCTACCACCCGTTCAAACACCTCCGCAGAGCTGGCGCACGCGGCAATCGCCAGGCCTGTTGTGGCCTCACCCTCCAGCATCGCCAGCGCCGCCATGTGGCTGTTCGACCCCAGTTCTCCCTGAATCGCAATCTTCACTGACACCCCCCGCTCAGGCAACCTTTCCCAAATCCCATTTTGCGTCGCAATTGGCAACCTCACCCCGGTACCACGCAACTTACCACAGGTACGGCGCCGGTTGGTTTTTCACAGGCCATGCACAGCGAATCAGCCGGGCGGAGTTCAGGAGAGTACAGAATGCTTTGGACGATCACCATCATATTGTTCTTGCTTTGGCTGGTTGGTTTGGTCAGCAGCTACACCCTCGGCGGGTGGATTCACATCCTGCTCGTCCTCGCCATCATCGTCCTCATCTTCAACCTGATGTCGGGCCGGCGGGCTGTTTAGCCGTTCATCAGAGGAGAATTCACCGTCCCGGACTGGCCTTGAGTCCGGGCCAACCCAACAGGAACTCCAGGAGCGCGGCTATGAATCGTGATATCGCAGAGGGAAAGTTCGACCAGGCTAAGGGCAAGGTGAAGCAATCGGTCGGCGAGGCCGTCGGCAACGACCGGCTCGCCAACTCGGGTGCCGTCGATCAGGTAAAGGGCGCAGTCAAGGAGGCGTGGGGCAACACCAAGGATGCAGCCCAAGCCGTGTCGAACGACCTCCGCGAGCGCGCCGCGGAGAGACGCGCGGACACCGCCGACCAGGCCGAAGCCGCCGGCCACGATGTCCGCGAAAAGATCACCTCCACCGCTCAGAATGCCAAGGATTCGGTGAACGCACATGCTGAGGACATCAAACTCCAGCATCGGCGCACCGCATAGGGCCCTCGGGTCTCCCCTTGCTAAAGGGTCCGCCTCGCGCGGACCCTATTATTTGCGCAGCAGAACGGCCGCCGCAAAAAAACCGAAGAACGCCACCGAAATAATCCCATTCAGGGTGAAGAACGCCGCATTCATGCGCCGCAAATCCCGCGGCGACACGATACTGTGTTCGTACAGCAGCAGCACTGCGACCGTGCCCACCCCCACCACCGCCAGCGGACCCAGCGCGAACAGCCGCACCAGCCACAGAAGCAGGGCCAGCATTCCCAGGTGCATCGCGCGCGCGATCCAGAAGGCCGCCGTCAACCCAAACGCCTGGGGCACGCTATTGAGTCCGGCCGCGCGGTCGTGCTCGAAGTCCTGGCACGCGTACAGCACATCAAAGCCCGCGACCCACAGGAGCACCGCCGCCGACAACACCGCGATCCGCCAATCCAGCGACCCGCGCACCGCAATCCACGCCGCCGACGGCGCAATTCCCAGCGCCAGTCCCAGCACCAGGTGCGACCATCGCGTCACTCGCTTCATATAGCTGTAGAGCAGCACCACCCCCAGCGCCACCGGGGCCAGCTCCAGCGTCAGCCGGTTCAGCATCCCCGCGCCCAGCAGAAAAATCCCCGCCGAAATCGCAACGAATCCCGCTACAAACCCCTCACTCAGTCGTCCCGCCGGGAGTGCCCGCATCGCCGTGCGCGGATTGGCCGCATCCAGCCGCGCGTCCGCCAGCCGGTTGAACGCCATCGCCGCTGAGCGCGCCGACACCATGCACACCACAATCCACAGCAGCACCCACAGCCGCGGCCAGCCGCCCGCCGCCAACACCGCGCCAGTCAACGCAAACGGCAGTGCAAACACTGAGTGCTCCCACTTGATCATCTCCAGCGTCAGCCGCGTGCTCTTCCAACCATTGCCCATCCTTCCATCGTAGCTGACGCCTGTGGCTGCCAACTCACAACTCGTAACTCACAACTGCTTCGTTACTTCCCCGTCTGCGGCCCCGCGACCTGTAGATCGTTCACCACCTTGAAGACTCCGGGCACGCCATTGGCGCGCAGGCCCGCAACGTCGTGGTCCATCTTGTTGTCCACCACGCCGGACAGCGTCACGTTGCCATTGACCACAGTAATGCGGATCGGCTTCGCCGGGTCCAGCGCATACTTCTGCAACTGCGGCGTCCCGTAGATCACCCGCGCCAGCTCCAGGCGCAGCCGGTCGTCCATTGGCGACACCGGCGCCACCTCCAGGTTGTCGATCACGTCCTTCACCCCCGGCGTATTTTCCACCAGGCTCAGTGCGGAGTCCTTGTCCGCCGGCCCATACACCGTTCCGCCCAGCGTCACCACGCCGTTCTGCACGCCAATGGTGATCGCATTGAATGCAGTGGTTCCATAACCCACCCGGTCGTAGGCCAGTTGGTTCGCGAGTTTGTCGCGCAGGGTCGTATCTTCCACCGTCGGCCCGGCGATCGCGATCTCGTTATCGACCGCCTTCACTCGCTTCACATGATGGGCGCGCTTGTCCGCATCCTCCTTGTCCGCGTAGAGGCCCACCGTACCCGTCAACGTGACATTGCCGTTCTGTACATTCGCGGTTACCGCTTGGAACCTCTTGTTTTCCAACGCCTTGCGGACATCGGCTTCAATCTGCGCGTCGTTCGCGCTCTGCGCGCGGAGCGCAGGCGCTACCCCAAGCAGCAAGTAACTCAGAGCCGCCATAACCGGCAGCAAGCGAACATTCCAGGACATAATGCGCCTCCTCCTTCAACCGTACATCTCTCTCAGGCGTCTCCTGCCTGATGCCATTGGCTTGGATGCCAACGCAATAGACGTAGATGCCAGCCCAGAGTTACCGATACCGCCTGCGGATCCGGTAGACCACGCTGAACACGCCCGACTCGTCGCGCGCCACCATCAGCGACACGTTGGGCGTCAGATCGTACTCGGCTTGCAGCAGCGGCTGCGCGGTGGAGTTGACGTTGGTCGCGTAGGTCGCGCTCAACTGCCGCGTGATCTGCTTCTGCACCGTGATCCGGGCAGTCGAATTGCCCAGCGTCCCTACAAACGCCGGATCAATCTTCACCGTGCCTCCGCCAAACAGCTTGCCCACCCGGTTGCTGACTGTAGCATTCAGCGCCCCGCCCAGCAGCGCACTGGTGGTCGGGTTAGCGCCCTGCTGCACCTCCTGCTCCTGGTAGAGCTGCGCCTCCTCCTGGGTGCGGCCCAGCGCCAGCAACGCAAAGATGTCGGCCTCGCTGAGCGGCGGCTCGGACCGGTAGGTCGGCTTCAGGTTGCTCATCGTGCCTTGCAGGCCCACCGTGACGTCGTAGATCTCCACCCGCGCGGTGGCATCGATATCGATGGTCGGATCGATCCGCACCGGGTTGCTGAAGTAGATGTCTCCGCGCTGCAACTGGTACTTGGTCCCGGCAAACGTCGCGCTTCCATCGGTGACCTGGATGTGGCCCAGGATCGACGGCTCAGCCACCGTGCCGCGCACCGTCAGGTCTACTGTCCCGGCCAGCTTGGCGTAGGTGTTCTGGAAGTCCAATTGCGGCGAGCTGGTCACATGCACGTCCAGCCGGATCTTATTGGAAGCGGCCGTTGGGTCGGGGGGCGTGCCCACTCCGCCCGCCGAGAACGCAGCAAAGTCCACATCCGGCCCTACCCCAAAACGCGTGATCAGCACGTTGCCGCTCAGCAGCAGGTTCTGCGGACCCCCCTGGAGCTGCAGGCTGGTGTTCGCCGTCGTGCTCAGGCCATACATCCGCACGCGCACCACGTCGCCGGTCGCCGTCAGGTTGGCGTAGATGCCGTTCCTGTAGGTCAGGAAGCCGCCAATCTTCAACTGGCCTCCACCCGTGGTCGCGGTCAGGTTCTCCACCTGCAGCCGGTCCTCGTTGAACACCAGCGTCCCATTCAGCGCGCTCAGCCCGTTCGGAATCCCTTCCACCGCGGCATTCACATTGTCGAACTGGATCTTGCCCGTCAGCGACGGCTTACCGATCTCGCCTCCCGCCGCAATGGTGAACTGCACCTTCCCGCTGGAGTCGATGTCCGGGTCGAAGGTATGCGCGATCGCAACACTCACGCTCCCATTCGCCTTCACATCCAGCTTGCCCCCGTTCGCGCCCGTCCCGCCAAACGCCTGCACCGTCCCGCTCACCTGCAGGTCCGTGTCCTGGCCGGTAATATGGACCTGGTCCAGGGTCGCCAGTCCGTTCCGCAGACCCACCCGCAGCGGGCCCGCGCTCTTCAGTTCGACTCCTTCCAGCTTGACGTCGAAGTCGTTCAGGACCGCGCTTCCGCTCAGCCCCGTCGGCGTCGTCAGCGGGCCATTCAGCGTGACCACGCCGCCAATCGACGACTGCGCCTTCACCGTGCCCGGACTGAACAACTCAACCGCCGTGCCTAGGTCCAGCCCAGCCACGTTCAGCTTGGCCTGCGTCTCATAATCTCCGCTCAGCCGCGTCTGCCCCGACCCATCCAGCTTTGCCCCCACCATGGTCGACTGCGCCGTGTACAGCAGCAGGCTGCCTTCGCTATGCAGGTCCAGCGCAACGTCCCCCAGCACCTTGCCGTCCACCTTGACCCCGGCCAGCTTCGCCGTCGCCTTCAACCCCGGCTGCTCCATGGTGCCGTTCGCATCCGCCACCAGCGTCAGCGTCCCGTCCGCATTGGGGCTGGCTTTGGCAATGGTCTCGAACTTCGACAGCACCAGGTTGTCGCCCTCAATGTGCCCGTGCAGGCGCTTCGACTTCAGGTCATACCCGCCATTACCCGCGAGGCGCGCCCCATGCAGCGAGATCGCGACCTGGCTCGCCTCAAAGTCCTGACCCTGCACCGCAAGATGCGCCGTCGCCGAGTCGTACGGCTCGCCATAAGCAATCCCCTTGCTGAGCGAGATCGTCCCCGCCCCATTCAGCGCTTCCAGCGTCCCGGAGGCCTTCGCGCTGACCGCAATCGTTCCCGTCACCGGGACCTTCTGCTGTTGCCCCGCGATCTGCAGCACGTCCGCGACCTGCGCATTGGCCAGCTGCATCGACGCGTTCACGCCCGTTCCTTCGTCCCACTCGTACGTCGCCACGCCTCTGTGTGAGGCCACCCTGCGCGGTCTCATGGTCCCGCTCACATTCAGCACTGCGCTTCCGCGCTTGATGGTCGAGCTGGCCACTACCAGCCCCTCGTCAAACGAATACTCCGCGTCCGTCACCAGGGAGTCGATTAGCGTGTCGAGTTCCGTGCCCAGCTTCACCTCCAGCGCCGTGCCCTGCAGGTGCCCCTTCCAGTCCAGGTCGGCCGCCCTTCCCGTCACAGTCCCATGAAACACCGCCGCTCCGTGCAATACCACCGGGATCGCGGCGATTCCCTTCTTCCCATTCGCCGCAAAGCCCAGCGTCTGCAGCAGCTGGTCGAACTCGCCCAGGTCACGCACCGTCATGTCTGCCTTCAAGTCGGTCAGCGGGTCGCCCAGATTTACCCCCAGCACTCCGCTCGCTTCGGTGGAGGACTCTGGCGTCAGCAGAGTCGCATGCTGGATGTTTACCACCTCTCGCTTGCCGTCGTAATGCGCCAGCGCCTCGCCGGTCATGGGTACATTGTTCAGCGCTCCCTTGCGCGTGACCCCGGTGGGCCGGAACTTGAGGTCTCCGTCAACCACCACCGTGTCCGCGACATTCACCGTCGGCCCGCCCCACTCCACATTCACCGGACCGGTCACCGCCGTATCGAAGCCCAGATCCCCGTATCCCCCAGTCTCTGTAACCTCCATGATGGTTCGCAGCGGAATCGCATCGATCGTGGCCACCAGGGTGGCATGCGAGGCCACGGCGGACTTCGGCGTCGTCGCAGTGGGCGCCGGCGCCAGCCAGTCCGTGATGCGCAGAGCGCCCGTCGCGCTTCCCCCCCCCGGAAGATAGCCGCTCATCCCGGTCAGCAGCAGTTCGCTGGGTGTAATGCGCAACTGAGCGCCGCCGTCCACATCGTGCAGCCGCACATACTCATTCGCATAGCCGGCCTTGTGCGCCTTCGCGCTGCCCGCCACCAGGTACCCGGCCTTGCACTCCGCATCGGGCGGCAATTGCGCCGTCGCCCGGTTCCCGGGCTTGACCGGCATCACCCGCTGCCAAAAGTGGGGACGCGTCTGCGCGGTCGCGGCCGACACCGCGCAGCTATGCCCATTCAGCGCCAGCTCCACCGACCCGCCCGTCAATCCTTCCACCGCGGTCAGCACGGTCACCTGCCTCAACTCCAACGTCCCATCGACCGCCGCCTGCCACTCGGGCTGGGCAAAATGATTGAGCGTCACCGTCGCGTGCAGCACCGACGCCTTGCCCGAATCGAACTCGAAGTTCGTCAGCTGCGCCACGTCGCGCCCCAGTTCACCCTGTATATGCAGCTTCGACTGCGCCTCCGGCTGCTTGTCCATCTTCGTCCGCAGATCGTTCAGATCGAGGGCTATCCCATAGCGGTCGGTCAGCCGGATGTAATGCACCTCCGCGTTCAAGTCGCGCGCCGCCAGGTCGAACGGAATGGCCCGGTCGTTTAGCAACGCGACCCCGTTCACCATCTCAACCTCTTTGGCGCGAAGATCGAGCAGCGTGTCCTGCAGCGGCTCCTTACTGGTCGAAGGATGCTTCGGCACCGGCTGGTTGGTCTTGCCGTCCTTGCCGATGATCAAGTGGATCTGCGGATGCTCCACTCGCAGCAGCTTCAGGCCTACGTGCGACCGCAGCCCCGCACCCGAGGCATGAGAGAGGAAGCTCGCAATTCCAAGCCTTACCTGTAGTTTGTCGACGGAAAGGTACGGCGCTTCGCCCGGCCCCTCCAGCCCGTGAATCACCAGCCCATCCACCTCGATCGCCAGATGCCATAGGCTGAACTGGACGCCGCGCAGCTCCACCCGTCCTCCCGTCGCATTCTCCAGCACCGTTACAATCTCCCGGCCCACCCGGCCCTGGAAGTCCGCGGTCGATGTATACCACGTCACGCCGACCAGCAACGCGGCGATCAGCGCCAGCACCCCGCCAATCAGCAAAGCCATCGCCCGGCTAATGTGGAACGCAATACTCCTCCGCTTCTTCACCGGAGGGTCGTCCGCAGGCCTGCGCACCGGCAACCGAGAATCCGCGCCAGGCCGGTCGGGGAGCTGGTTCTCGTCCGTGGGTTGGTTCTCATCCGTGCTCATGGTGCCTCCTCTCCGGGCTTCAGGATGCGCACGCCACCCTGTGCGCGCAGCGCGGTCAGCCAGTCGTCCAGCAGCTTGTTCACCCGCTGCTGCAGCAATATCTCCTGGATGCGGTCCGCCAGCGTCGCCTCTGCCGGCGGCGTCACATTCTCCTTCTCATACGCCGGCAGCATCGTTGTCCGGTAGTAGTCGTCGATCTCCGCCTGCTCGATGCGGATCCCCATGCGGAAGCGCTGCTCGACGAACCGCAGAACCTCCATGCGCTGCCTCCAGCGGTCCCTCACCTCTGCGGTCGTGAAGCTCTGGTCGGCGCAGAA
>Ga0326727_10020934_pt1 | contig 12908 bp, 10 predicted proteins | sample MB2enrmetagenome_FD_207643 | JGI IMG/M metagenome (GOLD analysis project Ga0326727, IMG submission 207643) | Lab enriched peat soil microbial communities from McLean, Ithaca, NY, United States - MB29MY | ecosystem: Environmental > Terrestrial > Soil > Wetlands > Peat | place: USA: New York...
GACGCACATCGGTCGCAATGCAAGAGGCGGGCCCGACGCTCACCGCGGGCAAGATCCACATTGATCTGACCACCCGCGAGGTATGGAGCGCAGGCTCTGCGGTGGAACTGACCCCGATGGAGTTTGACTTGCTGGAACTGCTGATGCATTCCCAGGGCAGCGTGGTCTCACGGGAGGAGATTACGGCACGGTTGTTTGAGCGCGAGGCTACGCCCTATGACCGCTTTCTTGATGTTCATGTCAGCCATTTGCGCACCAAACTGGGCGGCGGGCGAGGCCTGATTCGTGCAATTCGTGGAGTTGGCTATGTCCTTACCGGAAAAAATTAGAGCAGTCGCCTTCAGGTCCCTGAATGCCCGCGTGCTGTTCGCGATGGTGGCCATTCTCTCGCTTTCTTTTCTGGCTTTTCAATTTGTTTCCCAACGCATCGAGGCGAAGTTTCTCAACCCCATGTTCGATGACTTTGACGAGCTCCAACTGAGAAGCGCGCAAAATGCCTTCGAGGGAAGCGGCCAGAATGCATTGCACGAGTACTTGGCCGGCCTGGACTCCACCTTCGGCGGCAATCATTATCTGCTGAATGCATCCGGAGTGGATCTCTATTCCGGGCAGAACAGGTCTGCTCTTCTACCTCCCGCACCTGCAAACAAGTCCAGGATCCGTATGCACAGAACTTCGATCATCACGCATCGATCTGTGGATGGGAGATACTGGTTTGCCGTCGTAGGCCAAGTCCCCCGAACGCACTTCTGGACCTTCCTGCCTTACTATTTCATTGTTCTTGGCGCCACCGGCATTCTGGGCTGGCTTGCCTGGATAGGGATCGTATCGCCGATCCGAAAAATCGCCGCCACGATTGCGGTCTTCGGCCAAGGCAATCTCTCTCTGCGCATTTATTCCCGGCGAGAGGATGAGGTCGGGCAGTTGGGCCGCTCCTTCAATCAAATGGCCGAAAGGCTGGAACGGCTGATCGTGAGCGAACGGAGGCTGCTGGCTGATATATCCCACGAACTCCGCTCGCCTCTGGCGCGCCTCAAGTTTGCGGTAAAGCTGGCCAGAACCTCGGAGGACAGCAAGGCGGCGCTGGATCGAATCGAGCGCGACGTCAACCGCATCACCTCTCTGGTGACCGAAATCATCGAGATGACCTCCATCGAAGAAGGCCCGGCGGCTCAGAAAATGACTTCCGTGCCGCTCCAGGAGATCGTGGATGAGGTTGTGCGGGACTGTTCGCTGGAAGCCGATTTTCACGGCTGCTCCATCGCCGTGGAAGGCGCGCTGACGCATCCGGTCACAGGCAATCGGGAACTGCTACGCCGTGCGGTTGAAAACGTGATGCGCAACGGAATCCGCTATTCGCCTCGGGATTCAACGATTCGCCTGACTCTATCAGAAGACGGGCAGAATGCGCTCGTCGAAATGCGGGACTATGGTCCAGGAGTTCCCCCGGAATCTCTGGGCCGCATCTTCGATTCCTTCTTCCGCGTGGAAGAGGCGCGCGCGGCCAGCGGCGGAGGCTCGGGTCTGGGGCTGTCGATTGCCAAGCGGGCGGTGCAACTGCATCAGGGAAAGATCGAGGCTGAGAATGCGCTGCCAGGCCTGCGGATACGCATGACAATTCCTTTTCATACAGTTGCGGCGCTTAATCTTTCTTAAGCTTCAAATTTCGAAGTGGGTGATTTAATTCCCTTAGATGCTTCGCGTATTACGCAGGATTGGCGGGGCAATTGAGGAGATAAACATGAAACGCTTTTTCGGATTCGCATTGCTTTGCACAGTTCTCTCTTTCCCCGCCTTTGCCTCAAGCAACTCGCAAACGGTGAGCATTCCCTCTGCCGTGCAGGTTGGATCGACTCAGTTGCCTGCTGGAGATTACAAGGTCACGTGGACCGGAACAGGCGCCAACGCACAGGTCACTCTGGCAGGGAGCGGCGTTCAGCCTGTCACGGTGCCGGCGAAAGTTGTGGAAGAGAAGAATAACCACACTGGCGTAATCACCAACACCACCGGTAACAAGAATGTCCTTGAGGTCCTTCTCCTGAGCAAAGTCAGGTTGGTTCTCTAGCAATACGCCGCGGCATTTCCAGCCATCAACGATTTTTAGCTTTTCGACCCCCTTTCCCTTTGGAGAGGGGGTTCGTTTCTGTGGGCGGAATCTACACTAAGCGGCCACTACTGGCGCGAGGCGGCGGACGGTCAGCACGGTGATGTCGTCTTCCTGTCCGAATTCCCGGGCGGCGTCGGCGATGTAGAAAGCTGACTGGTTGCTGAGGTTTGAGACGCGGTCGAAGCCGAAGAGCTCGCCGGAGGGCTTGCGGGCTTCGACGACCCCATCGGAGATAAGCAAAAGCCGGTCGCCGGGGTGCAGGTAGAGCCGGATTTCATCATAGGTTGCATCAGCGAGGACGCCGAGGGGCAGAGCGCCGGGCAGGGGAATCTCCTGGCTGTTGAGATAGGGCGGCAGATGGCCGGCGCTGGAGAGCACCAGCGCTCCGTCAGCGCCAAACCAGATGACCGCGCAGGTGGTGAAGCTGTCACTGCCCACGAGGACGCGATTGAGGGATTGGAGAATTTTGGCCGGGCTGCGTTCCGGCGTGCTGCGCAGCGCGCCCATGAGCATGGAGACGTTCATGGCCGCCTGCAAGCCCTTGCCGGCTACGTCGCCGATGACCACCAGCAGCCCGCCGCCGGGCGCGGATTGTACGTGGTAGAAGTCGCCGCCGACCTCGTTGGCCGGGTTGTAGACGGTGTCCACTTCAAAGCCGGGAGTTCGGAGCTTCTCCTCGGGAATCATCAGCTCCTGCACGCTGCGGGCTGCGGCCAACTCGCTAAATGCATGCTCCTGCTCGCGCTGCACGCGCAGGAAGCGAACGAAGATGATGAGCACGATGGCAAGGATGCCGGCCACATCGGCAAACGAGGCAAGGTGGATGGGAATGGGGCCGGCGTGCAGGGTGAGAGGCGCCTGGAGCTCGCGGCCTTCCCAGCCGTTGAAGCCGGCAATCATGGGCACGATCCAGCCTGCCAGGGTCAACAGCAGCGGAACAAGCAGCAGACCGGCCTCAAAGTTGCGCTTGAGCGTGGCCCTGATGAGGGTGGAGAGAACAAATACGAGCCAGCCCATAGACCAGATGAAGCTGAAAAGAATGACGGCTACCAGCACGATCCAGGTGAAGCCGCCGAGTCCTATCAGGAACAGGGAGGGCGCCACGCAGGCCAGCGCGGGAGCAGTGAAGCGCAGCAGCAGAATGAGCCGGCGGCGGGGCAACGCGAGAAAGGCAACGAGGAACTCGAAGTAGAGATAGAGAGAGATAAGCGCCAACTGCGTGACCGCGGCCATGTACCATAGCTGGTCAAGCCGGGCAAAACTTCCCGCCAGTTCGACAAACCAGATGGGCGCGAGGAAGAGCTCATGAAGAGCCAGCCAAAGATATTCGACGTGGCCTTTCTGTGTGAAATAAAGGGCCAGCAGGAAGAGCGCCAGCGCCACGAGCAGGATGGCAGTGACCAGCCTCGGAAGGCGCTCGAAGAGATTGTGAACGGACCAGAGTTCGATTGAGCGGTCGAGGTCTTCGCGGTTGCCCAGGCGCAGCGTGCGGTTGGCGAAGAAGGTGGTATAGGCCTCGTAGCCCATCGGAACGTAGATGCTGCGCACAACCAGAACCAGAGAGGTTTCGGTGGGCGACAGGTTGAGGTTATAGATGCGGGAGATTTGCTGATAGCGCGCCGGCTCGCCAGCGTGCGGGCCTTCAGGCCGAATGTGGCGGCCGTTGGCAAAGACATCAAGATCAAATGTCTGCGAGCCGATGGTCGCGTTCTGTGAGACCGGCAATTCGATAAGCAGGGCAAGCGGTCCATGGCGCGGCGCGAGCTTCAGATGGAGCCGGTACCACGCGTAACGCTCGTGGGATTTTCCGGAAGCGCTGGCTGCGGTTGGGGTGGATTGATCCACATCGGGCGCCTCGGCAAAGGAGGCCTGCGCGTCGCGAATGGCCCAGGTGGAGTCGTCGAACGCGGGAGTTGCCGCCGCCGGATCGGCCGTGACGCCAACCCGCCAGCCCTTGTCGAGCAGCAGCGGAGAACCCAGTACGGTGGCGTCAATGACTGGTTCCGGCGCGCTCGGAACCTGAGCCGGGAAAGCCTGTGCGGGAGTGTGCGGCTTCAGTGTAATTGGCGAAGATGGGCGGGTGGGCGCCTGCTGGGCAACCAGTTGCATCGCACCACAAGCGGCGATGACGGCGATCCCCAAAATGATTCGGCGCAAGGCGTTTCCCCCTCGTTGCTCTGTGCTCTCCACTGTAATGCAGAGCGGCGGCCGTTCCAAGAGAATCGTGGAGACAAAATGGACGTGAAGTTTGAAATTCTGGCGCGCCGGGCCGCGGGCTGCGAGAATGGAGTTGTGCCGGAGGTTGGCGGGTGAGGATGGTTCCGAGAGCTCGGCGAACGGTGGTGCTGGCGGGATTGGGGCTTGCGCTGACCACGGTTGCATGGGCGCAGTCCGCGCCGTCGAGCGCGGCCCCGTCGAGCGAGTCTCCAAAGTCGAACCCTCAGTCCGGTAATGCGCCATTGGGTGCTCCCACAGCGGAACCGGCTCCGGGAACGACGCCCGTGGGAGGGGACACGCCCGCCGCTGTCAATGTCGATCCCGGCAAAGTGATTGAGCCGGGCAGCCAGTGGACCGGAGTGAAAACGGGCTCCATCGACGACGTGAACGCCGTGGGCAACCGCGACATTGGCGGCCGCGGAATGAGCAACTGGTACTCGAACGATACCGAAATCAAGATGGGCCGCATGTACGCCGTGGAGATCGAGAAGAGCACACGGTTCATCACGGATCCCGTGGTGACCGAATACGTGAACCGCATCGGGCAGAACATCGTGAGGAACTCCGATTGCAAGGTTCCGTTCACCATCAAGGTGATCGATTCGGACGAGATCAACGCATTTGCGCTGCCGGGCGGGTTCTTTTTCGTCAACTCCGGTTTGATTATGAATGCGGACGAGGAGGCGGAACTGGCCGCTGTGATGGCCCACGAGACGGCGCATGTCTGCGCGCATCACGCGGTGCGGCAAATGACGCGCATGAGCTACGCGCAGTTCGGCGCCGTTCCGCTGATCATGATCGGTGGCTGGACCGGATACGGAGTCTATGAGGGAGCCGCGTTGAGCGTGCCGGTTACGTTCATGAAGTTTTCGCGGGAGTTCGAGGCGCAGGCGGATTATCTGGGCGTCCAATACATGTATCGCGCCGGCTATGATCCGCAGGCCTTCATCACATTCTTCGAGAAGATCGAGGCGCTGGAAAAACGTAAGCCCGGCGCGGTGGCCAAGGCATTCTCGGACCATCCACAGACTCCCGACCGGATACTGCGCACGCAGGAAGAGATTGCACACATTTTGCCGCCCAGGGATCAGTACACAGTGACCACCTCGGAGTTTGACGACGTGAAGGCGAGGCTAGGGCGCATCGAGAGCAAGCGGCGGCTGATCGACTCAAGGAATAGTGGCAAGCCGTCGTTGCGCAAGACCGGCGCGGGGCACGGCGATTCGGCAGGCGGCGATGACAGGCCCACGCTGCACCGGAGCGACGAGCGGGATTAGAGACAGACTCCCGAATTAGCGAATGATTTATCGGAAGGGACGGCCCTTTACGATGCCTTGGCCTTCTCGAATGGTGACCAACTGGCCGGCGGCGAGGCCGGGATATTTTTCGACCAGGCCGAGCGGCCAATGGATTTCAATATCCGCGGTGGTTGCCGAACCGAGCCCGAAGTGAAGGCGGGGATCGTTGGAGCAGATGAAGCTGGTGCCGCTCATTACCTCCTGCGCCTGCACCTTGCCACCGTAGCGCGCCAAGACGCGTGAGCCGATGGCGCTGCGGTTGCTCTTTGTACCTTCCAGGCGAATCTTGATCCAGTTGTTGCCTGCCGGCGCGTCGTTGCGCAGCAGCGAGGGCGGCTCATTCACATTCATGATGAGTACGTCCATATCGCCGTCGTTGTCGAAGTCGCCAAAAGCTGCGCCGCGACCCATGTGAGGCGTGGTGATCCCTGGGCCAGCTTCCTGCCCCATCTCGAAAAATGTGCCGTCGCCTTGATTGCGAAAGAGCAGAACCGGGCTGCGCGCTGGAAAGCGCGGCGAGACTTTGGCTACCTCGGGGTAGACGCTGCCCGAGCTGAGCAGCAGGTCGGGGTAGCCGTCGTTGTCGAAGTCCACCATCCCCACGCCAAAGCAGACGAAGCGGGTTTCCCTGTTGAGGCCGGCCTCAATGGTCACGTCTTCAAAGTTGCCCTTGCCGTCGTTGCGGTAGAGCCCGGTGGCCTGATTGTAGTAGTGGGTCTTGACCAGGTCATTGTGGCCGTCGAGGTTGTAATCGCCGGTGCAGGCGCCCATGCCGCCCATCTCACGGCCCTCGCCGCTCAACGCCATGCCACGGAAGAGAGCCTCCTCGCGAAATGTGCCGTCGTGGTTGTTCATCAGCAAAAATGAGGGCGTCGAATCGCAGGCCACTAGAATATCCGGCCAGCCATCCTCGTCAACGTCGATGCCCAGCGCCGTAAGCCCATACGATCCCCCCAAGCCGGCCACGCCGGATTCTTTGGAAACATCGGTAAATGTGCCGTCGCCATTGTTGCGATAAAGATAATGCCGCGCCTTGGGCAATCCCAGCGGACCGCACATGACAGGCACGCCCTCGTAGTTGCAGTTGGGCACGGCCATCGACGGCTTCGGCGCCGTGGCAAGATCGATTTCGAGATAGTTGGAGACAAACAGATCGAGCAAACCGTCGCGGTTGTAATCCACAAAGGTGCAGCCGGTACTGTAACGCGTGGTGGGGTGCAGCAGGCCGGCCTTTGCGGTTACATCGGTGAAGGTGCCGTCGCCGTTGTTGCGATAGAGAATATTTTGCCCGTAGTACGTGAGGAAGAGATCCTCGAAGCCGTCGTTGTTGTAGTCGCCCACGCAAACACCCTGCGCCCAGCCGCTGCCGGTGAGGCCGGCCTTGGCGGTTACGTCGGTGAAGGTGCCGTCGCGATTGTTTTTGTAGAGGCGGTTGCCGGCCTCGGGCGGCGTGTTTTCCAGTCGGCGTCCGCCGGGGATAAAGATGTCCATCCATCCATCATTGTCGTAATCGAAAAAGGCGCAGCCGGTGCCCATGGATTCGACGATGTAAGTGAAACTGTCTTGCTCGCCGTAGATCATCGTGGCAGTGAGGCCGGCAGCGTGAGCCACATCGACAAAGCGGGAAAATGGGGGAGCGGGCTTTGCGGCCGGGAGCGCCGCGCGGAGGCTGCCGGGAAATAACGCGGGAGTGAGAACGGCAGGGATGGTTCCGAGCAGACGACGACGCGTCCAGGGGGCAGTGATCTTGTTCTTCATTACGGAGTGCATCCTCCCGGACGCATGAGTTTACCTGCGTTATTGATTTTGCTGCGCGGCTGCCAGCTTGTTGCTCAGGCCATGCGCCGCGACGTTGTTCGGTTCCAGTTTCAGCGCGCTGGCAACCGCCGCACGGGCTTCCTCGAATTTAGATTCCGTGGCCAGAACGGCGGCAAGCGTTACCCACGCGCGAGCGTTCTCCGGGGCGGCTTCGACCACCAGCCGGAATTGTTCTTCCGCAGAGGCGTTGTCGCCAGCCTGGAACTCCATGTAGCCAAGGTCGTAGTGCGCGAGAACAAAGTTTGGATCAGCCTTGAGCGTCTGTTCAAGTGCGGCGTGCTGGCCAGGGAGATCGCCCAGATCGCCTAGGACGACAGACAAACGATAGGCGAGTCCGGCATCGTCTGGTTCCAGGGCGCAGGCTTCGCGATAGAGATCGGCGGCCTTTTGATTGTCGCCGTTCTTTTGAGCTTCAGCGGCCTGCGTAGCCTTCAGCACAGCTGCGGACTTATCCGCCTCTGCCTTCAACCCCTGCTGGAAGAGCTTGAGCTGCTGCTGCGCCTCCTCGTTCTCTCCCAGCGTGCGCAGCACCTTGGAGAGTTCGAAGTGGACTTGCGGCGACCCCGCGCCCAGCTCCAGCGCTTTTTCCAACTGGGCTTTGGCTCCGGCTGCATCCTTCAGTTGTGCCAGCACCAGGCCCAGGTTGACGCGCGCGTTATAGTCGTTGGGATTCAGCTCGACGGCTGCCTCAAGGTGCGTGCGCGCTGCGGCAAATTCGCCGGCCTTGCGTTCCAAAAAGCCGTTGAGGTTGAGAATATCTTCATCTTTTGGGGCCAGCGCCAGCAGTTTGCGGCCCACCGGCGCCGCCGCGTCCTCGTCCCCGCTGACGATCAGCGTGCGAAAGTAGATGCGCTGCGCCTCAAGATCGGCGGGGTAGCGGTGCGCCAGCTCTTCGGCCAGCGCTTGCGCCACAGCGTAATGCGATTGGTGGGCTTCCAGCGAGACGAGCGCTCCGGTCAAGGGGATGGAATGCGGCCAGGTCTTCAGCCCTTCGCGCAAAACACGCGCGGACTCATCAAAGTCCTGCGCCTTTCGGTAGGCTGCGGCCAGATCGAGCGTCAGGTTCTGGTCGCGCGGAGCGGCGCGCAGAAGGCGGATGACGGCCTGATAATCCCCGGTCGCGATCAGCTCTTTGGCGAGTCCGTCGAGCGCCGCTTTAGAGCCTGGATCGAGCTTGAGCGCGGACTTTAAAGCCTGAGTCGCGCAATCCGCCTGGTGGTTCTCATCGAACCAGCGCGCCAAGCGGAGATAGCCGCTGACGGTGGGGTGGGATTGAAGTTGGGCTTCGAACTCCGGCGGGGCAGTGCAGACGGCTGCGCTTGCCGTTGGGGCGGCGCACAGAAGGGCCGCAAGGGTGAGCACTCCAATGGTGTAGGTAAGCTGCGTGGCCAGGGTCTTCATCGAACTTCCCTGAACCAGTAAAACACAGCGGCTTCAATTGGCGCACCATCTGCCGCAATGGCCCAATCCTTAGGGGGTGTGGTTGCTTGCGGCCCAAGATACTGGGCCTAAGCCTCGCGATTCGGGCTCGTCCCGGCAAGCGATAGGCGAGGGGAAGCCGATAATTTCCTGCAACTCCCTGAAAACCCTTGAAAAGCCGGTTGAAACCGCGTTATATACAAGATTACCGGCAGGTGTGCCGGAATCTGGTCCGGGAAAGCTCTGCCTTTGGAGGCAACCATGCGCAGCGCCGTCGTCCGCTCGAATCTGCTGGTCTCTGAGGTGCGCGAGGTCATGGACATTCGCCAGGCCTCGGAGTATCTCGGCATCTCTTCCGACACGCTTTACAAATACGCCTCCGAAGGCTTCGTGCCCGCCTTCAAGCTGGGCAACCGCTGGCGCTTCAAGCGCTCGCGCCTGGACGAATGGATGGACCGGCAGAGCGACCTCCACGCCGCCGAGGTCGATCCCGAGCAGAAGAAGCCGGTGAAGCCGGCGTTCTGAAGGCAGGGACTAGGGACTAGGGAATAGGGAATAGGAAGAACCGCGCCACAATCTGGCCCTTGGATGTATTGTACCCATGTGCGAAAGCGAGCCCGACGAGTCCGGATATGTAGACGATATTGCTCCGGATGTCCTTGGCGTGCTTGAGAAGCTGCACTTCTTTGAGCGTCTGGATGACTATTTTTGCCCCCGTGAGGATACTGAGCGACAGGTGTCGTGTGACGCGCATTCTTTTGAGGTTTCGATCGCGATTCTTTGCGATCTGGACATGGATTCGGACGATATTGCCGATGTCCTCGCCGTGCTGCAATCGCGGGGAGCCTGCTGCGATTGCGAAGTTTTGTACAACGTTGTGGAGGATAGCCGATTGAAAGCCAGATACTGGAAGGCTCGATTCGCAGAGTTGCAATCCAATCCTATGAAGCACACCACGAACGGCGGCTGACCCCTGACCCCTGATATTCTTTTTCTGTGGACCACTCTCGCCGTATTGGACTCTTACGCCGCCGTTTGACCAAAGCCGGGCTTCATGGCCTGCTGGTCACCTATCTTCCCGATCTCCGCTATCTCACTGGGTTTACCGGATCGAGCGCCGCGCTGGCCGTCACCCGCCGCAGTGCGCGCCTATTCACCGATGGCCGCTACAGGACGCAGGCCGCTGAAGAGGTTTCCGTCGCACAAATCGAAATCGTCGCCAGTTCTCCGGCTGTGGCTGCCGTCCAGTGGCTGGCCGCGCAACCCGGCGTCGAGTTTGCCGGATTTGACCCGGTCAACACCAGCGTGGCGAATCTGGCGCGCTATCGGGCCGCTCTGCCTGCCCGGCTGCGGCGCAGCTTTCTCTCTGCGCTGGCCACGCCGCTGGTTGAGCCTCTGCGCATGGTGAAAGACGAGGACGAACTGGCGCTGATGAAGGAAGCGGCTCTAGTGGGCTGCAAGCTCTTCGAGCATATTCTGGGCTTCATCCGGCCGGGCCTGAGGGAATTTGAAGTGGCTGCGGAACTGGAGCATCAGGCCCGTCTGCTGGGCGCGGAGGGAATGTCGTTTGAGACCATCGCGGCTTCCGGCGTGCGTTCAGCCCTGCCGCACGGTCGCGCCACCGCCGCGCTGCTGCCGCGCAACGGCTTCCTGACCCTCGACTTCGGTGTTATTCTCAATGGGTATTGCTCTGATATGACTCGAACCGTCTATCTGGGCAGGCCAAAGGCCAACGAGAGAGCCACATACGCGGCTGTGTTGGAGGCCCAGGAGGCTGGAGTAGCAGCGGTGGCTGCGGGCATAAGCTGCGCGGAGGTAGACGAGGCAGCCCGCGGCGTGTTGCGCAAGGCAGGACTGGCAGAGGCATTTTCCCACTCCACCGGCCACGGACTTGGCCTGGAGATTCACGAGCCGCCACGCATCGGCGCCGAACAGACAACCAGGCTGCTCCCCGGCATGGTTATTACCATCGAGCCGGGAGTTTATCTGGCGGGTCAGTTTGGCATACGCATCGAGGACATGGTGGCTGTAACGCGAAGCGGAGGCCAGGTGCTCACCCCGGCGCCCAAGGCCCTTATCGAACTCTGACGAACCACGGAACGTTGAGCGGGATCGTCGAGCCGGAATGATGAACCAGCCCATCCCGCCCGCATGGGGGGAAAGTCAAGGAACGAATGAAACCACAAGACATTGCAGATTTGAAACAACTGGTTGAATTTCTGAAGGAACATCAGATTGCCGAGTTTGATGTGGAGCGCGGCGATCTGAAGATTCGGCTCAAGTTCAATCAGGCAGAGGCTCCTGCGCCCGGATTGGCGGAACTGGCGCGGCTGATCAACACGGCTCCTCATGCGGCGCCGCAGGCTGTGAGCACGGCAAGTCATGCCGCGCCCGCAGCGCCTGAGGCAGCGGAGCCGGAGACCGGGCTGCACATAGTCAAGTCGCCCATCGTCGGCACGTTTTACGGTTCGCCTTCTCCCGGCGCGGCGCAGTTTGTGGCTCCCGGCGATCACGTGAGCAAGGGGCAGGTGATTGGCATTGTCGAGGCCATGAAGCTGATGAACGAGATCGAGTCCGATGCCGACGGCGAGATCGTCAAGTGCCTGGTTGCCAATGGCCAGCCTATCGAGTTTGGGCAGCCTCTATTTTCCATCCGGCTGGGGTAAGAGAGACTGCGATGTGGTCCCACCCTTGCCGCAAGAACAAAGACGCGGCAAGGATGGGGCACCCAGCTCAACCTGCTAACTCCGCTAGCAACGCTAACCCCACTCCAAAGGGTCATGAATGCTTCGTAAAGTACTTATAGCCAATCGCGGTGAAATTGCGCTGCGCGTTTTGAACGCGTGCCGGGAACTCGGCATTCGTACGGTTGCCGTTTATAGCGAGGCGGACCGTCACTCGCTGCACGTGCGTTTTGCCGACGAGGCCATCTGTATTGGTCCGGCGCGCGCGGCAGACAGCTATCTCAACGTGCCGGCGGTCATCTCGGCGGCCGAGATTGCCGACGTGGATGCGATTCATCCCGGTTATGGACTGTTGAGCGAGAACGCCAACTTCGCCGAGGTTTGCCGCGCCTCAAATATCAAATTTATTGGCCCGCCGCCTGAGGTAACGCGGCTGATGGGCGAAAAGGACAAGGCTCGCCAGGCGATGAAGCGGGCCGGAGTGCCCATTCTGCCGGGATCTGACGGCGTGGTGGCCACGACCGAGGAGGCGCAGCGCTGGGCCGCGCAGGTGGGTTATCCGGTCATCGTCAAGGCGAAGGCGGGCGGCGGCGGCCGCGGCATGAGGATCGTGCGTTCCGCGGATGAACTGCCCAATCTCTTCCACGCGGCTTCGACCGAGGCGGCCAATGCCTTCGGCAACGGCGAACTGTACATGGAAAAGTTCGTCGAGAATCCGCGGCACATCGAGTTCCAGGTGCTGGCCGACGAGCACGGCAACGTGGCTACGCTCTTTGAGCGCGAGTGCTCGATTCAGCGGCGGCATCAAAAACTCATTGAAGAGGCGCCGAGCCTGCAGGTGACGCCGAAGATGCGCGAGGAGATTGACCGCACCCTCTGTCACTGCCTCAAGGAGATCGGCTATCAGAGCGCCGGGACTGTGGAATTCCTGATGGACGAAGACAGGCGGCTCCAATTCATCGAGATGAACACACGCATCCAGGTGGAGCACCCCATTACCGAGGCCATCACCGGCGTCGACCTGGTGAAGGCGCAGTTGCTGATCGCATCCGGGGAGCGGCTGGATACGATTTTGCCTGCGAAGCTGGAAATTCGCGGCCACGCGATAGAGTGCCGCATCAACGCCGAGCATCCGGTGAAGTTCACCCCGTCGGCGGGCAGGATTACGGCTTTCAACGTGCCCGGCGGCAACGGCGTGCGCGTGGACACGGCGCAGTACGCTGAGAGCGAGGTCCCGCCTTATTACGACTCGCTGATTGCCAAGCTGATTGTGCATGGACGCGACCGGGCTGAAGCGATTGCGAAGATGGAGCGGGCGCTCTCGCAGTTCATCGTGCAGGGCATTGACACTTCGATCCCGCTGCA
>Ga0326727_10020936_pt1 | contig 12907 bp, 12 predicted proteins | sample MB2enrmetagenome_FD_207643 | JGI IMG/M metagenome (GOLD analysis project Ga0326727, IMG submission 207643) | Lab enriched peat soil microbial communities from McLean, Ithaca, NY, United States - MB29MY | ecosystem: Environmental > Terrestrial > Soil > Wetlands > Peat | place: USA: New York...
TACAGATAAAGCACTGGTGCCGGTGCGCCGAGCATTCGCGCCCGTCACCTCGCCGTTGGCGCTGGTCGGGGGCGCGGCACTTCTTCGGATGGACCAGTTATGTTTTCGCCCGCAGGAGAAGTGCGAGAAGCGAGCGCACTTTATGGATGCCAGCCGGATGCCAGATGGCTGACCACCTCCTGGCGCCGCTGCGACTGCCGTTGGTCGAATGTCCGCATTCGGCAGTGTGACAGTCGCCCCGAAACGACCGACATGGGCTGATTCTGTTGAAATAGTCCCGCGCCCGTCCTGGTGCGCAATGTCATAACTCGAACGGCCTCCGCGCGACTTGGCCATTGCGCCACGCGACCGGTGTGCGAATCAATCTTGCGCCGCGCGCTGCCGGTCCGACTTTTTCAACAGAATCGGCGCGAACCAGCCAGTCCAGCCAGCTCGCTCCCGTGACCGCCGTTCACCTCCGTGGCGGTCATGGATGTCTGAGAAACCGTAAGTAGAAAGCCCCGAACACCAAGACAATGCCTATATTCGCCATCGGCCGTTTCCAGAATCGATTTCTGAAAAACGCCAAATCTAGACCGACTATAACGGCTGCCATCGCCATTGCGTAAAGCACAACTCCTATCCGTCCGCCCATTTCTGTAACGCCTCATTTCACGATGGCCTGGCGCCCGGGAGTTCCGGTGACAGTGCACTAAGTAGGATTGCCACACCCGTCGTTCCAGCGGATCGGGGAATGCCCGCTCCGGAAGCGCTGGCCATGGCGAAGGTATGACGGCAACGGGCGCGAAGCGGCCCTAATTGGACAGGGCCGCGGTGGCCGCCCCCCGCCCTCGGCAGACCTTCGGAGTCGGTACGCACGCGCCTTCGGGCAACGCGACGGACCCCGTGATTTGGGGCGCTCCGCGCCGATCGGTGCCGCGGCGAGGATGGCGCGAAGCGCCCGAAAATTGGGGTCCACGGGCCTTATGGCTTGTCGCGCGAACGCGCGCCGGACCTGGCGGGTGCGGGGCGGAGCCGTCGCGCGAAGGCGCGCGCCGGGCCTGGCGGAGCGCGAGGCAGCGCCTCGCCCTCGATAGGTCAGTCATTCCGCCGGCTGGTATTAGAGCTCCCTCACGGGAGCGTCCCGGCGAGGCGGAAGCCGTCAGTACGGCCCCGATCGCCCGAGGGAAGCCCGAGGCGGCTGGCGGAGCGGAGGGGTTCCGGCCCGCGCCGCGTATTCCCATTCCGCTTCGCTCAGCAGGCGATAGCTCTTTCCGGTCTTGCGCGACAGCCACCGAAGGTAGGTCTGCGCATCGTTCCAACTGACATTGATGGCCGGGCGCGTGCCTCGGCCCCACCGCGCCTGCCTGGGAGCGGGTTCCTTACGGTCGCCATTGCAGAGGGTTGGGTTCTGGTCTGCTGCATCGTCCGGGAGAGCGGATCCGTCATGCGGACGATAGCCATTGCAGCCGCCACCCGCGACGCAGGCATCCCACTCGGCAAAGGTCACGGCAAACTTCCCGGCGGCAAACGGCTTGGCGATCTTGACCCGGTGAACCGGCCCCTCCTCGTCGTCACCGCCGCTGCGTTCTTCGTCATCCGCCGGCGTCCCCATCAAGAATTCGCCGGGCGGGATCACCACCATCTCGGGGCAATCCGGGCAGTCGCGGAACACCGTGCCCGCAGCCAGCGTCGTCGGTCCGGAGGTGGAAATAGCCGTCTGGGCGCCGGCCTGCCGGGCCAAGGGAAGTGTTGCCAGGACGAACATGAAGGCAAGGATAAAACGCACGGGCGGCTCCTCGACCGACATTTCCCAGATGGGCGACCCAGCAGCCATCCTGGCAGGCAACCTACTGCCAAGGCGTTCCCGGATGCAAAGGCGAAGCGCCCAAAAGAATGGGTTCCAAGGGCCTCTCGGCCCTTGGCGGGGTCCAGGGGCAGAGCCCCTGGCCTTCAGCCGCTTGGTATCATGGCGCGTCCCGCGAAGGCGCGCGCCGGGTGCGGGTCGGGATGCGTTCCAGGCGGCTGTCGTGGCCGGCGATGAGGAGTGCGATGGTGGAGATGATCGGCGCCGCCGCGAGGCACAGGAGGCCGATCTCGGTCGAGCCGGTCGCGTCCTTCACCAGGCCGTACACGCTCGGGCCTAGCCAGCCGCCGAGGTTGCCGATCGCACCGATCATCGCCAGGCCGCCGGCCGCGGCGGTGCCGGTCAGGATTGCGCTCGGCAGCGTCCAGAACACCGCGGGCGTGCAGGTCGAGCCGACGCCGGCGAGGATCAGCGCCAGCATGGTGATGACCGGATGGCCGAGGCCGATGAAGATGGAGGTCGCGAGCCCGGCCGCGCACAGCAAACAGGCGCCGATCACGTGCCACAGCCGCTCGCCGGTGATGTCGGAGTGGTAGCTCCAGCAGAGCATGGCGATGAAGCCGCACAGGAACGGCAGCGCGCTCACCACGCCGATCCACCCGGTCGAGACGCCGAGGCCCTTGACGATCAGCGGCAGGAAGAACGTGAGCCCGTAGCCGGCCGAGTTGTAGCCGAAATAGGCCAGCGCCAGCAGCCACATCTTCGGATAGGCGAACATCTGGCCGAGGGTGAATTTGTGGATCGCCTCGCGCTGTGCGTCTTCGGAGGCCAGCCGCTCGATCAGCCAGGCCTTCTGGTCGGGCCTGAGCCAGGTTGCGTCCTTCGGCCGGTCGGTCAGCAGGTGCCAGACGACGAAGCACATGATGACGGGCGGCACCGCCTCGACGATGAACAGCCATTGCCAGCCGTGCAGGCCCGCCAGCCCGTCCAGGTACAGCAGCAGCCCGCCGATCGGCGGGCCGATGAACAGCGAGATCGTGCCGGAGCCGGTGAACAGCGCCATCATCCGGCCGCGGTAGTAGGAGGGGAACCACCAGATCAGATAGAGGCAGATGCCGGGGTAGAAGCCAGCCTCGGCGATGCCGAGGAAGAAGCGGACGAGGTAGAAGCTCCAGTCGTTCCACACGAAGGCGGTGAGCCCGGAGATGATGCCCCAGGTGATGAGGATGCGGGCGAGCCAGCGCCGGGCGCCGAAGTAATTCAGCGCGAGATTGCTCGGGATTTCGGTCATGCAGTAGCCGAGGAAGAACAGTCCGGAGCCAAAACCGAACACGGCGTTGGAGAAGCCGAGGTCCGGCGTCATCGTCGGCGCGGCCATGCCCACGTTCGAACGGTCCAGGTACGAGCAGAAATAGCCGACCATGATCAGCGGGATCAGCCGCCAGGCGACGCGGCGGATCGTTTCCCGCTCGATCGGCTCGACGCTGCTGAGGGTTGCAGTGGCTACACCCATGGTTTTGTTCTCCTCGACGTAACGAAAGCCGCTCCGCCAGCGGGCAGCCTATCGTTCGAACGTTCCGGGCTGCAAGAGTGAAGCAAGCGTGGGGCGGGAAAGCGAAGCGCATCACGCCTCTTGCATTCTGGAACCCACCGAACCGCCAATTGCGACGGCGGGATACGCTGCGCTTTCCCGCCCTACACCGCTGCACCGCGGCGGCGCGAAGCGCCTAAAAGATTCCCGCTTATCCGCGAGTTAGCCCGATGTTATCGGTGGGGGGGTGAGCGTAGGGCTGGCCCTGCATCGGAAGGGTTGTAATGTCGATGACAGGCGACGGCGTTACTGGCGGTTGAGACGGCCGCAGATGATCGATTCGAATGCCGCCGCCCTCGGCGGCTCTGCGCCTCTGCGGTTTCCGTCGACCCGGATGGCGCGGGCAAGTCAGGCTGACTGGCCGATAAGCGGGAAAAAGATTGGGTTCAAAGGGCCTCTCGGCCCTTTGCGGGGTCCAGGGGCAGAGCCCCTGGCCTTCACCGCCCGGCCACCAGCACCGTATCGATGTCGAGGTCCCGCTCGCCGGGCTGCCAGCGGAAGCGCACCAGGTCGGCCGGCGCGCCGAGACGAAGCACACCATGCCCGGGTGCGAAGCGGGCGGGATTGGCGGTCGCCAGGCGCACTGCGTCGCCGAGGGTCACGTCGCAGCAACCGGCGACGAAGGCGACCCCGGCGGCGAGCGGGCGGGCGGCGCCGGCGAGGAAGGGCGTACCGGCCAGGCCGAGCCGGCCATCCGCGGTCAGCTCCACCTCACCGCCGATCGCGGTCGAATAGCGGCCCGGCGGCAGGCCGCCCGGCGCCGCGACGTCCGACACCAGGATGCTGCGCGCGATCGATTTGGCCCGCAGCATCGACTTCAGCGTGTCGGCGGGCAGGTGGTGGCCGTCGGCGATGAAGCTCGCCCACAGCCGGTCCTCGGCCAGTTGTGCCCAGATCAGGTTGGGGTGACGCGGCAGCGAGGCCGCCGCGCCGTTGCCGAGATGCGTGGAGAGCACCGCGCCGGCGTCCGCCGCCGCGACGATCTGTTCCGGCGTCGCATGGGTGTGGCCGATCGCGACGTAAACGCCGCTTTGGCGCAGCGCGGCGATGTAGGCGCCGGCACCGGGGTCATGAGGCGAGGCCGTCACCATGCCGACGAGCCCGCCGCAGGCTGCCTGCCAGCGGGCGAATTCCTGCACGTCCGGCGGGCGGACGTGTCGGGCGGGGTGGGCGCCGCGGGGACCGTCCTCGGCGGAGATGTGCGGCCCCTCCACGTGCACGTACGGAATGGCGCGCTTGAGCGCCGGGTCGGCGGCGCGGGCTTCCGCCAGCACTTTGAGCGCGGCCACGATCTCGGCTTCGGCGGCGGTGATGAGGGTCGGCACGAAGCAGGTGGTGCCGCGCGAGCGGAGCGCGGCGGCCAACCGGGCGACGGTGTCCGCGCCGAAGCTGCCGGCGTTGAGGTCCCAGCCGGCGTAGCCGTTCACCTGCAGGTCGACCAGGCCCGGGGCGAGCCAGCATTTCTCGCCGGGGCCAGCCGGTTCGATGGCGGCGACGAGGCCGGCCTCGATGCGGACGCGGAGCGACCGGCCGGTGGCCGGATCGCGGCCGCTCAGGAAGCGGGGCTCAGGCATCGGGGGCCGACTCCGGGTCGAGGTAGAGAGTGCAGTCGGGGTGCAGCCTGAGCGCGGTGGCCGGGCAGGCCGGCCCGATCGGCGCGGTGAGGGCTCGCCGCACCGCGTCCCGCTTGGCGGCGCCGGGCACCACGCAGAACAGCCGCTCCGCCTGCAGCAGGCGGGGGATGGTGAGCGTGATGGCGTGGGTCGGCACCGCCTCGAGGCGCGGGAAGCAGCCGTCGTCCACCTGCTGGCGGCGACAGATCGGGTCCAACTCGACCACCTTGAGCGCCACCGGATCGGAGAGGTCCGCCACCGGCGGGTCGTTGAAGGCGAGATGGCCGTTGACGCCGATGCCGAGGCAGACGAGGTCGATCGGCGCCGCGGCCAGCGCCGCGGTGTAGGCGGCGATCGCGGCGGGTGGGTCGTCGGTGGGGCCGATCAGATGCACGGCGCCGAACGACAGCCGGTCGAAGATCGCCGCCCGCAGCCAGTTGCCGAAGCGCTGCGGCGCGTCGGCGGGCAGGCCGAGATACTCGTCCATGTGGAAGGCCTCCACGCGCTCCCAGGCGATGGAGGGCTCGGCGATCAGGGCCGCCAGCATCTCGGACTGGCTGGGGGCGGCGGCGAAGATCATGCGGACATGCCCGGCGCGGGCGAGGCGAGCGCGCAACTCCGCGGCAATGTCCGCGGCCGCCGTCTGGCCCATCTCGCGGCGCGAGGCGGCTCGCCGGATGGTCGGCATTCGTTCGCTCCTGCTGCCCGGCCATGCAATGCATCCGTTGCAGGCCGCCGGGCAAGGGATTGCGCAAACGGATCGGCGGACGGAACATTCGCGGCGGAAGGAATGCCCCATGCAGTACACACCGAAGCCCCACCTCACCCAGAACTGGCAGCTAAGCAAGCCGTCGGCCACCGGCCGGCGCGGGGTGGTGGTTGCGCAGGCCAAGAGCGCGGCCGAGGCCGGGGTCGCCATCCTGGAAGCCGGCGGCAACGCGTTCGACGCGACGGTGGCGACCGCGCTCGCGCTGGCCGCCGTGGAGCCGTGGAATTCCGGCCTCGGGGGCACCGGCTTCGCGCTCGTGCACCGGGCCGGACAGGCGCGCGCCGAAGTGGTGGATTTCGGCCCGGTGGCGCCGCGTGGGCTCAGCCCGCTGAACTTCAGGCTGACCGGCGGGATGGCGCACGACCTGTTCCCCTGGCCGGAGGTGGAGGGCGACGCCAATGTGCACGGGCCGCTGTCCTTCGTCATTCCCTCCAGCGTGGCCGGCTATCATCACGTGCACCGCACCTGGGGCAGGCTGCCGCTGGCCGACGTGATGGCGCCGGCGATCGCGCTCGCCAGGCGCGGCCTGCCGCAGGACTGGTTCACCTGCCTGAAGGTGGCGTTTTCCGCCGCCATCGTGCGCCGCTACCCGGAAAGCGCGCGCATCTACCTGCCGAACGGCCTGCCGCCGGTGCCGCCGTATCAGGGTTCGCCCGGCTGCTTCGTCCTCGGCAACCTGCCGGGGACGCTGGAGCGGCTGGCCGCGGCGGGGCTGCGGGACTTCTACGAGGGCGACATTGCCGCCGCGGTCGTGGCCGATGTGGGCGAGATGGGCGGGGTCATCTCCGCCGACGACCTGTTCCACTGCCACGCGCGCATGCTGGCGCCGATCGAGGTGGGGTGGCGGGGCGGCCGCACCATCCAGCTCGCCAGCGGCCTGACCGCGGCGCCCACGCTGGCGCGCGTGCTGGAGCGGCTGCGCGATGCGCCCTGGGGCGCGGCGCCGGACGCCGCCTGGTACGTGCGCCTGGCCGAGGCGCTCAAGGCCGGCTACGCCGAGCGGCTGGCCGGGCTCGGCGAGAACGAGCCGACCGCGGCGGAAAGCTGCACCACCCACCTGAGCGTCTGCGACGCCGAGGGCAACATGGTGGCGATGACCACCACCCTGCTCTCCTCCATGGGCAGCCGCGTGGTGCTGCCGCGCACCGGCGTGCTGATGAACAACGGGGTGATGTGGTTCGACCCGCGGCCGGGGCAGGCGAACTCGATCGCGGCGGGCAAGCGGCCGCTGACCAACATGTGCCCAGTGATCGTGCGCGAGGAGGGCCGCCCCGTGCTGGCGGCCGGCGGCTCCGGCGGGCGGCGCATCATGGCCGCGGTGCTGCAGGCCGTCACCTACGTCAGCGAATTCGGCATGAGCCCGGATGAAGCGGCCCACCACCCGCGGCTCGATGTGTCCGGCCCGGAGACGATCAGCGTGGACCCACGCATGGCGCCGGAGATCGTCGAGGCGCTCAGCCGCTCGGGGGCGTGCGAACTGGTGGAGCACAGCGTGTTCCCGGTCAATTACGCCTGCCCCAACCTGATCGTGCAGCGCCCGGACGGCAGCCGCACCGGCATCAGCGACGCCGTCTCGCCGTGGTCGGCGGCGGTCGCCGAGGCGGACTGAAAGGCCAGGGGGCGCTGCCCCCTGGACCCCCGCCAGGGGTCGAGCGACCCCTGGCGGGGGTCCAGGGGCGGAGCCCCTGGCCTTTCGGCCCTTGCGGGGCGGCGCGGGTTGCGGCACTCCCCCTTTCATGCCTGCCCGCAAGTCCAGGGCCGAGTCGCGGCGCGTCGCGGAGGCGCCGCCGGCCGGCGGCTTTGTGCCGCTCGCCACCGAGCGGCTGACGTTGCGCCCCTATCGGGACGAGGACGCCGCCGAGTATCACCGGCTGATCAACGACTGGGAGGTCGCGCGCAATCTCGCTGCGGTGCCGTTCCCGTATTCCCGCGAGCTGGCCGACGACTGGATCCGCTCGGTGGGCAAGTCGCTGGCCGACGGTCGCGCCTATCACCTGGTGATCTCGGGCAGCGAGGGCGAGCACGAGACCATCGTCGGCGGCATCGGGCTGGAAATCGAGCGCGCCGGGCACACCGGGCGTCTCGGCTACTGGGTCGGCCGCCGCTACTGGGGGCACGGCGTGGCCAGCGAGGCGGCAGGCCGGCTGGCGCGCTGGGCGCTCGCCAACCTCGACCTCGTGCGGGTGGTGGCGTGCGTGGCCGCCGACAATCCCCGCTCGATCGCGGTGCTGCGCCGGATCGGCTTCCGCCAGGTGGGCGAAGGGAGCGAGACCTTCCAGGCGCGCGGCGGCGAGCACACGGTGTTGCACTTCGAGGCGACCCGGGAGGACCTGTTCGGCCAGCCCGAGGTAGTGCCGGCGGCGGACGGTTCGCGGCCGCTGCTGCTGGTCGCCGCCTGCGCGCTGATCGACACCGACGGCCGGGTGCTGCTGGCGCGCCGACCGGAGGGCAAGGCGATGGCCGGGCTGTGGGAATTCCCCGGCGGCAAGCTTGGCCCCGGCGAGGCCCCCGAGGCGGCGCTGATCCGCGAACTGCGCGAGGAACTGGGCATCGACATCGCCGCCAACTGCCTGGCGCCGCTGGCTTTCGCCTCGCACGCCTACGAAACCTTCCACCTGCTCATGCCGCTGTTCGTGTGCCGGCGCTGGAAGGGCAGGATGCAGCCGCGGGAGGGGCAGACGCTCGCCTGGGTGCGGCCGGAGCGGCTGGCGGACTATCCGATGCCGGAGGCCGACCGGCCGCTGGTGCCGTTGCTGAGGGATTTCCTTTAGACGGGCCAGCTAGTTTGGGCTGATCTCGACGGGCGAGTTCATGAAGTAGCCGACGGCCAGGCCGAGGCCGCGGTTGACCGCCTCCGGCGGCAGGCTGGCCAGGATCTGTTCGCAGGACGGTCCGCTTGCCAGGATGGCCGGATCGGCTGCGACATGCTGCATCTGGTAGATCAAGCACCACTTCGCCGCCTGCACCGGGTTGGCCCGCCTGCCGCGCGACTGCGGCCAGGCGTCGGGGTCGGCGTACATCCGGGCGAGCGCCACACGCGCGTTGGGATCGCTGACAGAGGCCCACGCCCGCGTGTTCGCGAAGCTGTTGGTGGTATGGTACCCCAAGGAAGCGCAGCCGCCGAGCGTCAGCAGCGCAAGCAACGGCACGACCCGATGTGGGCTCATGGGCAGCCTCTGTGGCAGCTGGAACATTATAGCGTCCCACGCCTGCCGGGTTCCGATTATGTTGACGGAACCCCCGGGTTTATCCTGCGGTCACCACCCCCCGCCATGGCAGAGGAAGCCAGCATGCCCCCGAGCCCGCACCCCACCGCCTGTCTCCTGATCATCGGCAACGAGGTGCTGTCCGGCCGCACCCAGGATGTGAACGTGCAGTACCTGGCGCGGCGGCTTGGCGAGATCGGTATGCCGCTCAGGGAGGCGCGCATCATCCCGGACGTGGCGGAGGTGATCATTTCCACCGTGAACGAGGTGCGTGCCCGCTACGACCACGTGTTCACCACCGGGGGCATCGGCCCCACCCACGACGACATCACCAGCGAATGCGTCGCCGCCGCGTTCGGCGTGCCGTGGGAGCGGCACCCGGAGGCCTGGGCGCGGATGGCACCCCATTACGCGCCCGGCGAGTTCAATGCCGCGCGCCAGCGCATGGCCACCATGCCGCGCGGCGCCGAGTTGATCGGCAATCCGATCTCCCGTGCCCCCGGCTTCACCATGGGCAACGTGCACGTGATGGCCGGGGTGCCGCGCATCATGCAGGGCATGTTCGAATGGCTGGCCCCGCGCCTTGAGGGCGGGCCGCCGATCGTCGCGCGCGCGGTGCACGCCGCCGGCCTGCCCGAGGGCCGCATCGCCGAGGGGCTGAGCGCCATCCAGGCCCGCCATCCGGGGCTCGACCTGGGCAGCTACCCCTACTACCGGCCGAGTGGCAACGGGGTGGCGATCGTCGCCAAGGGGGCCGACGCAGCCGCTACCGAGGCCGCCATCGCAGAAGTGACGACACTGATGCGCCAACTGGGCGCGACTCCGGTCCAGGGCGAGCCCCCCGAGTAGGGGGCGAGCTTGCCCTGGTGCGGCCGCATCGATAATGCTGCGGTGCACCAAGGAGGCGCCCCATGCCACTTTCGCCGCCTGCGGAGCGTCACCTGACGCACCTGCGCGACATCGTGTTGCGCGGCTACGAACGTGCCGACGGGCTGTTCGACATCGAGGCCCATATCCGCGACACCAAGACCCTGGGATTGCACCTCCCCGACCGCGGCGGCTGGATCGAGCCCGGCGAGCCGCTGCACGACATGTGGCTGCGCGTCACCATCGACGAAGACATGACCATCCGCGGCTGCGAAGCGGTGACCGAGCAGGGGCCGTTCAGCATCTGCCAGGACGGCGCGCGGCACTTCGACCGGCTGGTCGGGCTGAGCATCCAGCCCGGCTTCCTGCGCGAAGCCAATGCGCGGGTCGGCGGCATCGACGGCTGCACGCATTTGCGCGAGTTGCTGCAGCAGATCGGCACCACCGCATACCAGACCCTCTGGCCGGTGCGCATGCGCCGCGCCGAGGCCCGGCGCCACCGGCTTGCCGAGCAGGGCCTGAGCCGCGAGGCGATCGCGCGCGACGCCAACCCGGAGCTGCTGAACACCTGCTATGCGTATGCCGATACCCGGGAGACGGTGAAGCGGCGCTGGCCGCACCTGTATCGCGGCCCCGGGGAGACCGACCGGGGGAATTGCTGACCCATCGATAGCGAGGCGCTGCCTCGCGCTCCGCCCGGGCTTCGCCCGGGACCCACCAGGTCCGGCGCGCGCCTTCGCGCGACGGGCCAAAGGCCCCTGGACCCCATTAATTAGGGGCCTGGGCCGGCCGCTGCGGCGTGCTCCTCCGGCGTGCGCAGGGTCAGGGCCAGCGCGTGCAGGCCGGTGGCGAACTCCGCCGCCAGCGCCGCGTGCACGGCGCGCGAGCGGGCGAGGCGCGGCTGGCCGCGAAACGCGGCCGCGACCATCAGCACGCGGTAGTGGGTGTCCCCGCCCGGCGCGGCCCCGGCATGGCCGGCGTGGCGCGCGGACTCGTCATCGATTTGCAACAGCTCGGGTGTAAAATGCTGCCGCAGCAGAACGGCCATGCGGTCCCGACGGTTCCCCATGGCCACGGATCATCGTCGGTTCTGCATGATCTGCCAAGCGAGACCATGAATTCCTCTTTGCAAACGCCTGCCATGATCGCAAATATCGGACGATGACCCGACGCTCCATGCGTTCCTGGGCCTATGTGCCCGACTCGGGTGCGCCGGGCCGGCATTGCGATATGCCCGGCTGCGGCGCGCCCGGAGAATACCGGGCGCCGAAGTCGCGCACCCAGCTCACCGACTACTGGTGGTTCTGCCTGGAGCACGTGCGCGGCTACAATGCGGCCTGGGACTACTACAAGGGCATGACGCCCGGCGAGATCGAGGCGCAATTGCGCGCGGACACCTCCTGGCGTCGGCCCTCGTGGCCGCTTGGGCACCTCGGCGGGCGGCTGGACGAGAGTGGTGTCCGCGACCCGTTGCACATCCTTGAGATGGCGGGGTTCCGCCCGAACGGCATCCGGCGCGCCCATGAGGCGCCGTCGGAGATGCGCGAACCGCTGGCGACGCTCGGCCTGTCCTGGCCGGTGACCATGACGGAAGTCAAAAGCCGGTACAAGGAACTGGCCAAGCGCCACCATCCGGACGCCAACAACGGCGACCGCGCGGCCGAGGAGCGCCTGAAGGTCATCAACCTGGCGTATGCCGCGCTGCGTTCGCGGCTCGCCGAACCGCGCGCCGCCGCCGGATAGCGACGGGGCGTCCGGCTACCCTTTGCCTGCCACCGGGTGTACTCTCGATGACCGTTTTACGGGATGACTGGCCTATGACCAAAATCGCCGCCCTCTCCGAAGCCCGGGCCACGCCGACCTCGGCGATCGACCTGCCGGACATCAAGGTCAACGCGCGTGAGATCTTCGGCATCGACAGCGACATGGAGGTGCCGGGCTTCTCGGTCCGAACCGAGCACGTGCCGGACTTCGACCCCGCCTACCGGTTCGACCGCGAGACCACGCTCGCCATCCTGGCCGGGTTCGCCTTCAACCGCCGGGTGATGATCCAGGGCTATCACGGCACCGGCAAATCGACCCACATCGAGCAGGTCGCGGCGCGGCTGAACTGGCCCTGCATCCGCGTCAACCTGGACAGCCACATCAGCCGGATCGACCTGATCGGCAAGGACGCCATCGTCATCAAGGACGGCAAGCAGGTCACCGAATTCCGCGAAGGCCTGCTGCCGTGGACGCTGCAGCACGCCTGCGCCCTGGTGTTCGACGAGTACGACGCCGGCCGGCCGGACGTGATGTTCGTCATCCAGCGCGTGCTGGAGGTCGAAGGCAAGCTCACCCTGCTCGATCAAAACCGGGTGATCCGGCCGCACCGCAGCTTCCGCCTGTTCTCCACCACCAACACGGTCGGCCTGGGCGACACCACCGGCCTCTATCACGGCACCCAGCAGATCAACCAGGGCCAGATGGACCGCTGGAACATCGTCGCCACCCTCAACTACCTGCCGCACGTGCAGGAGACCGAGATCGTGATGGCGAAGCTGGCGCTCGATCCGGCCAACAAGGTGGAGCGCAAGCGCATCGAGAGCATGGTGGCGCTGGCGGAACTGACCCGCGCCGGCTTCATCAACGGCGACATCTCCACCGTCATGTCGCCGCGCACGGTGATCACCTGGGCCGAGAACGCGCGCATCTTCGGCGAGATCGGCTTCGCCTTCCGCATGACCTTCCTGAACAAATGCGACGAGGCGGAGCGCGCGACCGTGGCCGAATACTACCAGCGCTGCTTCAACGAGGAGCTGCCCACTGGCAGCCTGATCCGCCGCAGCGCGTGAGCGCGCGGGCTGGCGCCACGCCAATGGTGAATGGAATGCGAAGCAAAGCGGAAGCGAGCCTGACAGCAGGGCTGGGGCGGCGGGGTGGGCTGCTGAAGGCACTTGGGCTGGTGGCGGGGGCGAACCTGCTGCTGGTGGCGTCGGCCTGGGTGAAGGTGCCGATGTGGCCGGTGCCGATGACCATGCAGACCCTCGCAGTGCTGCTGATCGGCGCCGCCTGCGGTGCCACCCTGGCGCCGGC
>Ga0326727_10020938_pt1 | contig 12905 bp, 10 predicted proteins | sample MB2enrmetagenome_FD_207643 | JGI IMG/M metagenome (GOLD analysis project Ga0326727, IMG submission 207643) | Lab enriched peat soil microbial communities from McLean, Ithaca, NY, United States - MB29MY | ecosystem: Environmental > Terrestrial > Soil > Wetlands > Peat | place: USA: New York...
AGCGAATGCCGAAGCTGACGGCCGAAGGCTGAAAGTTAAACAAAAATCGACCCCTCCCCACCCCCGGGGTGCCCCGAAAGTAAATAGGGTAAGATCGATCTCAAATATCTGAAAATAAGAAGGTTAAGTTAATTCAATGTAACAGAAAAGCTGTCACATTTGTCTCGCAGGAAAACGCGATTTAAAGGACTTACCTCACAAATTCTACTAATTTCGCGCGAAATTCGCGTTTTCATGACCCAGGCATGATCACGGCAAATAGCTGAAATCAGTGAAGTTATTTTGCTTCCATAAATCGGCTCACCGCCTCAGCGCGCAGGCCGCCAGCGCCTCTTCCGGCTCGGGGCGGACGCGGAAGTCGGCGTGGGCCTCGGCGTAGACGACGCGCCCCTCGCGGCTGATCACGTAGGTGGCCGGCAGGATCATCCGCCAGCTCTCGTCGCCGTTCACAAAGGGGATGTTGACCAGGATCGAGCGGAAGTAGTCGCGATAGAACTCGGGAACCGTATAGGCGAGGCCGAATTTCCCGGCCAGCGCGCAGCCGGGGTCGCTCAGAACCGGGAACGGCAGCATGTGCTGGCCCACCATAAAGTCGCTCTGGCGCACGGTCTGCGGGCTCACGGCCGCCACGAGCGCCCCGCCCTCGCGCAGCCGATCGTGCAGCTCGCGCCAGGCCTCGAGCTCGGTGACGCAGTAGGGGCACCAGCGCCCGCGGAAGAACTTGAGGACCAGGGGGCCGAGGGCGAGCAGGTCGGCCGAGCGGACGGGCCGGCCCGAGGCGTCTTTCAGCGTGAACTCGGGGGCCTGGGCGCCGACGGGCAGGATTTTATCTTCGATCCCGGTGTCGAAGAGCTCCCGGACGGCCCGCTCGCCCACGGCCAGCCGCTCGGCCTGCACCAGCCGCCGTGTGCTGGCGGTGATCTCGTCGAGCTGGTCCTGGAGTGCGGTCATGCTTCGTATTCTCGCAGATGGGATCGGCCAGCCGCGCCCGAGCGCAGGGCTGGCTTATGCGTGCGGGCAGCTGTAGCTCATTTGGGCTACAATAGGTCCATGGCTACGAACACTGTCGTCCGTTCCAGAATCGACGCCGAGGTGAAAGACAAGGCTGCGGTCGTTCTCGGGAAGATGGGCCTCACCGTCTCCGATGCGATCCGCATCGTTCTGACACGAGTGGCCAATGAGAACGCCCTGCCCTTCGACCTGAAGCCCAACAAGCTGACGCGCGCGACCATGCGCAAGACGGCACGGGGCAAAGAGGTCCACCGGGCGAAGAATGCCGCCGATCTCTACCGCAAGCTGGGAATCTGATGCGCACGCCCAGTTATTCGACCCAGTTCCAGCGCGATGTGAAACGTATCCAGAAACGCGGCAAAGATATCGAAAAACTGAAACGGCTGATCGAGCTGCTCCTCGCCGGAGATACGTTACCGCCGATCTACAAGGACCATCCGCTCAAGCACGGCTGGGCTGGTTACAGGGATGCGCACATCGAACCCGATTGGGTGCTGATCTATTCCGCTACTCCCAAGACGGTGCATCTTGAGCGAACCGGAACCCACGAAGAGCTATTCGAGACCTGAAATGGCTGGTGCGTTACGTTTAACATAGCGCGAACTCGCGGCGATCTCGTCGAGCTGGTCCTGGAGGACGGTCATGCGGGCTACATCCACTTTCTCTTCTTGAATGCTCGGATGTCTTCAGCTGAGAGATCGAACCATTCACGCTTCACGCATTTCTCTTTAAATCTCTGATGCCAATATCTTTCGATTCCTGGTGCATCATCGAAAGCCGCAATCGTGTGAATGACTTCCTCGATCCCCTCAGCTGTTTGCCGGTCTAGCTGATTCATGCGCTGCCAGCGATTCGCCGTCTGCCCGATCTTATATAGCCGCCCGGACTTGACCAAATAGACATGTCCTGAAGGCTTTGACTTTCTCTTTCCGGTCTCGCTTTCAAATACACCCTCTGTAGAATCCGACTCAATAGCTTCGTTGGCTAAGATTTCTAAGACATCCGCATATTCGTCTTTTGAAGAACAAAAAACACGCACCTTTTGAATGACCTGCTTCTTATTGCCGAATCTGCGAAGCAATACGTTGGGCGCTGGAATTTGAGGGTTGCTTCGCTTTTCAATGAGAATCTCAGCTTTGACAGGAAAGCGCCTATACTTGCGCACGAGCTCTACTAATCCCTCAATCATCTGTTCCTCATCGGACGGCGGAGTCCACTCCAGTGGCTCGAATCCTGCTTCTGACAAAGCATCGCCCCAACGCGCCCAGTACACACCGCGCCAATCTTCGTGAGCTATTCCTGTCCCGGTCCGGAATCTTGTCTGCCCAACGGGTTTGCCACCGTTGATGGTGGCCATTCTCCGGATTTCGCTCAGTATGAATTGCTTGTCTCTCATACCGTCACCCTTGAGGTCGCGCCCCTTACCGCCCAAACTTCTGCCTTTGCCCCATCCCGCTCAATCCCCCGCGCAGCATCTGCCTGGCCAGGCCGCCCTTGCCCATGCTCTTGAACATCTTGGCCATCTGCGCGTACTGGCGCAGCAGCTGGTTCACCTCCTGCACGCTGGTTCCCGAGCCGGCGGCGATGCGCTTGCGCCGCGAGCCCGAGATGATTTCGTGGTTGCGCCGCTCCTTGGGCGTCATGGAGTTGATAATCGCCTCGAGCCGCACAAACTGCTTCTCGTCGATATTCTCCCGCGCCTGCTTGAGGCCGGCGAACGGGCCCACGCTGGGCATCATCTTCAAAATCGACTCCATCGAGCCCAGCTTCATGATCTGGCGCAACTGCTCGCGGAAGTCCTCGAGCGAAAATCCGTCGCCCAGGAGCGCCTTCTTGGCCAGCTCCTCGCCCTTCTTGCGGTCGAGCTTCTCCTCGGCCTTCTCGATGAGCGAGAGCATGTCGCCCATACCCAGGATGCGGCCAACGATCCGGTCGGGATGAAAGGGCTCGAAGGCGTCCGGCTTTTCGCCCACGCCGATGAACTTGATGGGCTGGCCGGTCACATGGCGGATGGAGAGGGCCGCGCCGCCGCGCGCATCGCCGTCCATCTTGGTCAGGATCACGCCCGTGAGTCCTAGCCGCTTGTGAAAATCCTGCGCGGAATTCACGGCGTCCTGGCCGGTCATAGCGTCGGCCACAAACAGAATCTCGGCCGGCGAGAGCAGCTTTTTGAGCCGCTCCATCTCGCCCATCAGCTCTTCGTCAACGTGCAGGCGGCCGGCGGTATCCACGATAAGCGTGTCGCAGCCCATGATGACGGCCTCGCGCCGAGCCTCTTTGGCGAGCCGCTCTACCAGCGCCGAGCCCGGCGCCTCGCCTTTCAGGCTGCCCTCGTAGAGTCTCGCCTCGATCGACTTGGCGACGACTTTGAGCTGCTCGCGCGCGGCGGGGCGATACACGTCGACCGAGACCAGCATAGGCCGGTGGCCGCCCTTTTTAAGCCACGCCGCCAGCTTGCCGCTGGTGGTGGTTTTGCCCGAGCCCTGCAGTCCGGCCATGAGGATAACTGTCGGCGGCTGCGAGGCGAACTTGAAGCGCGCGGTGTCGCGGCCCAGGATCTCGACCAGCTCGTCGCGCACGATCTTGATGACCTGCTCTGACGGTGAAAGCGCGGTGAGCACCTCGGCGCCCACGGCCTTGGCGCGGATGTGCTCAATGAGGTCCTTGACCACGCCGAGGTTCACGTCTGCCTCGAGCAGCGCCACGCGGATCTCGCCCAGCGCCTCGCCGATGTTCTCCTCGGTCAGCGTTCCCTGGCCGCGCAGGTTTTTGAATACCCGCTGTAATTTGTCGGTTAAGTTGTCAAACATAGGTCCATTTCAAGTGTATCGGACCACCAGGGGTGGGGCAGACTTGCTTCGCGCTGCCGGCCGAATCGCCCAGGATCCTGCCAAGGGTGGGTCCCCGCTGCGCGGGACCGGGAAGTGTCGACGCGACAGTGCCGCCAATCATCTGGATTCACCGATACTGTAGTATGTTTATTCCTTCAGTTTCTTGAAAAGAACTCCTAGCAAACGAATGGAAGCGCCCACCGAATCGCGCCGGCTTTATCAACTGGACTCTCTCCGCGGCATTGCCGCTCTGTGCGTCGTTTTGCACCACTTGTTCTGGCTCTGGGGAGATGAGGTTCTCAGTCGCTCGTCAGCATCTTTCAGAGGTCTCATCAAAATTCTGTTACAGCCAATCGCCGCCGGCCATGAGGCCGTCATCCTCTTCTTCCTGTTAAGCGGTCTGGTATTGTCAATTCCCGCTCTGCAAGGCAAACCCCAACCTTATCCGGTGTTTCTTATACGGCGAGTTTTCAGAATCTATTTTCCGTATCTCATCGCCCTCATGCTGGCGGTCATCGGGGATTCGTTGTTGTCTGGAAGCGTAACCGGCAGCGATTGGTTTCACAAGTCCTGGCTAACGCCTCCGCATCGATCCGACGTGCTGCAGCATATTGCGTTCCTGGGATCATTCAATACAGATCTATTCGATCCGCCGATCTGGTCTCTGGTTCATGAGATGCGGATTTCTCTGATTTTCCCGGCCCTTTGCGGGCTTGCGCTGGCAATGAAACCCACCCGGCTGCTTCTGGTTTCGTTCATCGTTTCCAGTGCATGCATCTTTTGCGGACCGAGATTCCCGGAATACTCCTCTTACGTGTCTTCGTTGCACTACACAGCGTTTTTTGTGGCAGGCATATGCATCTTCCACAATTCTCAGCGAATTCGCGAGCGTTTTGTCCGACTGTCGGGCGATTCGAAGTACGTGCTGCTTTGCTTTGCTTTATTGATCTACGCTTACCCCGGCATGCTCTTCACCATTAACCAGACATGGGCACACCAGATCGATCTTCAAGCAGCGGTAGATTGGTTGACCGCGATTGGCGCATCTCTGTTCATTGTCTTTGCGCTGAACTCAGCCAGAGTCGGTAAGATTCTGCTGAGCAGGCCGGCGCTTTGGCTCGGTCAGATGTCGTACAGCCTCTATCTCGTTCATTTCATCGTGTTGCTGGTTCTCGTCCACGTCTTTTACGGCAAAGTCAACATTACCGTTCTCTTGTTTCTTTTCCTGGTTTCGTCTCTGGCTGCTGCGCGAATCTTTTTCATAGCCGTGGAAAGACCTTGCATGAATCTAGGCCGCAAGCTCAGCAAATTGATTTGAGAATGCCCCAACCAGGGCGTTTTCGGTTTACATGCTGACAAGCCGGCATCATGCAAGGTGGCTCTTACTTCCACCCCACGGACAAAAACCTGTCCGCAGGGACCCCGGGAGGAAAGAGCCACTCGGCAGCGTCAAAATTGTAGAGACTTAAACCGAAAACGCTGTAGCCGCGGCCTTGGGAAAACCCGGTTAGCGCGCCCTATCGCGCAGGCGCGATCAGGTACTGTTCCAGCTTGCCGTCGGGGTAGGTGTAAGTGGTCACGCGCAACTTCTGGTCGGGATACGTAATTGTGAGCGCGCGGAAGGTCATGCCGCCGCGAAGTTCATCGTCAGTCTGTGCGATATTCAACGGCTCGCCCAGCGGCGCAAGGCTCGTTTGATAGTCCCTGATCGCTTCGGGGGTGAAGTAGTCGTTCAAGTTGGGCGCCAGCAGGCTGCGATCGATCGTGCCTTTCTGCAGTCCGCGATAGATGTCGAGCGCCTGCTGCTCGGCGGGCTTGAGCGTGCAGCCGGCCACTATCGGCGCGGCCAGCCGTGCAATCGTCGATGCCGCGCCTACCGCGTCCTGATTGGTCAGCACGGCTACCGCCGCGCCATCGTCAATCAGCACCTCGTTGTCCGACACGAATCCTGATACTTCGCCCGAGTGCTCAATATCGCGATGCCCGTCCACGTCGCGCACCCCAACGCCGAGACCGTAATGCGTTCCCTTGCCGTCTTTCGTCTTCACCTCGGTAAACATCTGCTTGTAGCTCTCCGGCTTCAGAACCGAACCCGCGATCAGCGACTCATCCCACAGCGCCAGATCGTGCGCGGTCATGGCCAGTTCGCCAGCCGCGTACATCCAGCCCACTCCCTCCTTGAGCGCGGGACGCAAGGGCCCGAGCGCATGGCGGTAGTATGCCGTCGCGTCCACATCGGTGAGTTTGTGCTCGTCCGAGTTCCACACCGACTTCATCTCGAGCGGATGAAAGACATGCTCACCCAGGAACTGCCACAGCGATTCGCCGCTGACCACCTCGACAATCCGTCCCGCGATCACAAAGTTCGTGTTCGAGTACTGCCATTGCGTGCCCGGCTCAAAGTCCAACGGCTTTTTCGCCCATGTGTCGATGATCTGCTGCGCGGTTTCAGGCTGCAGCATCGGCGTCATCAGGTAGTCCTCGGGCCAGTAGTCCTGGTAGCCCGAGGTGTGCGAAAGAATCTGGCGAATGGTCACATCGTTGCCGCGCGTAAGACCGGGAATGTACTTGCCCACCGCGTCGTCGATCGACAGTTTGCCTTCCTCCTGCAGCAGCAGAATCGCCGTCGCCGTGAACTGCTTTGAAATGGACCCGATGGAGTAGCGCATATCGGGCGTGGCCTTTTTCGGCGGATTGAGCCGCGCCAGACCGTAGGCGTGCGTGTACACCAGCTTGCCGTGCTGCACAATCGCGACCGAGGCCGAGGGCACGCCGGTTTGTTGCAAAACCTGATCGGCGATGCGATCGATCCTGGCGCGCAGATCGGGCGAGATGGTGTCGACCGTTTGCGCCCTCGCGCTCCACGCAACGAGCATGCATCCAAGGAGAAAACTCAAAAGTGCAACTGCCATTGAGCGATTACCGCACCTGCGCCCCATTGCCGCGCCCCTCCCGAAGCTGAAATCAAGCCGCACTTTGCAGCTTCGATCAAAATAACAGAGCGGCCGCAGGGTAACAGACCGGCCACGGGTAACAGACCGGCGCCGTTTGCGGTAGGCTGGCATGGGACGGGCTTCGAAGCCGGAAGGACGCGAAAGGTCAAAAATGGACAAGCTGATCGAGGGCCACAAGAGGTTTCTGGCAGAGGTGTTTCCTGCGCGAAGGAATCAATTCAAGCTGCTGGCCGATTCACAGCATCCCGAGTACCTGTTCATCACCTGCTCGGACTCGCGCATCGTCCCCGATCTGATTCTGGGCGCCGGCCCGGGCGACCTGTTCATCGCGCGCAACGCCGGCAACGTGGTGCCGGTAACGGCGCAGGACGTGGACGGCTGCACGGCCACCATCGAGTACGCGGTGGAAGTGCTCAAGGTGAGGCATGCCATCCTCTGCGGCCACTCCGACTGCGGCGCCATGAAGGCCGCGCTCAACCGCAAAGAACTCGAAAAACTGCCCAAGGCGAAGCGCTGGCTGGAGCACGTTGAGGCGGCCTTTGCCCACCGCCAGCCGCTGAATCCGCTCGACGGCACCCATGTCGAACTGGCCTCGCTCATTCGCGGCAACGTGGTTGCACAACTGATGAACCTGCACGCGCAGCCCTCTGTGCGCCGCGCCGAGGCCGAGGGCCGTCTCACCGTCCAGGGCTGGTACTACGACATCCTTTCGGGCCGCATCGAAGAGTACGACGAGAAGCAGAAGAGGTTTGCGCCGCTGATGGGGTGAGGCACAGATTCCCCTTGAGTTGCCGAGAGTTTCACAATTCACGCGCTTCCTTACCTTCACTCTTTCCAACCCCCCGGGTAAGGCGTATAGTTTTCCACAGGTTTTTGATCTAAATGGCGCCTTGTGCCCTGAAAGGCTGAGAGCGAATCAACTCTCATGCGGGCCGTATGCAGGACTCTCTCAGATTTGCGCCGAATCGGCCCTTCGCTCGCTACGCGCTCGCGATCGTTGCTGTTGGGGCAGGGCTGCTGCTTCAGGACACGCTGAATCGGGTTCTCGGCCAGCAACTACCCACGTTCATCCTTCTCTATCCGCCAGTCCTGCTGGTCGCCGTTCTGGCGGGCCTGCGGCCCGGTCTGCTGGCCACACTCCTGGCTGCGCTCGGGGCTGACTATCTATTCGTGCCGCCCATCGGGCATTTTGCTATTTCCAGCAGCTCGGACGTCGTCTCTCTGGCAATCTTCCTGACCATGGGCATCCTGGTGAGCCTGCTGGCCGAGCATTACCGGAGAAGCCAGCGGTCAATAGCAGCGTACAAATTGGCGCAGGACCTGTGGGTAAGCAAAGAAAAACTGGTTGTGGCTTTGGCCAGCATGGCAGATGCGGTATTCATCTCAGACAAGAACGACCACGTCGTGGATTTCAACGACGCATTTGTGAAATTTCACAGGTACCCCAACCGAGCCGAGTGCTCAAGGGATCTTGCCGATTATGCGAGGCTCTTTGAAGTTTCCCTGCCCGACGGAACTCCGGTTCCGGTGACGAACTGGTCCGCTTCAAGAGCACTGCGCGGCGAGACGGCGACAAGCATCGAATACAACCTCCTCCGCAAGGATACGGGGGAATCCTGGGTCGGGAGCTACAGTTTCAGCCCGTTGCGAGACAGCGAGGGTTTAATTATCGGAGCGGTGGTTGTGGCGCGCGACGTTACAGAACATCGGGTTGCCGAGCAGAAGCTACACGAGCGCGAGCGCGAACTTTCCCTGATGTATCAATACATGCATGACGTGGTGTTTTATCTGGCCGTAGAACCCGGCGACTCCTTCCGCTTTATCTCGGTCAACCCGGCATTTCTGAGCGCAACGGGGCTAAAGATGGAGCAGGTGGTGGGGAAGTTGACGACCGAGGTCATTCCCGAGCCTGCCAGCAGTTTTGCTCTTGAAAAGTACAAGGAAGCGGCGCGGGAAGGAAAGACTGTTTCCTGGCAGGAGACCTCAGTCTATCCAACCGGAGAGAAGCATGCGGATGTATCCGTAAGCCCCGTATTCACAGTGCAGGGCGTGTGCACCAACCTGATCGGGGTTTTGCACGACATTACTGAAAGCAAGCAGGCCGAGAGGCACATTGCGCAACTGAACCGTGTCTACGCCATATTAAGCGATATCAATCAGGCCATCGTGCGTGAAAAGAACGTCCAGGCCTTGCTGGAGTCCGCCTGCCGCATCGCCGTGGACAAAGGCGGATTTCGAATGGCCTGGATCGGCATGATCGACCCCGCCGCGCAAATCCTTCGACCGGTCGCATCGAGCGGGGCAGTCGATGGTTATTTCGATCATCTGAATATCGATTTGCAGAGCCCGGCTCACGCAACCGGGCCGGCGGCGCGATGCGCGCGTTCAGGAGATCACGCAATCTGCAACGACACTGAGAACGATCCCGCTTACGAACCTTTTCGAGACGAGGCATTGCGTAGAGGCTTTCGCTCGTCGGGCGGTTTTCCGCTCAAAGTCGATGGCCAGGTTGCAGGTGCATTCAACCTCTACGCCGCTGAGCCCGACTTTTTCCAAGACGACGAACTGAAATTGCTCGACGAAATGGCGTCGGACATCGGCTTCGCGCTGGAGGTCGGCCAGCGTGAGGAAAAAAGGCAAAAGGCCGAGCAAACTGTCCGGCAACTCAACCGCGTGCTTTCAGTATTGAGCGATATCAACCAGACCATTGTGCGCGAGAAAGACCCTCACGCAATGCTGCAAGACGCCTGCCGCATTGCCATCCAAAAAGGAGAGTTCCGGATGGCGTGGGTGGGGATCCTGAACCCCATAACGCACCTGCTGGAACCGGCTGTTTTTGACGGAGCGGTGGACGGCTATCTCGAACAGGTAAGGATTGATCTGGGGGACCTGGCCTCTTCCACCGGGCCGGCGGCGCGCAGCTTTCATTCAGGCGAACACACCGTCTGCAACGACATTGAGCACGAGTTTTACCGCCCGTGGAGAGAGTATGCGATACGGCTCGGCTACCGGTCGCTGGCGGCTTTCCCGCTGAAGGTCAACGGTCAAATCGCTGGAGTCTTCAATCTTTATGCAAGTGAGCCGAACTTCTTTGGGGCCGATGAGCTTAAGTTGCTCGACGAGATGGTAATGGACATTTCATTTGCGCTGGAGGTCAGCCAGCGCGAACAGGAGCGGCTGAAGTCGGAAGAGGAATTGCGCTGGAGAACCGCCTTCTTCGAAGCCCAGGTAGACTCCGCCTTGGACGGCGTATTAGTCGTCGATAGCCAGGGAAGGAAGATCCTTCAAAACCAGCGGCTCAATGACTTAATGAATATCCCCAAGGAGATTTCTGAAAACCCCGACGATGTTCAGCAGCGGCGGTTTGTCAGAACGATCGTTAGGAACCCCGATCAATTTGACAACAAAGTCAATTATCTGAACTCTCGCCCTGAAGAAGTCAGCTGGGATCAGATTGAGTTGCTGAACGGCACAATTCTCGATCGATATTCGGCCCCGGTCAGGGATAAAGCACAGCGTTATTACGGCAGAATCTGGACCTTCCGCGACATTACGCAGCGGCTTCACCTGGAAGAACAATTCAGGCAAGCGCAGAAGATGGAGGCGATCGGCCAATTGACCGGAGGTATTGCCCATGACTTTAACAATCTTCTGACCGTGATCCTGGGTTGCTCTGAAGCTATTGGCGAGGGAGTCAAAAACGAACCGCACTTGAGCAAGATGGCGAACATGGTCCGCGATGCGGCTCGGCGGGGTGCGGAATTGACGTATCGCATGCTTGCCTTTGCACGCCGCCAGAGGCTGGAGCCGAGGCCGGTGAACGTCTACGATTTGCTCATGGATATGCAGGGCTTCCTGCGCCGCACCTTAAGCGCGGACATTGAACTGGAAGTGATCCAGAGCGGGCAGGATTGCGAAGCCATCGTCGACCCAACACAGCTTGAAAGCGCGCTGCTGAACCTTTGCGTGAATGCCCGAGATGCTATGCCGAACGGCGGAAAGCTGACTATCGAGACGAATGACAAAGTGCTTGACTCCGAATATGCCAGCCGGAACCCCGAGGTCACACCGGGACGCTACATCATGGTTGCAGTTTCTGACACGGGCGGCGGCATCAGTCCTGAGAACCTGAACCGCGTATTCGAACCATTCTTCACGACCAAGGAATTTGGAAAAGGTACAGGCCTGGGGCTAAGCATGGTGTATGGGTTTGTGAAGCAGTCCAGGGGCCACGTGAAGATCTACTCTGAGCTGGGGCATGGCACATCGGTGAAGCTGTATCTTCCCAAAGCCGAACAAAAAGGCGTGAAGGCCGATCAGGAACAAGCGGAAATAGCCGATCATCCGGGCTCCGAACTCATTTTGCTGGTTGAAGACAACGACTCGGTGCGGGAGCTCGCAAAGTTCCAGTTGCAGGCGCTCGGATACCGGGTGCTGGAGGCAGCCAACAGCTCCGAGGCCCTGAGGGCTGTGGCCGAGCACGGCGATATCGATCTGCTCTTTACAGACGTGGTGATGCCAGGCCAGTTGAACGGCCGTGAACTTGCCCAGGAGGCGTGCAAACTTAACCCCAGAATCAAGGTTCTATATTGCTCCGGATACGCCGAAAACGCGCTGCTGCGTCACGGAATGCTCGAAAGGGATGCAAGCATGCTCAACAAGCCCTATACCCGGCAGCAATTGTTAAGGCAAATATGCGGAGTCTTGTCGAAACGCCCGCCCACGCCTTGAGGAAAGGGAAGACAATGGCAAACCGGCGCATTCTCATTCTGGACGACGACGCGGCAGTCGGCCAGACCATCCAATGGCTTGCGGAGAGCCTCGGCTTTGCAGCGGAGTTTGCGACGAAGCCGGAGGAGTTCTTCGAGAGACTCACTTCTACGAGCCCAGACATTATCATTACCGACCTGGTGATGCCGGAGATTGACGGCGTTGCAATAATGCTGCTGCTTGCCGCACAAAAGTGCCGGGCAGGGATTGTCATCGCCAGCGGAACTGACGCCAGAGTGCTGGATGCCGCTCAGCGATCGGCAAAAGAGCACGACTTGCTCATTCTGGGAGTCATTTCCAAGCCCATTTCCAGGGAGGCTCTGCGATCGCTGATCGGCGAAGGAAATGCCGACCAGCTTCTGGTTTCGCATGAAGAACAAACCGCAATTAGCGAAAAACTTGAAATCACTGCTTCAGATCTTCAGCGCGCGCTTGATCGGCATGAGTTTGAGGTAGCTTACCAGCCGAAAATCCATTGCAAGAGCGGCGCACCGGAGGGGTTTGAAGCTTTGGCTCGATGGAACCACCCTGACCGCGGAGTGCTTATGCCGGACGATTTTATTCCCGTGGCCGAACAAAGCGAGGCGATCGATTTCCTGACCTCGCAGATTTTCGATCGAAGCCTGCAGTGGTTCTCAGAGCATTTTTCGCAGTCCAACCTGAAGTTGTCGTTGAACCTCTCCGCCAAGAGCCTGGTGGATATTCTATTTGCCGATAAGCTCTCCCGCTTGTGCCGCCAATATTCGGTTGCCCAGGACCGCATTGTGCTGGAATTGACGGAGAGCAGCGCAATGGGGGATCCGACCCTCTCCCTGGACCTCATGACGCGGTTCAGGCTGCAAGGCTTTCATCTGTCCATCGACGACTTCGGTACGGGATTCTCCTCAATGGTTCAGCTTGTGCGGCTGCCGTTCTCCGAGATCAAGATCGACAAGTCGTTCGTCATGGAGGCAGAACAATCGGAGGAGTCGCGCTCCGTGATCCGGTCAATCATCGAGCTTGGTCATAGCCTCGGCTTGCGGGTCACGGCCGAAGGTGTAGAAACCAGCAAGGCTTTCGATTACCTCAACACCCTGGGCTGCGACCTGGCCCAGGGATACTTCATCGCCAGGCCCATGGGGGGTGAGGCCGCGCTGGCTTGGGCCAATCAGCGGGCGTAAGGTCCCCTGCTCCGATCGCTCGTACAGTCGCGTTCCGCGGCAGCGATGACGCCTCTCAGTGCGCCCCCGGCGGGGCCTTCACATTCTTCGGCGGCTTTTTGAACAGCCACGCAGCGCAAGCGCAGAACACGGCCAGCACCGCCGTCCAGCGGAAGACGTCGATGTAGGCAAGCTGCGCG
>Ga0326727_10020939_pt1 | contig 12905 bp, 7 predicted proteins | sample MB2enrmetagenome_FD_207643 | JGI IMG/M metagenome (GOLD analysis project Ga0326727, IMG submission 207643) | Lab enriched peat soil microbial communities from McLean, Ithaca, NY, United States - MB29MY | ecosystem: Environmental > Terrestrial > Soil > Wetlands > Peat | place: USA: New York...
CGCGCGGCTACGTCGTGCTGAACTGGGGCGACACCGGCTGGATTCACCTCTTCTCCAAACGCCCCGCGGTCACGCCCGGCGATTTCCAGCGCATGAAATTGTGCGTGCTGCAGGGCGACACGGCCGATTTTGAGTTATTCAAGCGGAACGGGTTTCAGCCGGTGTCGCTGGCCACCACCGACATTCTGACGGGATTGCAGACCGGTCTGATCGATGCCTTCGAGGCGCCTCCCATGGTGGCCCTTGCCAGCCAGTGGTTCGGTGGCGCGCGCAACATGCTGGACGTCAAATTCGCGCCGCTTTCCGGGGCCACCCTCGTCTCCAAACAGACCTGGGATCAGATCCCCGCCGGCATTCGCCCGCAACTGCTTTCCATCGCACGCGATTCCGGCGCCCGGATTCGCGAGGAGATCCGCCGCATGGAGGACAATTCCATCGGCATGATGCAGACGCTCGGTCTCAACGTGGTCCACGCCGACGCGAACGCCGCCGCCCAGTGGCGCGAGCTGATCGAGGGGAAGCTCTGGCCGGCCCTGCGCGGCGGCGCGATGCCCGTGCCTCTGTTCGATCAGGTGAAAAGCCTCTGTGCGCAGTACCGAACGGCGCATTCGGCGGCGGCTCCGAAGCAGAAGAGCACGCGGCGGGCACATTCCACAACCCGGTGACGCCCGAACTCCAGCCTGCCCCCGCCGAACGGCGCAAGTGGTATGTGGTGGCCGAGGACAGCCTTTCGGTAATCGCGCTGTCCCTGATGATGCTGTTGCCGGTGTCCGAGATGGTCACGCGGATCCTGCACGTGCCCGGCATCCCCGCGTCGCCCATGTTCGTTCAGCAGCTCACGCTTTGGGTGGGGTTGCTGGGGGCGGCGCTGGCCTCGCGCTCCGGCCGTCTGCTGGCGCTCTCTTCCAGCACCTTCCTGCCCGAGCGTATTCGGCCGTATGTCGCGGTCTTTACCGCCTTCATGCTGACGGCCGTCGCGACATCTCTCGCGAAGGCGAGCTGGACGTTCGTCGAGAGCGAGCGAGAGGCCAGCGGGATGCTCCTGCCCGGACTGCCGCGCTGGTGGTTCATCCTGATCATGCCCGTGGGATTCGGCGCGATTGCACTGCGGGCGATCTGGCTGGCGGGACGATGGCGGTCGCGGGCCATCGCTCTGCTCGGTGTGCTGGTTCCTGCCGCGTTGTGTTACTGGATTCCCCCCGGCCAGCCCACCGTGTTCTGGCTGGGAATCGGAGTGATGTTCGCGGCCGCGCTGCTGGGGTTGCCGATCTTCGCCGTGTTCGGGGGCTTCGCGCTGCTGCTGTTCTGGAACAGCGCGACGCCGGTGGCTTCAGTGCCGGTGGAAATGTATCGCCTGGTGGCCTCGCCGTTGCTTCCGTCGATTCCGCTGTTCACGCTGGCCGGTTATTTCATGGTGCAGGGTGGCGCGACGAAGCGGTTGCTGCGCGTGTTTACGGCGCTGTTTTCGTGGATGCCGGGCGGACTCGCGCTGGTGACCGTGCTCATCTGCACGGTGTTCACCTGGGCCGGCTCGGGCCTGACGATTCTCTCCATCGGCGGCCTGTTGGTGCCGGTGCTGGTGCGCACGCGCTATCCGGAGAAGTTCTCCATCGGCCTGCTGACATCGTCGGGATCGCTCGGCCTGCTCTTCCCGACCAGCGTGCCGACCATTCTCTACTGCGTCTATTCGCAGACGCCCATCGACCAGCTTTTCATCGGCGGCATTCTGCCTCTGCTGCTGATGGTTTCCCTCGTGGCGGCGATGGGTATCTACGAAGGTCTGCGCTGCGATGCGGTGCGCGAGCGTTTCTCCGCGCGCGAGGCCGTGGCGGCGCTCTGGGAAGCGAAGTGGGAGCTGCTCATCCCGGCCATCATGATCGTTGGCATCTTCGGCGGTTTCGGCACGCTCACCGAGGCGGCCGCGCTCACCGCCTTCACCGCGCTGGTGGTGGAGGCGTTCGTCTATCGCGATCTGAAACTCATCCGCGATTACGACAAGGTGTTCGTCGAGTGCGCCACCATCGTTGGCGGCGTCCTGCTCATCATGGGTGTGGCGCTCGGCTTCACCAATTACCTGGTGGACGCGGAGGTTCCCGCGCATATCATCGACTGGGTGCAGGGCAACATTCACTCGAAGATTCTGTTTCTGCTGGTGCTCAACGTGGCGCTGCTGGTGGTGGGCGCGCTGATGGACGTGTTCGCCGCCATTCTGGTGGTGGTGCCGTTGCTCAAGCCGCTGGCCGCGCTGTACGGGATTCATCCCGTGCAGATGGGCATCATCTTCATCGCCAATCTGGAGCTGGGCTACCTGCACCCGCCGGTCGGCATCAATCTCTTCCTGGCGGCGTACAGGTTTAGGAAGTCGATGGTGTACCTCATGTGGGCCACGCTGCCGTTTCTCGGCATCCTGTTCCTGAGCGTCCTGCTGATCACCTACCTGCCGTGGCTGACCGAGGCCCCGCTGCACTGGTTCGGGAAGTGAGAGCGTCGGCCCGAAGCGCGCGATATTGCGAGAATGGTGCATGGAGGATTGCCAGGATGACTCAGTTGACTCTTCACATCTCGGACGACCTGGCACGCTATCTCGAAGGCATTGCAGCAGTCCAGAAGAAGAGTGTGGAGCAAGTGGCGCTGGAGCGTCTGAGTGGGGTCGCCGAGGATGCCGGATCCCCAGGGGCGGTGCTGCGGGCCATGAGCAAGTTGCCACATCTGAGCCCGGCAGACGTGGATGATCTCGAGGCCGCGATCGCCGCCGGCCAGTTGCCAGTCAGCGACCCGCGGACATTCGAGGAGTAATCGAGCAGGTGACTTATCTGCTGGATACCAACGCTATCAGCGATCTGATGAGGGGCGCCGCGGGCATCGAGTCCTGGCTATCGTCGGCAAAGCAGGACGAGCGCGTGGGCACCTGCACGATTGTTCGAGGCGAAGTCCTTTTCGGTATTGCCAGACTTCCTGAAGGCAAGCGCCGGGCGGGACTTCTTGAGAGCGCCCGACTGCTGTTTGACTCACTGCCATGCGAGCCGATTCCGGAGCGGGCTGGTGACTTCTACGCCGCCGTCAAGTTGGCCCAACAACAGAGCGGACTCGTGCTGAACGAGAACGACCTGTGGATTGCGGCGACGGCTCTGGCTCTCGGGGCGACGCTCGTCAGCCGTGATACCGATTTTTCTCGTATTGACGGGCTGCTCGTTCTCGCCTTGTCCTAACAGGATGTACCTGTTCCACATCTTCCGCTCGTTTCTGCCGCTGCATAATCCGATCGGCTTCGGCGCGGCTGATTTCATTGAACTGGCGTTGGCGGGTCTGCTGGTCGTGTTGGTGCTTGCGCACGCGCACCTCGAGCCGTTCGCCCGGAAGCTCGCCGCTCGTACCGGCTGGTGCATGCTGACGCTCGCCGGGTTGGCCATCGCGCTCCGCCTCGCATTGTTGCCCGTCGCGCCCGTACCCGCTCCGCGCGGCGCCGACGATTTCAGCTATCTGCTCCTCTCCGACACCCTCGCGCACTTCCGCCTCGCGAATCCGACGCACCCGTTGCATCAGTTCTTTGAGTGGAGTTTCGTCCTGCAACAGCCGGCGTACAGCTCCATATATCCCATCGGCCCGGCGCTGGCCCTCGCCTTCGGCCAGATCGTCTTTCACTCGCCGTGGGCCGGCGTACTCCTCTCCACCGGCCTGTTTTGCGCGCTGTGCTATTGGATGCTGCGCGGCTGGACGACACCGGGCTGGGCTCTCGCCGGAGGGCTTCTTGCCGTCTTCGCGTTTGGCCCGCTCTGCTACTGGACGAATTCCTGCTGGGGCGGGGCGGTCTCGGCATGCGCCGGCTGCCTTGCGTTCGGCGCATTGCCGCGCCTGCGCGATCATCGCCGCATTCGCGATGCGGTAGCGCTCGGCCTCGGCGTCGGACTACAGATGATCTCGCGCCCGTACGAATCGGTAATCCTCGATGTGGCCGTCGCGCTGTTCCTGCTGCCATCGCTCGGCCGGATCGCGAAGCTGACCCCGGTTGCCGCCGCGGCCGTCCTGCCTGCCGTCGCGCTTCTCGCATTCCACAATCACGCCGTCACCGGCAACTGGACCTCGCTCCCTTACCAGCTCAGCCGGTATCAGCACGGCGTCCCCACCACCTTCACCTTCCAGCCCGACCCGGTTCCCCACGGACATCTCAACATCGACCAGCGAATTTACTACGAAGGCCAGAAGGCGGTCCACGATTCAACGCCGGGCTTCTTCACGCGTCTGGCCGAGCGGCTCCCGTTCACGCGATTCTTCCTGCTCCCGCCGCTCTGCCTCGCGATCCCGTTTTTCCTCCTGCTGCTGGGACAGCCGCGCTATGCATGGGTGGCGCTCGCCCTCGCGTTCTTCGTGATCGGCTCGAACTTCTATCCATATTTCTTCCCGCACTACGTGGCCGCCGCGGCCTGTCTGGTGCTGCTTGCGGTGATCGCGGGTCTCGAACGGCTGAGCGGATTCAGCGAACGCGCCGCGCGCTGGATCGTCCTGCTGTGCGCGGCCCACTTCCTGTTCTGGTACGGCCTGCATGCGGTGGGTGATGAACGAATGCTCGACGCCATGAGCCAATTCGGCGCATGGGACGTGATCCCCCATGGCGACCCCGAACATCGCCTGGCGATCGAAGCGCAACTCGACAACGCGCCCGGCCGGCAACTCGTGTTTGTGCGCTACTGGCCCGAGCACGGCTACCACGAGTGGATTCACAATGGAGCGGAGATCGACAGCCAGCGCGTGATCCGGGCGCTCGATCTCGGTCCCGACGAGAATGAAAAGCTAATCCGCTATTACCCGGGCCGCACGGTCTGGCTGCTGGAGCCTGACGCAATTCCGCCGAGCGTCACGCCGTACGAGCAGCCCGCGGAAACGCCGCCGGTAGTCACTCCCGCGCCGTCAACGCCAGCGTCGAACGACAAAAATCGCGGCATCGTGCTGGAGCAGGTTCGTTAGTCGTAGCGGAGCGCTTCCATCGGGTCCACGCGCGCGGCGCGCCGTGCCGGAATGTAACTCGCCAGCACCGCGATCGCCAGCAGCGCCGCCGGCATGCCGACCAGAATCAGCGGATCGCCGAGGCCTACACCGAACAGGAAACTCTTCAATATGCGCGCCACTCCCACTGCTCCCGCCGTGCCGATGACCACGCCAATCAGCGCCACAACCGAGGCCCGGCCGACGATGTGCCGCATCACGTCCGTACCGCGCGCGCCCAGCGCCATACGCAGGCCGATTTCATGCGTTCGCTGGCTGACCGAATACACCGTAAGTCCATACGTCCCCACCGTGGCCAGCACCAACGCAAGCGCGGCGAAGATGCCGATCAGTCCCATGGCCACGCGGCGCAGGATGGTGGAATCCCCGATCACTGCGCTCATAGGCTGCACGTCCGCCACCGGCTGTTCAGGATCGAGCGACAGCACTTCGCGACGGATTGCCGCCGCAAGCGGACCTGGCTCGACACTGCTGCGCACCACCAGCGTCATCATTTCGCTGGGGACCTGCGCATGGGGCACGTAGATCGCCGGCTCCGCCGCCTGGTCGAGGCCATAGAGTTTTGCGTCCGCCACCACACCCACAATCTGACACGCCGGAGCACTCCACGGCGGAAGCTGCAGGCCCTTTCCCACCGCGTTCCCGCCACCGTAGTGCCTGCGAACCATCGCCTCGTTCACCACGACGACTCGCGAACTGCTCAACGCGTCGCGGGCGTCGAAATCCCGGCCCGCGTGGAGCGGAATACCCATCGCGGAGAAATATCCAGGCGTAACCATGCGGAAGTCGGCATTCAGCTCGTGCCCCACGCGCGGCGTGGGCAGACCGGGCACGCGAAACATCTGCAGCCCGATGCGGCTGTTCATAAAGGTTTGGCGAAACGGCAGAAGCTGGATGGCCCCCGCGGATTCCACACCCGGCAGCGTGCGCACGCGCGCCAGCACGTTGCGATAAAAATCCGCGCGCTTTGTTGCGTCCGGATAGCGCGCCACGGGCACGCCAAGCTGCATCGTCAGCACGTCGTTGGCGCGGAATCCCGGGTCCACCGACATCAGCCGTACGAAGCTGTGCGATAGCAAACCCGCCGCCACGGCGAGCACCAGGGCCAGCGCGATCTCGGCGGCGACCAGTATGTCGCGGATTTGCTGTGTGCCGCCCACCAGCGTGCGGCCCGTCGAGCGAAGCGCATCATTGAGATGCGTCTTCGACGCGCGGATCGCCGGCGCCAGGCCAAACACCACGCCGGTGAGCAGCGTCACTCCAAACGTGAACACCAATACGCGCCCGTCGATGCTCATGCTTTGCAGAAGCGAAAGCTGGTCGGGAATGACATGGCGCAAAAGCCGGATGCACCACTGAGCGAGCAGAAGCCCGCAACCGCCGCCAAGCATGGCGAGGAGGACACTTTCGGTGAGCAGTTGCCGGATGATCCGGAGCCGCCCAGCCCCGAGTGCCGCCCGGACGGCGATCTCACGCTGCCGTCCCGCGGCCCGCGCCAGCAGCAGATTGGCCACATTGGCGCAGGCCAACAGGAGCAGCAGTCCCACGGCGCCCAGAAGGATCATCAGCGGCGGCGTCACCAGCCCAGTCACCAGCCGGCTGACCGGGATCACTCTGATCCCCCAGCCTTCGTTCGCCACGGGGTATTCGCGCGCCAGCCGCTCCTCGATCGCGGCCATTTCCGCCTGCGCCTGATCCACGGTTACGCCCGGTTTCAGCCGCGCAAAGACTCCGCGATTACGGGCCGTGCGTTCCGTGCTGTTGGGATTCATGGCCAGCGGCGTCCACACGTCGATCCGGCCGAAGAACATGGCTTTCTCCCGCGGCAGGACGCCAATGATCGTGCGCGGCAACCCGTCGATGGTCAGCCGCCGTCCGATCACTAAAGGGTCGCTGTGCAGTTCCGTTCGCCAAAACCCCTCGCTTACTATCGCCGCGCCGGGGCCGCCGGGCAAGTCCTCCTCGGCGTTGAATTCGCGGCCCAGCACGGGCTCCATGCCGAGCGCGTCGAAGAAGTCGGCCGTGGCCCTGCCTGCCGGAACGTGCTCGGGCTCGCGACCGAGTACGACGTTCACACCGTAGTCGGGCAGGGCGAATGCCGCGCCCATCCTTTCGAAGGACCGGCTCTGCCGTTTCCAGTCGAAGTAATTGGCTTCGGACGTCGTGGCTATGGGAAGGCCGATGATCGCGTTAGTCTCCCAGATGCTCATCACGCGATCGGCATTGTGCAGAGGCATGGGGCGAAGCAGCACCGCGCTCACCATGCTGAAGATGGCGCTGTTCGGGCCGATGCCGAGCGCGAGCGCGAGGACGGCAACCACCGCGAACCCCGGATTGGCAAACAGGGTTCGCAGGGCATAGCGCATGTCCTGGATCACACCTGGTACTACGATATCCGATGGCGCGATGTTCTGTGTGTCTGATCCTACTCCGGCAGTTTCTGCTCTCCGGTCACCGTGAAATCGGCTGTTGTAACCGCAGCGTTTGTCCCCGGCTGGCCGCCGCCGATGCTGAGCGAGTAGGCGCCTGCGGCCACCAGGCGATCGCCGGCTTCGTTCACTATGCTGAGATCGCGCGGCTGCAGCGTGAATTCGACGTGCTGCGTTCCACCCGCGTCAACATGCACACGCTGGAAACCGCGCAGGGCACGAATCGGCGCGCCGGGAACGTCGGGGAATTTCAGATACACCTCGGCCACTTCGTCGCCAGCCGGACCGCTCACGTTCTTCACGTCCACGCCGAAGTGCAGAGGCTGACCAGCCTCGATCTTGTCGGCAGAAAGCTTCAGGTTGGCGTACTCGAACTTCGAGTAGCTCAGACCAAAGCCGAACGGATAGAGCGGCGTGCCCGTGAAGTAACGATAGGTGCGATTCTTCATCGCATAGTCGGTGAAGTCGGGCAACTGCTCCACGCCCTTGTAGAAGGTCACCGGCAGACGGCCCGCCGGATTGTTCGCGCCGGCCAGAGTTTCCGCGATCGCCGCGCCGCCTTCTTCGCCGGAATACCATGCGTCCAGAATGGCGTCGGCATGCGCGTTCGCCCAGTTCACCGACAGCGCGCTGCCGTTCATGAGCACCACCACCAGCGGCTTGCCGGCAACCGCTACCGCCTCCAGCAGATCTTCTTCCTCTTTCGGAACGTCCAGACTGGTGCGGTCGCCGCCCTTGAAGCCCGGCAGATTGACGTCCATCTCCTCGCCTTCGAGATCGGAGGTAATCCCCACGACCGCCACAACGACATCCGCCCGCTTCGCCGCAGCCACCGCGCGCGGGAGCGCGTCGGGATCCACCCGCCGCCACGTCAGAGTGTGGAACAGGCCCATCGGCCACGCTTCGTCCACCTTCAGCGAATGCTTCTCGCCCTTCTTCAGCGTGAGCGTGAGCGTCTTTCGCTGCGGCCACTCGGAGCCGCTGCCGTCGACGACCATTTTCCCGTCGAGATACATGTGGTCGCGCGCGCCGTTCAGCGTGATCTCCCACGTGCCCGATTCCGGCGCGGTGAGCCAGCCCGTCCACTGCGCCGCGGCGGTGGTGAAGCCCGCGGGCATGCCGGGATGCTCGAAGTCCATCTCAATGTTCCTGTCGGTGCGGGTCAGATCGGGCGTGCCTTCGATCTTTCCACTGCGGAAGAACTCCACCCCGACGCCGGGCTTGCCGTCCTCCGTGGTGAACGCTTCGGGCGGCACCGGCGCCTGCGGGCGCAGGAAGTTCGTGCCGGGCTCGAAGGTGACCTGCGCGTTCGCAAACTGCGTACGGATGCCGTCCAGCGCCGTGGTCGCGCGCGAGGGTGTGCCATTGTAGTTGCCCTCGAGGACGCGGATCTGGTCGGCCAGCGGACCCACAACGGCGATCTTCTTCACATCGGCCTTCAGCGGCAGGACCCCGTCGTTTTTCAGCAGCACCATGGTTTCGCGCGCCGCCTTCAGCGCGAGCTGCCGGTGCGCTTCGCTGTCGTTCTCCGAATCGGGCGTCTGCGCGTACTTCACCATCTCCGGCGGATCGAACATGCCCAGCGCCATGCGCGCGCGGATGAGCCGCTTCACGGCGGCGTCGATGTCTTTCTCCGTCAGCAGGCCCTGCTTCACGGCGTCGATGTACTTCACATAGTCCGAGTTGTCGCGCATGGGCGCGAAGAAATCGATGCACTCGTTGTCCATGCCGGCCTGCAGCGAGACCGCCGCAGCCTCGGCCGGTGTCTTCACGTAGCGATGCCCGCTCTCGATATCGGTGATGGCACCGCAATCGGAAACCACGTAGCCGTCGAACCTCCACTTGCCGCGAAGCTGATCCTTCAGCAGAAAATCGCTGGCGCAGGCGGGCTGGCCGTTCACGTTGTTGTAGGCGCACATCACCGACCACGCCTTGCCTTCAACGACAGCCGCGCGGAACGCCGGCAGATAGGTGTCTTCCTCGTCGTGCTTCGATACCTTCACGTCGATGGAGTGCCGCAGAGGCTCCGGTCCGCTGTGCACCGCGTAGTGCTTGGGCGTGGAGACGACGCGCAGGTACCGGGGGTCGTCGCCCTGCATGCCGGTGACATAAGACACGGCCATGCGGCCGGTCAGGAAGGGATCCTCGCCGTAGGTTTCCTGGCCGCGTCCCCAGCGCGGGTCGCGAAAGATGTTGACGTTCGGCGCCCAGAAATCGAGGCCTTCCATAATGCTGCGGCGGCCGGCGCGCACGGCCATATTGTGCTTGGCGCGGGCTTCGGTGCCGATCACCACGGCCATGTCGTGAATCAACGGTGCGTCGAAGGATGCCGCCAGGCCGATCGGCTCAGGGAACACGGTGGCCGTTCCGAAGGCGACGCCGTGCAGAGCCTCGCTCCACCAGTCGTATTTCGGCACGTCGAGGCGCGGAATCGCGCGGGACTGGTTCACCAACTGCGACGCTTTTTCTTCGAGCGTCATCCGGCTTACGAGGTCGTCGGCGCGCTGATCGATGGGCAGGGCGGTGTTCAGATAAGCGGGCTGCTGGGCCCACGCGCAGGCGGCAAAAAGGACGCCCGCGGCGATTCGCGATGTGCGCATGACAGAGAGCGTATCACTTCGCGGCCACCAGCAGCGCCAGCTCCAGCCATTTCCACGCGCAGTCCACGTCTTGGAAGCCGATTTCGCGCAGCCACGCGAGCTGCGTCTCCACGTCCAGGAGTTTGTTGGAGGGGTCCTCTTCGCCCGGACGTACGCCGAGAGCGTCGTTGAAGCGCTGATGCAGCGCGGCGGTGGGCGAAGAAACGTGCTCGAGGTTGAGGAAAACGCCGCCGGGCGAGAGCAGGGGGTGGATCTCCGCGTACAGCGCCCGCTTGCGTTCGTGAGCGACATGGTGGATGGCGAAGCTGGAGACCACGGCGTCAAAGGTTCCCAACCCGGGCAGGGGCCGACTGAGGTTGTGCGCGACGATCTCCACCGTGGCGTCCGCTGCGAATCGCTCGCGCAGGCGCGCCAGCATGGCATCGTTGAAATCCACGGCGACCGCGCGCGCTTTGGGCCGTGCCAGTTTCACCAGGGCGAGCAGGCGGCCATCGCCGCTGCCGAGATCGAGCACGCGGCCAACGCGCTCGGGCAGAAAACTCAGCAGCGTGGCCTCGCCTTCGGTGCGATGCGGAATAGTATCGGCGCGCTCGAGGTACTGCAATGCGTGCTCGGGGGAGTTCCAGAGATTGATATCCAAACTTGCCATGCTTTCAGGCTAAGGCCTTCACCCGCCTCGCCGCCAGGGCACATTCCCGTCCGCGAAAAAGCCGCCCGGACCGATATGTACAACAACGAGCGTAACCAGACGCCAGAAGTCCGCATATGCGATTCAAAAACCGGATTCATCTCGCCGCGGCTCTCCTCGCGGCCACTGTCATTTCTCTTGCTCCCGGGGCCGCCGCGCAGCTTCTCCATGGTCACGTGCCGGAAGCCGTTGCCGCTTCCCGGTCCCTCGGCCCGGTCGCGCGTTCCACGCGAATGAATCTCGCCATCGGCCTGCCGCTCCGCAATCAGGGTGAGCTGGCCACTCTGGTCCGGCAGGTTGCCGACCCGGCCAGCCCGAATTACCGCCACTATCTGACTTCCGAGCAGTTCGCCGAGCGCTTCGGGCCAACCGAGGCCGACTACCAGGCGCTAGCGTCTTTCATGCGCGCCAACGGGCTGGAAGTGACGGGCACGCATCCGAATCGCATGATCCTCGATGTGGGCGGCCCGGTGGACGACGTCGAGCGGACCTTCCACGTGAACATGGTTCGCTGGAGTCACCCCACGCGAGGCGAGTTCTTCGCGCCCGATCGCGAACCCTCGATCGATGCCGGCGTTGAAATTCTGGATATCAGCGGGCTCGACAACTTCTATGTGCCGCGGCCCATGGACCTGCACATCGTGCCACTGGGCAAGGCGCAACCCCTGACCACGGGCTCGGGACCGGGCGGTCTCTTCATCGGCGGCGATTTTCGCGCGGCTTATGCGCCCTCGGTGACGCTGAACGGCGCGGGCCAGTCGGTGGGATTGTTCGAGCTGGATGGCTATTACGCCGCCGACGTTACCGCGAACTTCAAACAGGCCGGTCTGCCTGTAGCGCCCATCAGCACCGTGCTCCTCGACGGTTTCAGCGGCTCTCCCGGCAGCGGCAACGACGAAGTCACGCTGGACATTATGATGGCGGCGTACATGGCGCCGGGCGCCTCCATCATCGTGTACGAAGGCCTCAGCCCGAACGATGTACTGAACCGCATGGCCACCGACGACAAGGCCGCCCAGCTGAGCTCGTCCTGGACCTTCAGCCCCACCAACGCCACGACGGAACAAATCTTCCAGCAAATGATCGCGCAGGGCCAGTCGCTGTTTCAGGCCTCCGGCGACGACGGAGCGTACCACGGCTACATCATGCCGCCGGCGGACGATCCCAACGTCACGGTTGTCGGCGGCACCAGCCTGACCACCTCGGGCGCCGGTGGAACGTGGCAATCGGAAACCGCATGGGCGGACGGCGGCGGCGGGGTCAGCACGGTGTGGCCGATTCCCAGCTATCAGAAGCCCGTGAGCATGACCGCGGCGGGTGGCTCCGCCACCATGCGCAACATTCCCGACGTCGCGCTGATTGCCGATATCCAGACGTTCCTGATCGCCGACAATGGCAAACAGTACTCCATTGGCGGTACCAGCGAAGCGGCGCCCCTGTGGGCCGGCTTCATCGCTCTGGCCAACCAGCAGGCTGTCTCCGGCGGCAAGGCGAAGGTCGGGTTTCTGAATCCGACCATTTACTCCATCGGTCTCGGCTCGCACTACGCGAGCGATGTGCACGATATCACTACCGGAAGTAACGGGTTCCCGGCGGTCACCGGCTACGATCTGGCCACCGGCTGGGGAACGCCGGCGGGCCAGTCGCTGATCAACGATCTCACCGGCGCCCCCAGTGTGCCGTCGTTCAGCTTGTCCTCGTCCGCATCGACGCTGTCGATTGCGCCTGGCAAAAGCGGCACCAGCACCATCACCGTCAACGCACAGAACGGCTTCAACGGAACGGTGAGCCTTGGCGTTTCCGGCCTGCCTGCGGGCGTGACCGCATCGTTCAGCCCCCAGAACGCGACCACCAGCAGCCTGCTGACCGTGAACGTAAGCGCATCAGCCGTTCCGACAACCGCCACGCTCACCATCACCGGAACATCGGGCACGCTTACGAGCACTGCGCGCCTGACGCTCACCATAACGGGGTCGGCATCGTTTACGCTGACGGCGAATCCGTCCAGCGTGACGCTCAAGCCGGGCGGTACTGGCGCGAGCACCATCACGCTGGTTCCACAGAACGGCTTCAACGGCTCGGTCACGGCCTCGGTGAGCGGCGTGCCTTCCGGCGTAACAGCGACGTGGGGTACGTCCTCGGGTGGCGGAATCCCGCTGAACTTCAGCGCGGCATCGAACGCTTCGC
>Ga0326727_10020940_pt1 | contig 12904 bp, 11 predicted proteins | sample MB2enrmetagenome_FD_207643 | JGI IMG/M metagenome (GOLD analysis project Ga0326727, IMG submission 207643) | Lab enriched peat soil microbial communities from McLean, Ithaca, NY, United States - MB29MY | ecosystem: Environmental > Terrestrial > Soil > Wetlands > Peat | place: USA: New York...
CGGAAAGGCCAAAGGAGAAAACATGAACCGAGTTCTTGTTGGGCTGCTCTCCACGCTCGCTATCGTCTCTCTTGCGTTTGCCCAGAGCGACACCGCCGGGTCGAAGGACTACCCGGGAATTACCCGCTTGCCGGGGTACTATATCGACGAATTCAAAGACGTCCAGTTCGACTCTGCGACCTTCCAGGTCACCCAAAACGGCAAGCAGTCGGATCAACAGATCGAAGGACACACCATCAAAATCCACTACTTCATCAAGCAAAACGTCCCCGAGACGAGCATGCTCCAGGTGATCCGCAATTATCAGAATGCCGCTCGTTCCACCGGCGGCCAGGTGCTGGACGACGCGAAGGGCAGCAACTGGTACAACACCACACTGCGTCTCACCAAGGATGGCAAGGAGGTTTGGATCCTGGTGGAGGCCCGCAGCGACAACCACTGGGTGACCATCGTGGAGCGTCAGGCGATGCAGCAGGACGTGACGATGGACGCCGCGGGCATGGCCAACGGACTCAGCGCGAATGGCAGTGTTTCCCTTTACGGCGTCTACTTCGATACTGGCAAGTCGGACCTCAAACCGGAGTCCGAGCCAACCCTGTCCGAAATCGCCAAGCTGCTCAAGGCGAACGCCGCGCTGAAAGTTGCCGTCGTCGGCCATACCGACATGGTGGGCGACCCCGCCGCCAACCTGAAGCTCTCGCAAGCCCGCGCCCAGTCGGTAATCAACGCCCTGGCCGCCAAGTACGGAATTGTCGCCTCACGATTGGCTCCCTTCGGCAATGGCCCCTACGCGCCGGTCGCATCCAACAAGACGGAAGAGGGTCGCGCCAAGAACCGCCGCGTCGAACTCGTCGAATTTGCAACTCGGTGAGCCGCAAGAGGCAGCCAGCCTTTGACACCCGACTCAGACCTTGCCTTGGCTGGCTGTGACCTTTTGTTGGGCTTTCTTCTGCCGGCGCGGCAAGCGGGATTTGTTCTTCTTCTGCAGTTTCGGTATCTTCGTCGAGACCGTCCGTGGTGCCGTTGGAGCAGGCGCGGCGGCTTCCGCCGGAGGTGCATTCTTGCCCGGAGTGGCGCCTACGGCCTTTGCCGCAGTTTCCGGTTCGATAGGCTTCTTGCGCTCTTTGGGCTTCTTCTCATCTGCCATAATTTCCTCGAAATGGCGTTAGCACACCAGCGGCCATGATACTCCACTTTAGAACATGAAAGGTGAAAATCGATCTTCGGCCTTGCGAGTGGCCTGGATTTCCGGTAGTGGCTGCACATTTCAGCCACTACCGGATTTCCCCAGGGCACTCGCGTAAACTCAGATAAGGAGACGCCACCCTCCCATGACACCCGAGAACCAGCCCGTCTCACAGGAACAGCTCCGCGAGGCCCTCGACCGCGCCGTCCAAACCATCACAGCCGCCATCCAGGCACTCCAAGCCGAAATCCGAGCCGCCGAAGACCGCGCCCAGGAATTCGCCCGCGGAATCGAAACCAACCTCGTCACCGCCTTCCACGGCCACGCCAAAGGCCAGACCGCCCGGCTGCACACCGCCGAACTCACCACCCACGACATGGGAATCCGCATCGCCGCCCTCGAAGAACGCGTCCTCAATATCGAGACGCGCCAGCGCCCACCGCAGTAAGGTAGGCTCGGAACCCTACTCCTCCCTTAACGCCACCGCCGGATCTACCCTTGTCGCCCGCACCGCCGGGAACCAGCAGGCCAGCACCGCCACCAGCGCCAGAATCGAAGGCACCAGCACAAAGGTCGCAGCGTCCCGCGGGCTGGTCGCGAATAACATGCCTTCCACCGCGCGCGAGCCGATCAGCGCCATTATCAGGCCGGCCGCCACGCCCATCGCCACCAGCCGCACACCCTCCCTCAGAATCAGCCTCTGCACCTCGGCCGGGTTTGCGCCCAGCGCCATGCGCACCCCGATTTCCCGCACGCGCCGGTTCACCGAATAGGAGACCACACCATAGATCCCAATCCCGGCCAGCACCAGCGCCAAGCCTCCAAAGACGCCCAGCAGGCCCGCGGAAAGCCGTTGCGCCCACAGCGACTCGCGAATGATGCCGCCAATACTCTCGGATTGCAGCAGCAGGTTGCGGTCGAGCCGTTGCACCTCGCGCCGCACCGCCGCCGAAACCGCCTCGGGGTCGCCCTCCGTGCGCACGTACAGGACGGCGGTGGGGAAGTAATACTGAATCAGAGAGCCGTAAATGAGCGCCTGGGGCCGCTCGCCAATGGCCTGATAGTTGGCGTTGCGCGCCACTCCCACCACTTCCGCCGGCGCGTTGTCGCCGAAGAACCGTATGCGCTTCCCAATAGGGTTCTCGCCCGGCCAATAGGCCACGGCCGCGGCTTCATTGACGATCACCACGCGCGGAGTGGTCGCGGTGTCCAGCAGGCTGAAGTCCCGGCCGCGCAGGATCGGAATCCCAACCGTCCGCAGGTATCCCGGCCACACCACGCTCATCAAGGTGAAGCGGCCTTTTCCGGCGGCAGTGTCTTCCTGGCCTTCCAGCAGAACGGTCCGCGCCAATGAAACGTGGAATGGGACGTCTTTGGCGAGCGTGGCCGAAACCACGCCCGGAACGGCGGCGGCCCGTTCCAGCGCTTGCCGCTCGAATTCGCGCCCGCGCCCTTCGTTGTACCCCTGGTCGCCTACGTTGAAAGCCACCACGCCCAGCCGGGCGGCGTCGAAGCCCGGATCGATGCGGCCGGCATTGCGCAGGCTCCGCACGAACAGGCCCGCGCCCACCAGGGCCACCACCGAGAGCGCCACCTGGCCCATTACCAGCACCGAGCGCGCCCGCCGCCCTTTCAAGGACGAGTCGGTCTCCCCCATGCGCTCTTTGAGATCGCTGGCCAAATCCCCGCTGGTAGCGCGCAGCGCCGGAGCCAGCCCGAAGAGAATGCCCGTCAATATCGAAATCGCCAGGGTGTAGCACAGCACCCGGCCATCCAGATCGAGATGCACCCCGGCATAAGTGAACATGGGCGGACGCATCGACCACAAAACGTCTCGCGCCCATCGCGCCAGCACCAGCCCGGCCGCGCCGCCCAGCAGGGCCAGAAGCGTGCTTTCCGTGAGGAGTTGGCGGACCAGGCGCCAGCGGCTCGCTCCCAGCGCCAGGCGAAGTGCGATTTCCTTGCCGCGCCCGGCAGCGCGCGCCAGCAGAAGGTTCGCCACGTTGGCGCAGGCGATCAACAGAACCAGCCCCGAGATAATCATCAGTACGGTCCCGGCACTGGTGATGACCGGCCGGATCTGGGGACTGATGGCGGCTTCGGAAAGCGGAGTCAGCTTGACCCGCCGCCCCTGGTTGTCCTGCGGGTACTGCCGCTCCAGGTCTTGCGCGATGCTTTGCATTCCGGCTTCGGCCTGCTGAAGGCTCACCCCGGGTTTCAGCCTCCCCACCACCGAGAACAATAGGAAGCGTCGCTGGTTCACCCAGGCCGCGTTGGGATACACCTGTGCGTACATCATCATGGGAACCCAGACATCCGCCGCGGTCAGCTCATTGAGACCCTGAAAAGCCGGCGGCGCCACTCCCACAATGCTGTATGCCCGGCCGTTCAGGCTGATGGTCCGGGCGGTCACCTGCGGGTCCCGGCCAAACTGCCGGGTCCAAAGTCCATACCCGATCACCGCTACCGGGTATGCGCCCGGACTGGCATCCTCCTCGGGAAGAAACCCCCGGCCCACCACCGGCTTCACCCCAAGCGCCGCGAAGTAATTGCCGGAGACGATTTGTCCCATGACCAGTTGCGGTTCGCCGAAGCCTGTCAGGTTCAGCGTGATGGCGGAATAGAGGAGCAGGGAAGAGAAGACCTGGTTGTGGTCCCGATAGTCCTGGTAATTGGGGTAGGAACACGGCCACACGCCAGGGTTGCGCGAGTCGAGCGTACCAACGGCAACCAGCCGCTCCGGCTCCTCCACGGGCAGAGGCCGCAACAGAACGGCATTGAGGAGCGTGAAGATGGTGGTGTTCGCCCCGATCCCCAGCCCCAGCGAAAGCACGGCGGCAATGGCGAAGCTGCGGGCTTTGCCTAATGTCCGCAGGCTGTAGCGCAGATCTTCCAATCCTGTCATCCAGCTTGCACAGTATACAACACCGCGTTGTAACCCTGGATTTTGCAGTTTTTCTTTTGCTTCAAGTATAAGATTAGAATATCGATTCCAATATGCACCTGCCACGATAGATGTAATACGCATGGTGGGGCAGGCGGTGCCGCCTGCCCTAGGTCGGCCATGGCCGGCCGCCCCATGCTCGAACACGGCCAGGGCGGTGGTTTTCAACCACCTTCCACCTTGCGGCCCTCCCCGTAACCTATTAATATCAAACGGCATCCTGTTTGGCATTCACGTTGCCTTATAGGCGGTGTAGTTCGGGAGGCTTTGCCATGAAACGCATACGGCTCTTAGCTTTGACGGGTGCTGCGCTGTTGTTGGCCGGAGTTTTCACCCCCGTCCGTGCGCAGGATCCGGATGACCTCAAGCGCGGGGTAGCGCGCATCTCCTTAATGAATGGCGAAGTTTCGGTCCGTCGCGGCGATTCCGGTGATTGGGTGGCGGGCGTGATCAACGCCCCTTTGCTCACCGCCGATCAAATTGCTACCGGGCCGAATTCCCGCGCGGAAGTCCAGTTCGATTCCGCCAACATGCTGCGCATCGGCGGCAACGCCGAGATCCACATGGCCGACTTGGAGAACCGCCGCTACCAGCTGGAGCTGGCCCGCGGCACCATAACCTTCAGGGTTCTGCGGGCTTCCGACGCCAATGTTGAAGTGGATACTCCCAGTGTTTCAGTGCGGCCTTCGAGGCAGGGAAGTTACCGTATTATGGTGAAGGACACAGGCGAAACCGAGATCACCGTCCGATCCGGCGATGTCGAGGTGTTCACGCCGCGCGGTTCACAATGGGTCAATACCGGCCAGACCATGGTGGCGCGTGGCGCTACTGCCGATCCCGAGTTCCAGATCGTGGCGGCCACTGCTTATGACGATTGGGACCGATGGAATGATAGCCGCGACAATGTGTTGAACCGTGCCGTCAGCCCGCGTTATGTGGGCCCCGGCGTGTATGGCACCGAGGATATGGATGCGTATGGCACCTGGGGCAGCGACCCCGACTATGGCCCCGTCTGGCGGCCAACAGTGGGCGTCGGCGTTGGATGGGCTCCCTATCAATGCGGCAGTTGGGTCTGGGAGGATTGGTACGGTTGGACGTGGATAGGCTGTGAACCCTGGGGTTGGGCTCCTTACCATTATGGCCGCTGGTTCTGGCGCACAGGGTTCGGGTGGGGCTGGTATCCGGGCTTGATGGGCGTTCGGCACTACTGGTCGCCGGCGCTGGTAGGGTTCTTCGGATTCGGCGGCGGGGGCTTGGGCTTTGGCTTTGGCTTCGGCAACATCGGTTGGGTACCTCTGGCACCCTATGAGATGTTCTATCCGTGGTGGGGTCGTGGCTTGTATGGCGGCTTCAACCGAGGCTTTAATGTCACAAATGTAAATATCACAAACATATACAGGAATGCTCGGGTTGCCAATGGCATTTCGGGGGTCAGCAGAGCTGATTTCGGGGCCGGGCGGTTCAATAGTATCGGTCGGTACTCGGGTGGCCAGATCGGCCAGGCTGGCTTGGTTCGCGGGGCCATGCCGATCACGCCGACCAGCGCCAACCTGCGGTTCTCCAACCACGCGGTGACCAATGTTCCGCGCTCCAGCGGCAACACGCATTTCTTCGCGCATCAGCAGCCCAGTCCCGCGGCGCGGGTTCCGTTCTCCGAGCAGCAGCGTGCCATCACGCAGTCGGGCGTTGGCACAACGAACAACCGTCCGATGGCTGCGGCTCCAGGCGAGCGCCAGGCGGCACCTGCGCAGAACGCAGTGCGACCACAACAGCCCCAAGCCGCGGCTGCGCCGCGTAGCACCCAGAGCGAGGCGGCCGGCGGGTGGCGGCGGTTCGGCGAACCGGGCGGCAGCCAGCAAGCGCCGCGCAGCCAGGCGGCGCCGCAAACCAATCGAGGCTGGACAGGATTCGGTAATCCGGGTTCATCCAGCGGCGCTCCGCGCCAGCAATACTCCCAGCCTCAGTCGGAATACCGCGGCAACAGTGGTTCGAGCGCGCCGCAGTCGTTGCGGATTGCGCCGCCGGTAGTCCAACAGCGGTCCAGCGGTGGTAGCTACAGCGCTCCGCCCAGCTACTCCGGTGGCAGCAGCGCGAGCCGGCCCTCGAGCGGAGGCGGCGGGGGCCACTCGTCGGGTGGTGGCAGCAGCAGCAGGGGAGGCGGCCGCCGGTAAGAGTTTCCATCGAGGAAAATGTCAGTTTCTTCCCATAGGCCCGGTCTTGATTCAGCGGGGACCGGGCCCTTTTTTTTCGACCCGGACAATAGTGGTAGTGGGTCAGTTTGAAAATCTCAAGGGCTTGACCCGTGGGGGTGAAGTGTGCCTGTAGCCCCGCCGCGCATCGGGCCGCGACCGCTTCCGGCATCCCACCCGCTTTCCCCGCTCCGGGTTCGGCCCCAACCGTTCCACCCGCCCGTTCCGCCGTCGATCAAGCATCGGCGCTATCCTTGGGGGTTCAAGGAGAAACGCATGACGATTGCGGCAGGATTTCGCTGTCTGGATGGCATACTCCTATGCTCCGACAGCCAGTTCACTGGTGCAGACAAAGAATTCCGCGACAAGATCATTACCCATTTCGATGGGCGGTCTCACATAGCATTTGCTTTCTCTGGCGATGAAGACTACGCGCGCAGTGCCATTGAAGATTGTATCGGAAAGATTGACGAATCTCCGTTGGACAATACCCCTCAGGCAATCAAGGCTTGTATTCGTGAAACCATCTCGGATATGAGCATTCAATATCGCAACCATTACCCGGACGGCGTGGATAAACCAGAGTTCCTAGTCTCCATAAGCACACCGGACGAACAGCTACAATTATTCCGAGCTAGGGATAGCGTTATGCCATCAGTGCATGATCTTGCATTTCTTGGGTGCGGTGCCTACTTAGGTGAATACATCTTGGAAGCCTTCTTTGGCGGCCAATTCGTGTCAATAGAAGACACGCTACTTCCAGCCATATTTGCGCTAACGGCTGCGGTCGGCCATGATCCATACTGCGGTGGACATCTCCAGTTCTACGGAATAAGAGGTCAGAGATTTCAGCGGACCTGGTTCAATTGTCACAATGACGCGCTTACAAGCATTATCCGGAATTTTCAGCACGAATGTGGAACTATCATGCTGTTTATGTCAGGCTCCAAGGAGGATTACTTCAAGAGAGCATTAGAGTCTTTTCCTAACAAAATAACTGAACTGCGCGACGAACTTATGTCCCACGAGGCCTACAGAGGCTTGTTGAGATTCATGAGGGACACCATTTCGGAGATATCCCAGACGTGATTGGTCAATCCAGCAGCCATGGCGGGCGTAATGCGAAGGGTTTGGTGAATCCGACAGAAATTATAGTGCATGTAGTGAAGGGCGATGGAAGCGACGTGGTTTTCGAGCTTCTTGGAAAACGCATTGGTCAAACGGGTGAAGCGCCGCATCTGCATTCTCATGGTCAGGTTCTGACGCTCCACAAAGCTGGTAGAAATATGTTCGGGGTCTGGTCTGCCGATCTTGGGTTGCTTTTCGCATCCCACGCATTCTGCCGGAGAGTAGCGGACCTCAGCGGTCTTGCTGGAACTGCCGCCGTAGAGTTTCATCAGGACGGCGTAATCAACGTCTCCCTGGAAGGCTTCATTCACTGCGAACAGGTAGAGGCGGTTGCCATCCGTGGTCAATTGAACCCGGTTAGCGAGACGGCCCTGAAGATCGAACACGAAATGCCGGGCCGTAGCCCAGTCACGGCGACCCACGGACCAGGAGCAGATCAGTTTGGTATCGGCATCAAGAGCTACCCACGTCCAGACATCCCCCGCCCCAGGCGCGCGCTCCAGAACCTCGGCGGTCACGTTGCGCTCTTTGGCCGCCACGAAACTCCAGATTTCGTCGCATTGAATCCGTTTGGCGGGCAGGTTTACCAATGCCTTGTCCAAGTATTCCGAGCAGGCCGCGCCAAGTTCAACCAGGAGCCTCGCAACTGTGTTTTTGGCGGCTCCGGTCATTCGAACGATGGACCGAATGCTGTTGCCTTCCACCAGAGCTGCTACGATCTGGGATCGCTTTTCTGTGCTCAATTGGTTCATGCTTCTATTCTAGAGCAGTCAAGCATGAAATGTCAAGTAGAAAATGCAAGAAACAACTTTTTCTTTTGAGGTGTTCCGTATGGTGGTACGATTACGTCGAATGTCCTGGCTGGATGAGCAGATCGCTAAGGCCGAGGAAATGCAGTCAAAGGAGGCACTGCTCATGGATCACGCCCCCAAGATCTATGAAGACCTTTGGCAGCGCCTGCTCAAGATTGTTGAGGAGGCAAAAACGAAACCCTTGGGCCTACAATTCTCAGCAGGTGGATCAAGCGGAGAGCGGCATCTCGAAGCCGCCACCCCTGGTATCCCCATGAATGATCGGATGCTGGACTTCAGACTGTCTGCCGATGATCGTATTATCACGGTGACGATCCCCGGTCGCCCTGGAACAACTTTCATGTTTGAGATTGGTATTGGCGACGATGGAATCGTTGGCCTTCGGCGAGAAGGCGTACCCATCGCAGAGCAGGACGCCGCTCATCTGATTATGGGAACATTCTTATTCCCGAAGATTTATGGGAACGACTAGTCAAAGGACCACGAAAATGCGGGCCAAGATGGTCTTATTTCTCCTAGTTGCTGTCCTTGGGACACACGCCCAAACGCCCACTGCGGCGAAGCCGAAAGCGGAGCCAGCGCCTATACGCATCGGCTCGCACCAATTGGGAGAGACATTTCGAGAATGGCTTGTTGCGGAGAAACTCGATTCTCCAGAGGCCAATTGCCAAGCTAGAGAGCAGGCCTTACGAGATTGGCAGAGCGCCAACAAAGTGACGGGCTATGGGAGTCTCCGCGAGGCTGAGGGTACTCGGGAAGAATGCCTCCAAGAGACGGCAAAGGTTAACTCTGGACAGGCTGGGAAGATCATCGTGGATGAGTTCGGGGAATGGTATAAAGGCAAGGAGTATTCTTGGCAATTCTCCGATGGAAAGTTATTGAAGGTCCTGATCTCGATCCCCGGTAATATCTCCTCCAACAAAGAACCTGACACAGATCAGGAGATCAAGTTTCTCATAGAAGCCTATGGTGCGCCAATCGACCGGAGAACCGTCTCGTACCAAAACGCCTACGGCGCAAAATGGGACTGTCCCGAAGTTACTTGGAGTATGCCGGACGGCTCCATGATACTGGCTAGTGAACACATAAGGAGTACGGATAATGGGCCGCTTCGTGGCCTCCAGATCACATTTGCTTCAAAGGAATCGTTGGAATTCAAAAAGCAGCCTGAGAAGAATCCCTATATTCACTAACCAATGCTTCTCTCGGGGTTCTCTACGGCTCCTTGCTCCATCGCGCCTTTGCCGCTTTCGCAGCGATCTGTGAGCGTTTACGCGGCCCCAAGGCGGTAGCGCGGGCAAGACCGCCCTTCAGGCCGCCCAGACGGCCCAAGGCTACGGCATGGGGGTTCTTGGACGAATCTATCGGCTTCGGCTGTTCGGGGTTGAACTTCGGAGCCTGGCCAGTGGATTCAAGCATAATCTGGTAGGCAAGCTGATTGGGGTCGCGGGGACGAATCTTTGAGCGGTCATGCATGGCTACTTCTAGTATGACAGGGCAGGGCTTGATGTCAAGGGCCGGAGAATTCAAACTGACCCACTACCACAATAGTTTACATAATATCCGTTATCGGAAGTTAAATCAGCTCCGGATTCTGACCCACCGCACGATACGCCTCCAACAGCGCACCCTCCGCGGGTCCGTGTCTGGGCGCCACGCAGCGGTCCCCCGGCTCCAACTCCACCAACGTCCGGAAGTGCTCCAACACCATGCCGCTTTGGAACACGCCCCCGATGTATGCCACGTCCACCGCGTCGCCGGGCTTCCACAATTGCGAGCGGATTGCCGCCACCAGCATGGCCAGCTCGATTGCGGCGCGGTTCAGGATCACCATCGCCACCGCGTCTCCCTCGGCCGCCGCCGCATCGGCCAGCGACGCCAGGGCGGCCACACGTGACCGCGGCCATTCGGAAGTGTAAAAGAGGTGCAGCACCTCGTTGGCATTCCGCCGCCCGGTGGCGTCCAGCAATGCCTGGCGCAAGCTGGTCGGCGGCCCCCAGCCTTCCTCCATGCGGAGCGCGGCGCGTAATGCCTGCCGGGCGATGTCGAATCCCGATCCCTCGTCGCCGAAAATGTAACCCCAGCCGCCGGCACGTGCTGTCCGGCCCTCCGCATTGCGGCCGAAGGCCATCGAGCCGGTGCCCGCGATAGCCGCAATTCCCTGCCCCGTGGCCGTGGCTCCGGAGAGCGCGATGGCGGCATCGGTGGTTACCATCAAATGTTCGGCCCGGAGCATACCGGCCAGAATCGCCTGTTTGTCGTCCGGTCCGCCACTCATGCCCAAGCAAGCGGATTCGAAACGCACCGTGGCCGCGCCCAGGCCTGCCCTCGCGCAGGCGGCTGCGAGACCCTCGTTCACGGCGCGCTCCAATCTGGCGCGGCCTTCCTCAGCGCCGGCGTGGTTGCATGGCCCGGCCTCTCCAGCGCCCAGAACGCGGCCGGTCTCGTCACCGATCAGCACTGTGGTGCTCGATTGTCCACCGTCCACTCCCAGAAACAGTCTCATGGCAGTCGATACAGCCTCGCTCCTTTATATTCGCCCACTTGCTGGATACCCCATAGACCGGCGTTGCTTCGAAGGTCATCCGCGCCGAATTCGCCGTCGAAGACCAGCAGGTAATCGATGCCGCGGCGCTTCAGTTCTTCCGCCGCCGCACGGCGCAGACCCGGGGGAACAGGTGCGTCGCTAGCCTGCGGCCCGGCGGCCAGAAGCTTCCATTGGCCGGAAGCCTCCCGCCCATCCAGTTTGAGCCGGATGCCCCACTGGTTCGGCGCCGTTTCGATCAACACGGAATCGGCTGTTTCAGCCTCATTGAAATCCACTTGGACGAACTGGCCGGGGTGCAACGTCTCGCCGCATTTCCAAAAGGTCACCACTTTGCCGTCGAACGCATCCCCGATGCCCCAAGGGTATGGTTGCGCGTTGAGACGCCACCGGGGGTCGCGCGGCACTTCGCGCGCGCCGTCGAACACGCGCAATTCATGAATGCTCCAGAGGTCGGCGCCGCTGTTGGTTTGGACCACGCGCACGGCTCGAAGCGGCTGCCGCGGGAACGGAAACCGCAGCCGCCAGGTCGGCCGGTAGTCGGGAGTGAACGCCGTCCATAGGATCTCGCGGCTCATGACATTCTCGGACGATTGCTGCGCCACCAGGATGTTGCGCGAGGTGTAAGCATCGGGGATAGGCGTAAAGGCGAACACCGCCGACGCTGGTGCGGCGGTCCGCTCCACCAGCCGGGCTGCGCCGTACAAGGGCAGATGGGATTCCAGGTAGGCGTCCTCGGGCTTGATGCGCAGCGCTTCGCGCCAAGGCACTTTGTCCAGGTGCCACGCATCATAGTGGCAATATTTGACAACCACCGAAGGCCACGATATGAGAGCGTGCATCAGCGCCACCGCCACCAGCAGGCGAGGCACGCGGCTCAGGACCAACGCCATGGCCAGCGCCACAAATGGCAGCGGCGGGATGAGAAAGCGCGTGCTGATGTTGCTGAAGTAGGTGGCGCCGAATACCAGCGCGGCCAGCAGCAATTGCCGTCCCTGGCGCCGGCGCAGTGCCAGGAGCGCAATGGGCGAGAGCAGAAAAACCGGGCCCAGCAGACCGGCGAGCGACCCGTAGGTGGTCACCTGCATGGGGATCTGCCAGCGGCTCTGGAGTCCGTACAGGGCCATGTGATGCCAGTATTCCTGTTCGAAGGCGACCGTTACATAGGGGTTCGGAAAAAGGCCGTTCAGGAACGGCGAGAACGGGTTGCCCATCCAGATCCAGTTCTTCGCCATCCAGGGCACGATCGGCACAGCGGCGCATACGGCCACGATGGCCGTTTCGCGAATGCGGCGGCGGCTCTTCCAGGCGACGAACCCCAGCGCATAGACCACCCCCAAGCAAGCCGTGTACTTGGCCGCGTAGCCGAAGCCCGCCACCAACCCGATGGCCGCCAGCAGCCTTGGGGCGCGCGCCTCTTCCCAGATTTGCAGCAGGTGAAACAGGGTGAAGGCGATGGCGGCGACGGCGACATCGTTATACGCGCTGGTGCCATCGACACCCACCACCGGACTGGCGAATACCAGCAATGCGCCACAGGCACCGGCCAGCGGCAATCCCATGCGGCGGCCGTAGCGGTACATCTGCCAGACCAGTGCCAAGAGAAAGGCGAAATGCACCATCGCCGCGGCCGAGTGTTGGCCGAACGCAAAGGCCCACAGGTAGAGCATCTCGACGCCCTGAGACAGGCTGGCGTACATATTGTTGGTGATCCTGTGGAAGCCGTGGTCGCGCAGGTAACGGCCGGCGAGGGCCAGATGGTAGCGCGAGCCATCGAAGCTGGCTTCCGGCGCCATCGAGTTAAAGAAATACAATAGGAAATATAGGCTAAATATCAGTAAGATAAGTCTATTAAGAAAATCACCGGCAACCGCTCTCTTACGTTCGCGGCTCTGAAAGCGCATCGGAGCCGCGAACGTAAGAGAGCGGTTGCGTCGTGACAGTGGGAACAGCCCTGCCGCGCCCAGTAGGGCGAAGACCAGCGGGTACGCCAACTGTGCCGCGCACAGGCAGAAGACCGCGATGCTCAGCGCGGCCGCACCGGCGACGAATCGCAGTGCGAGGTCTTCGCACGAGTCGCGCAGCAGCGATGCACCCAGC
>Ga0326727_10020941_pt1 | contig 12904 bp, 10 predicted proteins | sample MB2enrmetagenome_FD_207643 | JGI IMG/M metagenome (GOLD analysis project Ga0326727, IMG submission 207643) | Lab enriched peat soil microbial communities from McLean, Ithaca, NY, United States - MB29MY | ecosystem: Environmental > Terrestrial > Soil > Wetlands > Peat | place: USA: New York...
TCGCCGCGCCACCGCCGTAAGGCCCTGTAGCCCGACAAGACCGCGCCAGCGTTCCCCCTTCACTCGCAAACCCGGTTCGTCGGGGGAGGAAGTTAGGTTAAGATTAAGATTGTGGTTGAAGGGGCGGAGGCATTGTGGCAGTCTCGCTTTAGTCCTATGAGTTCGCCGACCGCCAAATCCTCGGGCAAGCTGGATGAGAAGCAGGTGAAAGCTTTGGTCAGCCTGCTGGCGGACGATGACCCCGCGGTGTATCGCACGGTGCGGCAGAAGATTGTCTCCTGCGGCCCGATTGCCGCGCAGTGGGTCGGGCTGCACCGATTGAGCAATGATCCGGTGTTGCGGCGGCACGCGCAGGAGATCATCCAGCATTTTTCGCGGCAGGAGGCGGACACCCAATTGCTGTCTTTTTGTTTGACTCAAGGGGAGGATTTCGACCTGGAGCGTGGGGCGTTGCTGCTGGCGCGGACGCAGTATCCGGAGATCAACATGGAGGCTTACAGCGCCTTGCTGGATCATCTGGCGGGAGAATTGCGGGACCGGCTGGATTTGAGCGGGGACCCGGTGCGGACCTTGAGCGTGATGGCGGATTATTTGTTCGTGGAGAAGGGATTTGCGGGGGATGAAACCAATTTTCACGATCCGGAGAACAGTTATCTCAACCGGGTGCTGGACCGGCGGAAGGGCAGCCACATCAGCCTCAGCGTGGTCTATTTGCTGCTGGCGCGGCGGCTGAGGTTGCCCGTGGCCGGGATCGGGCTGCCGGGCCATTTTGTTTGCCGCTACCAATCGAGCCGGCAGGAATTTTATATTGACCCTTTCCGCAAGGGGTGTCTGCTGTCCAAGGCGGATTGCGTGAAGTACGTGGCGAAATTGCGGCATCCGTTCGAGGAGAGCTGCCTGGCCCCGATGAGCGCGCGGCGCATTTTGCTGAAAATCTGCGTGAATCTGCACCAGATTTACACCCACTTAAAATCACCGGCGCACAGCGAACGGTTGCAGAGATATCTGTGGGCGCTGGAAAAGTGAAATGAAATGAGTCAGTGACGGTGGGGTAAATGTTTGGGGGGGTCCCTATACATGGGGACCCGCCGCGGCGCGCACGGAGTGCGCGCCCTACCACCATGACTGACCCATTGCAGTGATGTAATGGCTCCCCTTGCAGGAATCAGTGTTCAGCGGCTATTGTAATTGCGCAGATGAAGCGTTTGTCTCTCATGATTTTGGCGGCCGGCCTGGCGCTCGCGGTCTTGGCCCATGACGACGGAACGCTCTTTGGCGGGGCCACGACGCAAACGCGCCTGCTTCTTGCCGCGGATACAGCCAAGCCGGGAGATGAGGTTTTGGCCGGGGTGGAATTGAAGATGGCGCCCGGCTGGCACACGTATTGGCGCTACGGCGGAGACGCGGGCATTCCCACCACCATCACATGGTCGCTGCCGCCGGGAGTCAGCGCCGGCGCAATCCAGTGGCCGGTCCCGGACAAAACGGTGACGCCCGCCGGCGACACGCCGCTTTACACTTACGGTTACGAGAAGGAGGTGGTGTTGCTGGTTCCCATCAAGCTGGCGGCGGACTTGCGCCCCGGCCCGGTGCAGTTGAACGCGGAGGTGGCGTGGATGGAGTGCAAGTCAACTTGCAACCGTTACACCGCCAAGGTGAGCGCGAACCTCATCGTGGGGAGCGAGGCCAAATCTTCGGTCAACGCGGCTTTGATCGAGACATGGCATGCCCGTCTCCCGAAAATCAACCCGCCCGCGACGGCAACGGCGCAATGGGAAAACGCTTCCCTGAAAAGCCCGCGCGCAGTTATTATTGACTGGGAATCGGCGGGCAACGCGGCGGATTTCTATCCTTACGAGGACCAGGGGGCCGAGGTGCAGGGGGCGACGGAAATTCTATCGGGAGAGCCTGGCCACGTGCGCCTGCGCAAAATGGTGAATAAAGGGGAAGGCGCGTGGCCGGAACATCTGACCGGAATTATAGTGTACACGAATAATGCGCAAAGACAGGCAGTGGAGGTCAATTTGCCGTGCCAGAAGCCGGCGGCGGGCGCGACTGCGCCGGGGGCGCTGGCGGTGGAATTGCTGATCGGTTTTCTGGCCGGGCTGATTTTGAACGTGATGCCGTGCGTGCTGCCGGTGATCGCGTTGAAGGCGCTCGGCTTTGTCAATCAATCGAAGGAAGCGCCGGAGCGGGTCAAGCGCCTGGGAATGGTCTATGGGGCCGGGGTATTGGTGTCATTTCTCGTTCTGGCGGGCGCGGCCATTGCGACGCGGCACGCCGGGGGAGAGGCGGGTTGGGGCGATGCCATCCGGCATCCGCAATTCCGGCTGGTTCTGACGGTGTTGATGACTTTGATCTCGCTGAATTTGTTCGGGCTGTTTGAAATCAGCCTGGGCGCGGGCGTGATGGGATCGGCCTCCGGCCTGGCGGCGCGGCCGGGTTATGGCGGCGCGTTTTGCAACGGCATTCTGGCCACGGTTCTGGCCACGCCTTGCACCGCCCCGTATCTGGCCGGCGCGCTGGCCTTCGCCTTCACCCAGCCGGCCGTGGTCACATTGATGGTGTTTCTGGCCATCGGCGCGGGGCTGGCGTTTCCGTTCGTGCTGATTTGCTGGCAGCCGCGTCTGCTCAAGGCGCTGCCCAAGCCGGGCGCCTGGACGGAGAAATTCAAGATCGCAATGGGCTTTCCGATGCTGGCGACGGCCTTGTGGCTGGTGTACGGGTCAACCAGAAATCAGGCGGACATGCTCCTGCTGGAGTTTTTTCTGGCGGCACTGGCGCTGGCGGCGTGGATGTGGGGGCAATTCGTGCAGCGGGGAACGCGCCGCAAGGGTCTGGCGGTGGCGGCGTGCCTCTTGCTGGTGGCGGTGGATTGCTACGCCCTTTTGCCCAATCCTTCGCGGAGCGGGATAGATTGGAAAACGTGGAGTCCGCAGGCGGTGGAACAGGCGCGCCAGGCGGGCCATCCGGTGATGGTGGATTTCACGGCCAAGACATGCCTGACTTGCATTGCCAACAAGGCCTCGAGTTTGGAAATTGACCAGACGCGGGCCAAGCTGCGGGAAATCGGGGCGGTCTCGTTTGTGGCGGATTTCACGGATCAGGACCCGGAGATTGCGCGGGAGTTGGTGATGTGGCGAGGCTCGGCGGGCGTGCCGCTGGTGCTGGTCTATCCCAAGGAATTGAACCGGGAGCCGGAGGTGCTGCCGGCCATTTTGACGCCGGCCATCGTGGCGGCCGCGCTGGAGAAGGCGGCGAAATAAATTTTGCGCTTTAAATTCAAGGGCCGGGACTTTAGGCTGCGGGCCAATGTCAGACCAAAACAATCCGCCCCTCGTGGGCATCATCATGGGAAGCCAGTCGGATTGGGAAACGATGCAACATGCGGCCAATCAACTGGATGAATTGGGCGTTCCTTATGAGGCCCAGATCATCTCGGCGCATCGCACGCCGGACCTGCTTTTTGAATACGCATCCGGCGCGGCGGCGCGCGGCCTGGAGGTGATCATCGCCGCGGCGGGCGGCGCGGCGCATCTGGCCGGCGTGACCGCGGCAAAAACGTGTCTGCCCGTTCTGGGCGTGCCGATGGAATCCAAGTCGTTGCACGGGATGGATTCGCTGTTGTCAATGGTACAGATGCCGGGTGGAATTCCCGTCGGGACGCTGGCCATCGGCAAACCGGGCGCGATCAACGCCGCGCTGCTGGCGGCTGCGATCCTGGGCAACAAACATCCGCGGCACCGCGCCGCCTACGAGGAATTCCGCCGCCAGCAAACCGCCCGCGGCCTGGCCGGCCGCACCCCCAAGCCCGCGGCTTGAAGGAGCTTTTTTGTAGCGGCGGTCTATGACCGTCGCCGACAGACGACATTCGGCGATTTGCGGCGGTCCCAGACCGCCGCTACACAAGGCCCAGGTCCTTGGCGATGGCTTTCTCGCCTTTCAATTCGTCCACGCTGGCGGCGATCTTCGCTCGGCTGAAGTCATTGAGTTCCAGGCCCTGCACAATGTGCAGCGCCGTGCCGTCGCTGCGCACCGGGAAGGAGCAGATGAGATCCTTTTCAATTCCGTAACTGCCGTCCGAACAGACGCAGACGCTGTGCCAGTCGCCGGCGGGAGTGGGGGCGATAATGGATTTGACAGTGTCTATGGCCGCGCCGGCGGCACTGGCGGCGCTGCTCATTTTGCGGGCGTTCAACACGGCGGTGCCGCGCTGGGCCACGGTGGCGACGAATTCGGTCTTGAGCCAGTTTTCATCCTGAATCGCCTCTGTGACGGGCCGGCCGTGAATCTTGGCGTGATAGAAATCGGGAAACATGCTGGGGCTGTGGTTGCCCCAGACGCCCAGATTGGAAACCGAGCCGACTCCGGCACCGGCCTTGGAGGCGAGTTGCGCCTTGGCGCGGTTTTCGTCCAGGCGCGTCATGGCGAACCAGCGGTCGGAGGGAATGTCGCGGGCGCTGTTCATGGCGATGAGGCAATTGGTGTTGCAAGGATTGCCGACCACAAGGATGCGGACGTCCTTGGCCGCGCTGGCCTGCAAGGCCCGGCCCTGGCCGGTGAATATCTTTCCGTTGATGGCGAGCAAATCCTTGCGTTCCATGCCCGGCTTGCGCGGCACGCTGCCGATCATCAAGGCCCAATTGACGCCGCGGAAGGCCTCCGCCGGATCCGCCGTGGCGATGATCTTTTCCAGGACGGGCGAGGCGCAATCCTCCAGTTCGAGGACAACGCCGCCCATGACCGGCACGGCCAGTTCAATATCAAGCAGGCGCAGCACCAGCGGCTGGTCTTCGCCGAAGACCTGGCCCGAGGCGAGGCGGAACAGAATGGCATAGCCGATGGCCCCGGCGGCACCGGTGACCGCGACATGAATTGGACTTTTCATCATAATGGTTCAGACAAACTGAATCGAACAATTAGCCCAATCCAACGAGAATTCAATTCTTTTTCCGCGGTTTTTTGCCGCCCTCGAGCAGGCGCCTGAGTTCCTTCCTCTCGGAATCGGAGATGGCCCGGCCTTGCAGGAAATGGGCGAACATGGGGGCCAGCGCGCCCTCAAAAATTCTGTCAATAAAAGACCGGCATTCCGCCAGGACGCAATCCGCCTTTGCGGCCAGCGGCCGGTAGAGGTAGGCGCGGCCTTCCCGTTGGAAACTGATGACGCGCTTCTTGACGAGGCGCGCCAGGAGAGTGCGCACGGTTTTGTCGCTCCAATTCTGACCGCCGGCCAGCCGGGCGATGATATCACGGGCGCGAATGGGAGATTCGGCCCAAACAACTTTCATGACCTGCCATTCCGCAGGCGAGATTCGTGGACTTTTTTTCATCAGTTTTTATCAAATATTACCGCAGAACCATGATTCCATCTACTACAAACACCTTAACACCTAAAGCCGCCCGGCGCAATCCAGAAAGCATTTAACTGTCAGAAAAAAGAATTAAGATCAAGATTAGATTTTCACCTCAATCAACCGGGCAAATTATCTCTCAAGTTTTAAATCCGAAATTTCAACTATCGTTGGCCGGGATTGGGAGCAGGAACCGAGGACAAGAGAACGGAGTGCTTGAAAATTGCGCGGAAGCGTGTATAATGAGAAGTAGCTCAAATGTTCAGCATAAGAACACTTCTGGCGGCGGCCGCGCTGGCGGCCGCCCAAACGGCCTGCACCCAGGGGGACCACCCCGCGGAGGCCGCCACCACGACCACCAATCCGATGCCGACGATCATGATTCAAGTGCGTTTTTTGGATGAAAAGGGCGCGCCCGGGCCGCTGACCAACACCGCCAGGGTTGTGAAGACCGACGCCCAATGGAGGAAACAACTGACGGCCGAGCAGTATGCCATCGCGCGCGCCAAAGGCACGGAACCGGCCTTTTGCGGGGCGTTTTTCGACATGCACAAACCCGGGGTTTATCAGTGTGTCTGTTGCGGGCTGCCGCTGTTCACTTCGGAGGCGAAATTTGATTCGGGGACGGGCTGGCCGAGCTTTTTCCAGCCGGTCGCCAGGGAAAACGTCGTGACGCAACCGGACCGGGACGGCCAGCGCACGGAAATCTTATGCGCGCGTTGCGACGCCCACCTGGGCCATGTCTTCGAGGACGGCCCGGCTCCGACCGGCCTGCGCTATTGTCTGAATTCCGCCTCGCTGGTTTTCGTGGAAAACAAGAGCCTCAAGGACGCGACGAGCCGGTAAGTCGCGCATCTGCTACTTCGCTCCGGCCGCCTTTTGAAACTCGGGCGTCTGGCGAATCTTGTCAAAACTCGGATCCCTCCTCACAAAGTCGTGCAAATTGGTCAGGGGTTGATTGGTCATGCGATCGGATGAATTGAGCGCAAAGGCCCTGCCCAGGGCCGCCGCCGCCTCCCCCGCCTTGCCATCCAGCGCCCGCATCCGCGCCAGCGCCAGCCACAATTCCCAGTCCTTCGCGTTGCTCTCCACCAGCCGTTGCATGACCGCCGCGCCCTTGCCCGGCTGGCCCAGGGTTGTGTAGGCCACCGCCGCCTTGAACAGCGTGTCCACGCTGCTCCGCGGGTCATTGGCCACCGCGTCCAGCACCGGCTCCGCCTCCGCCGCCTTGCCCGCCTGGATCAGTTGCTGCGCCTGGCCCAGGCGCATCGCCGCCGTGTCGGCCGTCACCCGCTCCACTCCTTCCATCCAGTTGTTGATCGAGTCGCTGTGCGGATCCAGCTTATGCGCCGTCTGCAACATCCGCCGCATGTCGTCCAGACGCCCCTGATTGGAATACATCACCATCAAATGCATCAGCGGCTCCACGTTGTACGGACAAAAGGCCAGCGATTGTTTCAGCGCGAACTCCGCCTCCTTCAACATCCGCGCCCTCACCTCCGGGTTTCGCCGCGCCGCCTCCGAATTGTCCGCCCGCCACAGGTAAATGCTGCTCCCGATGGCGTTGCGCAGCTTGGAAAAGGACTTCTGCGCGTCCTCGTCCCGGATGAACGTCGGATTCCCCTTGAACCCGCTGTAATCGTGTGTCACATACACCTTGTCGCAAAAATCGCAAATCTCGTTGATGGAAGTGTCGTAATTGATCCAGTCCCCGATGGTCCGCTGCGAATAATCTTTCCAGAACTTGTGGTCCCGCGCGATCGTCTCCTCGCTGATCTCCGCCACCGGCTGCCGGTTGACCTTCAGGATGATGCCGTAGGGCAGCAAATACGGATACATCCAGTCCATCGGAAAACTTTCCTCCATGTAAAACTCGTGGTCCGGATTCCGGTCGAAAATCAGCTTGGTCAGCGCGCCGTTGATCCAAAACACGCTGCTCTGCCCGCTCAACTGCACCTGCCCGTCCTTGCCGGCGCGCATGGCCTCGTCCGGCCGCACTTGTTTGGGCTCGGTGGGGAATTTGGCGTCATGCTCCCGCCGCCGGCCCAGGTCCTCCTCATAATCCGTGTAAGCCTGCTGCATTTCCGCCTTGCTTGGCTCGCTGATTTCCGTGTCCGGATAGACCCCGCCCAAACTCTTGACAATCTCCTCCGGGTAGGCCTCCTCCAGCATCCGCCGGTTCAGCCGCACCCGCGTGAACGCCCTCTGTTCCACCCCGTCCTTCGCCGCCTTTTCGATCAACGGCGGCAATTTGATCCCCTGGAACCGCTCCGGCGAATAGAGCGTCGGCCCGTCCGCCGTATTGGTCAAAATGCGGTTGAAATCCCGGGCCAGCGCCGCCGCCAGCGCCGCCTTGTCCCCCTGGGCCCGCGCCAAGTCCTGCGTCTTCGGGGTCAGTTTCCCGTAAAGGTACTTCGACAATTCATCCTGTCCCGGATGCGGAGACAGCGCCGCCGCCAGCTTGGCCGCGTCCTTGAACTGGTCCTCCTTGAACCATGACGTCCCCGTCCGCCGCCGCCATTCGATCTTCGCGCCGATGCCCTCGAAAATATCGTCCAGCCACGAAAACGGCGGCCCCGACGGCTCGCGAAAGAGCTTCGGCAGCTCGGTCGGCAGCAGCATCTGGAAAAACGGCGGATCAAACGACATGCTGCGGTTGTACTGCGCCCGGATGTAATCCAGGTAGGTCGGGTCCGCCACCGCGTTCTGCGTAATCAAATACACATCCCGCCGGTTGAAGTTCCGGTCCTGCTCCGGCTGGCAGGAGGGCGGAATGAAGCTCTCGCAAAAAATCATGTAGGTCGGGCAAAACCGGCCCGGATCCGTCCCGCCGTACAGCACCGTGTCCCGCGGCAATTCCGGATAAATCAGGTTCGCGTTGGTCCCCCGCAACGCCTTCTCCCGCAGCGCCGGATCGTAAGTCAGTTTTCCATCCGGCCCCGGGAACGGCGGCGTGAACATGTCGTGCCCGAACCAGTAGCCGAACCAGTGCCCCCGCTGCTCGCTGCTGTACCAGTGCGACAAGCCGGAACGGACCGGCATCAGCGCGAACAGGCCCAGCGTGGCCAGCAGTGGCGCGCGCGTGCGGTAAACCGCCAGCGCCGCGAGAAACAGGATCGGCAGCGCGATCAAAATCAAGTCCGCGTAAATCGGCAGCCCGTATTGCGCCGGCTCGAAGGCCTTGGCCACCCAATGCGGCAAATCCTTCAGGTTCGCCACTCCGTCAAACCCCAGATAGAGTTTCCCGGCCGTTTCCCACAGGCAGGCAAACGCCAGCAGCAGCGCCGCCGCCCCCCCCGCCGCTCCCCAGCGCCGGAACCGCTCGTAATGCGTCGCCATGTAGGCCGCCGTCAGCGCCAGGCCGTAACCGATGAAGATCGCCACCACCCCGTGCGACGCCGCGAAAAACACCCGCAGCAATTCCACCGACTGCCGGTCCTGCCGCGGATTCAGGAAGATTGTCAATAATACGCCCAAAAACGGATAAATCGCCGCCACCGTGATCAGCCAGTTCCTTTCCCGCTTCCGCATCTTCAGGAAAAACAAACACGGCAGCAGGGCGAAAAACATATACACCCAGTTGAAGGCGTCCGCCACGCCCTGCACCAGCAGCCTCAACTGGATGAGGAACGTCCCGGGATGGGCGAGGATGTTTGCCGGGTCCAGTTTCTCATACTGACCGCGCTGCAAGGCGCGGAAGAAACCCTCCACCGTCCGCGGATAGCCCCATTCCATCGGCGGATTGGTCATCCCCGCGATGGCCTCGTAAAAGTAGAAGGAGGCCCCGGCCACCGTCAGCAAAATGATGAACAAACTCGCCTTCCATTCCGTCAGCAGCCCCATGGTGGACACCGTCATCCACACGCAGGCGACCAGCGACGCGATGCCAATGGTGTTGAAAATCCCCGCCACCACCGGATTGGTGAAATCGAACAACATCAGCCCGGCCAGCCACGCCAGCGTGTTGACCAGAAACAAATCCCGCCCCAGTTTGGGCTTCGTGAAGGCGATTCCTATTTCTATCCCCATCACCGCCAACATCAGCGTCTGGTGGATCGTCGAACAAATCCCGAAAAAATAAAACGCGCAATACAAATAGCGCATCTGGTGCGGCGCATAGACCCACCGCATCATGCACAACAACACCACCATCAGCCACGGCACCCCAAACTCCGAGATGCGGTTGATCGCCACCGACTCGTACCACATCGAATTATCCAGCGCCATGAGCAAGCCCGCCGTCACCCCGCTGACCAGGCAAATCGCATTCTCCCATTTCCCCGCCATCCCCTTCAACTCCTCGATCCCCTCCATCAACATGCTGCTGCCGCGCGACACCATCAGCGCGACCAGCGAACAGCCCATCCCCATCGCCGCCGCCTGCCCCAGTTCCACCCGCCAGGCCACGTTCCCGAAGGGAACCAGTTGCGTCCACAGCCAGGAATAAATCGCCCAAAACGGATACCCCGGCGGATGCGGGATGCCGGCCCAGAACGCCCCCGTCACCAGTTCGCCGGAATCCTCCAGCGTTACCTCCGGCGACATCGTCGAAAGGTAAATAAACTCCACCACCGCAAAACAGAGGGCCAGCGCCAGCCAGTCAATCCTCCGGAATAACGGCGGTACCTTCGCCAGCGCCGGCGTTATGGCCGGCGCTGGCGGCGGCGCTGCTTTTACCGGCTTGGTTGCAACCTTCGCCGCGCCGGCCGGCCCGGCGGCGGGCGCATTCCCAGGGATTTTTCCCGGCTTCGACGCCGGTGTCTGCGACTGTTCAGGATTCATTGTCTAAAGACTCCGGTTCAAATTCGTTGCCGCCGTCCGCGGCGATTGGCTCGTTGAGGGGGAATGCCCGATTTGGGCTTCCGCCACCGGCGCCAGCTTCGGGCACACATTCCATTGCACATTCTCATCCATTTCGCTCAACACCACCCGTTGCGGCAAATTCGACCACCCGGCGTTGAGCCTCATCCCGGCCAAAACCGGCCCTTCGCCCTCCGCGACGGCCGATCTGTCGCGGTAGTTGGCGCTGCCAACCGCCACCAGGATCGTCAGCGCGCAAGCCGCCGCCGGCGTCAACCAGCTCCAGTGTTCCGTCCGCCGCCGCCTTGCCGGCGCCTCTTCCGCCCGGCGGAACAACTGCCGCTGCAACCGCTCCGATGGCTTCCGCGGCCTCCAATTCCCCATCTCCTGCTCCAATGAGTCCAGTTCGTCCATAATCACAATCTTGCCGATACGCGAAACTTCAGATTGCCGGCTCCGCGCCGGCTTCGCCAGCCTCGTCTTTCACCCCATAGACACCGCCCCCCCTCCAATTTGTATCAATTCCCGCAACAGGTGATGCACAAATGCCACATTGTCGCAGCGCACATAACGCATCTCCCCGCCCATCCGCGAGTAGCTCTTGCAAAAACGCAAATAGTAGGCCGGATTGTCCTTCGACGGCTCCCCTTGCGTCCAGTCCCAGTGGCCGCCGTCCTGAATGTCCACCACATAAATGCCGTGGCCGCCGACGACCGGGCGTCCGGCTTGCAGGCGCAAATTGTTGACGCAACTCAAGCCCTTCTCAAAAACCTGCGGCCCCATGACCGCCGACCCCACCGAAAGCACCACCCCGTCATCCAACCCCTCCGCCGAGGTCACAAACCGGCGGAAATCTATCCCGGCCGCGCGTCCAATGGCCCCGCCGTTGAACATGGGATGATTGGCAATGATGTCGTAGCCGATGCCGGGATGGACCGTGAGGGGAACGTCGGCGATGAAACATTGCGCCAGGACGCAGTTTTGTTTCCACGGATGTTTCACCTCGTGCCGTCCGGCGGCCAGGCCGTGAACCCGCATGGCCTGGAGCAATTCGGCCCGCGCCGGAGCGAGCGGATGGGCAGGCTCGGCGCGCAGAGACGCTTCCAATGATTCCAGCGAGGGAAGCGTTATGCCGTCTTTAGCGGCAAACTGGCCGACCGAGGCGCCAAATCCGCGCCCTTCCAGCGCGCCGCCCAGCAGGGCCAGATGAATGTTGCGCCCCGTTTCCTCCCAGGCGCCAAAAGTTCCCGTCGCGACATTCTTCTTGACGCTCTCGGTGGAAAGTCCCTGAAAGCCAAACTCCCAGTCGTGGATCACACCCGCGCCGTTGGTCGCCAGGTGCGTGATCCAACCCTCCCGGACCAGGCGGATCATAATCGCCGCCCCGCCATTCTTGATCAAGTGCGCTCCATAGACGAGCATCACCGCGGCCTGGCGTTGCCGCGCTCGCGCAATGCGCCCGGCGCATTGCCTGATTTGAACCTGGTTCTGCGAAGAACACGCCGCCGGTTCCGCGTCCGGCGACACTAGGATGTCCTCCAGCCGCGCCTCGCTCGCGCGCTCGGCCAGCGGCAGAACTTTCAATCTTGTCAAATCAAGCGGCGGTTTCATGGTAATGCGCCAGTGATGGATGGATCGGGAAAGGTAGGGCGGGCAGTCCCCTGCCCGCCGTCAAATTTATGCTACCGTCGCGCGGCGGGCAGGAGACTGCCCGCCCTGCCAGCCGTGACTGACGCATTACATTTCATGGGCCAAAAATCATTTTCAACAAATCGTCCGCCGCCTGGAAATCCGCCGCCACCGCGTCCGCCCCGGCCTGGAACAACTGCTCCCGTTTCCAGCGGTCCGGCCGGCCGCTCCCGTTGTTTTCCTCGTCGCTGGCCACGCCGATGGCCAGGCCCCCGGCGCGTTTCGTTTCCTCCATTTCCACGGGACCGTCGCCGAAGGAAAGCAGACGGCTCCCGGAAATTGCCTCCCCGGCCAGCAGTCGGTCAATGACCAATTTCTTCGAGAAGGCGCGCGGATCCGCCGTGCCGCCGTAAATGTGCGGCCCAAAAAAGCCGTCCAGTTCCAGCAGGCGCGCCTCCTCCCGCACCCGGTGCTCGATGGTCCCGCTCAAAATAATCAGTCGCAATCCCCGTTCGCGCAGCCTCTCCAGAAAGGCGCGCCCGCCGCACACCACAAAATCATCCGCCTTGGCGCGCCCGCTCTGCAGTTCGCCCGCGCGCCCGGCGATCACCGCGTCCAGGCGGCCCTGATATTCCCGCAGCAACTCCTCCGGCGCCGGACAAGTCCCGCCGCGCCGGCGAACCCCTTCACAAAAGCGGCTCATCTGGAAAATGCTCTGCTTCCCGTTCAGCGAAAGAATCTCCGAGACAAGCAAGTCGTAAATCTCCTCCTCCTTCTCCCCGGGCCGGGCCGGGTAATACGGGCGGAAAACCTCGAACATCAACCGCGGCCAGCCGTGGCGCAACCACGACAGCGTCCCGTCAAAATCAAAAATCACATGGCTGATCCCCGGCCGGCACGGGAAAGGAGCCGGACATTCCACGGCGGAACGCGATGCGGACGCAAGCTGGCCAGACATTACCTCGCCAGTAAAATTGGTTTTCCCCAAAAGTCAATGCCCGCCGCGCGTTCTGCCTCTCCCCCCGATCATTGGCGACTTTCCGGGATAGGGGTAGGAACGAGGGTTTGAACCTCGCCCCTCCCTCCAAACCGGACAGGCCCGTTTCGGGCATCCGGCTTTCCAG
>Ga0326727_10020943_pt1 | contig 12903 bp, 12 predicted proteins | sample MB2enrmetagenome_FD_207643 | JGI IMG/M metagenome (GOLD analysis project Ga0326727, IMG submission 207643) | Lab enriched peat soil microbial communities from McLean, Ithaca, NY, United States - MB29MY | ecosystem: Environmental > Terrestrial > Soil > Wetlands > Peat | place: USA: New York...
AGAAATTAGATTACATGCACAACAACCCGGTGAAGCGAGGGTTGGTGAAGGAGCCCGGCGATTGGCCGTGGTCGAGTTGGAGGTTTTATTTCCTGAGGGACGCTTCACTGCTGGCGATGGACAGAGTGCGGTGAGAAGGTGGCGGGGGCCTTAGCGGCGCGAGGGGCGCATACATCCCGACAAAGAACGTCGGCACGTATGCGCCACCCGCGGGATTCAGGATTAGGGGCTCAGGAAAGTAAATGTGGCGGTAAACTATCGCTAGACTTCACCTTCAAGAAAGGAGTACTCGTCCACGAAAGACGTTACTCGTCGTCAATTTGGCAAGGCCACGGTGGGCTCAGCCGCCGCCGCGCTTGCTGGAACTTGCTTGCCGAAGATCGCGTTCAGTCAGCCGCAGGCTGGGAGCCTGCGCTTCCCAAAGGGCTTTGTTTGGGGCTGCTCCACATGCGCCTATCAAATTGAGGGAGCAGTGAAGGAAGACGGTCGTGGCCCATCAATTTGGGACACTTTCTCGCACACACCGGGCAAGATCTTCCATGGAGAAACGGGCGACGTTGCCGACGACTCCTACCACTTGTACAAGGAAGACGTAAGGATGCTTCGGGACCTCGGCGCGAGTGGCTACCATATGTCGATCGCCTGGCCGCGAATCTTCCCCAGTGGAACGGGCCAGCCCAATCCCAAGGGCCTCGACTATTACCAGCGCGTGATCGATGAATTGCTCGCGAACCATATCGCGCCATACATCGATCTCTACGTCTGGGATCTTCCCCAGGCCCTGCCGGGCGGCTGGCAGTCGCGCGACACAGCGAAGGCTTTTGCGGAGTACGCCGGCTATGCGAGCAAGCGGCTTTCCGACCGTGTGCATTACTTCGTTCCCATTAATACCCAAAAGCGCATCCCCAAGCTCAGCGCCGAGTGGTTCCGCGAAGTCTTTGCGCGCAATGCGGTGGCGTAACCTCCGGTACGGCGCTGGCTTTATTACAATAGGGTCGAATTCCAGATTCCAGATTGCAGATTTCAAATCTGTAACTACAGGATTCGCGATTTGGGATTCAGGGTCGGAATCCGGATTCCAGTTAAGGGCTGGTTGCGTCCGGCTCCCCGATGACAAATCCGTTCGGCGCCTCCTACAGGCATCCCTGTGGTAAGATACGCGCGCGGAGGACACTCTATGTCCAGAAAGAAAATCGTCATCCTCGACGGCTGTGGGGTTCATGACCAAGACTTGGACCCTGTTCTTAACGAACTGTCGGACGTTCTCGGCCAGGACGGCTCTCAACTCGAGACCTTTCCGTTGCGGGCCATGAAATTGGCCCATTGTCTCGGGTGCTTTGGTTGCTGGTTGAAGACGCCGGGCATGTGCGTTGAGGATGACGAAGGCCGGAAAGTGGCCCGGGCGGTCGTGCAGAGTGATACGACGGTGTTCTTCACGCCCGTAACTTTCGGGGGATACTCGCCGGACCTGAAGAAGATGATGGATCACTTCATTCAGCTCATCTCTCCATATTTCCAAATCGAGTGCGGAGAGGTTCACCACCCGCCGCGCTACGCGCGCCGGCCGCGGCTCATGATGGTGGGCGTACAAAGGCATGCGAACGCGCATGAGGCTTATATCTTCAAGACTCTCGCCGGGCGCAATGCCATCAACTTCCACCCGCCCTCGTATGCGGCCGAGGTTGTCGGTACTACGGATCCTGAGGACACGCGCCGCGGGCGCTTCGAAGCCTTGCTGGCCCGGACGGATACACTGCCCTTCGGCGAGGCCGCTACTTCGCTGATGCCGCCCATGGTATCGGGCGCCACCGCCGTTCGGGGCAGCACAAGACGGGCTTTACTCATTGTGGGAAGTCCTAAAACCACATCGACCAGCACCTCGAGCGCGCTGGGAAGCTACCTACTGGACCGGCTCGCCAAGCACGGTTGGGAAACCGAATCGCTGACACTCCGCGCGAGCCTGACTCGGGAAGAGGGTGAGGCTGCGCTGCTCGAGGCCAGCGACCGTGCCGGACTGATCCTTTTGGTCTTTCCGCTCTACGCCGATGCCTTGCCTTTTCTGGTAACCAAGGCTCTAACCATAATGGCAAGGCACCGACAAGCAGCCAGCCACCCGGCACCGCAGCGGCTGGTGGCCATTGTAAACAGCGGCTTTCCCGAAACCCGGCAGAACTCAGTAGCCCTGGCGATCTCGGAAGAGTTCGCGAGGCAGAGTGGAATGCTGTGGGAGGGCGGGCTGGCCTTAGGCGGAGGGGGAGTGGTGGGCGGGCAGCCTCTTACCGAAAAGAAGCGCTCAGGACCGCCCGTCAAGCACATCATAAGGGCTCTGGATTTAACCGCTGCGGCTCTCGAGGAAGGGCGGCCGGCGCCAGCCGAGGCAGCGAGCTTGATGGCGAAAAATCCACTCCCCTTCATACCCTTTGCCCTCTGGCGCTGGATCTACATCAGCTTTGGGGGTAAGGGCTTTGAGCAAGAGGCAGCCAAGAACGGCGTCAGTCGGGAAAGGATGCTCGACCAGCCGTACGCAGCCTAGGTTCTTCTTGCTGTGGCGGCGCTCTCCGAGCGCCGGAAATTCTTGGGAATTCAAGACCGGCGGTCAGAGACCGCCGCTACAAAAATCAAACTGACCCACTACGGGCAGCCATGAGGATGCCGGAGGCGCAACCTCATCTATGAAGCGCCCCCGGAAAGGCGCAGCCTTTCCGCAGAGCGGGCGGCGAAGCCGCTCATCGTGGGAAACCAACATGATGTACAAAGAATTTCATCGCCAACATGGAATCGGGATTTCCCAAGCGTTTATGTTGACGAAAGACAGACTGATGGTTATAGTGTCGTGCATCGTTCAGCCTCGTTGCAGGGAGGTTTCCAATGCTCGAATCTACCCGTCGTGAGTTCCTATATTCCGCGGTCGCTTTGGGTGTCATCTCTCGAGTCGGGTTCGCTAAAGGATCGGCGCTTCGCATTGGCGTGACGGATTGGAACCTGGAGATGGGCGCCAACCCAGATGCCGTGCCGCTGGCAGCCCGGCTCGGGTTCGACGGCGTGCAAGTGTCGTTCGGACGGAAGATTGTTGACAACAAGATGCCGGTGGACAATCCCGATGTGTTGGCCCGCTACGTCAGCCTTTCCAAGCAGCACAAAATCCCCATCGACGGCACCTGCGTTGATCGGCTGCATGATAATGGTCTGAAAAACGACAAGCTGGCGCCAAAGTGGGTGCTCGACTCGATCCGACTGACGAAGGATTTGAATGCGAAGGTGCTTCTCCTGCCCTTCTTTGGCCGATGGGCCTTGAAAACCCGGGATGAGATGGATCATGTCGGAGATGCGCTGCGTGACCTGGGGCCGGAAGCAGAAAAAGTGGGCGTGATTCTTGGGCTCGAGGATACCATCTCCGCTGAGGACAATGTCCGCATTATGGAACGCTCGCGGTCCTCGAGCGTGCTGGTGTACTACGACGTGGGGAATTCCACCGAGGCAGGATTCGACGTAGTGAAGGAGATTCGCTGGCTGGGGAAGAATAGAATTTGCCAGTTCCATTTGAAAGACAATCCGCATTACCTCGGCGAAGGGAATATTCAGTTTCCGCCTATCATCCAGGCGATTCGAGATATCGGATTCTCCGGCTATGCGAACTTGGAGACAGACGCGCATCCGAACCAACTAGAAGCGGACATGCGCAGGAATTTGGCGTATATCCGTAACGTGATGCGGCAGGCGGGGTGAAGCGGAGTCGATTCCTCGACTTCTCGACTCCTCGACTCTTACGGAGGTAAGATATGACGCAAAACGAAGTCACTGGGTACACTCGACGATCCTTCCTCAGCCGGTCGCTAAGTGCAGGAGTGGCTGCCTCGGCATTCACTATAATGAAGCCAGAACTGGTTCGAGGCGCCGGCAAGGAGCGCCTGCGAGCCGGTTTGGTGGGCGGCGGCGGACGCGGCACGGAGGCAGCCGTCGACCTGCTTACGGCCGACCCGAATGTGGAACTCGTCTGCATGGGAGATATTTTCGAGGACAAACTCCAAAAGTCCCTGGCCAACCTGCGTGATCCCGGGTATTTGTCTGAGGTAAGCCCGAAGCAGGCGGCCCAATTCACCGGCCAGCCCCTGGCGGAGTTGGTGGACTCGATTCGCAAGCGAGTCAACGTTGACCCCGAGCACTGCTTCACCAGCTTTGATGCGTACCGGAAGGTCCTGGCCTCCGACATTGATGTCGTTTTGTTGTGTACGCCACCGGGCCACCGCCCCGCGCAATTCGAGGCGGCGGTGGAGGCGGGGAAGCACATCTTCACCGAAAAACCCATCGCTACCGATCCCGCCGGAACTCGGCGCTTCATTGCCGCAGTGAAAAAGGCTGAGGAGTCGAAGTTAACGGTGGTGGCGGGCACGCAGCGGCGTTCGCAGAAGGATTATATCGAAACCGTTCAGAAGATCCACGACGGCGGCCTGGGAGAGGTGGTAAGCCTCAGCGCAACTTACCTTAGCGGGCCCGTCTTGCACGTGGACCATCGCGACCCTGCCTGGGGCGACATGGAGTGGCAGCATCGCGACTGGTACTCTTTCGTATGGATTTGCGGGGACCAGATGGTGGAGCAGCATATTCACACCATCGATTTCTGCAACTGGGTAATGGGCGCCCATCCGGTGAAAGTCGTCGGGTCGGGCGGCGTGGCGTGGCGTCCTCGGGAAGAACTCTACGGGAATATTTACGACCACCTGACGGCTGACTTCGTTTACCCGAACGGCGTTCACCTCTACAGCGCTTGCCGGCAATATCCCAAGGGTTCTTATCGCAAAGTGTGGAACACTATAGTGGGCTCGAAAGGGCAGACCGACGGGCTCGACATGGGCACGCCGGGTCTGGATCCGTACGTCCAGGAGCATGTCCGGCTGGTGAAAAGCATTCGCGGCGACATCCCCTACACCAATGACGGGATGACTGTAGCCGAAAGCACCATGACCTGCATTATGGGCCGGGAAGCAGCCTACTCGGGCATGGAAATCACCTGGGACATGATCATGGCCTCGAAGCAAGACCTGCAGCCCAAGACCCTGGACTATAAGCTCGCCATGACGGTTCCGCCCGTGGCTGTGCCGGGGCAGTATCAGTTTGTGTGACGGGCGAGCAGCGGCGCCTGCAGTGGCGAGCGATCAGTGGCAAGCTAATTGGGGGTTTGGGTTCGAGAGTCCGGCTTGCGTCGATACAAGTCCAGAAGAACTTTCCGCGTATTGGCGAGAACCTCGGAAAGCCTTTCTCCACCGTACACTTTCTTGAATCTCCCGAAGTCGTGGATCGCCCAATCGCCGGCGTCCTTCACGTCCAAGGCGCATGGGCGGTCATCTCTGCCATCAAGCGCACCCAATCCAGAACCCGCGTAAGTATAGACGTCAGCTTTCTGGGCCGATTGTTCTTTGGTTTGCCCGGCAGGTTGCTCTCCCGCCTTTGTGCTAACCTGCCACGGCGTATTCGACGGAGCGAGGATTGGAGACTCGTTTGGAGGCATCGAGGATTTCCAGGCCCACGATGTTGCCATCCTTATCGTAGTCGAGGATCACCCCGGGCTTATCTTCATCGGATTCTTCGATGGGCGCATTGCTCAGCAAGATTCGCAACACATCCACCTCGGGATCGTAGGTTACTTTCACAGTTGATTCCAGTACTTCTCGATTATCTCAAGGTCTCCTCGCCGTTTGCGAGGCTCGTTGCCGCACGACTTGGTAACGGGGGACGCCTGTTGATCCCCCCACCGCCTCGATGCAGAACGCCGCGCAGGCGTTTCCAAGGCGCGCGGCCGTGAGGATATCTTCGCCGCTGGCGAGTCCCGCCATAAAACCCGCATCCCAACAATCGCCGGCACCTGTCGTGTCCACAATATTGGCAGAGTAGGCTGGAACACGTATGCGGCGGCTGCCCTGGGCGATGAGGCAGCCTTCTCGACCCATTTTCAGCACCGCGGCGCGGGCGCCCAAGGCCAGGAGTCGGCCCGCAAGCTCTTCCGGCGAAGCGCCGGGAAATATTGCCAGCAAGTCATCGAAGCTGGGGATCACATAGTCACAGTGAGGCAGCATAGCGGCCAGGGGCTCGAGCTTCGGCCCATAACCAAAATCCTCATCCAGAAAAGTCAAGACGCCCCGGCGCCGCGCCTCGGCCAGCAAGCTCGCCGCGGGTTTACCATCCATCTCCGGCAGGACATACAGATCGTGATAGAGGAGAAGATCCGTGGCCAGCACCCGTTCCAGATCCAGGTCACTGAGATTGAAGGTCATGTTAGCGCCGGGCGTATGGATGAACGTCCGGTCGCCGTCGGCGTGTACAGCCACAAAGGTGAAGGGAGTGGGTTCGCGCTGCGAAACACGAATGCCGGCGGTGTCCACGCCCAACTTCGCGAGTTCACGGGGAATAAACTCGCCATTAAAATCATCGCCCACCTTCGCGAAAGAACTGACGGGGAGCCCCATGCGCGCCACCGCCGAGGGCATGTTGGCAGCGCCACCGCCCGGCATCATGCGAATCCATTTCGCCGTGACCTGGGTCGAGACCCGAGGCACGGGGTATTGCGGGATGGGCCCATTCAATAGGTCCACTACTACCGCTCCGACACAGTTGATTTTCTTCATGAGTTCGTCCGTTCCGGTTGTGTAGGGGCGGCCCTTGTGGCCGCCCGCGGGCAACCACAAGGGTTGCCCTTACGTCACTTGGCCGAGCTTTGTCGAACCTCCGCCGGCCGCATGCCTAGCAGGTCGTATGACGTGTCGTAGAGGATGGCCCGCGCCACCGCCAGCGCGTCGTTGCGAGTGTATTGGCCGTACTCGATCTTCGTGGCCAGCACCACCGACAGTTGGTTGAGGATCATCTTCGTCTTGGCATAAGTCCACTCCAGGCAATAGGCATCCGAAAAGAAACCAACTTGCTTATTCACCGGCACCATATCCAGCCGCTCTTCCATCACCTGCCGCATTACCGAGGGGAAGAAATTATGCCACCAGATGCCACACAGGGAAAAATTGGGCAGTTCCCGGCACATCGTGCAGAACGACTGGTTGGCGTGGCGGCTGGCCAGATGACACTGGAAGCGAATCTTGGGGTAGCGGCTGATCATTTCCGCCAACTGGCCGATGGTGCGCTGTGAAAGCCGGCTTCCCGTCTCGAAGGGCAACGGCTCGGCGGCAATGCTGAACTGGAAAACGATCTGGTCCGCGTGGGGTTCAAGGGCTTTCAGATAGGCCTCGTTCACGTAAGAGGCGTACACGTCCCGATCCCAAGGACCGGCGCTGGCCCGCCGTCCCAGTGCTTCCGCCATCTCCCGGTCACTGACTACGCGCAAGTCAAGGTCGGTGGAGATGCCGGTGGCCACGGAAAGGATCTGGTCGTAGGGAATGTTCGCGACATAGTGATCGATGGCGGCATGCACGTCATCCAGGGATCTGATCACGCGTTCGGTAGGGGGGCGCTGTCCGCCTATTGGGCTGGGACTTTCCGGCTTCCTTCCCCAACAGCGTTCGAGTTCATAAAGCGCCGTGTCAAACTCGCCCCACTGAGAGCGCGTGAAGAAGGCCCATTCGAGCGAATACTGAAGAATGTCGCGGTCCTGCCCACTTTCGCGCCGCGCATACTCCGTGCAATAGCGCTGAATATTGGCCCGGCGCATGATCTCCCTTTGCCAAGCCCGGTCGTCGGCCCGCTCCCGAATCAAGGCGTCCAGTCGCTGCCAGTTGTCCGCTCCCACCGGCTCCTTCCATCCGTACAGATCCTGAAGAATAAGCCGGATTCCCCAGGAGATACTGGTATTGCGCACATATTTCAGATAGGGCAAGGCTTCGAGGATGCGTTGGTGCGCTTCTTCGCGTGAGGGCCAGCCGGGAAATTGCGTCAGGCGAGCGCCGCTCGGGCACCCAGCCGCATAGAGGTCACTAACTGCCATGTGGTACAGGAGCACGTCATGTAAGCCTCGCGCTCCCAGCTTCCCATCCACGAGGTGGGTGTGAACATCCAGCAACGGCATGGAACACAATTCGTCGAAAAGTTCCGCCTGCAGGTCTTGATTGGACATGAGCATTTCTCCTTTGGGGGCGTCAGCGTGACAGAACACTAAGCGCGGCCCGCCGCCATCGTCAAATGAAACCACTTCGCGACGACCTTGGCCATGGCTTCCATCGCTACGGCCTGCGCCATGGGGGCCCAGAGATTCTTGCCTGCGCTCCACTGTTCGAGCAGCGATTGGCGCACTGCTGTGATGGCCTCCGTCGCCACATTCACCTTGGCAATCCCCAGCGATATGGCGCGGCGCAAGTCGGCCTCGGGTGTCCCTGAGCCGCCGTGCAGAACCAGCGGAATGCGGGTGGCTTCCCTAAGCTTTGCCAAGCGCTGGAAGTCCAGTTGCGGTAGTTGCGTGTAGAGGCCGTGGGCGTTGCCGATGGAGACTGCCAGGGCGTCGATCCCGGTCTCTTCCACAAAAGCGGCCGCCATTGCCGGATCGGTGAGCCTCGACTGCCCTCCGCCTTCTACCGTGACTTGATCCGCTCGGCCGACCACCCCCAGCTCACCTTCCACCGTCACACCCTGGGGATGAGCCAGCGCCACCACCTGACGTAGAGCTTTGACGTTCTCTGCCCATGGCCGGGTGGAATAGTCCAGCATCACGGAGGTGTACTTCGCAGCCAGGCAGTCCTCCACCATGGCCAGGGAATTACCATGATCGAGGTGCAGCGCTGCGGGTACGTCAAATCGGGCCGCCAAAGCATGCGCCACTGCGCCCAGGTCGCGTGGAGCCAGCAGCCCGAACTCCCCGGGACCGTTCATCAGAATCACCGGCGCCTTCAATTCCGTCGCCACGCGCAAGACCACTTCGATGCTCTCGGCATTCCAGACACAGAAAGAGGGAAGCCCGTAACCTTCCGAGACTGCCCGCCGCAACAATTCCGACATGGGGACGAATTTCATCCTGCGCTCCCGGGGTGGTCCATTGTAGCGCAGGCGTCTCGAGGTGTGATCACGCCTTTTTCCCTTCTCCCACCAAGGCCTCAACCTCCGCCCGGGTAGGCAGGGAAGGCTGCGCGCCCATTTTGCTAGCCGCCAGGGCACCGGCGCAATTGGCGAAGCGAATGGCATGCTCGAAGTCATTGCCGGCAGCTAGCTCAACTGCCAAAGCGGCTGTAAATGCATCACCTGCCGCCGTGGGATCAATAGCGGCAACCTTGCAGGCGGGAAAGTGTTTTGACTTCTTCGCGGTCACTAACATTGAGCCGTCGCTGCCCAGCTTCAGAACCACGGTCTTCACACCCCAGGAAAGGAGTTTTTCGGCCGCCTCGCGCGCCGAGACTCGGCCGCGAACTTCCTCGCCGGTCAGTTGAGCAAGTTCTGTCTCATTGGGGGAGACGACATCCGCCAACGTCAAAATCTCCAAGGGGCAATAGCGGGGAGGGCCGGCGTCGAGAACCGTCAATTTACCGGCCTTGCGAGCCAGGCGCAAGGCTGCTTCCACGGCCTCGAGGGGGATCTCCAGCACGGTCAAAAGCGCATCCGCGCGCTCGATTACATCCTTGGCTCGTTCGATGTCGGCGGGCGTCAGATTGAAATTCGCTGCGGGATCAACTGCAATGCAGTTGTTCCCGTTGGGAAAAAGCATGATGAAAGCGCTGCCGGTGGCGCGGGCAGGGTCGCGCCGCACGCAGGCGGTGTCAATCCCCTCCGCCACCAAACCCTGAAGCAGGAAGTCGCCGATGATGTCGCTGCCCACGGCGCCCACCAGCGAGGTGCGGGCGCCCATGCGCGCCACCGCCACAGCCTGATTCGCGCCCTTGCCGCCGGGAAAAAACTTGAGGTTTGAAACCAGCAGGGTCTCGCCTTCTTTGGGCAACCGATCCGACTTCACCACCATGTCGAAATTCGTGCTGCCCACAACCACAACCTGAAGATGTTCCGCGCGACGCGTCATAAGACCCCCTTGGGGCGCTCAGCTCCGAGACAACATAGACCCTCTTTACATGGAAAGCAGGAAGGGATATTTTACCATCACTCTTTGAGACTTCACTGGGAGGATTTTCTTATGCCGAAAGCAAAACAAATCACTGCGTGGTTGGAAAGCAAACCTGGACAACTTGGCCGAATCGCCGAGGCCCTCGCCAAAGCGAAGGTCAATATCACTGCCGTCTCTGCTTGGAGCATCACCGGCGAGAGTCCCGTTCACCTTTTAGTAAGCAGTCCGGCCAAGGCAAAAAAAGCCTTGGGGGCGCTCGGCATCCGCTGCACCGAGGAGGAAGTCTTGTGCGTAACACTCTCCAACGAGCTCGGAACGCTCGGAGAGGTGGGAACTCGTCTCGGCGCTGCGAATATTAACGTGGAGTACGGCTATGGAAGCGTCGCCGAAGGTGGTAAAAAGGCGGATATTGTGCTCGCCGTGTCTGACCTCGCGGGCGCCGCAAAGGCCCTGCGCGGTTTGTAGCTCCAGGTTATGCCACTGGCTTAGAACCGAGGGGCGGGGTAGGGCAAAGGAAGCCGGGGCCGCACCGCCGAACCATTGCTTGTAGAGTAGCTTGGCGTCAGGCGATTTCGCCAACTGCTTCATTGCCATTTAGACACACCACCCAGCCGGAATTGTCTAACTCGAGTTGATTTCGTTGGTGGCTGCGAAGATGCGGTTCACACGCTGGTCACGATAGGTGAACTTCGTCAATGAACTTCTGACTCAGGACGCCATTTTCCAGTTTGTGATTTCCAGTTTCTGCTTGGTTACCGCAGGTTTTCAAAAATTCCCGCGGCTCCCATGCCGCCGCCTACGCACATGGTGACCATGCCGTACTTGGCGTTCCGCCGCTTCAACTCACCGAGGAGGCTGGCGGTGAGTTTGGCGCCCGTGCAACCCAGAGGATGCCCGAGAGCAATCGCGCCGCCGTTGACGTTCACTCGCTCGAGGTCCAATTCCACCAAATCGATCACCGCCAGCGCTTGAGCCGCGAACGCCTCATTCAATTCAATTACCGCCATGTCCGCGAGCTTCAGGCCCGCCAGCTTCAGCGCCTTCGGAATAGCATAAACCGGGCCGACGCCCATTTCCTCCGGCAGGCATCCCGCCGTCGCAAAGCTCACGAACCTGGCTAGCGGTTTGAGTCCTAGCGCCTGCGCCTTCTCCGCCGCCATCACCACAGCCGCAGCGGCGCCGTCGCTCATCTGCGAGGCGTTTCCTGCCGTGACTGTGCCATGGAGGTGGAAGGCGGGCTTCAACTTCGCCAGCGCCTCCAGGGAAGTATCTCTCCGCGGCCCCTCGTCCGTGTCGAACAGGATCTGTTGCGTTTGCGGCTTGTCCTTGCCGTTCCGGTTGACCTCCACCACCTCGAGCGGAACAATTTCCTCGCTAAACCTGCCTTCCGCAATCGCCGCCAGCGCCCGCTGATGGCTGCGTAGGGCAAACTCATCTTGCCGCTGGCGGGTGATACTGTATTTTCGCGCCAGGTTTTCGGCCGTCAATCCCATGCTGAGGTAAGAATCAGGATAATGCTCGATCAGGTAGGGGTTGGGCGCGAAATGATATCCGCCCATAGGTATCATGCTCATGGTTTCCGTCCCGCCGGCGACGACCACCTCGACTGAGCCCGCCTTGATCCGCTCGGCAGCAATAGCGATGGCTTGGAGACCCGAGGAGCAGAAGCGATTGACCGTCATTGCCGAACAGCTTACCGGCAGGCCGGCCCGCAGCGAGGCCACACGAGCTACATTGCTTCCTTGTTCAGCCTCGGGCATGGCGCAGCCCAGGATTACGTCCTCGACTTCGGTGGGTTCGAGTCCTGAGGCTCGCCGCAGCACCTCACGAATGGCAGCCGCGGCCATCTCATCCGGCCGCGTGTTGCGTAGCGTTCCGCGCGGCGCTTTGCCCACCGGCGTACGTGCGATGGAAACGATTACTGCGTCACTCATGTCAACCTCCGGATTGGTGATTTGCGATTGGTGATTGGTGATTGCCCCAGCATTGGTGATTGGCGATTGGTGATTTCTGATTGCAAGCACATTGGGCATTGCCAGTTCGCATTCACCGGTCACCAGTCACAAATTATCCGTACCAACCACAAATCGCCAATCACCAATCACAAATCACCGATGCCACGCCTCGCGGTTGTCCGCGATGCTTGAAAGATTCGCACCAATTCGTTCGCCTCTGCCAGCAGGCTTTGCAGCTTGGTGCTTTTGATAATCCCCGCATCGGCGATCAATTCCAACCAGAAAGCCGTCTCGTCAGCCTCCTCAACCGTGATCCCGATCTTCGAGATAAAGTCGGCGTGCGACCTGGCCCGGCATGCGCTCCGGTAGTTTGCCGCCACCGCTGTTCCCGAGCGGAGAACCTGCCGCCCTAGGACTCGGGCCTCTTCGGTTTTTGGTAGCGCACGAAAGAGGTTGATAATCCTCAACGCAAACTCTTTCGTTCTCCGCCTCAGGTCCTCTGGAGTGGTAATCGTCTGGGCGTTACTGCCAATCACAAATCACCAATCACAAATCACCAATGCCATCAGTTTCTCAGCGGCTTCCCCCGCTGCAGCATGTATTGGATGCGCTCCACGGTGTTCTTCTGGCCGCAGAGACTCAGGAAGGCCTCGCGCTCCAAATCCAGCAAGTACTGTTCCGAAACGAGCTGTGGTGAAGTGAACTCGCCACCGCCGCAGAGCACCTTGGCCAATTGCGCGGCGACCACCACGTCATAGTCGGAAATGTACTCGGCGCGGCGCATCAAGTGCAGTCCCAATTTCATTTTGGCGAATGCCGACTGGCCGAGAACCCGAACGTCCTCGCGCGGCTTTCCCGGACGGTAGCCCAAGCGGGCGAGGTCGAGCGCCAATTCCTTGGCGTCCGCGATCTGGCGGTCGCGGTTCATGCTGATGGAGTCCTTGGCGGAAAGGTAACCCAGCTTGCGCG
>Ga0326727_10020944_pt1 | contig 12903 bp, 10 predicted proteins | sample MB2enrmetagenome_FD_207643 | JGI IMG/M metagenome (GOLD analysis project Ga0326727, IMG submission 207643) | Lab enriched peat soil microbial communities from McLean, Ithaca, NY, United States - MB29MY | ecosystem: Environmental > Terrestrial > Soil > Wetlands > Peat | place: USA: New York...
GACGAGATTCCCTACATGGTGGTGAAGAAAGACGGCCGGCGCGAGCGCTTCGACCGGCAAAAAGTGCTGAGCGGGCTGCTGAGGGCCTGCGAAAAGCGGCCGGTCTCGTCGAGCCAGCTTGAATCCATCGTCGACGCGGCAGAAAGTTTCTTGATCGACGCTCCCGAACGCGAGCGCACCACCTCCGAGGTCGGCGAACTCATCATGCAGCACCTCAAAGGCCTCGACACCGTCGCCTACATCCGCTTTGCGTCGGTCTATCGCGACTTCAAGGACGTGAACGAGTTCAAGCAGGAGCTGGAGGGGCTGCTGGCGAGCCACGGAAAGAAGAAAAACTAGCTGCTAGCTCTTAGCTTTTAGCTATCAGCTTTTTTCGTGCCGGAATCTCGCACTCGGCTCAACGCAAGCAGCTCGCATTTCGCCGAGATCGGGCGCAGTTACTCGATGGGCTATCGAGTGCTGCTAAGAGCTAAGAGCTAAGAGCTGAGAGCTAAAAGCTGAAAGCTAGAAGCTAGGAGCCGTCTTCCATTACCCCGGCACCATCATCGGTGCGCCCGGCCGGTACATCAGGAGCACGACTCCGGCGACGGAACCGTTTTTCTTGTCGAGGATGGGCGAGGCCCAAACCCGGACGATGATGTCGCGGCCATGACGATCGGCAAGCGTGGCCAGTCCATTGCAGCGGTTGGTCAGCACCATGGCAAAGGTGACTTGCGTTCTGTCGCCGGCCTGGAAACTGCGCATCTGGATGCCTTCCTCAAGGACCTTGCCCACCAGTTCGGCAGATTTCCAGCCAAGAAGTTCTTCGGCGGCAGAATTCACGCCCATAATCACGCCGGTTGCATCGGTGGCGACGATGGCCTCATTCATCGAGTCCAGAACGCTTTCCAGCCACCGGTAGGCGCGCTGCGTTTCTTCCAGGGCGCTCTTGGCCTCGGTCACATCCATAAAGATCATGCGCACGCCCGTGACCTTATTCAGTCCGTCGCGAATCAGGCTGCGGTGCATCTCGTAGGTGCGGAATTTCCCCGAGCGGTCGAAGATGGAGCGATAGACCACCGAAGGCCCCTCGCCGGAGACCACCAGCGCATGGAAGGCGGTGAAGCTCGGGTCCTTCTCGTCAAGGGCTACCAGGTCCCACGCGCTTCTGCCGATGAGCTCGCCCTGCTCGGGATGGTGCAGGGCAAGGGTGGCGCTGTTGGCGCGGGTAATGATGCCGCGCGCGTCGATCTCCAGATAGGGCAGCGGCAGATCGTCGATCGAGAGCATTGCGGCAGGTTCAGCCGCGGCGTCAAGGGGCAAATGCGTGGGGTTCATCGTGCTCTCCCGCCGGTGGTCAGCAAGGTGATTTTGTAAAGGTCGTCGGCGCTTTTCAGGCGCTCGATCGGCGTGATGTCGAAGGTGATGGGGATGCGCAGCATGGTGGCGCGGCCCCCGATGTTGACGCTGGTTTCGCGATTCTGCATGGCGATGCGATCCAGCTCTGCCGTGAGAATCTGATCGTTGCCGCGGCCTTGCAGAACGGCCAGCAGCGAGGAGTCGCTCCAGTGATAGATGGCGTCGTCGGAGTGCAGGCTTTGGGTCAGGAACGCGGAGACGGCCATCAGGCAATCTTCCACCGCTTCCGGGCCGAAGCGCTGGCTGATCATGTTCAGGCAGCTCAGGCGGAAGAGCACGATGAATCCCCTGTCGCCGCTCTCCATAATGCGCTTTACGTGCTCGATGGCGCTGCCGCCGCCGCGCAGCCCGGAGGCATTGAGGTTTTCCGTGGAGTGGTCGGCCTTGCGGAACTGCGACGCCTCGGCGGGCGCGGAGTCGGCGCCGGCGGGATGCAGGAACGCGTCCATCTTTTCGTGAAGATCCTGAATGTTTTCCGACGAGGCCGTGGTCGCAACCACCTGCAGCAGCTTTGCGGCGTTGGGCGCGGTGGCGTCGATGCCCAGGCTCTTCAGCAGCTCGCGGAAGAGAAGCGAAACCAAGGTGCGCCATTCCGTAGTGCGATTGCGCAGCTCCGCTTCGCTGAGTTTGCGATAGTTCTCGAACTCGCGCAGCACCTCGCGCACCTGCGCCAGCTTCTCTTCTTCGGGCAGCCGGTCGGGCAGCTGCAGGGCCAGCTTGGCGACGTTGGCGCGAAACTCCTTGTAGGCGTTGCTGTCCACCTCGGGAACGCCCCGCGCCGTACCGTCCACCACCAGGGTCAGGACGCGTTCCGGGTTCTGCAGCTCGGCCGCGGCTTTGTCCGCCGCGCTCGTCCCTCCGAATCCGGCAAATTGACGCAGGCCCATCGTCCTTCAATCTGGCGCTGGTGCATCCCGCAAGCGCGCACTGTCTTGTTATCGGCCAAAACCGCTCTGCCAATAGGCACGGCCGGCCCAGGGAACAAAAGGCGCTCAAAAACCATCGTTTTGGTGAGACAATGTGCTCAATCCCTGGAGCCGGGAGGCCGATATGTCTCTAATCCCCATGGTGGTCTTTGGCCTGGTTGTTCTGGCCGCGATCGCAGGGCACTTTGTTGAGAAGAAGCATGGGGTGTCGAAGGATGAGCTTGCCACGCTGCTGGCGCCGCTGGTGAGCCGGCTTCCGCTGCAGTTGTTTGCCTACGCTACGCCGAAAAAAACCCGGCCCGATGAGACGGTGAAGATTTTAACCGTGCTGATTCCGTTGATCGTGCGCGTTATCCTGACCGTCATTTTCACGGCAGCAGGATTCTGGATACTGTTCTCGCAGGGATTCAGCGACGAAGAAAAGCGCTGGAGCTCGGCCACGCTGGGCACGGTGCTGGGTTACTGGCTAAAGTAGCGATCGACCTCCTGTAAAATAAAGAAGTTGAAGGCCATGAAAACCAAACTTCCTGTAGGCATCCTTGGCGCGACCGGAATGGTCGGCCAGCGTTATATTCAATTGCTCGAAAACCATCCCTGGTTCGAGGTCACCTGGATTGCGGCCAGCGACCGGTCGAGCGGCAAGCCGTATGGCGAGGCCGCCAAGTGGCGTCTGGACACGCCGCTGCCGGAGCGGATCGCCAAGATGATAGTGTCGCCGGCCGAGCCTGAAGGCGCACCGAAAGTCGTCTTCGCCAGCATCGACGCCGCCATCGCCCGCGAGATGGAGCCGAAGTTTGCCGCGGCCGGCTGCGCCGTGATCTCGAATTCGAGCGCCTTCCGCATGGCGCCCAACGTGCCCCTGGTGATCCCCGAAGTCAACGCCGATCACCTGCGCCTGATCGAAGAGCAGCCCACCCGCAAGCAGTCAGGCGGCTACATCGTCACCAACTCCAATTGCACGGTGATGGGCCCGGTGCTGGCTCTGAAGCCGATTGTCGACCGCTTTGGCGTCGAGCAGATATTCGCCACCTCGATGCAGGCGGTTTCGGGCGCTGGCTACCCCGGCGTGGCTTCGATGGATATTCTCGACAACGTTGTCCCCTACATCGGCAACGAAGAAGAGAAGATGGAAGAGGAGCTGCTCAAGCTCCTGGGCAATCTGGACGGCCACGCCGTCAAGCCGCTCGCTGCCCGCATGAGCGCAAGCTGCAATCGCGTTCCGGTGGTCGACGGCCACACGGTTTCGCTCAGCATTAAGCTCACCAGGCCGGCTACGCGCGAGGAGATCATCGACGCCTGGGCCGAATTCCGCCCGCTCGCCGGCCAGGATCTGCCTTCTGCCCCCGCTCAGCCCGTCGAATGGACGCCGCTCGTGGACCGGCCGCAGCCCCGGCTGGACCGCAATCGCGGCAAGGGCATGGCGGTGACTGTTGGCCGGCTGCGTCCCTGCGGCGTGCTCGATTGGAAGTTTACCGTGCTCTCGCACAACACCGTGCGCGGCGCGGCCGGCGCAACCATTTTGAACGCCGAGATGCTGGTGAGCCTGGGGAAACTGGAGCCAGCTGCGGCGGCGGCTGGGGCGCGCGCGTAAAGGCGCGGTTTCCCACCCTTTCGCAGATAAGGCCGGCGAAAGGATGGGGCACGGGGCCAGAGCTGAGGGCTGATAGCTGAGAGCTGATAGCTGAGAGCTGAGAGCTGAAATGAACTTGGTAGTGATGAAGTTTGGCGGCACGTCGGTGGAGGATGCGGCGGCCATTGGGCGCACCGCGGCCATCGTCGCCGGGCGCGTGGCAAACGGCAAGAATCCCCTGGTGGTGGTGAGCGCCATGGCCAAGGTGACCGATCAGTTGCTGCGCGCGGCGGCTGCGGGTTCCGAGGGCGACCGCGCCGGAGCGCTGGCCATCAGCTCGCGCCTACGCGCGCGGCATCGCGACACGGCCGCCGGCCTGGTGAAGAATGCAGCCGACTGCGCCGCGCTCCTTGCCACCATCGACGAAAAGTTCGACGCGCTCGACGAAGTGCTGCGCGGCCTGGCGGCGATTCGCGAGCTCACGCCCCGCGTCTCCGACCTGATCGTCAGCTACGGTGAGCGGCTGTCGAGCCGCATTGTCGCGGCGGCCTTCCGCGAGCGCGGCATCGACGCGGCGCACGTGGACGCGCGCGATGTCATCGTCACCGACTCGGAGTTTCAAAAGGCCGCGCCGCTCGACGGCCTCATCGAGAAGCGCGCCCAGGAGAAGCTGCTGCCGCTCGTCGGCGAGGGCAAGGTCCCGGTGATGGGTGGCTTCATCGCTTCGAATGAAGCGGGACAGACCACGACGTTGGGCCGCGGCGGATCGGACTACACCGGCGCACTGGTGGGCGGCGCCATCGATTCCGCGACCATCGAGATCTGGACCGACGTAGACGGCATCATGACGGCCGATCCGCGCGTCTGCCCCGACGCGTTGCGCGTGAAAGTGATCAGCTTTGAGGAAGCCGCGGAGTTGGCCTACTTCGGCGCCAAGGTTCTGCATCCGGCCACGATCCTTCCCGCGGTCAAAAAGAACATTCCCGTGCTGGTGCTCAACAGCCGCAACGCAGCCTGCGAGGGCACGCGCATCATCTCCGTAGCGCCGCACTGCAAGAGCCCGTTCAAGTCCATCGCGGTCAAAAGGAAGTTGACCATCATCGACATCGTGGCCAGCCGCATGTTGATGTCGCACGGCTATATGAGCAAAGTCTTCGCCGTCTTCGACAAGCACAAGTGCCCCGTCGACATGGTTTCGACCAGCGAAGTTTCCGTCTCGCTCACCGTGGACTCGAATGCCAGCCTGCCGGAGATTGCCGCCGACCTGCGCACCCTGGCCGACGTGACCTACGAGGGCAAGAAGGCGCTGGTCTGCATGGTGGGCGAGGATATTCGCGGCCAGAACGGCATTGCCGCGCAGGTCTTCGGCGCCATCCGGCACATCAACGTGCGCATGATCTCGCAGGGCGCAAGCGAGATCAACATGAGTTTCATGATCGATGAGGACGACTCCGACGAGGCGGTGCGCTCGCTGCACGCGGCGTTCTTCCGGGAACCCGATCCGGAAATCTTCGACGTGCAAGCGCGAAAAGCAGCCGTTAGCTCTTAGCTTTTGGCCTCTAGCTGCTTTTGCGCACGAGAACATGTTCGAAAGAAAGAAGAACTGTCATCCTGAGCGCAGGCCGCTTCAGCGGCCGTAGTCGAAGGATCTGCGGTTGTTCTTCGTCTGTGGATGAGCTTGATTTTGGCGCAATAAGATAAAGGCTAATGGCTAGAAACTGGGTGCCCCATCCTTTCCGCGTTTTGTGCGGAAAGGGTGGGAGACCTCGAATGTTCGTCTGTACTTTTTTGAGCTAATGGCTAGCAGCTAGGAGCTGTATTTCATGCTGATTCTCGTTCTGGGCAAAGGAAAAACCGGCTCGCTGGTCGCCGAGGTGGCGCGGGAGCGCGGCCACGGCGTGCGCGCGCTCGACATCAACGAAAACCCGCATGCCTCGGCGCTGACGGCGCCGAATCTGGCCGGCGTCGATGTCGTCATCGACTTCACCGCTCCAGAAGCGGCCGTTGAGAATATCCGCGCGGTGCTCGCCTTGGGCGGGCGCATCGTGGTCGGCACCACCGGCTGGTACTCCCATCTCCCCGAGCTCAAGTCCAAAGCGCAAAAGGGCGGAGCCCTGCTTTACGGCACGAATTTTTCCATCGGCGTGCAGAAGCTCTTCCAACTGACGGCGGAGCTGGCCAAGCTCGAGGGCTACCAGTTCTCGATCGACGAGACGCATCACGTGACCAAGCTCGACGCGCCCTCCGGCACGGCCATCACGTTGCAGGAAATCATCCAAAAGGCGCTGCCCGGCGCAGCCGTCCCCATCGAGTCGCACCGCGTGGGCGACGCCAAGGGCGAGCACATTGTCACCGCGAAGAGCCCATACGACACATTGCAGCTGCGCCACAACATTGGCGACCGTCGCTGCCTCGCGCTCGGCGCCGTCCGCGCCGCCGAGTGGCTGGCCGGCAAATCCGGCGCCTGGGAGTTCCGCGAAATCTTCGATCAACTTTAGCGCAAGGCCGCAAGGGTCTCGGCCGCGCCGCTTCTGACTCTGCGCGGAGATCTATCGAAGGCCCACATGCAGGCTGCGCGGCGCGATGAGAGCGGACCGTGCGATACCGAGCGATCTGCAAGCTTTTCCACAAGCAGACATATTTTCACGGCGCGATTCGCCCTGGAACGGCTAGGATCATCATGGGCCGGTTTCCACCAGGGAGTTTCTCGATGGAACGTCTTGGGCCGTTAGACTCAGATCCGATCCAGCAAGAAGTTCCCGGGAAACCGGTACTCAGTCTGGAGGATTTGTGAAAAGATCGTTGATTCCGCATGTAGCCAACTTGCGGCCATTGCGCTGTCTGTCGGCCATGATGGGGTTGGCGGCAATTCTCTTGCTCGCTCCCCCCGCATCGCAGGCGCAGATCACGGTAGGCTTCCGCTGCGCGCAGGATTATCAAAACAACTGGGCCAATACCCTCGACATGAATGGGCTGTGCTCGTCGTTTTCCCAGACGGTTTCAGCCGGACTCCCCCTCATCACTCAGTTCCGTGCGACCCAGGCGTGGTTCTACAACCTACATGGCGCGCAGGTGGCCTTCTACACCGGCGACAAGCAGGAGACGTGCAGCAGTTGCGGCGGCCTGGACAGCGTGGATTTCGCCTTCATCGCCACGCATGGCACCATCGCCAACAACAACCCCAACTATGCCGGCTTTGCCATGTGGGACGACGCCTGCTCCGACACCAATCCCCCCGGCTGCATCGCCTGGACCCCGAAGATGCGGCTGGGAAGCGCGGGCCGGCAAGCCAAGGTCTTCACCGCCTACTCCTGCGACACGCTCAAGGTCAGCGACGGCAATATGATTGCGCGCTGGAAGACGATCTTCGCCGGAGGCCTGCGCATCGCCACCGGCGGCTACGACCTGATGTGGTCAACCTCGCAGAACGATCAGATCGGCCAGATGTACGGCTTCAATCTGGCCTTGAACGAGACCGTTACCACGGCCTGGTTGAATTCCACATCCTTGAACACCAGCAATCATCCCATCTCCGTCGCCACCGGCGCCAATTCCAACGACTGCTGGAACCGCCAGGGGATGACGCTCGAGCAGGCAGTTACCTCCGCGCCGCTCAGGGACAATCAGATCGGCTATTACTGCTGGGTCTACTGGCAGTGATCCGCCGCCTTCACGGTTGCGCTGGGGTTTTGGCGCCCGCATCGCACAGTGGCGGCGCCCAAAAGACTCCTCGACAGCGACAGATTGCATCGAAACCAAGTTCGGAGTGAGGAACGACCATGAAAATGATTCGTATTGCCTGCGCAGCGGCCGCTCTGGTGGCGGCCATGGCCTTCGTGAGCCACGCCGCGCGCGCGGAAGAGACCCCCGAAGCCAAGGTTCATCATGAGCTTTCGGCGACCCAGGGATTGAACGCGGCCACGCTGCCGGTGTTGAAGCGCGTGGTCCAGGATCAAAACACCGTTGCCGATGAGCTGGCGCGCCGTCTGCGCCCCGGAGCCTCGGTGCAAAAAACCAAGCTGGGGAATCGCCTGCATGTCGCCGCCGGCGCCTGGCACCTGCTGGTTTCAAGCGACGGCGCATCGGCCGATTTCCACGATACCGCCGTTGAGCAGCGGGCGCATGAGCTGGGCGTGCCCCTGGCCAACAGGATGTCTTCGGCCGCGATCGTCCAGAAGGGCCGCGAGATAGTTTCCTCCCAGTTGGCGCAGCAGATCGCGCTTGCGCCCGGCGAGACGCTGGTTGCGATTCACGCCGACTATCGCATCGAGGAAGGCGCGGACGTAAACAGCAAGCAGACCACCAGCAAAGTGGTGGCCAACCGCGTGGTCTTTACCCGCGTCATCGCGGGAGTTCCCGTGGTCGGCCCGGGTTCCAAGGTCTCCGTGGTCTTCACCAACGATGGAGCGCTGGAATCGTTCCACTACGACTGGCCAAAGTACACCGGCGCGCCTTCGCAGAAAACCGCCGCCCCCGCGGAGCTTGTCTCGCGCGTGCAGAGGGCAGTGCTGGCCCGCACCGGCGAAACCACTCCGCCGATAAAGTTCGACCTGACCGTGAGGAAGGCGTCGGCCTTTCCCATCGCCGCCTCGCAGAAAACGCAGATTCAGTCCATGGACTGCGGCTACTTTGACGGCGGTTTTGATGACACCATGCCGGCGCTGGTGCAGCCGGGATGCACCTACGAGGCGATCGTCTACGGCCCCAACGGCATTCGCGACGGCGTGGAAGGCGCGGTGCCCGCCGGTGAAAGCTTCGCCGTCGACGACGCCTGGCCAGAAACCCGCGTGCTGACGAAAGCAAAATAAACCGGCGCGCGCAATGCGTCCGGCAGCCGCACATTGCTGACATTCCTCGCAAGGGCACGGCGCCAGCCGTGCCCTGGAGGCTTTCTGCGCGGGCAAACAATGACGCCGGGCTTTCACATCGCTCTCACCGAACCGTTATAAACTTGATCTGTGATGGAAACTCGAGGCTGTGGTACCGCAATAGTGACGCCCTTTCGGGCGGATGAGTCGGTGGACGAGCCGGCGCTCTGGTCGCTGGTGAACTGGCAGATCGAATCGGGAGTCGATTTTCTCGTGGTCTGCGGCTCGACGGGCGAGGCCGCGACGCTGGACGAACAGGAATGGCTGCACACCATTCGTCTGGTAATCGATGCCGCGGGGGGCCGAGTTCCCGTGTGGGCCGGCTGCACGCACAACGCCACGCGCGTGCTCTTGCGCCAGGCGGCGCTGCTCAAGCGCGTACCCGGCGTGGCCGCGGTGCTTTCCGCCAATCCCTACTACAACAAGCCCTCGCAGGAGGGCCAGTTCCAGCATTTTCTTGCGCTCGCGAGCGAGGTCGCGCCGCTGCCGGTTTGCGTCTACAACGTGCCGGGACGCACGGGCGCGAACCTGGAGCCGGAGACGGTGGCGCGCCTGGCCGCGGCAGCCAAAAACATCGAGGCCATCAAGGAAGCCAGCGGCAAGTTGACGCAATTCACCGAGCTGGCTCACCTGTTGCCGCGCGGATTCAAGATCTTTTCCGGCGACGACAACCTGGGGCTTGCTGCCATCGCCGTGGGCGCACACGGGCTCATCAGCGTGGCCTCGAACGAAGCGCCGGCCGAGGTGGCGCAGATGATTCACGCCGCGCTCGAGAATCGCTGGGACGAGGCGCGCGACCTGGAGCGGCGGTTTGCGCGGCTCTTCGAAGCCAACTTCTGGGAGTCGAATCCCGCTCCGGTAAAAACCGTGCTGAGCCTGATGGGCCGCTGTGGCGACACGTTGCGGCTGCCGCTGGTGCCTCCCACGGCGGCCACACGGGCCAGGCTGGAGCGGCTGGCCGGCGAACTGGGCCTGCTGAAGCACACGCCGATTCCGGCGGGCTTCCGGTCGGAAGTCTATTAGACGCGCCGCGCGACAAACGGTTGACAGCAATCGACGCAATAAACTGCGCGCGCGTGAAACTTCGCGGCGCACTGTGACGTCTAAAAAAAGTTATCGCATTCCGCGCAACTTCCCTTGGCATTCCTGTGTCTGTATCGTGCGACGGCAGAATGGCAGCTCGAATCGCCGCAAGACGCCGCCGTACGTAAATTCAGGCGATGGCTCCGTACGCGAGCGCGCCCTGGAACGTTTTTTCCGTCTTGGTTGAGAGCTCTTGCCATGCCGATGCGATTCGTGCGTGCGTGGCGAGGCTTGCAACCGGGACAGCGTTCCGGGCTGGAGAGGCCGGCAAGCTGCGCGCGCCTCTCGTTTCGCTCCGGCTGCGGGTGCCTTCGGAAAGCGAAGTACCCACAATGTCCTCTTCTACTCGTGAAAAGCTCCTGAAACTGGCGCTTTTGCCGCTGAGCGCAGCGCTCGTCGCCGCGTTGGGTTGCACCAGTTCCCCGGTCTCAACCGGAACCCAAACTCAAACCACTGCATCCAGCGGCCCGGCTTTTCTGGTCGGAACCGATGCACCACTGGCTTCGGTCGTCTCCTTTCAAGTCCAACTTGAAAGCGTGGAGCTGACGGACGCGAGCGGAAACACCGTGAACCTGCTCAGCGGTCCAACCACCGTTGACTTCGCGCGTTACAACGGATTGCAGGGCCTGGTGGACATGAACGACGTTACGGCGGGAACCTACACCGGTGTCATCATCCAATTGGGAACGGCGACCATTGGCTACCTGAACACCACTGCAACGCCCCCGAGCATTACCACGGAAACCGCGACGCTCACCACCTCCACGGTCAACATCGTTCTCAACCATCCGCTTACGGTGGTCAGCAAGACCGCCGGTGGAGTTCCTGTCGGACTGCGCATGGACTTCGATCTGGCCAGTTCGATCCAGACCAGCGGCGGCGCAATTACCGGCACGGTGGATCCCACGTTTGACGTAACCACGGTGGCCCGCACCGACCAGGGCGCGCACATCGACGAATTCATCGCAGCGGTCGTCACCGCGCCGAGCGGCACAACCGAACCCAGTTCCTTCGTGATCGAGGGTCCGCACGGCAGGCAGTTCACCATCGATACGACCTCGTCGACGGAGTGGGACGGCAACGCTTCGCTGGGTTCGCTGAACACCAACAGCATTGTGGCCGTGGCCGGCCAGTTCGATCCCGCCGATCAGACACTGGATGCGGACGAAGTGGCCGTACTCTCCGACAAGGGCTTCTACGCAGGCGGCCTCGTCACCTACGTCACTCCCTCGTCGGGCGCGGCCAGCTCGCTGGACTTCTACGTGCGCGGAGTGCTTCCCGACAGCACCGCCGCGCAACTGGGCGATATTGCCCAAGTCAATCTCACCGGGAACGAAACCTACGGCATCTACTGGATGCACAATGCATTCACCAACCTGCTCTTCAACTCGAGCGCGTTGACGCCGGGCCAGGAGATCACAGTGGGCGGGCAGGCAAGCGCAGAGACCAACCTGAATGCGCTCACGGTCAGTCGCATCCACCTGCACGCCTGGGGCTATAACGGGACCATCGTGGCGGGCAGCGAGAACCCAGGGCAGGGAACCTTCAAGATGCAGGTGACCGGCTTTGCCGGTGTGGTCGTTCCCTCCACCGTTACGGTTTACCTGGGTCCGGCCTGCGACTTCCGCTACGGCCTGGGCGCCTTTACCGACCTGACTGATGGCGTATCCGTGCGCGTCGTTGGGCTGCTGCTCAAGAACTCGACCAACGGACAACTGGTGCTGCTGGCGCGCCACATCGACGGCCTCACGCTCAGCGACACGACGGTGGCCGCCTGGCAGTAAGCCGAACGAAGAACGACGATCGATCCGGCAACATAATGCCGCCGTGCCTCATCCTTTTCTGCGTTTCCTCCGGAAAAGGATGGGGCTCGGCGCGGTTGTTGATGAACCGAATCTGTATAATTGCCCGTTGCTGAAGAACTGGAAGCTTTCGCTTAGAAAGGTGCGCGGGCATGGATTTCAACTACGTCGTTGTTCCAGCGTTGATTGTGCTTTTTGCGATGTTGGTGGTATGGCTTGCGATTCGCCGTATCCGCGCGCTTTCTTCAAAAAGTTATCGAAAATGGCGCAAGATCGTTGAGCGCGTCGTCCTCGCCTGGATCGGCACTGTCGTCGCGGTCATCGCGATAACTGCTGCCTTCAATGCCATTGCTCTCTGCATTTTCAGGGCGACGAATCCTCCGCCTGGAACGACCTGTCTCGTCAACGGGCACCCGATGCACATCAACTGCTCGGGAACCGGGTCGCCCACCATCGTTCTCGAAGCCGGACTCGGCAACGACGATCTCATCTGGGGCGGCGTACAGCCGGTACTCTCCAGGACCACCCGAGTCTGCTCCTACGATCGGGCCGGTTTCGGATGGAGTCAAGCGCTTCCGCCCCCGCGCGACGCCGACCATATCGCCGACGAGCTGCACGGCCTCCTCAGCGCGGCGAAGATCGACGGGCCCATCGTTCTCATGGGACATTCGATCGCCGGAATCTACATGCGCGACTACGTGAGCCGGTATCCGCAAGGTATCGTGGGATTGATCTTTGTCGACGGTTCCACGCCTTTGCAGAATCGCTGGCCCGCGTTCCAGGCAGCCCAGGCGCATCAACCTCCCGTCTGGGCCGTCATGCTGCTCATGAGAGCAGCGTTCAGCGCGGGGATTCCGCGTCCGTTCGGACAGTGCTCGCGGACTTTTCCGGGGTTTGATGCTCACGCTGCAAAGCTGCAGGCGCAAGATCTCTGCCATGCGCAAGTCGGAGCCATAGCCGCCGAGATGGACAACGTCGATCGTTCGGGTGAGGAGACGATTCATACCGGCCCCTACGGCGATCTCCCGATTCTGATCTTCTCCCACGATCCGGCGAAGTCGCTATCGTCCAAGAATCCTCCTCCGCAGACGGCAGCAGTGGAGGCCGCCTGGACCCAGATGCAGGAGAATCTGAAACAACTCTCCAGTCGCAGCCGGCGCATCGTTGCCAAGGGCAGCAGCCATTACATCCAAATCGATCGTGCGGACCTGATCGAGAAAGAGGTGCCGCTTTTCATCGCGCAGATTCGCGGCGCC
>Ga0326727_10020945_pt1 | contig 12902 bp, 10 predicted proteins | sample MB2enrmetagenome_FD_207643 | JGI IMG/M metagenome (GOLD analysis project Ga0326727, IMG submission 207643) | Lab enriched peat soil microbial communities from McLean, Ithaca, NY, United States - MB29MY | ecosystem: Environmental > Terrestrial > Soil > Wetlands > Peat | place: USA: New York...
GCGCCGCCGGTGCGTGTCCCGCTGGCAAACGCATCCGAGCCGCCAGGCCGGACGCCGCCCGCGGCCTCCGTGTGGGAGCGGTTTCACACCGGCGTCGCAGGTAAACGCGTCGACGCACCGGCCGCGCCGCCGCTGAACCGCTTTGCCGAGACGATGTTCACTGTCGGCGCGCAGGCCTTCATGGCGGGACAGCCGGAGGCGGCCGAGATATCGTTGCGCATGTCGATCGGTGCCGGCGGCAACGACTTCGCCGCTCTCGGCCTGCTCGGATTGATGGCGATCGAGCGCAAGGACTTCGCTGCCGCCGCCGGCTGGCTGCGCGCGGCACTGGTGGTCAATCCGGACGAGCCGACCACACTGAACAATCTCGGCGAGGCATTGCGCCGGGACGATCAATTCGATGCCGCAATCGCATGCTATCGCCGCGCGCTGGCGGTGGCACCGGACTACGCCGACGCGTACGACAATCTGGGTTGCGCCCTGGCGATGTCGAACCGGCCCGCCGAGGCGCTGGCGCAGCACCATCGCGCCATCGCGCTGAAGCCGGAATTCGCCCTTGCGCACGAACGTCTGAGTGAAGCACTGGTGGGATTGAACCGGCACGAGGCCGCGTTGCGCGCGCTGCGCCTGGGCATGACGTGGGAGCCGGATCAGCCGAAGGCGCGGTTGAACGAGGCGTATATCCTGCTCGCGCTGGGTCGTTTCGCACTCGGTTGGAAGGCCTATGAGGCACGCTGGGATGCGGTGATCGACGGCGTCCCGGCGTTGCGCCGTCATGGCGATCGTCCACGCCTGCACCGAAGCACCCGGCTCGCCGGCAAGACGTTGCTGCTGCATGCCGAGCAGGGCTTCGGCGACACACTGCAGTTTGTCCGTTACGCGCCGATGCTGACCCACGCCGGTGCGCGCGTGATCGTCGAGGCGCAGGCGCCGCTGGTGGCATTGCTGCGCAGTGCGCCGGGCGTCACGCAGGTCGTTGCGATAGACGACCCGTTGCCGGCGTTCGATCTGCAATGCCCGTTGCTCAGCCTGCCGCTGGCCTGCGGCACGACGCTGGCGAGCATTCCGGCCGAGGTGCCCTATCTTGCGCCGTCCCCGGAACGGATTGCCGCGTGGCGCCGCCGGCTGGGTCGGCGGCGCGCGGGACGGCGGCGCATCGCGATCGCCTGGTCGGGCAATCCCGACCATGCGAACGACCGCAACCGGTCGATCCCGCTGCGGCAGGTGCTATCATTCCTTGACCGGTCCGATGGCGAGCTCCATGTCGCGCAGACGCAAATCCGCACCGCCGACCGCAGCACATTGGACCAGTGGCCGGAGGTGACGGATCACAGTGCGGCACTGCAGGATTTCGCCGACACCGCCGCATTGCTGTCGCTGATGGACCTGGTGATCTGCGTCGACACCGCGGTCGCCCATGTGGCCGGCGCCATGGCGCGGCCCACGTGGCTGCTGCTGCCGTTCAGCGCGGAATGGCGCTGGCTGGTCGGGCGCAGCGACACCCCGTGGTATCCGACGATGCGGCTGTTCCGCCAGGCGGCGCCCGGCGATTGGGATAGCGTGCTCGCCGCGGTGGCGCAGGCACTCGACGAATGAGCGGCTTCGCGGACCTGATGTTCCAGCGCGCGGAGCAGGCCTACGACCAGGGCAGGCTGGCCGAGGCCGAAAGCGTGCTGCGCCTGCTGCTCGGCCGATCGTTGCGTGAGCCGCACGTTATTTTCCTGCTCGGCCATCTGCGACTGTTGCAGAACGATCCGGCCGAGGCCGAGGCGTTGTTGCGGTCAGCGATCGAGCTGGATGGTTCGCACGCGCTCGCGCATGAGAATCTGGGACTTGCGTTGGCAGCGCTGGGGCGGCACCGCGAGGCGCGGGAGGCCCGGCTGCGCGCCATGGAGCTTGATCCGGCGCTGGCCCAGGCGGGCATGGTCAAGGCGTTTGAAGCACTGCGGGCGGCCGATTTCACCACCGGGTGGGAGGAATATGAGGCCCGCATCATCGCCGCGCCGGGCATCCTGCCGCGGCGCGACTTCACCCAGCGCCAGTGGTACGGCGACAGTGATCTCGCCGGCAAGACCATCCTGCTTTACGCCGAGCAGGGGCACGGCGACGCGATCCAGTTCGTGCGCTACGTGCCGATGGTGGCCGCGCTCGGTGCCAGGGTGATCCTGGAGATCCACCGGCCGCTCGTTCCGCTTGCGGCGACAATCCCGGGCGTGGCGCAGATCTGCCAGCTCGGCGATGCGCTGCCCAGATTCGACCTGCACTCGCCGCTGATGAGCCTGCCGCTGGCGTTCGATACGCAACTTGCAACGATCCCGGCGGACATTCCCTATCTGACGGTACCGCGTGAGCGGCTGGCGCGGTGGCGCCGGCGGCTGGGGGCGCGACGGCGCATGCGTATCGGCATCGCGTGGTCGGGCAATCCGCAATACGGCGACGATTTCAAGCGATCCATTCCGCTGGCGGATTTTACCCGCATTCTGGATCGCCCCGAATGCGAGCTTCACGTGATTCAGAACGAGGTGCGCGCGAGCGACAAGGCGGTGCTGGATGGGCTGACGCATGTGGTGGACCACTCGACGTTGTTCGGCGATTTCGCCGACACGGCGGCGCTGATCTCGTTGCTGGACCTGGTGATCGCCGTCGATACCTCGGTGGCCCATCTGGCCGGGGCGATCGGCTGGCCGACCTGGCTGCTGCTGCCGCATCTGGCGGACTGGCGCTGGCTGGCGGACCGCGAGGACAGCCCGTGGTATCCGACGATATGGTTGTTCCGGCAGGAGACCGAAGCCGACTGGGCCGGTGTGCTGGATCGGGTGGCACGGCGGCTGGATGAGATGCTGGCGGAGGCACATGACCCAGATGCTGCCTAAGGTCTTCGCCGACTGGTTCGCCGCGCGCGGCTGGACGCCGCGGGCCCACCAGCTCGCGATGCTGGAAGCGGCGGAGGCGGGCGAAAGCGTGCTGCTGATCGCGCCGACCGGCGGCGGCAAGACGCTGGCCGGTTTCCTGCCGAGCCTGGTCAATCTGCACGCGCGGCCGCGCGAGGGACTGCACACGCTGTACGTCAGTCCGCTAAAGGCGCTGGCAACCGATATCGCGCGCAACCTGATGGCGCCGGTGCAGGAGATGGCGCTGGCGGTGCGGATCGAGACGCGCACCGGCGACACGCCGGCCAATCGCCGGGCGCGCCAGCGGGCGGCACCGCCGCAGATTCTGCTGACCACGCCTGAGAGTTTGGCTGTGCTGTTATCGCTGCCCGGCTCGCCGCAGATGTTCGCCGGACTGCGCACCGTGGTGATGGACGAGGTGCATGCGCTGGCCGAGAGCAAGCGCGGCGACCAGTTGGCACTATGCGTGGCGCGGCTGGGCCACCTGGCGCCGGGACTGCGGCGCGTCGGGCTCTCGGCCACCGTTGCGCACCCGGACGCGATTGCCGCCTATGTCGGTGCCGACCGGGTGATCGAGGAGCCCGGCGGCGCGGCACCCGAGCTGTCGATCATGCTGCCGGAGGGGCGGCTGTCCTGGTCCGGTCACATGGGAATCGAGGCGGCGCCCCAGGTGATGGCGCGCATTCGTTCCGCTGGGTTGACGATCGTGTTTGTGAACACCCGCGCGCAGGCGGAGCTGATGTTCCAGGCGCTGTGGAAACTCAACGACGCGACGCTGCCGATCGCGCTGCATCACGGCTCGCTGGAGGTGGAGCAGCGGCGTCGCGTGGAGGCGGCGATGGCGGCGGGGAAACTGCGCGCCGTGGTGGCGACCTCTTCGTTAGACCTTGGCATCGATTGGGGCGGGGTGGACCAGGTGATCCAGGTCGGTGCGCCGAAGGGCGTGTCGCGGCTGCTGCAACGCGTGGGGCGTGCCAACCATCGGATGGACGAGGCGAGCCGTGCCATCCTGGTGCCGGCGAACCGGTTCGAGGTGCTGGAATGCGAGGCGGCGGTGCTCGGCGTGGCGGCTGGCGAACTGGACGGCGATCGGCCACGGCCAGGCGGCTTGGACGTGCTGGCGCAGCATTTGCTCGGCATGGCGTGTGGCGCGCCGTTCTTGCCGGATGACGCGTATGCCGAGGTGACGCAGGCGGCGCCGTACGCCGCCTTGTCGCGGCAGGATTTCGATGATGTGCTGACATTTGTGGAGACAGGCGGCTACGCGCTCGCCGCCTACGAACGCTGGCACAAGCTGTTTCGCGACGCCGAGGGCAGGGTGCACGTGCGCTCGGCCCGCATCGCGGCCCAGCACCGGATGAACATCGGCACCATTGTCGAGGCGCCGATGCTGAAGGTGCGTTTGGTCGGCAAGAAGCGCTTCGGCCCGGTGCTGGGCGAGATCGAGGAGTATTTCTGCAACCTGCTGCGCCCCGGCGACACGTTCATGTTTGCCGGGCGGTTGTTGAAGTTCCTGCGGCTGCACGAGATGGCGGTGGAATGCGCCGAGGGCGGCACGGGTGATCCGATGGTGCCGGCCTATGAGGGCGGGCGATTGCCGTTGACCACGAACCTTGCGGATCGGGTGCGGGCGTTGCTGCAGGACCCGGCACGCTGGGGGTTGTTTCCCGAGCCGGTGCAGGAATGGTTGCGGATGCAACGGATTGCCTCACGGATGCCTGGTCGGAACGATCTGCTGGTGGAAACGTTCCCACGCGCCGACCGCTGGTATCTGGTGGCATACTGCTTCGAGGGCCGCAACGCGCACCAGACACTGGGCATCCTGCTGACACGGCGGATGCAGCGGGCGGGGTATGCGCCGCTGGGATTTGTTGCCACCGATTATGTGCTGGGCATCTGGTCGGCGGAGCGGCCGCACGATGTGGCGAAGCTGTTCGACGAGGACATGCTGGGCGACGATCTGGAGGCCTGGATGGCGGAAAGCTCGCTGATGAAGCGCAGTTTCCGCAATGTCGCGGTCATCGCCGGGCTGATCGAGCGGCACCATCCCGGCCAGGAGAAATCGCGGCGGCAGGTGACGGTGAACTCCGATCTGATCTACGACGTGCTGCGCCGGCACCAGCCGGACCATATCCTGCTGCGCGCCACGCGGGCGGATGCGGCGGGTGGGCTGACGGATCTGGCGCGCATTGCGGGGATGCTGCGGCGGGTAAAGGGGCGGATCGTGCACATGGTGCTGTCGCGGGTTTCACCATTGGCGGTGCCGGTGCTGCTGGAGATCGGCCGTGAAAGCGTGCGCAGCGGCGAGGACGAGGACGCGATGCTGGCCGAGGCCGAGGCGATCATTGCGGAGGCGACGGGCGAGGCGGAACCGCCGCACCGTGGGGTGCCGGACCGGTCCGGGGTGAAGGCGATCCACCGGGCGAACACGGTGCGGCGGAAGGCCAAGCAGGCGACGCTGTTCGATGCGTGATTGGTGCTACAATGCGGCTGGAGGTCCCTGGCCGGACTGCCAGACGGCCAAGATTACGCGATCCGATCCAAGCCGGAGACTGCCATGACTCCAGGATTTTCACGCTTATCCGTTCGCGGCTACCGTCGTCTTAGGCACGTGGATCTTCCGCTACGGCGACTCAATGTCCTGGTTGGTGCCAATGGCATAGGCAAGAGTTCAATACTGGACATCTTTGATTTACTTGCCTCATCTGCCGGCGGCAGCTTGGAGAGCACGATATCCGACCTGGGCGGCATAACCTCTCTGCTGACCGCCGACGGAAACACCAATCGCATCGGGCTCCAATTGCGGACGAACCAAGAGGCCGCCCCCAAGCTGAGTTATGACGTAAATCTTGTTGGCCAAGGATACGGCTATGTAATTTCGGACGAGGTACTGGGAACGTACGACGAGCCGTCAACGCAACGTTCTGTGGCATACATCGAGACGGCAGGGCCTCGTATTGGTTATTACCACGATGGAAAAGTCATCGCGCCGAATTGGGATTACAAACTTCAGGAAACAGCTTTGTCGCAGGTTCCGAAAATGTATCAGGAAGCTGAGAGATTCCGTCGGCTGCTCGCCGATGTCTCTGAAATCTATCATAGCCTCGACGTTTCCGCACGCGCTCCGGTCAGGCTACCTCAAACGCTCTCGCCAGCGCAAACCCCGGGTCGTGACGGCGAAGAACTCGTATCTTGCCTCTATACGATCAGCCAGACCGAACCGGACCGGTTTGAGGCGATCGAAGACGCATTGCGCGCCGCATTTCCATCGTTCGAAAGCCTGAAATTCCCCCTCGTAGCAGCCGGACGTGCCGTTCTTGAATGGCGCGAGAGGGACTTCACGAGAGCGTTCGCAGCGAACGAACTGTCAGAAGGCACTTTGCGTTTCCTGTGGCTCGCGACGTTGTTGCAAAGCCCAGGCCTGCCAAAGGTCACATTGATCGACGAACCGGAGGTAAGTTTGCATCCGGAGATGTTACGGCTGCTCGCTGATCTGATGCGTGAAGCATCAGAGCGCACTCAACTGATCGTAGCAACGCATTCGGACCGCTTTGTCCGCTTCCTCAACCCTGAAGAGCTCATCATTTGCGATCGGGATGAGATGGGCGGCATGACGGCCATGTGGGCCGACGCGTTGGATCTCAAAGGGTGGATGGAGGACTACACACTTGATCAGCTCTGGAGCAAGGGTATCCTCGGGGGCAGGTCGTGACGGTACGCATCGCGATTATTGTCGAGGTTGCGACGGAAGCCGGGTTCAAAAGATCACTTCTCGCTTTCCTTGCTGGCAGGTTGGCGCCAGGTCGGAATCCCAAGATTCAATTTATCCCGTCCGACGGCCGGATACCAAAAGGCAACTCCCTCCGACGAGACGTCGAACGTCTGCTATCTACCAACGACGCGGTTATCGCACTCACCGACGTCTACACTGGAATTCAGCCGCATGAATTCGAGACCGCCGAGATTGCCAAAACCAAGATGCACGAATGGGTCGGGCCGGAGTCGCGTTTTTACCCTCATGCGGCGCAACACGACTTTGAGGCATGGCTGTTACCATACTGGCCTCGTATCAAGGCTCTGGCGGACAGCAATCGGAACTCACCATCGCCTCATCCGGAAACCGTCAATCATGACAAGCCTCCATCAAAGCATCTGGCGGAGGTGTTTCGCACCGGAGGTAAGAAGCGCTCCTATTCGAAAATCCGCGACGGCGCGGCGATTCTACGTAACCAGGATCTGGCCATCTCAGCCACGGCCTGTCCCGAGCTGAAGGCCTTTTTGAACACGATTCTCGATTTATGCGGGGCGGCAAAACTGTAGCCGCCATGACCGCGGCCCCCATCCATCTCGGCGGCGAGCGCCTCATGCTCGACCCCGCCGGCGCGCTGATCTGGCCGGCGACCGAGAAGCTGGTCGTCGCCGACCTGCACCTGGAGAAAGGCTCCTCCTACGCGCGCCGAGGCTCGCTGCTGCCGCCGTGGGACACCAAGGTGACGCTCGACCGCCTGGCACTGTTGCTGCGCCGCTGGAAGCCGCGCACCGTCGTGGCGCTGGGGGATTCGTTTCATGATGCAGACGGTTCCGGTCGCCTGCCGCGCGATGAGGTGACGCGCCTCGCCGCGATCACCGCATCGGTGCGCTTCATCTGGGTGCAAGGCAATCACGATCCCTCGCCGCCGGATGGTGTCGGTGGCGAATGGGTCGAAAGTTTCGCGACCGGATCGCTAACGTTCCGCCACCAGGCTGTGCCGTGCGCCGCCGGCGAGGTCAGTGGGCACTTCCACCCGAAGGCCACCATTCCCGCCCGCGCGGGCCATGTGACGCGGGCATGTTTCGTCGCCGATGCACGCCGTGTGCTGCTGCCGGCTTTCGGCGCCTACACCGGCGGCCTCGACGTGCGCGACCCGGCGATCGCGCGGTTGTTTCCGCGCGGCGGGCGGGCGTTCCTGTTGGGCAAGGAACGTTTGTTCAGCTTCCCGCTGTAGTGCGCAAGAGCCTTGCCCCCGGATCAGGTCCGGAGGCAAGGCTCTTCCGCGCCACATCGTTACGAAACCGCTTCAGACCGATATCGCGCGGCGTCCGCCACCACCTCGCGCGCCAGCGGCAGCATCGCATAATCCACCATCGCGCCATGATACCGCACCGCGGCGATGCCCGCCTTCTCCGCCGCGGCAAACGCATCCAGCATCCCCTGGTAATACGCGACCTCGTCCTGGGTCGGCCGATAAACCTTGTGCGCCACCGCCACATGCGACGGATGCAGCACCGCCACGCCGGTATACCCCACATCGCGCGCGCGGCGGATCATCCGCTCCACCGTTGCCAGGTCATCCAGCGCAGTGCCGATGATCCCGGCAATCGGATACATCGCGCCTGCGGAACGACTGTCCAGCACCAGCTTCGATGCCATATAGATCTGTTCCAGCCCGTCATCGGTCGCGCGGAAGCCGAACGCCCGCGCGATATCGCCCGACACCGGACCGCTGAACGCGCCGAAAATCCCCTTGACCCGCGGGCTCGCCTTGGCCAGCGCGTGTGCGTCCTGCAAGCCCTCCGCGGTCTCCGGCAGCGGCATTATGCCGACCGTGCCATGCGCCAGCCCGGCCTTGCCCTCGTGGTAGCTGAGCAGGTCGGCCAGCGCCCGGATCTCGCCGGCATTGGCCGCCTTGGGCAACGTCACCGCGACCAACCCCTCGGTCACCGCCGCATCGAGCTCCTTCCCCGTCGTATCCGACAACGGATTAAGCCGCACGAACGCCGCGGTGTTGGCGGCGCGTAGCTCGGCGATCTCCGCTTTCAGGTTCGCCATCGCCTGCGGCTTCAACTCGTGCGGCACCGAATCCTCAATGTCCAGGATCACCGCGTGCGGCGCCACGCGCAGCGCCTTGCCGGCCCAGTCGCGGCGATGGGCGGGAACGAACAGCACCGAACGGATCGGCCACATGACACACCTCCTTCGTCGAGTTGCACCAGACTTGCCGGCCGACCTAGCATCAACGCCCAACGAATGCACCCGGGAGGCACGCGGCGATGGCCGGTCTGTATTATGAGGAATTTTCGGTCGGCCAGGTGTTCGCGCACCCGTGGACCCGCACCGTCACCGAAATGGATAATGTGCTGTTCAGCTCACTGACGATGAACGTCCAGCCACTGCACCTCGATGCGGAATTCGCCGCCAGGAGCGAGTTCGGGCAGCGTATCGTCAACTCGATCTTCACCCTGGGGCTGATGATCGGCATCAGCGTGAACGACACCACGCTCGGCACCACGGTCGCCAATCTTGGCATGACCGACACGCGGTTTCCCAAGCCGGTGTTTCACGGCGATACGTTGCGCGCCGAGACCAAGGTGCTGGCGATGCGCGAAAGCCGCTCGCGCAAGGATGCCGGCATCATCGAGTTCGAACACACCGCCTACAACCAGCGCGGCGAGCAGGTGGCGATCTGCAAGCGCCAGGCGCTGATGCGCCGCAAGACGGAGGGCTAGACGGATGCCGCTCGAACGTCTGCAGCACGCCTTGATCCAGACCATAGACCTGCCGGCAACGGTACGCTGGTGGCACGATGTGCTGGGGCTGCAACCGGGGCCCCATCCGGATTTCGGTTTCCCAGTGGAATGGTTGTATCTCGACGGCGAGGACGTGCTGCACCTGACGCAGGGCGGGGCGGGCGTGTCGGCGAACCGGCAGGCCTATCTGGGCCAACAGTCACAGGCCGAGACCGGCACCGGCGTGATCGACCACCTGGCGTTTCGCGCCTCCGACCTGCCCGGCGTGCTGGCGCGATTGCGCGCGCATGGGGTCGAGGCGAAGGCAAGGCGGGTCAACGCGCAGGGATTGTTTCAGTTGTTCCTGTTTGACCCGAACGGGGTGAAGGTCGAGTTGAATTTCGAGGCGGCCGAGGCCGACGCCCATGGCATCACGCCCGAATTGATGGCGAGCGAACTGCCGCGTGGCAGCGAAGGGCAGGGATGATCCAGTTACCTCTGTGATGCCAATAACATGACCGGCGTTTACTTTACCTCTCCCGCCATGCGGGAGAGGTCGGAGCGCGCCAGCGCTCCGGGTGAGGGGCTTGGCCGCGAATCCGTTCGTCGATATGTGCCGCGTCACCCTCACCCGACCGCCATGCGCTCCGACCTCTCCCAGACGGAGAGGTAATATCAAGTAGCGTCGACATCGACCCTCGACCATGACGCCTTGGACGTTCTATCAAATCAGTCTCGGGTCGACCGCTCCTTGGTCAGCACCGGGATATGGAACAGCGACGACAGGGGCACGGGATTGTCCGAGATCAGCGGCAGGCCCAGCGACTCGGACACCGTTGCGCGCCCATTCGCCAGCAGCGGCAAGCCGAACCAGGAGCAGTAGGATCCTCGCTCGGTCAATAGCGGCAGCACGTTCCAGAACCCGGAATAGGTTGCCTTGTCATCCAGCAGAATCGGCATCTGCAACGCGCTGGACAGTGGCGCAGCCTCGTCCCACGGCCGCAGCGGCGTTCTTGTTTCGGTGATGCCCGAATCGATCGGATCGTAACGATCCATGATCGCGATCGCATTGACCGCAGTCCCCCACGGTGCATGCACCGTCACCAGCGACCCGCCGCGAATGACCCCCTCGGCGTATATCTCGGCATGCGCCTTCAACACGTAACTCTTCATGATGGCGGCAACAATGCTGTCCCGTGACGCGCCGGTGGCATCGGCACCTATCACCTCGGGTCGAGAGACCAGAAAGACATATTCGTAGGCATTCTCCTTCAAGGCTGCTACCGCACCCGTCGCCTGCTCATGGCTGGCGAACATGCGACTGATCGTCTGGGTCATGGATCGTCCCTTTCGGTGTAAAACTTCGGCTGGTCGGCCTTCCAACAGTTGGCTGTTCCGCTGCTGCGGCGCCATCGTTCGGCCGCGCAGCAGGGGAACCATCGTCACGAGCGTCACGCAGAGCAGGACGATCTCGATAGCATAAACCAGATCGTACCCCGCCGCCGATCCGACCGGCGATTGTGGGGCGATCTGCCCGACCACGTCGCGGATGATGCCGCCAAGCGCAATCGCCGAGCCTGCCGCGGAGGCCTGAACCGCGCCCCAGGCGCCGAGCGCCAACCCGGTCTGGTTGCGCGGCGCCAGGTTCATCGTCGCGGTCAAGGTGCCATGGCCGAACAGTCCGCAGCCGAAACCAATCAACAGGGTCCCAAGACCAAACAACAGGGGAACCGATAACGGTGCCGAGGCAATCACCGCGGCAAATGCCGGGATGCCGACCAGCGCACCGTAACTCGCCATGCGGAACGGATCAGCGCCGCGGCTCAGCACGCGGGACGCGAGCCCAAACCCCAGCAATCCGCCGGCGGCCAGCGTCGCGGTCAGCTTGGTGGTGTCGCCCACGGTCAGGTGCAATATCTGACCGCCATAGGGTTCCAGCAGCACGTCCTCCATGCTGAAGGCCATCGTGCCGAGGCCGACGGCCACCAGCCGGCGCATCGCCCGTCCGCCGTGGATGAAGCTCTCCCACGACTCCTGGAAACGCGGCTGGTGCTGGTGCACCGGCGTCAGCGGCGAGCGGTTGCGGGTCTCCTGCTTCCACAGCGCGACGCCATTCAACACGATGGTTGCCACCGCCGAGCCTTGGATCACCTGGATCAGCCGCCCCGGGGTGAAATTGGCCAGCAGGGCGCCAAACAACAACGCGCTGGCGATGGTTCCGAACAGCAGCATCGAATACATCAGCCCAACGACCTTTGGCTGCGACTCGGTCGATGCCAGGTCGGTCGCCAAGGCGAGGCCAACCGTCTGTGTCGTGTGCAGGCCGACGCCGACCAGCAGGAACGCCAGCCCGGCCGCAAGCTGCCCCAGCCAGACCGGTGCGCTGGCGGAATTACCGCCGCCGGACAGCACCAGCAGCGCGAACGGCATGATGGCCAGGCCGCCGAATTGCACCATGGTGCCCCGGTAGATGAAGGGCACGCGCCGCCACCCAAGCACCGACTGGTGGGTGTCGGAACGAAATCCGATCAAGGCACGGAACGGCGCAAAGATCAGCGGCAGCGATATCATGACGCCGACGAGCGAGGCCGGCACACCAAGCTCGACGATCATCACCCGATTGAGCGTGCCGATCAGCAGCACCAGCGACATGCCGACCGACACCTGGATCAGCGAAAGGCGCAGCAATCTGGAGAGCGGCAGATCCGCTGTCGCCGCATCCGCGAACGGCAGAAAGCGCGGGCCCAATCCGACCCAGGCTTTCATCACGGTTTGGCTGACCCGGTTCATCCCGCGGACAGATCGTAGGGCTGAAGGGCAGGAGTCGTCACGCCAGTCGCATGACCCAATGTCGCGTGACCCGCAACCAGGCGCCCGGAAATATCGCCTCCCGAAACAAGGTCGGGTGCTTCGGACAACGGCAACTTGGTGGCGATTGGAACCTGCATCGTTACGGCCCAAGTGGTTCGGGTGACGGAACGGTATGGCCCTCGAACGGCCGCCAGACCATGGCGCGACCAAAGGTTTCCGCTGCGCCAAACATACGCAACGCAAAAAAGGCGACCAGGATCCGAAGATCCCGGTCCAGAGTCAGTCACAAAGCCGTTGCAAGCCGCGCTAGTTTTTCGCTGGTGCGGCCAAAGCAAGCTTGGCCGGCGGTCGCGCCGCCGTCGCATCGGGGTTCGGTGCCACGGTGACCACGAACGAGGTCTCGGGCTTGCCGGCGGTGCCGGCAACCGGGGCCACGGTGACCACGTACGGCGCAGCCGATTGTTGCGCCACGGCGGACGGCGAGGTCGTACCCTCCATCGCCACCTTGGGCTTCGCAGCGCCGGTCCAATACGCCGACATCCACGGCGTGTGGGTCAACACCGCCGCGTGCACGATCAGGGAGGTCACCGCGACACTGCCCAGGAACAGCGGCAGACCCACGGTGGGGTTCACCACGCACCAAATTCTACCTTGGTTCATCGTCCGACCCCCTTAATGCAGCCAAGGCGAGTAAATGTACGCCAGCAGATGCGC
>Ga0326727_10020947_pt1 | contig 12901 bp, 12 predicted proteins | sample MB2enrmetagenome_FD_207643 | JGI IMG/M metagenome (GOLD analysis project Ga0326727, IMG submission 207643) | Lab enriched peat soil microbial communities from McLean, Ithaca, NY, United States - MB29MY | ecosystem: Environmental > Terrestrial > Soil > Wetlands > Peat | place: USA: New York...
AAGGAAAGTCCGCGTATGTGGATCGTCCAACTCGCCCTTCGCCGGCCGTATACCTTCGTCATCATGGCGATGCTCATCGTCATCCTGGGCGGACTGGCCATTGTCCGCATGCCCACCGATATCTTCCCCGATATCGATATCCCCGTGGTCAGCGTCATCTGGACCTACACCGGCGTCTCGCCCGAAGAGATGGCCGAGGTAATCACCGTCCGCTCGGAGCGCGCCTTCACCACCATGGTGAACGATATCGAGCACATGGAATCGCAATCGCTGCCGGGCCTTTCCGTCATCCGCGTTTTCTTCCATCCCAAAGCCTCGGTGGATGCCGCCGTCGGGCAGTTGGCCGCCGCCTCGCAGTCGGTCCTCAAGTCGCTTCCCACCGGCATCACCCCGCCCAACGTCATCCGCTTTAACGCGTCCGCCGTCCCCATCCTGCAACTCGGCATTTCCAGCGACACGCTGCCAGAGCAGGAACTCTACGACCTGGGTTACAACTTCATTCGCACCCAGATGTCCAACGTTCAGGGCGCCAGCTTTCCGCTCCCCTACGGCGGCAAGCCGCGGCAGATCTCGGTGGACCTGGACCCGCAGGCGCTCTACGCGCAGGGCATCTCGGCGGCGGAAGTCACCGACGCCATCAACTCCCAGAGCCTGATCCTGCCCTCCGGCACCGTCAAGATCGGTGCCCAGGAATACACCGTCAGGCTGAACAGCGCTCCGGAGCTGGCGGCGGCCTTCAACCGCCTGCCCGTCCGCCAGAGCCACGGCGTGACCGTCTATGTGGGCGATGTGGCCCACGTGCGCGACGGCTACGCCGTCCAGACCAACATCGTGCGGCACAACGGGTCGCGCGCGGCCCTGCTGACCGTCATCAAGAACGGCGGCTCGTCCACGCTGGACATCGTCCGCCAGCTCAAGCAGATGCTCCCGCGCATCCAGTCCACCTTGCCCTCCTCCCTCAATCTCCGGCTGATGTTCGATCAATCCATCTTCGTGCGCGCCGCCATCGCCGGGGTGGTGCGCGAAGCCATCATCGCCGCCATGCTCACCGGATTGATGATCCTGCTGTTCCTGGGAAGCTGGCGCAGCACCATCATCGTCTGCATTTCCATCCCGCTCTCCATCCTCACCTCGCTCGCCATCCTCAACCTGCTCGGCGAAACCATCAACGTGATGACCCTGGGCGGCCTGGCCCTTGCGGTCGGCATCCTGGTGGACGATGCCACCGTGGAAATCGAAAACATCCATCGCAATTTCGGCCTCGGCAAGCCCATTGTGCGCGCCATCCTGGAAGGCGCCATGCAGATCGCCGTTCCGGCCTTCGTTTCCACGCTCTGTATCTGCATCGTGTTCGTCCCCGTCATCTTCCTCACCGGCGCCGCGCGCTATCTCTTCACGCCGCTGGCGCTGGCGGTGGTGCTGGCCATGCTGGCCTCCTACCTGCTTTCGCGCACCCTGGTCCCCACCATGGTGCGGTACCTGCTTGCCGCCGAAGCCGCGCGCTACCACGGCGAAGAAGGCGTGATGGCGGAGCGCGGCAGCGGCTTCTTCTCCGCCATTCACCACGGTTTTCAGGGCAGCTTCGAACGCATGCGCGGAGGCTACCGTTCGCTGCTTTCCTCCGCCCTGGCCCACCGCAAGTTCGTAGCCGCCAGTTTTTTCCTGATCTGCGGGTCGTGCCTGGCGCTGGCTCCCTTCCTGGGGGAGGACTTCTTTCCGCAGGTGGACGCCGGCCAGATCCGCCTGCACGTCCGCGCGCCCTCGGGAACCCGCATCGAAGAGACCGAACGCTACTTCGCCCAGGTGGAGAGCGTGCTGCACCGGGTGATTCCGCCGGCGGAATTAACGGACATCGTGGATAATATCGGGCTGCCGTACTCGGGCGTCAACCTCGCCATGAGCGACACCGCCACGATCGGCCCCTCGGACGGTGAAATTCTGGTCTCGCTGCGCGCCGGAGAGCACGGCTCCACGTGGGATTACATCCGCGAACTGCGCACCGTGCTCGCCCGCCAATTCCCCACCCTCACCTTCTTCTTCCAGCCGGCCGATATCGTGGGCCAGATTCTGAATTTCGGATTGCCCGCGCCCATCGACATACAGGTGGTCGGGCCGCTGGCCAATGCCCAGGCGAATTACGCCCTGGCGCAGCAGATCCGGCGGCGCCTCTCGCTGATCCCGGGAGCCGCCGACGTGCATATCCACCAGGTGGTGGACGTCCCCGAACTGCGTTTCCAGGTGGATCGCACGCGCGCCGAGCAGATGGGCCTGACCCAGAAAGATGTGGCCGACAGCCTGCTGATTTCGCTCTCGTCGAGCACTCAAGTTGCGCCCAACTGGTGGATCGATCCGCGCAACAGCGTGGACTATCCCGTCTCCATCATGACGCCGCAGTATCGCGTCGATTCCACTGCCGAGTTGCTCCGCACCCCGGTCCACGCGGGCGCGAAGCCCGCTCCGCAACTGCTGACGAACGTGGGGGTGCTGGGACGCGACACCACCGCATCGGTGGTCAACCACTACAACGTGCAGCCGCTCTACGATGTCTACGCCAACGTCCAGGATCGCGACCTGGGCGCGGTGGCGGGCGATGTGGATCGCGTGCTGGCCGAGTACCAGGCCCGCATCCCCAAGGGCAGTTTCATCGAAACCCGCGGCCAGGTGGCCACCATGCGCAGCTCCTTCGTGGGGCTGGGAGTCGGCCTCGTCTTCTCCATCGTGCTGGTGTATTTCGTGATGGTGGTGAACTTCCAGTCGTGGCTGGATCCCTTCATCATCCTGATGGCCCTCCCGGGAGCGCTCTCGGGCATCGTGCTCATGCTGTTCGTCACCCAGACCACGCTTAGCGTGCCTTCCCTAATGGGCGCGATCATGAGTATTGGGGTCGCCACCGCGAACAGTATTCTGTTGGTCAACTTCGCCAACGATCTTCGGGAAACCGGCTCGGATGCGATTTCCGCGGCCCTCGAAGCCGGCTTCACCCGCCTGCGGCCGGTGCTCATGACCGCTCTCGCCATGATCGTCGGTATGCTGCCCATGGCTCTGGGCTTCGGCGAGGGCGGCGAGCAGAATGCCCCGCTGGGCCGCGCCGTCATCGGTGGCCTGTTGCTGGCTACAGTTGCTACCCTGTTCTTTGTTCCGGTGGTGTACAGCGTCCTGCGGCGCACCCCGCCGCGCTACGGAAGAAACCCGGACTTCGACGTATGATCGCCCAGCAGACCGGCGTCCCACCCGCTCAACGTTCCAAGCCGCGGCGCGGCCCGCTGGTGGCTTTTTTCCTGCTTCTGGCGTGCATCGTGGCGGGCGCCATCATCGGCGGACTCCTGCCCCGGCTGACACGGCAGAAGGGCCTCCTGGCGGCCGCGCAAGCGGTGGCCGAGCGCCGGCCGGTGGTGCTCGTCTCGCCGGCTCACCTTTCGACCTCCAGCGAGGCCATCGATCTTCCCGGCGATCTCACGGCCATGATCGAAGCGCCCATCTTCTCGCGCGCCGATGGCTACCTGAAGAGCCGGCTGGTGGATATCGGCTGGCACGTGAAAGCCGGGCAGTTGATGGCCGAAATTGAAACGCCGGAGCTGGACCAGCAGATCACCCAGGCGCGCGCTTCGCTGGCCCAGGTGCAATCCTCGGTGAAGGAACTGGAGGCCGATATCGCGCTCTCGCGGGCCAATCTCGACCTGGCGCGGGTCACCTGGGAACGCTGGAAAAACCTCGTCGCCAAGGGAGCCGTCTCGCGCCAGGAGGCCGATTCGAAACAGGCCGATTTCGCGGTGAAAGAGGCCACCACTCAGAAGGCCGAAGCCACGCTCGCCACGGCGCAGGACACTATTCACGCCAGCCAGGCCAACCTGCGGCGCCTGGAGGAGCTGAAGTCTTTCGCCAGTGTTACGGCGCCCTTCGATGGCGTGGTGACCGCCCGCAACGTGGATATCGGCACCCTTATCACCACCGGGAACAAAGAGATGTTCCGGGTGGCCAAAATCGATCCGCTGCGCATCTTCGTCAACGTTCCCCAGACCTTCGTGGAGCACATCCGGAACGGCCAGACCGGGGAGTTGCGCGTCGAGGAGCGTCCCGGCCAGGTCTTCCGCGCCGTGGTCACCAACTTCGCCAATTCGCTGGATACCAGTTCCCGCTCCATGCTGGCGATTCTGGAGACTCCCAATCCGGGCGCCACGCTCTACCCCGGAATGTACGCGCAGATCCGATTCTCGGCGGTTCGGCCCCGGTCCAGCCTGCGGGTTCCGGGCGATGCGATCATACTGGGCACCGGCGGCGCGAGCGTGGCGACGGTCGGATCGGACCACATCGTGCATTTCAAGAGCGTCACCATCGGCCAGGACCTCGGCTCGGAAGTCGAAGTGGCCGCGGGGCTCTCACCAGGCGATCTGGTGATCTCCAATCCCAGCGATTCGGTCCAGGAGAACGCCGCCGTCGAAGTGCGCAATCGAAATCAGTAAATCGGCTATCATCGAAGCAGGAGATGTCGTCTCCCCCATGACCCCCGACCAGCAGCCGCTCACCAAGCAAGACCTGCACGAAGCTTTGGATGCCCTCGTGCAGACCCTCAGCGCCCGCCTGGACGCTATCGGCGCCAAGCAGGACGCCACCGACTCGCGCCTGGACACGATTGCCGCCACGCTGGACGCCACCGACTCGCACCTGGACACGATTGCGGCCAAGCAGGATGCCACCGACTCGCGCCTGGACACGATTGCCGCCAAGCAGGATGCCACCGACTCGCGCCTGGACACGATTGCCGCCAAGCAGGACGCCACCGACTCGCGCCTGGACGCCGCCGTGCAGTCCTTCAATGCACGCCTGGACGCCGCTGTTCAGTCCTTCAATGCACGCCTGGACGCCGCCGTGCAGACCTTGATCGACCGGCAGGAGCGGATGGCGGAAGCGTTCGCCCACAACCTCACCGACCTCCGCGGCGAGTTGATGCAACAGCTTGAGCTGCTCCACAACCGGACAGAACGAACGGAAATCAACATCAGCTCCATCCTGATGCAACTGGCCGGTATGAACAAAACTCTCGGCTCACTCGACCGCGCGGGAGCGCAAGCCACCTTCACCCAGGCCGCCCAACAGAGGGCCATCGACGATCTCTACGCTCAACTCGCCGAGCTCAAACGCCGCATTTCCCAGCAGTAACGACGCGCTACTGCTTGGGCGCCGGCGCTTTCTGGGCCTGCATAAATCCGTCCACGTTGCTCTTGTCGATGAGGGTCTCTCCGGTGTCCACGAACGCCGGAACCGGGGACAGAAAATCCTGCGCCCAGTTCGTCGTCAGCGATGCCGGTGGATGGTGGTGCAGCTCGTCGAGCGCTTTGATCCCCAGGTAAGCCATGGTAAAGGGCTTTTGTCCGATAGTCGCCGTAATCAGCCCTTTCTGAATGGCTTGCAGCGTACGGTCATCCGTGTCCATGGCGACCACCACTTTTCCCGACACGTTGTTGCGGCCCAGGACTTCCGCCACCTCGGGACAGGCAATCGCCTCCAGGCAGACGAAGCCGTCCGGTTTGGGGCCGTGGTCCAGCATTTCCTGGGTCTTATCGAAGGCGATGCGCGGATCGCCTTGAATATCGATGGTCGCGGAGATCTTGATTTGCGGGTAGCCGGCGAACGTATCGCGGTAGCCGCGCAGGCGATCCTGGAGATTGCCTTGCCCCGGCATGGTGTAGACCACGACGCTGCCCTTGCCTTGCAGTTTGCCGGCCGCCACCTTCGCGCCCATGACGCCCGCCTTGTAATTGTCCGTGCCGATGAAGGTGAGCCGTTTGCTGGCCGGCGAATCCGCGTCCATCGTAATCACCGGAATCCCCTGCGCGATGGCCGCGTCGATGTCGGCCTGCAACAGGCCGGGGTCGCTCGCCGAAACCAGAATGCCGGACGGTTTCTGCTTGATCAGATCGCCGAACTGCTCGTGTTCCGCCTTGGGGTCGAACGTTTCCGGTCCGACCATTTCGGCCCGTACCTTCATTTGGCTGGCGGCAAAACTGACTCCCGCGAGGGCCTGCTGCCAGTACGGCAGCCTGATGTTGGTCGCCAGGAGGAAATATTTCTCATCCGCGCTGTGCTGGGAACCGCCGCAGCTCAGGAGCGGCAACAAGGAGAATCCGGTAAGCAGGGACAACAGCGGCTTATTCATGCGCACCTCCAAGCGGGAGTATAACGCCATGCGTCGCGCTTCACCACGCCCTGAGATACTGTACCGGCGGCGCGATCTGCGCTCCCAGAGTTTTGGCTGCGCGGCGCGGAAAGTAGGGATCGCGCAGCATCTCCCGTGCCAGCAGGACCAGGTCCGCGCGGCCCGCGCGCACGATTTCGTCGGCCTGTTGCGGAGTGGTGATCAGCCCTACCGCGCCGGTCGGAATCCCCGCCTCGCGCCGGATGCGTTCGGCGAAGGGCACCTGGTAACCCGGCGCCATCGGTATCTTCTGCTTGAGCGACGCACCACCCGACGAACAGTCGATGAGGTCCACTCCCAGTTCCTTCACCCGCCGCGCCAGGGCCACCGAATCCTCGATGGTCCATCCGCCGTCCACCCAATCGGTGGCGGAGATGCGCAGAAACACCGGCAGATTTTCCGGCCATGCCGCGCGCACGGCCGCGGTGATTTCGAAGGCGAAGCGGATGCGATTTTCGAAGCACCCGCCGTACTCGTCCGTGCGCTGGTTGCTCAGTGGAGAGAGGAACTCGTGCATCAGGTAGCCGTGGGCGCCATGAATCTCCAGCACCTGAAACCCGGCGCGCCGCGCCCGTCCCGCAGCGGCGGCAAAGGCGTCCGCCAGGGATTGAATCGCCGCTTGCGACAGTTCCTCGGGCGCGGCATCCTCGGGCTGGAACGGCAGCGCGCTGGGCGCCACGGGCCGCCATCCGCCTTCCGCCGCGGGGATGGTCCCGCCTCCTTCCCACGGAGACCGCGTGCTGGCTTTGCGTCCGGCGTGCGCAATCTGAATTCCGGCAGCGGCGCCCTGCGCCTTCACAAAGCCCGCGATGCGCGTCAGGAACTCGATGTGCTCGTCCTTCCAGATTCCCTGGTCGCCGGGCGAAATGCGCCCGCGCGCCTCCACCGCGGTGGCTTCCATCATCACCAGGCCGGCGCCGCCCACGGCACGGCTGCCGAGATGCACCAGGTGCCAGTCGTTGGCGAACCCATCCACGCTGGAATACTGGCACATGGGAGAAACCGCGATGCGGTTGCGCAGATGGACGCCTCGAAAGTCTATGGGAGTAAACAGGTGTGTTGCGTCGGTGCTCATCGGTTCCAGTATGGCAGGCTCTCTACGCTAAGCTAACCGCTCTTTACTCCCTCGCCGGCAGCGGCCCTGGAAATCGGTCAAAAAGTACCGAATGGCCGAAAAAGTTCCGCCCGATTGGCCTTCCAAGTCCTGTATCCCACCCCTTACGAACGGCCCTGTGCGGGAGGCGGGAGACGTGATGAAATCGCTACATGGATGTCGCCGATGCGCTGATCTTAGGGCTGCTTGCCGTGGCAGACCTTGCTCTGGTCGTGCAGTTGCGCCGGGCGCGGGCGCGGCGTGTGCGGACCGAACGCATCATGCGCAGCCTGGAACTGGCGATTCAACGAGAGGTCGCCGCGCAGGAGCTTGCGCCGGCCCGGCGCTGGACGCCATTGCGCGACGCCAGTTGATCACAAGGCTTGCCGCCTTACTTCCGGCCTCGTGCCTTAGCCTTGGTTTTGGGCTTGGGTTTCGGCGCGGCCGCCGGAACCGCGGGCGCAGGTGGATCGTCGGCCACTGCGACGGCTTCGGGCACTTCGTCCAGTTCCGGCACTTCCGGCACATCGGCATCCTCGACGGGTTTGCCCGCCTCGTCGGGGTTGACCTTCTTCAGAACCTGGTTGAACAGCGCGGCCTTCCGTGAATCGACTTTGGGCGGAGGCGCCTGTTCGTGACGGAAGTCGTGATCGCTATGACAGGTGCGGCACCGGACCTTGGCCGGCGCGCCGTTCACCACCGAAACAATCGCGTGGTTCATGATCCGTTTGCAGCGGACGCAAAAGTCGTCGATATCGTCGCCCAGGCGGGGTTCACGCATAAGGGCCTCCTAACTGGCGGTGGACTGCCCTGCCGGCTCAGGCTCGGAATGTATCGGGCCGTGCGGCACCTCGGGATGGGGCTTCGGCTCCGGAAGCACCCACTGGGCCGGTTCGAAGCCCACGTACTTGCAGATGCGGAGTCCGGCTGTATCGCTCTCCAACAGATCGCCCACGGCAAGCGGCTGGCCCGATTCGCGCAGCAGCCGCCAGGCATCGTACTCGTTGAGTGCGTCAACTTCTCCGCGCCGATCGTAGTCCTTGGGCCGGAGCGAAGCGCAGCCGGAGACGTGGGGAGACCAACGGAACTGTTGCCGAGGCGAATCTTTCATACGATAGATCCGATAGAGCGGCATCGCTTCTACATTGTAATCGATGTAGCGGCGCGATTCCCGTCCCGCTCTCCCAGGTCCATCCAGCGGCGGATGTTCTCCTCGCTCCACACGGCGGCATCCTTGAGCGAGCCGAGCCGTACCGAAGGCTCGATGAGGATGACCTCGAGCGCGCCGCTGGGCCTGGGGGGCGGCAGAAAAGTCCGCAGCATGCGGAACGGCATGGTAGTGAGACAATTCACGGCGATGGCGCGCGTGGCGCCCATCCGCTCGGCGGCCCACAGCGGCAGGGCGCCTATGAATCCGCCATCCACGTACAGCTTGCTTTCAATCTCCACGGGCGGGAAACCGAAGGGAATGGAGGCCGTGGCTGCCAGGTGTTGCCAGGTGATTTGGGGATCTCTCACCAGGCAGGGCTGCAGGCGGGGAACTTCCACCATGGTAAGCCCGAACGGCATGCGCGGCCGATACCGCGAGAAAAGCTCGCGAGCTTTTTCGTTGAGAGCTTCGGGAAGCAGCAGGCCGAAGCGGTGGAGGCCCGGACGCATGATCTTGCGGGTCAGCGGATCCATCCAATTGTCGACGAGATCGCCGGGAGACGCGCCGCCGGCGATGGCCCAGCCGTTCCACGCGCCCGCCGACGCGCCCACGATCATCTCCGGCCGGAGACGCCCGCAGAGCGCCTTCCAGACACCCACTTCCCAGGCCGCGAACATGCCGCCGGCCGAGAGCACCAGTGCGGTGGTCACGTCTTTATGGTAGTCGAGCCCGCGGCCTCGCGTTGACGGCGCTAGTGGGGCGGACCCCCCGGTCCTGGGGTCCCCTTCTGGGGACGACCCCCTGGTCGGCTCTTTTCTTGAGAATTCCAGCCGGTCTCGGAGACGATTGTACAGTGATGTCCTACTGTCGACGTCTTCCGCACCTCTGGGAGGCTGAACAGGCGGTCTTCCTCACGTGGCGCCTCCACGATAGTCTACCGCCCAAGCGACCCTTTGCCGCGGCAGCAGTCAGTTCCGGAAAAGCCTTTGCCACGCTGGACCGCTTGCTGGACGAAGCCCGCAGCGGTCCATTCTACCTGCGCCAGCCGGCGATGGCAGACATGATCGTCGAGGCCCTCCACTACAACGCTAATACCCTTGGGCATTATGCTTTGCATGCCTTCGTGGCGATGCCAAACCATGTTCATGTGTTGCTTACTCCTGCCATCCCACTGCCCCAACTTACGAAATCGTTGAAGGGCATCACGGCCAAGCGGGCCAACGCGATGCTGGGGTTAACGGGGAGACCGTTTTGGCAGGAAGAGAGCTTCGACCGTTTGGTGCGCAACGAGGGGGAGTTTGAGAGCATTCGGAATTACATCGAGCGAAATCCAGTGCGAGCCGGGCTGGTGAGCGATGCCAGTGAATATCGTTGGTCGAGCGCGGGATGGGCGATGACCCAGAGGGTGCCCCGGGTCGCCCGCGGACCAGGGGGTCCGCCCCACCATGCGCCGTCTGCCGCAAGTATAGAGTACGCTCAGATTAGCCCGGTGTGAAGCACTCTGGCAGATCTCCCACTCCATGCCGCACACTCAGCCCGCGGCCTCGCGTTGACGGCGCTTCCGCCGGATGTTACCCTGTTTTGCTTAAAAGACGTCCATCGTCTCTGCTTGAAATCATGGATGCCACGTTCCACCAACTGGGCGGAATACTGCTGCGTGCTCTGCCTACCTTTGGGCTGGTCGCTCTGCTTTACTTTTATCTGAAGATCGTCTTCTTCAGTCCCATGGGGAAGGTTCTGGAGCAGCGCTACCAGCTTACCGAGGGAGCGCGCAAACGGGCCGACCAGAGCCTTCGGGATGCGGCCCGCAGAACCGCCGAGTACGAAGCCGCCATGCGCGCGGCGCGGGCCGAAGTCTACCAGGCCCAGGACCAACTCCACCGGGAATTGCAGGAGCGGGAAAGCGCGGAACTGGTGCGCGCCCGCGAGCGCGCCGACGCCGCCGTTCACGAAGCGCGGGAGTTGCTTGCCAAGGACGTGGAATCCGCCAAAGCCGGCCTGGAGCGCGCCAGCGATTCGGTGGCGGAACAGATTGCGGAATCCATCCTCCGGCGGAGCGCGGCATGAGACGTGTTGTGCGGGTGTGGCTGATGGCATGCGCCATGGCCGCCGCGGCGCTGGCCCAGGAGACTTCGGGCGGCGAAGGATCGAGTGGTCTCGAATTCTGGAAGTGGGCGAACTTCGTGGTGCTGGCGGGGGCCATCGGATACTTTGCCGGCAAGTACGGCCCGCCGTTCTTCGCCGCGCGTTCGCACAGCATCCGTAAGGACATCGTGGAAGCCGAACAGGCGCGCAAGGAGGCCGAAGCGCGGGCCGCCGCGGTGGAACAGCGGCTGGCCAACCTGGAAGCCGACATTGCGGCGTTGCGCGCCGAAGCGCGCGACGAAGGGCGGGCGGAAACCGAGCGCATCGCCCATCACACCGCCGCCGAGTCGGCCAAGATCCACAGCAACGCGGAGCAGGAGATCGCCGCCGCCGGCAAGGCGGCGCGCATGGAGCTGAAGGCCTACGCCGCGGAACTGGCGATCTCGCTGGCGGAGCAGAAAATCCGCGCCCGCATGACTCCCGCTACCCAGGAAGCTCTGGTACGCGGATTCGTCCGCGATCTGAAATGACACTCTCAGCCGTAGCCACAAGATATGCCAACGCCCTGGCGGACGTGGTCACCGCGAAGGGCGCCGCCCTGCGGCCGCAGGATGCCGTGGCGCAACTGCGCGCGTTCGATGCCACCCTCCGGTCGTCTTTGGAGTTGCAAAACGCTTTGACCACGCCGGCGGTGCCGGGCAGCCGCAAGAAGGCCGTGGTGGGGCGCATCGCGGACCTCCAGGGGCTGGGGCGCATTACGCGCAATTTTCTGTTTGTCCTGGTGGACCACCGCCGGATCGCTCTGCTTACGGAGATCATCCAGGTGTTCGAGCGCGTGGTGGACGAGCGGCTGGGGTTTGGGCAGGCCGCAATAGCATCGGCCGCGGCATTGACCGAACCCGAGCGCGCCGAGCTCACGGCGGAATTCGAACGGCTGGCGGCCAAGCGCCTGCGCATGCATTTCACCGTGGACCCGTCGCTCATCGGCGGGGCGGTGGCCCATCTCGGCTCCACGGTTTACGACGGCTCGGTGCGCGGGCAACTGGCCTCCATGGAGCGCCGCCTGAGCGCGGAAGGTTAATCGCTGGAAAGGAATTATGGCTCAAATTCGAGCGGACGAGATTACCAACATTCTCCGCCAGGAGATTGAAAACTACGAGCACGCGATCGATGTGAGCGAGATCGGCTCGGTGATCTCCGTGGGCGACGGCATCGCCCGCATCCATGGCATGGAAAAGGTCATGGCGGGCGAGCTGATCGAGTTCCCGCACGGTGTCTCGGGGATTGCCATGAACCTGGAGGAAGACCAGGTAGGCGCGGTGCTGCTGGGCGATTTCGCCGAGATCAAGGAAGGCGACGAGGTGAAGCGGACGGGCCGCATCATGTCGGTTCCCGTGGGCGAAGCAATGATCGGCCGCGTGGTGAACGCACTGGGGCAGCCCATCGACAACAAGGGTCCGGTGCTCACCACCGAGTTCTTTCCGGTGGAGCGCCTGGCGCCCGGCGTGGTGTCCAGACGGCCGGTGAAAGAGCCCATGCAGACGGGCATCAAGGCCATCGACGCCATGATTCCCATCGGGCGCGGGCAGCGCGAGCTGATCATCGGCGACCGGCAGACGGGCAAGACGGCGATTGCGCTCGACACCATCATCAATCAGAAGGGCGGCGATGTGATTTGCATCTATATCGCCATCGGACAGAAGCGCTCGACGGTGGCCCAGGTGGTGAAGACGCTGGAAGATCACGGCGCCATGGAATACACCATCGTGGTGTTGGCCTCGGCTTCCGATCCGGCGCCCATGCAGTATATCGCGCCCTTCGCCGGGTGCGCCATGGGCGAGTACTTCCGGGACAGCAAACGGCACGCGCTGTGCGTCTACGACGATCTTTCCAAACACGCGGCCGCTTATCGCGAGATTTCCCTGCTGCTGCGGCGGCCGCCGGGACGCGAAGCGTTTCCGGGCGACGTATTCTATCTGCACAGCCGTCTCCTCGAGCGCGCCGCCAAGCTGAACGACGCCCACGGCGGCGGCTCGCTGACCGCGCTGCCGTTCATCGAAACCCAGGCCGGCGACATTTCCGCCTACATCCCCACCAACGTCATTTCCATCACCGACGGGCAGATCTTCCTGGAGTCCGACCTGTTCAACTCCAACGTGCGGCCGGCCATCAACGTGGGCATCTCGGTAAGCCGCGTGGGCGGCAACGCGCAGACCAAGGCCATGAAGTCGATTGCCGGAAGCTTGCGCCTGGACCTGGCGCAGTATCGCGCGCTGGCGGCCTTCGCCCAGTTCGGCTCCGATCTCGACAAAGCTTCGCTCGACCAGCTCAACCGCGGCAGGCACCTGGTGGAGATTCTGAAGCAGGGGCAATACCAGCC
>Ga0326727_10020948_pt1 | contig 12901 bp, 12 predicted proteins | sample MB2enrmetagenome_FD_207643 | JGI IMG/M metagenome (GOLD analysis project Ga0326727, IMG submission 207643) | Lab enriched peat soil microbial communities from McLean, Ithaca, NY, United States - MB29MY | ecosystem: Environmental > Terrestrial > Soil > Wetlands > Peat | place: USA: New York...
ACGAGGCGACGAAGGCAACAAATGGATTGATCATTCTTGAGATTACGACGTAGCCTCCTCCGGAGCGTGGCATTGCGGCGATCAGAATTGAGAATGCAAATACGGAGAGTAGAATGACGATTCCCCCAATGAGGAACGACATGACCATTGGAGGAAGACCTGCAATCCAGAGGTTCTCAGGAAGTGGTGCTTTGCCTGTGAATTGGAAGATTCGTTTCTGCCAGCCGAGTCCCATAACGTTGCATAGGATGATGAGAACAGCTGTCAACGGGCCGATTTCTCTGACGAGTCCTGTAGCTTTTCGTGCGAATAGTTTCTTTTCAGACATTTTAATCAGCACGGAATGTTCGGCGGCTGAATACATTTAACACTATTGGTTGATTTATTAGTTGACGATGCCACGCGGCATAATATATTCCAAATTTCAACGATGCACTTGACTCAAACCGTCGCGTATGTATGCCTATCTAAGAGCTTGGGTTGCACGCATCTCTTTGGGCTGTTGCTATTGATACCTATTGACACCACGCAATTTATTTACGCCAGTTGTACCTATTGATATCAAGAGGCACTGCAAATGGCAATGAGACGCTTCATGCTTTCAATAACGAAGGAAATGGAGAAGGCCTTAGAGAAGGAACGCAAGCAACGCATGCTAGGAACAATCCCTGAGACCGCGAGGGTCATCTTGGGTGAGTATCTAGCAAGATCTAAACCCTAATGTGGGGATTAGACGTCCGTCCCGTCTGGCCACCGCACCATGTCTATCATGCAAAATCCAGGTGCGCAGTAAGAGGGGATTTAGTGTTACGTTTAACGTTCCACTGCCATTCCCGCATCAACCCGTCCAATCCCACGCACTCAAATCGACCAAATCTGGCTTCGATTGAATTGTCTATTATGGTATCATTGCCCCTCGCAATTGCATGTCAGAGAGTAGAGGGTTCTGATAATCAGGTCACGTGTTGATCCGCTTTACGTCTCAAGTAAACGTTCAGGATTTCAGCTTGGACAATGAGCGAGATTAGTGCTACTCCAAATGTCATCGCAGTAATGACATCTTTATAATTGCTTTCTGGCAGCGAAAGCACTAGGGCAATTGAAACCGCTCCTCTAAGCCCGCCGAAACCTAACACTTCGTTCCATGAGCCCGGAATCCTTTCTCCCAGAGTCCGGGTCACCCAGACGATCGGGTATACACTAATGATCCTGGCGGCGAGGATTGCGACAAAAGCCATGATTATGAACGGAGCATACTCGACCAGCAGCGTTATGTCAGCTTTCAAGCCAATGAGCAGAAAAATAAATGATGTTGCTAGAAACGTCACAACTTCCCAGAAATGTGTCATGGTCTCGCGGGTTTCCTCCGACATAGCGGTCTGCATAGTTCGGTTCCCCAACCACAAGCCCGCTATTGGTACAGCCATCAACCCTGACATGCCCAACGATTGTGCAATAATGTAGGATCCGTACATTGTGAATATCGTGAATGATGTCTCCGGCAAAGGTTTCGTAATCTGCCTATGCAGCAATTCCCCCATAGCAGCCACGACGAGTCCTACCGCAATTCCTCCCAACAGTGTGTACGCGAAGTGACCTAGATCTCTCGTAGGATTGAACGTGAGCGAGAGCGCGAAAGAATACAAGATAACAGGCGTAGCGTTATTGAGGTACGCTTCCGATTCAAGAATTGTGGTCAATTTCTCAGGAACGTGAGCTCTCCTCAAAACGCTCACAACGGTGACCGGGTCAGTGGGTGCCACTATCAAGCCGAACAATAGCGCGGCTGCGATGGGCAATTGAAGTGTTAGCCTCAGAAGGAAAGCGGTTACGAGTGCTGAGATTATGACTCCAAAGATGGCCAGCCCTATGACCGTCTTATGGACGGCTCGGAAAGTCTGAAAGCGCGTGCGCATAGCTGATTCAAAGATAAGGGGAGGAAGAACCAAACCAAGGATGAGGTCCCCGCTAATCGGAACGTTCTCTATGCTTCCAACTCTGAGGAAAGATAAGACAAGACCGATCCCTATCATCACTGTAGGGTATGGTGCTTTCAGCCTATCACTCAAGAGAGAAGCAACAAACGAAAGGACTACAACAAGGACTAAGATCGTCAAAGGGGAGCTAATGATGAATTGAAACATGAGGTGTACGCTCTGGCCCCAATACTGAGCTATGACATCCGGTAAACTATTTTGATTTTCCAGTATGTCGAGATGCAACGATCAATCCGGGAAAACGACAGTCAACAGAGTACCAAGTGATCGTGTAGTCCTTGCCGATCGTGCGGCCGCATCGCGGCTAAGCCTGTCCTCCTTCCGTCTTCATCCTTCCTCACACTTGGAGAGTGACCCGCAGACCCGATTCGGTTATATGTTATCCGAGGAATCGTCTGAGTTGTCAAGTGAGAGATTTGCGATTGGCCATTGGAGTTATAATCACAATTGCTCTCTCAGTCTCGCTTGGGTTACTGATAACATTCTTTGCATCGGGTCCTGGGCAACCTTTCCCTTTTTCAGAATGCAATGATTACCCGTTAAATTCGCCACCTAGTTCGTGCTTACCACTAGCTCCAGTTCTGCTCCTGCTCGCAGCCGTGCTTCTTTGTCTCGCTGCATACTCAATAGCAAAGCGCAGGAATATGCGAAGGAATTGAAGGAACGCTAAACTACCTGAACACCTCACGTCAGAGAGAGTCAGACATGGTGTTATTTCTCTCCAAGAGCCAAATAACGTCCCTCCTCTCGATGCGCGAGAGCATTGACGCTGTTGAAGAAGCCTTCCGGGAATTTGAGCTCGGAACGGCCACAATGCCTACGCGAGTGGGGGTAACAATACCTGAGAAACAAGGTTGGCTAGGTGTAATGCCAGCATACCTTGAACGCGCTGGATCATTGACAACGAAGATAGTTACAGTCTATGAAAACAACGTTACAAGGTATGGAATCCCAAACGTACTGGCCGCAGTGATTCTAAACGATGTAGAGACCGGTCGCGTTGAGGCAATAATGGAAGGCTCCCAAATCACAGCGATGAGAACTGGAGCAGTCTCAGGGGTTGCAACGAAATATCTTGCGCGCACAGATGCAAAGAGGCTTGGCATTTTTGGCGCTGGTGTTCAAGCCCGGAGACAATTTCAAGCGGTCAGAGAGGTCAGAGAGATCCGGTCTGTGTCTGTGTATGATACAAGAAAAGAAATGACAAGAGACTTCATTGCGGAAGCCACGGCTCAGGATGACGTTAAGGTCTCGGTTGCGAGCACGCCTGAGGAGGTGGTTCGGGAATCCGACATCATCGTCACCGCCACCACCTCTGCAACTCCTGTCTTTAACGGCCGCCAGACGAAACCCGGGACGCATATCAACGCGATTGGAGCGTTCACCCCCTCAACACGAGAAGTCGACAACGAGACAATTTCAACCTCCAAGATAGTGGTTGATTCCTTGGATGCAGCTCTCGCAGAGGCGGGAGACATTATCATTCCCATGAAAGAAGGGATAATTCAGCGCGAAAGCATTTGGGCAGAACTTGGGGAGATAGTGACGGGTAAGAAACCAGGCCGAATATCAGAGGAGGAAAAGACGCTTTTCAAGTCAGTGGGCTTAGGAATTCAAGATGCTGCAGTCGCGTTGGTCGTGTTCAAGAAAGCCCTAAGTCTAGGAGTCGGAACACGATTCGACTTGGACAGCTAGCGCTATTTGCCATTACCTGCGTTGCAACGGGGAACGGTCATGCGAGTAGTGTTCTGATGACTTCCTCGTAGACCCTAGTTGTCTTTCTTACAGATTCAAGGACGACAAATTCGTTGGATTCATGCAACCTTCCGCCTGCCGGTCCAAACTCTAAGGTCGGAACCTTTCCTTGGTTTACCAGAATGCAAGAGTCGCAGGGGCCTTCGTGGAAATCTATTCTGGGGGCGCTTCCGAGAGCTTTGGTTGCGGCGCCAACGACCAACTGCACGTACTTGTCGTCGTCAGGTATCTCGAATGGATCACAGAATGGAGTTTCGCGGTCAATGAAACTCGCTTCGGCATCTATGCCTAATTGCTTGATCATCGTTTTGAGATCTTCAAGGGCGTCCTTCGAGTTGTGACCAGGGACTAAACATCTATCGATAACAATTCTGCAGCGGTCCGGGACGAGCATGACCTCTTCCTGTCCTCCCTCAATCTTCAAGACATTGATAGTCGAACGCCCCATTCTGGCATGAGTCGGACTGCTGAGTTGAGGTAGGGCATTGACAAGATTCGCTGCGCCCGTTATGGCACTTACGCCGTGCTGAGGCCACATTGAGTGTGCAGGCCTACCATGAACTACTACTTCTAGGACAGTCCTGCCGCGATGTGCGGTTACAACATTGAGGTCGCTTGCTTCAGAGATCATCGCCAAATCTACGCCCTTGGTTATGCCCCTTTCAACTAGTGCATAGGACCCCAAATCCAACGACTCCTCGTCCACCACTGCGGCCAAGATTACTTCCCCTCTCTTAGGCAAGCCTTCACGTTTGCATTCTGCCACAGCTGAGAGCATGGCGGCCAAGCCCGACTTCATGTCAACTGTTCCGCGTCCGTACATTCTACCATTCTCTACTTCTGCACCGAACGGGTCATGCTTCCATCCGGTCCCTGGTGCAACAGTGTCCATGTGGCCGTTGAGCATAAGGCATGGGCCGTCCTCGGCACCCTTTACCCTACTTAGCACGTTCGGTCTGCCTGGTTTGATTTCAGAGATCTCGACAGGTAGCCTGTTTTCCTTAAGCCACTTAGCGATGAACTCCGCGATTCTGCCTTCTTCGCCACATACGCTCGGAATCTTCACCAGGTCAGCAAGAAGTGAGATTACGTCATCGGACAAATGATCAACACCTAGCGACAGTGTAGGAAAGCGTCTGCTTTTAGCTTAAGACACATCTTCTCGGGCCTGTCTTAGACATTCGTTAAACGAGACCCTAAGTCCGTCGATCGATTTTTCGGACCCTTGCATCTTGGCGTTCAAAGTTTATTTGTACCATGAGTTAGTGCCGATCCGATTCGAAGATGAACGCTGGCGCACGGCCTCTCGGAATTACATTGCTAGCTGTGCTTCATGTTCTCCATGCGATCTTCCTTTTCATTGGTGGTGTCGCGCTGATTGCTCTTGGTGCGTTCATCGGGCGAGGCTTGTTCGGCCTTCCGCGATTTCTGAACGGAGTCGTATCTTTGATTGGAGTTGTGGTGGTCGTTATCGGATTGCTCTACTTGGGTTTGGCTTGGGGATTGTGGACGGGGAAGGGATGGGCGTGGGTTCTGTCACTGGTGCTGGCCGCGTTGGGAGTGATTGTTTCTCTACTCTCGCTTGTAAGAGGTCACTTTGGTCCGATCGTTGTGTTGATTCTCGACGCGATAATCCTATACTACCTCTTCAGACCCAATGTAAGGGCTTTCTTCGGCGAACAGAAGATACCATCACAGACTATGCCGGCAACTGGAACAACCGTTCAGCCGACAACAGCAACACGATTCTGCCCAAATTGTGGCGCCCCCACCCAAGCCAACGAAAAATTCTGCCTGCACTGCGGCAAACCAGTTTCTTAAAGACCCAAAGTCGGGTTTCCCGAGGAAGAAAAAGAGTAAATGCGGTAGCAACATGCTTTCTTTGCCCGAAAAACTCTGCGTAATTCTCTATACAATAGGGTCCAGACATTTACTTAGCTGAATCACAGGCATCTCTCATGGTGCCTTTGGTTGGAGCTGGACGCCCTGGAAACGAGGGCCGTGGAGCTCATGAGGAGCCGGCTTCAGAACGGAAACATAACCACGCTTTCTGCCGAACGTAGCCCAATTTCACAAAATCAGATTACAGTCAATGGAACATTTCAAGACGCTGAAGGCCGCCAACGAAAGTTCGAAGTGAAATTCCAAATCAAGGAAGACAAGCTGCAGATCGCTTACTGGTCGGTCTCGTAGGAGTTTCATCTGGCGATAATGGGATAGGCAAATGGCTTCTCAGCATCCTGCCAGGAGGATTTTGTCACATCCCATCTTGGATGTGCCGCAGAGGCGAGAGATCTGTTTCTGTTGGCAGGGGAAGACGATTTCAGCCGCGGACGGAGAAATGATCACTTCAGCGCTGATTGCCCATGGGATCGACTGCTTTGGTCATCATCACAAGGATGGAGCGCCGCAGGGACTTTTCTGCGCGAATGGCCAATGTTCACACTGCCTAGTCATAGCTAACGGCATCCCCGTGAAAGCATGCATCACCCCCGTCCACCAAGGAATGAACATTCGTGCAGTAGACGGGTTACCCAAGTTACTGGACGACGACCTGCCAGCCGGATCTATCGATGTTCCAGAAGTATCGGTGGATGTTCTGATTGCGGGAGCAGGCCCCGCGGGACTTAACGCAGCCCTCGAGCTCGCCCATAGCGACGTGAACATAATTGTGTGTGATGACAAACATGAGATAGGCGGAAAACTCACCCTCCAAACTCACAACTTCTTCGGATCCGTACGTGAATGTCACGCTGGATCAAGAGGCATCAACATAGCCAAACAGTTTGCACAGGAATTAGCGGGATTCAAGAACGTGCAAATCTGGATGGACTCTCCAGTCGTCGGAGTTTTCTCCGACGGTAAAATTGCCGTAGTTCGAAACGGCATGTACTGCCTCGTTAAACCAAAACAATTTCTAGTTGCAACCGGAGCGAGAGAAAAAGTTCTAGCTTTTCCAGGCCACGAGCTACCAGGAGTATTCGGCGCGGGCGCCTTCCAGACGCTCGTGAACAGGGACCTAGTGAAACCCTCAAGCCGAGTATTCATCGTGGGCGGCGGCAACGTCGGCCTGATAGCAGCTTACCACGCGATGCAGGCAGGCATTCAGGTTGTTGGCTTGGTTGAAGCTCTTCCGAAGGTTGGCGGATACAAGGTACATTTGGACAAAATCAAGAGGCTCGGAGTACCCGTCTTCAACTCGCACACTGTACTCAAGGCATACGGAAACGGCCACGTCGAGGGAGTTGTGATAGCACAGATCGATGACAAATTCAAACCGATCCATGGAACCGAGCGAAGCTACCAGGTAGATACCGTGCTAGTCGCGGTCGGCCTAAATCCCGTCAACGAGCTAACCCAAGAAGCACGGCGGATGGGAATTCCAACGTATGACGCGGGCGACGCCGAGCTGATCGCTGAAGCCTCCGCCGCTATGTTCTCTGGAAAGGTGATTGCGAGAAAGATGCTCCAAGACATGGGCCAGGACATCGCCATCCCAGAAGAATGGTTGGACATGCTTAGGATCCTACGTGGTAAACCCGGCCCGATCCATGAATTCAAAGAACCCGACTATTCATCGGCAAAGGTCTTCCCGGTAATTCGGTGCGTGCAGGAGATTCCTTGCAACCCTTGCGTCGAAGCTTGCCCGAAAGGTTGGGTTTCGTTGGAAGGTGAAAGCATCATGTCGCTTCCACGCTGGAGCAAGGAATGTGTTGGCTGCCTGAAATGTGCGGTCGTCTGTCCGGGTTTAGCGATTACCGTCGTGGATAGAAGGTTCGATTCAACCGGGAAAACGGCGCAGGTGTGGCTCCCTTGGGAGCTTGACCAGAACACCGTGAGAGTAGGTAATGAGGTCACGCTCACCGGCTTCGAAGGTGAAGACGTCGGCGTTGGAAACGTGCTCCACGTTCGAGACCTCAAATGGATGGACAAAAGGAAGATGGTACAGGTAGAGGTGGATTCGAAGCTTGCAACAAGAGTCGCAGGCATAAGAATTCAAACCCCGGAGCAGGGATCGACAATCGCATTTGAATATGGCTTAGAGAATGAAGTAATGGTGTGCCTCTGCGAACGAGTAAGCAAGAAACAAATTGCTGAACTAGTACGGATGGGCGTCAGGGACCTGAACGCGATCAAGGCCGCCACCCGATGCGGCATGGGTGCGTGCAACGGGAAAACCTGCGAAAACCTCGTCAAACAAGTCTTCCAGGAACAAGGCGTCCCGCTAGATTCTGTGACTGGGTACGTGAAGCGCCCGTTCACCATGGAAGTCCCACTAACAGCATTATTCCGGGAGAACCGAAAATGACGGACGTAGTAGTGGTCGGAGCGGGAGCGGTAGGGCTCCCGTCCGCCTATTTCCTCGCCCAGGAAGGAATGCAAGTTACAGTGGTCGACAGGGAACCGGCACCGGCGCAAGGAAGCTTCAAGGCCGCGATTGGCGGAGTTAGGGCCACACACTCAGAACCAGCCAAGATAGCCATCTGTCAAGACAGCCTACGAGTATTCTCTACATGGAAGGAGAAAACGGGGACTGAGATTGGTTGGAAGATGGGCGGATACTGCTTCCCTGCCTACCGTGAAGAAGACGAGAAACTCCTGAAAGACATGCTCCACATACAACACGAGTACGGTTTGAAAATCGACTGGCTCGACCACGACGGCATTGAAAAGATCGTTCCGGGAATAAACGCTGAAGGGCTCAGAGGCGGAACCCTCTCAATTGAAGACGGCCAAGCATCCCCGTTACTATTCGCTTCGTCACTAAACCAGGAATGTAGGAAACTGGGAGTAGAGTTTAGGCTCGGTGAAAGCGTAGAACAAGTACTCGCGAAGAACAATCGAGTTGTCGGTGTAAAGACCGAAAAAGGCATTATTTCAGCGGATTACGTGCTAAATGCAGCCGGAGGCAGGGCCAGCCAAATCGCTGCGACCGTCAATTTGCACATTCCCGTCTCTCCCGATTCGCATGAGGCTGGAATATCCATGCCAGTGGACCAATTTCTAGACCCGCTGGTGGTCGATATGAGGCCTGGACCGGAAGGAAAAACTGCCAGCTTCTACTTCGGACAGACGCATGACGGATCAGTAATTTTCTGTTACACTCCATCCCCCATAATTCCAGGCGAGGATCGACGATGCACATCTGAGTTTCTTCCAATCATTGCGAATCGACTAGTGAACTTGATTCCTAAGTTTAGGCACTTGGTCATCCGAAGGCTGTGGCGAGGCCTCTACCCTATGACGCCGGACGGGTTTCCAATAATCGGAGAAGCCCCTAACTTAAGTGGGTTTTACCTCGCGGCAGGCCTCTGCGGCCAAGGCTTCATGATGGGACCCGGCATCGCCAGAAACATGGCACATTACATTGCACACGGGACTACCTTCCTCGACAGCCACCTATTCGACGCACTGTCACCGCTGAGAGACTTCTACGCGAAAAATGAAGCACTAAAATGAGGCGTATCGCGTCGAGGATGGTAGGGTTACGTTGAAGGACGCCCCGCGTCTTTGAGGCAAGAACAAATAGCACGTCTGCACGATCATGCAACTGTTTTGTTTTCGGAGGTGAGTGATTTGGTTTGGAAGATTATCGAGCTTGTTGGTGAATCAAATGAGAGCTTTGCGAACGCAGTTAGAAACGCCATTGAAGAGGCAGCGAAGACCGTCAAGCAAATGCAATGGTTCGAAGCAACCGAATTCAGAGGAACCATCAAGGAAGGCAAAGTGAGTCAATTCCAAGCACTCGTGAGGATCGGTTTCAAAGTCGAACGCTAAATCCTCGACCAGATATCGGTGAGCGCGCTAGGATACCGAAAAACTTTCTATCATAAACTAATTTTCTGACGTATCAGGTTCCGAGTCTTGCCTTTTCGAGGGCTCTGATAATGTCGCTTTTCGAGACTATTCCAACTATACGTCTAGGGTTGGCTTTGTCGACGATGGGGATTCTTCCTATACCTGTATTGTGCATTACATCCAAGACTTTTTCGACGGGTGAGTCGGGATTGGCGGGGTGAAGGTCTCTGCTGCATATGTCTGAAATCTTTGTCTTGAACCACTTGTCCCGCGGAACGGTTTTGACTTGAATTAAGGATACTCTGCCAACGAGCCCGTTTTGATCCACTACTGGAAATGATTTGTATTGGTAGACGAAGAGGTATTCCTCAACGAAATCGAGGACTGAAAGGTCGGCGGGCACCGCGATGACCTTTGTGGTCATCACGTCGCTTGCCTTTAGGTGAGCAATTTGAGTAATGTCGATCTCGTCCCTCAGCTTTTGACGATCGGAGACGGATGCTTCTCCTGAGATTGAATAGCTAATGGCTGCGGCGATCAGGCTCGGGATGAGGTAGCCTGGGCCTGCCGTTGTTTCAGCGACAAACGCTACCGCAGCGAGGGGGGTCTTGTACCCGGCTGCTAAGAATGATGCCATACCGACTGCAACGAAAAGGTCTACTTTCAAGGGAAAGAAGGCTTCTCCGAATATGCCGCCGAGCGATGCTCCCATCACTATTTGTGGGACAAAGATGCCTCCGACTCCGGTAGTTCCGAGAGTGAATGATGTGGCCAGTAGTTTCATCACAAAGAGTGTGAGGAGCGTAAGAGGGGAAGTTTTCGGAGTCAATGCTAGGTTGATCAGGTCATATGAGATTCCCAACGGGTAGGCTCTTCGGAATAGGGTTACGCTGGCGATGCCGATGATTGATAACGCGCACGCACCGATTATGCTCTTGTAATAGAATCTTCCAGTAAGACGTTTCATGGACCTGGTGACACCTTTATAGATCGCTATGAAGGCGAGCGCGGCCAAACCGACAATGAGGCCAAGAATCGCGGACGCTCCTATGTCCACTAGACCAAATGATGCGATTCCTGGAAATTGGAAAATTGGCGCTGAACCGTCGATCGAAATTAGCGTGAGGTAGGAGCTGACGGCGGCGACGAGTGACGGGACTAATGCGTCATGAGCCAAGTCATCCTTGAAGGGACATTCGACTGCAAAGATTATTCCCGTTAGTGGTGCCTTGAATACTGCCCCGATTCCTGCCGCCGCACCCGCCAAGATCAGTGTTCGCCTATCATCTTCCGTAAGCCCAATGCGACTGAGCTTACTCCAGATCCATGCGCCTACGACTCCCCCAGCGTAAACGGATGGCCCCTCTTGCCCAGCGCTCCCGCCAAAGCCGATCGTGATCGCTGCCGCTAACATCTTTTGGGGAAACGATCGGGTGTCGAACTTACCGTTAGAGTCGTTATAGGCCTCGATGACTTCCTCAGTTCCAGAATTCACAGGCGTGGAAGATTTGCTCAGCAGGAAACCGCTTAGGAGCAGCGCGACCAGTACCGATGGGATGATGAATAGATAGTTGATTGAGAATTGTGATGAAACGTACGTCCATAACGTTAGATTGGTAACGTAGTCGAACAGTGCGACCACGATTCCGGTTAGGAGCCCTAGTACTGTTGAGAGCATCACCCATTTCTTGAGGTAACTCAGGAACGACTCACGGGTGCGGAGTCTTGGACGCTTCAAGTACTTCCTTATGGAGCGCATCCGCAATTTTCGCCCGCATTACGATTAGAGGAAACGCCGGGCATTTATCGATACTCCTTATTCTTGAAACGTCTCCCCAGCCTTAAGAACAACGCAATGCATTATTGGTTGGGTGTCGATTTGGCAAGCGTTAGGGAGCTGGCTACGAGAATCTTAGATCTATTTCGCGAAACAGCCAAGAGCAAGGGTGACGCAGAAATTTCCGCTACGTCTCTGTACAAGGCGTTCGAGGGCGAAGGGTCACACGACATGATTCAAGACGCGATCCGCTACTTGGTCGACAGAGATTTCATAGCACCCCACACCTACAGTTTGACAGCTAAAGGCATGGTCAAGCGAGTGGGAGTCGAAAGAGAAGAAGGCTCTAGCTGAAAAAGCGCTTCCAACTCGCAGCTTCACGAGGAGTAATTTGCCAATTAAAGAAACTCATTGAAGCGGTAAGTAAAAACGTCTTGGGCATTATCCGGCCGCCCCATTCCAGCTTCGAATTTCACGTGGCAGCCTAACCTATATCATATGAGCCTCAGCCAATCCTCGAAAGTGAGAGTCACCGGTGACGACCTTTCCCTGCCGGTTGCGCGCAGTGGAGAGAACGATTGAGTCAGCTAGACCCCAACCATGAACTTTCTTCTTCATCGCGACGTCGGTCTTGGCCGCTTCGACAGCCAAATCCTCATCAAGTGGAATGAGAGCGCTTCTTGACTTGATGAATGTTCTTCTAAGTTCAGCTTTTTCTTCATCTTCCGTTTTCAGAATCTTAGCGTATGTCTCTGCTAGACATATTGAGGGCGTGAGTTTCTCATCCATCTCGGTATCCACGATTTGTTTGACTTTTCTACCAGCTTCGGTTCCCATGAAATACTCAAGCCATGCATATGAGTCCATGATGTATCTCATAGGCGGTCCCTGTGGTCCCGAATGTCTTTCAATGAAGTCCTTGCCATTGTGGCAAACATTCCCTCTCCCTTCAAGAGGGCTTCAGCAAGAATTGTGTTGATAGCTTCAGATATGCCTCTAGGTCCGTACTTCTTCTTCAAGATCTCGTAGAGGTCTTCCCTAAGCAACACCGTTGTCTTCATTACAGATACGGTGCTGTAACCATAAACATAAACGTTTAGGCATTTTTATCTGCGCCGCCAGGATAGATTATGACGGCGTTTTCTGGAACTCCGTCTTCCCATGCGTCCCGCCAAGTAGACCAAACCTGAAACAGAACGTTCATCTTAACCAGTTCCGCACAGCTCAACCGCGGAGGCTCCGCTGGGTTAGAATTGTGGTGTTTGGTTCGCACCAAGCATAGGCCTCCGGTTTGCGTTATCAGACGGTGGGTTCCATTTTCAGTTCAACACCTTGAGCGATTGGGGGCAGCGCGCTAAACGCGTCGACCGAAGTCTTCGTGCTTACACGCCTGCTCCATCAAACCCATCTTCTTTGGGAGCCCTCGTCCAACCCTGACGCCCGTTGCCGAGTGTCGTGGGTTAGAATGGCTGCCTTTTTTCGGGAGAGGCTTCGAGCTTAGATGCTTTCAGCCCTTATCCTCGACAGCGTGGCTGCCCGGCAGTGCCCTGTCGGACAACCGGTAAACTAGAGG
>Ga0326727_10020950_pt1 | contig 12900 bp, 12 predicted proteins | sample MB2enrmetagenome_FD_207643 | JGI IMG/M metagenome (GOLD analysis project Ga0326727, IMG submission 207643) | Lab enriched peat soil microbial communities from McLean, Ithaca, NY, United States - MB29MY | ecosystem: Environmental > Terrestrial > Soil > Wetlands > Peat | place: USA: New York...
GACCGCCTGGACGAGATCGAGGCAAGCAAGCCGGCACCCGAAGACGAGGAGGTAGAATGATCCCATCGGCGCCCTCCTTTCTGGAGAATCGGAACCTGCAACTGCTGATATTCGGTGGGAAGGGCGGCGTGGGGAAGACCACTTGCGCCGTCGCCAGTGCTCTGCGCATGTCCGCCCTGTCGCCCGACCGGTCTCTTCTGCTCGTCTCTACCGATCCGGCTCATTCCATCCGCGACAGCCTGGCCGGCTTGGTCCCTCCGTCCAATTTGACGGTCCACGAGATCGATGCCCGCGATTGCCTGGAGCGCTTTCACGCCAGAAACGGCCCTGTTTTGGAGCGCATCGCCTCCGCGGGTACGTTCCTGGATGACCAGGACACCCACGAACTCGTGAACCTGTCTCTGCCCGGGCTCGATGAGTTAATGGCATTTCTGGAGATCTCCGATTGGGTGGAGCAGCGTGCCTACGATTGCATCATCGTGGACACCGCTCCGAGCGGCCATGCCTTGCGGCTCCTGGCCATGCCCGAGCTGATCCGAAGCTGGCTAGCCGTGTTGGATGCGATGTTGGCGAAGCGCCGCTACATGAGAAAAGTCTTCACCCGATCCGCGCGCGGCGACGCGCTCGATGCCTTCGTCGCTGCGTGGGCCACCTCCACGGCTCGTATGGAAAAGCTATTACGCGATCCCACCCGCTGCCGGTTCGTCCCTGTCGCGATTGCGGAATCGCTGGCCGTCCGCGAGACGGAGGCTATGGTCCGGCAACTGCAACACGGGCACATACCGATATCCGAGGTGCTGGTGAATCAGCTTCATCCGGCGGGACGCTGCCCATTCTGTTCTAGGGCCCACGAACTGGAAAGGCGGGAAATTCAATCTCTGCGAGCCATTGCCGCGCTGGCTTCACACAGCTTCTGGGGCATCGAGTTGTTTCCCGGCGAGGTTCGAGGCCAGCCTGACCTGCAATCTTTCTGGAGCCACGCTGCTTTGTTATCCGAGGAGCGGGGAATTCGGATCGCGGCGCCCGTTCTCGAGAAAACCATCGAAGGCGCCTCTGTATATCCACCCGAGGGAATACGGTTCATTCTGATATCGGGCAAGGGAGGGGTTGGCAAAACTACTTTTGCTTGCGCCACCGCCCTCCGGTTGGCTCGCGATTCTGCCGGAAAGAGAGTGCTGCTCTTCTCCACCGATTCGGCGCATTCTTTATCGGCCTGTTTCAAGACGGGAATCGGCCCCCGCCCTGTCGTGATCTCTGGGAACTTGAGCGCCATCGAAATCGACGCCGCCGCGGAATTCCAGGCTCTGCGGGACCATTATGCCAACGATGTGGACGATCTTGTGCGGACCATTGCGCCGGGGTTCGATCCGACGTTCGACCGCGTCGTCCTGGAGCAGATGGTTGACTTGGCGCCCCCAGGCCTCGATGAGCTCATGGCGCTCCTGCGCATCGTCGATTTCCTGACGCTGGACCGCTACGATCTGTTCGTCATGGATGCCGCCTCCACCGGACATCTGCTCCGGCTACTGGAACTGCCGGAGCTGATCGATCAATGGCTCAAGATTTTCTTTGGTCTCTTCCTTAAGTACGAGCACATTCTGCGCATGCCCCGTTTTTCCGGGCAATTGATCGATCTCTCGAAGAATCTAAAGCGGCTCCGGAAGTTGCTGTCAGACCCATTCCGGACCGCTCTTTACGTGGTCGCCATACCGACCCAAATGGCCTGGGAGGAGACGAAGGACCTGATCGCCGCGTGCGATCGAATGGAGATTGCGACACGGGCCCTTTTCCTAAATATGATGACCCCACCCGGCAGTTGCGCCTTGTGCACCGGTCTGCGGCGCAGAGAGTTGGCCGTAGCAGAGCAGTTTCGGCGCGCCTTTCCGGACAAGCCCCAAATCCAGGTCTACCGCCAAGGTGAAATTGCCGGAATCGAACAGCTGGACAAACTGGGCGGAAGCCTGTACGAAGAGAGGGAAATGTTCGCGCATGCTTGAAAACTACGAGTCCGTACCACGTGAGTTTCTCGCACCAGAGTTGTCCAGGTTGGACGATGACGAACGGGTCTCCCTTTGTGAAACGCTCGACCGTGTCCTGAACAAGGGTGCGGTCGTGATCGGCGAGGTGACGATTTCGGTAGCCGGCATTGACTTGGTTTACCTCGGCCTCCAGCTTCTTCTGACCTCCATTGAAACCGCCCGCGCGAGCATGAGTTGCCAGCCAGGCGTCGGCCTGGGCATCGCAGCCGGGAAGGAGAGCGCATATGGAGCCTATTGAGACGGCCCGAGTCCAGTCTGAGTTCTTCACTGATTTCGCCCAGGTCATGCGGAGCCCGGCGCCCACTGGCAGCGCGAATGGCCACGGGACGCGAGCGCGTTTGGATTTGGATCCGGAAAGCGTGAAGAACGGTTTGGGCCAGCTCGTTTTGACCCTGATAAAGCTACTCCATGAACTGTTGGCTCGGCAGGCGATCCGGCGAGTGGACGCCGGCTCCCTTACTGACGAGGAGATTGAGCGGATGGGTCTGACGCTCATGCGACAGGCCGAGGAAATTGAACGCCTGCGCGAGCAATTCGGCCTGGATGAAGAGGACCTGAACCTCGATCTCGGGCCTTTAGGGAAGCTTTTGTAACAAGGAGATTCTTCTTATGCAGCAGAGTATGTCGCATGCTATTCAGACTTCAACTCTATCGGATGTCCTGGAACGCGTCTTGGACAAGGGGATCGTCATCGCCGGCGACATAAAAGTGAAGCTCGTCGATATCGAGCTGCTGTCGATTCAAATACGGCTGGTGATCTGTTCGGTTGACAAGGCTAAGGAGATGGGCATGGATTGGTGGGTCAATAATCCCGTCTTTTCCAGTCAGCCCCAGCGGGACCCGTTGGAAGCCACCGTAGAGCGTCTCGAACAAAGGCTCGCGCGGCTCGAAACGGCACCGGCATGAGTTGTCCCGATTTTTATGCAGAATTGTTTTTGGCGCATACTCCCTGCTGAAGGGTGGAGCTCAGCAGGTCCGGGTGATCCTGCGGGCCTTGGCGCTCCTGCAGCTGGCTGAGGTCGACCCGGAAGGATCGAGTTTTCTCGCTCCAAGGGGTCCAGCGGGAACCGTTTCGTTCGGGTCAATCGGCCACCGAGCAGAGCGGCTCGGTAGCAGACTGCGCGCACCCCTCGGGCGGCTCGCTACTTTCTTGTGGGCCAGGAACGGACAGAAGCACCGAGGCGACTCCCTTGACGCGGCCACGGTCGGCAGTAATCGCCTTTATACGCATACTCAACCGGATCTTTGAGCCGTCTTTCCGGAGAAAGTCCTGAACCAGGCTCCCTGCGGCCGCCTCCCCTTCTATTACGGCAATTACCGTCTCTAGGCAGGCCGATCGTTGCTCGGGCGATACCAGATCCCAAACGTGCATCCCCAGGATCTCCGTGAGCTCGTAGCCCAACAGTTCGCATTCTAATTCGTTGGCACGCCGGATGACCCCTTGCATGTCAAGTTCATGCAAGGCCACCGGCGCTTGTTCAAACACCTCAGTCAACTGTCGCTCGCGTTGTCGCAACCCTCGCTCGCGCTCGTTTAGGGCGCGTGCCGTGACGCTAAGTTCCCTCCCAAGCTGGCCGATCTCATCTTTGCCTCCCGGTACAGGCATCATGGGCAACTCATGAACCAAAAGGTGGACAAAGTTGCGCAGTCTCCCGAGCCGCTTAGTTACTCTCTTACCAACGCGTAAGCTGAAGATGAAGCCGAAGATCGGACAGCCGCAGGCGATCACAATTGCAGTCAGGAAGAGCTTAGAATACACCTGCTCCTGTTGCCACAGCCGAAAACCCAGGAAGCGGTCTTCCTCCGATGCTATGTCCTCGAGCCCTCTGCGGGCATCTCTCGTCGAATCGATCTCTTGCTGGAAACGGAGGCGTGCCTGCGATCCAAGCTTGTTCGGCGAAGGCTGGTCCGCAAGTTCTTCTCGAAATGACGACAGAGCAAGCTGTTGTATTTCCACCACATGCTTGCGCTCTTGAGCGTGAGACGCTACCCGCGCCGCCAACTGGGAAAGTTCAGCCAGAAGCGGTGCCTCTGAAGGTGAGCGTCCTTCCAGGAGGTGGTTATCCCCAGTCACGAGATAGGCCGAGAATTGAGACTCCATTTCCAGCAGCAGTATCTCGGCTCTTTGAGCGCAAAGACGGACCTCGATCGCATCGCGGACCCACTCTTCAGCCGCGCGACGACCGGAAGCCATCGTCGAAATCAACCAGACCATGAAGAGCAGGGCGCTCAGGGGGAAGAGCAAGAGAAACAGCCCCTTGACGCGAAACGACAGATCATCGGACCACTGGCTGAATATGGAGAGCTTCATCCTGATAGTCAGGATGGCGGATTCGCCCTCTTGGTTCAATACATGAAACCCTTCGAAGCGGCGATGGCGACTATGTAATAACCTCTGTATACTCGCAGGGTTTTCCCCCAGGGGCAAAGCATAGATTGGGGGGGCGGTCTCTGCGGGCGGGATTGGTGTGAAAACGACGACCCTAAGTCTGCCATGGAGTTCCTGAACGTGGAAAAACTAACAGGCCCTGTGCTGATCGGAATGAACGTCGATACCGCCTACGCAAGGTCGTGCAATATTGAGAGAAGACCTCATCGGACCTAGGAGAGTTGATCCCGAGTGTGTCGCAAAAAGGAGCATCATGTCCCATCATCTCGATTCACCAATTGCTCGGCAAGATATCCGCCTCGACATCACGGACCTCTAGGTATTTCGCGGAGAGACAGGCACCTTGTTCGCGATCATGCCCGCAGCTCTTGAAATGTCAATTGGTTGTTTGACAAGACAGATCGAGCGTCTCAGAAATCAGGAAAGGAAGAACTTATGAGTATCACAGCCCTTGAACATCAGGCGCGGGGGCTGATGCGCAAGGAGACCGATAGCCTCGGTGTTGTTGAAGTCCCTGCCGACAAGCTCTGGGGCGCCCAGACACAGCGTTCGCTGAAATACTTCAGCATTGGCAAGGACCTGATTCCACGGGAGATGATCACCGCTTATGCCACGCTCAAGAAGGCGGCCGCGAATGCGAACCACGATGCCAAGCGCCTCGACGACCGGCGCCGCGGCCTTATCGTTCAGGTCTGCGACGAAATCCTTGCGGGGCAGCACGAAGACATGTTTCCGCTACACGTTTGGATGACTGGAAGCGGCACGCAATTCAACATGAATGTGAACGAGGTGATCTCGAATCGTGGCTGCCAGCTTGCCGGCACGCCGCTTGGGAGCAAGACGCCGATTCACCCCAATGACCACGTCAACATGTCGCAGTCGTCGAACGACTCCTTTCCCTCCGCGATGAATATGGCCGCGGCCGTGAGCGTAAAGCAGCGGCTGATTCCCTCGGTGAAGGCGCTCTACGATGCCGTCGCACGGAAGGCTGGAGAGTGGCAGGACATCGTGAAGGTCGGCCGTACTCATATGCAGGACGCCCCACCGCTTACGCTGGGAGAGGAATGGTCCGGATATGCGGGCATGCTCGCGGACAATCTGGACCGGATCGAGGATGCCTTGAAAGGCGTGTATCGCCTCGCGCTCGGCGGTACGGCAGTTGGCACGGGCATCAACGCCGCGCCTGGATTCGGAGAGGCGGCCGCCGGCGAGATCGCCAAACTTACGAATCTGCCGTTCGTGAGCGCACCGAACAAGTTCGCGGTGCAAGGCGCACACGATGACCTGGTTCAACTTTCAGGAACGCTGCGCACCCTCGCGGTCTCCCTCTACAAAATAGCCAATGACATCCGGCTGATGTCTTGCGGCCCGCGAGCGGGGTTTGCCGAACTGCAGATCCCTCAGAACGAGCCGGGCTCATCGATTATACCGGGAAAGGTAAATCCCACTCAGGCCGAAGCGTTGACGATGATTGCAGCGCAAGTGATTTCCAACGACGTGGCGGTGGGGTTCGGGGGTGCCGGCGGCTATCTGGAAATGAACGTTTACAAGCCGTTAATCATCTTCAACATCACTCACTCGGTCACCATTATGGCGGATGGATGTACGAACTTCCGCGAGTTCCTCATCGAGGGAACGAAACCGAACCTGAAGCAGATTGCGGACTACGTGGAGCGTTCTCTGATGCTGGCGACGGCCCTCTCGCCCGTCATCGGCTACGACAAAGCGTCCGAAGTTGCGCACTATGCTTTAGACAACGACCTCACGCTAAGGCAAGCCGCGCTGAAGCTCGCGTTTGTGACGGAAGAGGAGTTCGATCGCGTCGTCGATCCAGCCAAGATGGCCCATTCGCATTATGTCGGACCCCGCCCGCTTCCTGCCGATCGTGTATGACCCGACCATCGGCGAGGCCTGCCTGCAGTTCGGGCGACATTGTGGCTTAGCGGTATCCTGGGCGGTAATGCGAAGTGAAGCGGGCCTGCGGTAGCCGCAGAACGTGCCCCATCCGGGGTAGGCTTGTGGCATAATTCCAATTCTCGCTAGGAATTGTTTCATACAGGAGCATCAGATAATGAGACGGAGAGAGTTTTTCGGGCTTGTGGCTGCGATGCCCGCCGCGGCGGCGCTGCCACTGAATTTGTCTTCTGTCAAATCCCGGACCATCAAGAGCTGGGAGCTTGGCTATAAAACCCCCCACCCGAAGCCCAACGCGCTGGATATCACCAAAGAAGGGATGTGGATCATCGATCAGGGACCGGAGACCTGGGTGTCCCTGGTGAACATTCCGGACGGGAAGGTGATTCGCGAGTTCAGGGTTCCCGACGCCGTTGGTTCGACGGGCGTGCACGTGGACGATGACAACATAATGTGGATCACCGGCACGCATAACAGCATGATCGTGAGCTGCAGCCCCGTCGATGGCAAGGTGATCGCGAAATATTGGACCCCGGGCGCCGGCAGAATCTTTCAGATGGCGGGGGACCCTCCGGCTCGCGTCACCGCCTTGAAACCGGCTTACCCGGACGAAGGTGGTCCGGGCCGTGGCCCGCTGGGAGTGGGCGGGCGCCGGGGCGGCCGAGGCGGCGGCCTCGGGCCGGGACAGCTTCCGATGGACGCGACTACCGGCGTGGGAGGCACGGGCGCCCATGCCATCGTTTCGAAAGGTAATCTGCTCTACTATGCCTGCCCGCCGGCGCGGCAGATCTTCACCATCGACAAGAAGAGCTGGCAAGTCCAGGCGGCTTGGTTCACTCCGGGCAACCGGCCGCATGGCATGACCTGGGATGAGAATCACGAGAGCCTCTGGAACGCCGATTCCAACCTGAATGCGTTCTTCCGCTTCAATATCAAGACCGGCGAAATCTTCGAGAAAGTCCAGCTCCCCGACGATTCTCCCGTGATTCACGGAGCCAAGCTGCACGACGGTTACATGTTGATGTGCGATGACGTGGGCTGGATGTGGCGCGTCAAATGGTCGTAAGCAGGCGGCTTGAGGGCGTCCGCGGCGCGACCGCTGAGTGTATTCTTGGAACAGACCCGGGAGTCGATATAAAGGAGATCTCCGTAAATGGATCCGAATCCCACCGTCAGCCGCCGGACGTTTCTCGGCGATGCAGCCGCGGCCGTGGCAGCCATCGGCACAGCCGCTAAACTGAAAGCGCAGGCGCGGCAACCGCCGCCGATCATCGATACCCACATCCATCTCTTCGATCAGACCCGCCCGCAGGGCGCGCCGTACGCGGGCGGCCGAGGCAATACCGAGCCCGCGCTGCCCGCGCGATACCGCGCCCTGGCCGCTCCCCTCGGCATTGTTGGCGCCATTGAGATCGATGCCAGTCCCTGGATCGAGGACAACCTCTGGGTGCTGGAGACCATCGAGAAAGATACCATCATGGTCGGCACGGCAGGCAATCTGGAGCCCGACAAGCCCGAGTTCAAGGAGTACGTGGAGCGCTATCAAAAGAACAAGCTGTTCCTCGGCTATCGTTACGGCAATGTCTGGAACCGCAACTTCGTCGGCCTGATCGATAATCCGGTGTTCGTCGATGGCCTGAAGCTGACGGCACAGTTGGGTCTGGTGCTGGACAGCGGAAATCCGCGGCCCGACCTGATTGCGGCCTTGGTTAAGGCCAAGGACAAGGTGCCCGATCTCCGCGTGGTCCTCGAGCACACCGGAAACTTGCCGCCGCGGCCGCCCCGGCCGAATGGCCGCGGCGGCCGCGGCCAGATTTCGCCGGAAGACCGCGTCACCATGGAAGCCAATTTGCGGGAGCTGGCCAAACGCCCGAATGTCTATTTCAAGCTGTCCGAAATCATGCAGATGGGGACCGATGGCACGCCGGTTTCGGATCCGGCTGTGTACCAGCCCCAACTCGATTATCTGATGGATCTCTTCGGCGAAGACCGGGTTGTGTTCGGCAGCGATTGGCCAAACGGAGCCGCGGTGAACCACCTGGATGTGATCGTGAAGATCGTGCGGGATTACTTCGACCCCAAGAGCCGCGCGGTGCAAGAGAAGTTCTTCTGGCGGAATTCCATTCCGGCCTACAAGTGGGTCAAACGAGATTCTTCCCAGCCGTCGCTCTAGCCAGGAGGGCTCGTTCACGGTCTGAAGTGGGCGCGGAGGGTCCGCGGGTATGAAGAGCCTGCTTCTATCGGCGCTGATGGCCGTGGCCGCATTGGCCGCCGGGCCGGTGTACGAGCTGACCGGGCATATCCAGCCCGCGGGGGTCGCCGAGGTTTCGCTGTTCGGAACCGACACGCCGTTCCGCGATGCCACCCTCAGCAACGCGGCCGGCAAGTTCACGTTCAAAAAGATCGAGGCCGGCACGTACAGCGTCGCGGTGTTCTTCTCCGCGCGCGGCTTGGCGCGGCGGACCGTCGAAATCGGTCCCGGCACGGCGGATGAACATCGCCGCGTCAACGTGAATCTCGAATTCGAGAACGCGGATTTCTTTTTCGCCGACGCTGTCCGCCGGCGCCACTCCATTTCGGCGCGCCAGCTCGGTGTCCCCCATAAGGCGCTCCACGATTATGACGATGCGCAAAAGGAGCTCGCCCGCCACGAAACCGATTCCGCCGTGAAGAGCCTGGAGCATACCGTTGCGCTGGCGCCCCAGTTCGCGGCCGCCTGGAATGAGCTGGGCACCATCGCCTATCGGACCGGCAAATTCGAGCGCGCCGAGCAGTGCTTTCGCCGGGCGCTCGATCAGGACCCCCAGGCCTTCGAGCCGTTGGTCAACCTGGGCGGCGTGCTGGTCACGCTCCGCCGCACCGCTGAAGCTCTGGACTACAACCTCCGCGCCGCGCTCGCCCAGCCGCGTGACGTGCCTGCCAATTCGCAGCTCGGGCAGGCGTATTTTCAAGCCGGCAATTACGACCTGGCGCTGAAGTACCTGGAACGCGCCAGGCAGATCGACCCCACCCACTATTCCCATCCGCAGTTGTACCTGGCCGAGATCCATTCGCGCCGTGGCGACCGGCCGGCGGCCGCCGCCGATCTGGAAGACTTCCTGAAGCACCATCCGGACTGGCCCCAGGCCGCCGCGCTTCGCCAGGCCATCGCGGCGCTCCGCCGATAAGCGCAGGGGCTTGCCGACCGCGCCCGCGAGCTACTCCCGCAGCCCGAAGACAAACATCCCGTGCCCCGCCGCCACCGCTACATACTGCTTCCCGTCCACCGAGTAGCTCACCGGACCCGCCGCGATGTAGCCTCCCAACGAAACCTTCCACAGCAGCTTCCCTTCGCGCGCGTCGAAAGCATGGAAGTATCCTTCCCGGTTTCCCGTGAAAACTACGTCCCCGGCCGTGCTGAGCACGCCGCCCTCAGTCAGGTCCGCGAATTTCACCTGCCACACCGTCTCCCCGGTCTTCGGGTCGATCGCCTTCAGCGCGCCGTATCCCTGTTCTTCGTCCGGAAGCAGCATCGGGCGCCGGTTGAACGCCAGGGGCTGACGTATGTTCCCCCCGTTGTATCGCCGCCCCGCGACGTACTCCGCCGCGCCCTCCTGATACACCGAATAGTAGTCGGCCCATATTGAAAGGTAGAACAGCCCCGTCCGGGGGCTATACGAGGGCCCATACCAATTCGTGGCGCCCTGCACGCCCGGGTAAACCAGCGCCCCTTCCGCGGTCGGCAGAGAGTCTGATTGCACCTTCGGACGCCCGTTCTCGTCGAAGCCCTCCAACCAGTTCACCTTCGCGAACGGCTTGCCCGAGAGGAACTTTCCGTTGGTCCGGTCCAGCACGTAAAAGACGCCATTGCGATGGGCCCAGTACAACAGCTTGCGCGGCTGCCCCTGCCACTCCGCATCCACCATTACCGGAGTCTGCATGGCGTCCCAGTCCCACGCATCGTGCGGAACAAACTGGTAGTGCCACTTCAGCTTGCCCGTGTCGGCATCCAGCGCGATCGCCGAACTGGCGTAGAGGTTGTCGCCCGGCCGCACCGTCGCGTTCCAATCCGGACTCGGATTTCCCACGCCTTGAATGATCAGGTTCAACTCCGGATCGTAGGAGCCGGTCAGCCAGATGGAACCTCCGCCGCGCTGCCACGCATCCCCTGTCCAGCTCTCGTGCCCCGTCTCATCCGGTCCTGGAATCGTGTTGAAGCGCCATACCTCCTTGCCGGTGCGCGCGTCGAATGCCGCCAGGAAGCCGCGTATCCCGTACTCTCCTCCCGCCGGTCCGATGATGACCTTGTCCTTCACCACCAGCGGCGCCATTGTCAGGCTGTAACCCAGACTCGGATCCACCACCCGCGTCTTCCAGACTTCTCTTCCCGTCTTGGCGTCCAGCGCCACCAGGTTCCCGTCCAGCGCCGCCAGAAACAGCGTGTCTCCCAGGATCGCCAGCCCGCGGTTGACACGCCCGCAGCACACGCCCACAGTGCCTTGCAGCGTGTAGCGGTACGTCCAGAACGCCCGCCCTGTTTTGGCATCCACCGCGATGACGTCGCTCGGCGGCTGCGAGAAGTACATCACGCCATCCACCACCAGCGGGCTCGCTTCGAATTTGTCCATCGAATCGAGCTGGTACACCCACTTCAGCTCGAGGTTCTGGGCGTTCCCGGTGCCGATCTGGTCGAGCGGGCTGTAGCGCCAGCTTTTGTAGCTGCCCGCATACATCAGCCAGTTGCGCGGCTCCTGGTCGGCGTGCAGCAGCCGCTCATAGCTCACCTGCGCCCCTAATGGGATCCAGCAGCTCAGCCATGCTGCCACGAAGGCTCTGTTCACGGAGTCCCTTTCAATGACGCCAGGTAGGCCACCAGGTCGCCCAACTGCTCGCGGGTCAGTTTCCCTTCGTAGCTTGGCATGAGCGACTTCTTGATGAGCTCGTACTCTCTCAGATCTTGCTTTACCAGCGAAACCAGCTCGTCCCGGGTATCGATGAGCTGCACGCTGTAGGTGTCTTCATTCATCCTTCTGCCCGTGATGGTCCGCCCGTCCCGCGTCACGGCCCGCACGTACCAGTTCGCCGGGAGCACGCGCTCGTCCGGACGCAGCAAGGATGCCAGCAGATCCGGCGGCGACAGGCGCGCCCCGGCGTCGCTCAGATCCGGCCCGGTCCGCGATCCCGTCCCGCCCACTCTGTGGCACCTCGCGCATTCGCCACTGGCGAAGAGTTCGCGCCCTCTGGCGGCATCACCGTCCGGAGGAGCCGGTATGGCGGCTCTTCCGAGCGCCCGCACATAGGCCAGAAGCTGTATGGACTCCACTCCGCTCAGTGGGAATCCTGGCATCTCGGTCCCCGGAATCCCGTTCCGCATGGCCCGATACAAATCGTCGTCGGTGCCGCCATGCCGGAACTTGCCCCTGGTGAGATCGGGCCCACGGCCCCCCTTCCCCTCGGGGCCGTGACAGACGGCGCAGTTGGCCGACCACAGCTTCCGGCCCTGCTCAGGATCGATCCGGGCATTGAACAGCCGCTCTGGCGGAGCCTGTGCCCTAACGCATGATGTAAGCAGTACAGCTACACACAAACTTCGCATGATCTGAATTCCGGCTTCCAGGCCGCCCCGATTATACAACCCCGGCGCAGCCGGGCCAAAAATGAATGAGAGCGAATGAACGTCCAGGCCCTTCCCCGTTAGAATGGGAGAAATGCCCCGGAAACTGCCGCGCGCGGCGTGGCTGGTGGCGCTCGTGGCCGGCGCCCTGTACATCTATCGTCTCGGCGCGGCGGGGCTGGTGGGCCCGGACGAGCCGCGGTACGCCTCCATCGGCCGCGAGATGGCGCGCGCCGGCGATTGGATCACACCGCGCCTGTGGGGCCAACCCTGGTTTGAGAAGCCCGCGCTGCTGTACTGGATGGAGGCGGCGGCGTTCCGCTTGGGCCTGGGTCCGGAGCTGGCACCGCGCCTGCCGGTAGCCATTCTGGCCGCGGCGTTCCTGGCGTTCTTCTGGTGGATTCTCCAGCGCGAATTCGGAAGCCGCCCGGCCGCCATGGCTACCTTGATCCTGGGCACCTCGGGCGCCTGGATGGCGGCCAGCCAGCTCGCAGTGACGGATCTGCCTCTGGCGGCCACGTTTTCCGCGGCCATGCTGCTGGCGCTCCCCTGGATTGCCCGCCGCGAGACCGCCTTTCTGCCCCTGGCCGCGGCCTTGATGGGCTTGGCCGTGCTGGCCAAAGGGCTGGTCCCCGTGGCGCTGGCGTTTCCCTTGTTCTGGCGAAAGGCCGCCTGGCGCGACTTCTTGCGGCCGCGGGTGGCCCTGCCGTTCCTGGCGGTTTCCCTGCCCTGGTATACGCTTTGCTGGCTGCGCAACGGGCACGAGTTCCTGGTCGGCTTCTTCTGGCGGCAACACTTCGAGCGGATGGTCTCGGGCGCGCTGCTGCACGTTCAGCCTTGGTGGTTTTACCTGCCGGTGCTGCTGGCTTCCCTGCTTCCCTGGACGCCTCTCTTGGCCCTGCTCGGGCGGCCGGCCGCCTATCGCGACCCGCGGCGCCTCTTCCTGCTGGCCTGGCTCCTCTTCG
>Ga0326727_10020952_pt1 | contig 12900 bp, 8 predicted proteins | sample MB2enrmetagenome_FD_207643 | JGI IMG/M metagenome (GOLD analysis project Ga0326727, IMG submission 207643) | Lab enriched peat soil microbial communities from McLean, Ithaca, NY, United States - MB29MY | ecosystem: Environmental > Terrestrial > Soil > Wetlands > Peat | place: USA: New York...
CGTTCGGCGCACGCAGCATGGGCATCGTGGCGCAGAGCATCGGCGGCGGCGGCGGGTTTTCAACCGCCGCCGCGGTAAACCTGAGCTCCACCCTGTTGGCCGCCAGCCCCGGTACGAACAACGGCACCGGCGGCCCGATCGTGTTAACTCTCGACTCCACGGGGAGCATCACCACGTCCGGCGCCGGCGCATGGGGTATCCTTGCGCAGAGCATCGGCGGCGGTGGCGGATTTGCCGGCGATCCTGCGTTGCCGCTTGCGATACCCGTTTCCAACACGCTGCCGCGGAGTGGAACCGGCGACGCAGCGGGCGGCGCAATCTCAGTGACGGTCAATGGCAACATCATCACAGCCGGAGAGAACGCCCACGGCATCGTCGCCCAGTCCATCGGCGGCAGCGGCGGCCTTGTCGGCGGTGGGGACAATTCTCCAACCGCTTATCTGATCGCGGGCAATACCGCGCAAATACGCGACACTTCGAATGCGGCGTATTGGGGCGATGGCGGCCGGATCACGATCACCCAGGGCGCAAGCAGCGTGATCGAGACTTCAGGGTCCGGTTCGATCGGCATCGTCGCGCAAAGTTCCGGCAACACGGCCGCCGAGTGGCCAATCACCGTCACTATCGGCGGCATGGTCATCGGCGGCACCAATAGTGGCGTTACACGGGGTGTGGGCGCGGCCGGCATCCTGCTCTCCGGCGGCGGCGCTACGACCAGCAATCCCAACACGGTCACCGTGGCTTCGGGTGGCTCGGTCAGCACGATGGACGGGATCGCCGGCACCGCGGTCCTGGCCAACTCCGGCTATACCAACGTCACCAACAGCGGCGTGATCACCGGCAGTATCAATCTCGGCGCAACGCCCGGTACGATCACCAATCATGGCACGCTCAACACCGGTCCCGTGATGGTGACCAGCCTGCTCACCAACGCCGGCTCGCTGCCGATCGGCGGGCCGGGCAGCATCGCCACCACGACGGTGTGGGGCGATTTCGTCCAGAACACCAGCGGCACGTTGCTAATCGACATCAACTCGACCGCTGCGCGGAAGGCCGATCGGCTCGCGGTGACGGGCAGCGCGCAAATTGCCGGCCAGATCGTGCCAACTGCGACCGCGCTGCTGCCGGGCGCGATCACGGTCGTTACCGCCGGCAACCTCTCTTCAACGGCGACGGTCGCCGATCGGCTGGCATTCCATTGGAACCTGAGTGCCGACGGCGTGAGTGTCTCGCTCTCGCCCACCGCCAACTTCACCCCGCAAGGCGTGGCGCTGAGTTCGACCGAGTCGGCGCTGGCTGCCTATTTGACCCGCGCCTGGAACAACTCCGACGCGTTGTTCGCGAAGACCTTCGGTTACTTGTCGCAAATCCAGACTTCGCAGCAATACGCGGCAACGCTGAGCGCCGAGACCGCGCGGGCCACGCAGATGGAGCCGCACTACCTGGCCAATCTCGGATTCTCCCTGCTTGGCACGCCGCTGAGCTGTCCGGTGTTCGTCGACCAGGGAGTGCTTCTGGGCGAGGATAGCTGTGCCTGGGCGAGGCTCACCGGCCAGTGGGACAATCAGTGGGCGAGGGATGGCGATCCCGGCTACACCGTGTCGGGAACGACCTACCGCATCGGCGGGCAGACGGTGATCGCACCGGGCTGGTTCCTGGGGGGCACGCTGGCGACCGGCAACAGTTGGGGCAGCGAAGCGGGCGGGGCGACCAGCACCGGACAAACTTTCGACGGCAGTGTCGCGATCAAGCACACGATCGAGCATTGGCTGTTCGCCGGATCGTTCGCTGTTGCCGCCGGCTCGTTCCATAACGACCGCCTGGTCAGCCTGGCACCCGCCGGCACCCTGCCCGCCGCCAGTGCGCTGTTGCAGAGTGACTCGAACATGTACCTGGCCGGCGGACGGGTGCGGGCGGCCTATGATTTTACCTTTGGTGACCTGTATCTCCGCCCCTACGGGGATTTCGACGTCATCTACGCGGGTACGCCGGGCTTTCAGGAATCCGGCGCGGCGGGCTATGCGCTGGACGTGCACGACACCAGCAAGACGAACGTCGCGATCTCGCCCGAGCTGGAGTTCGGAGGCCGATACAACACCGATCAGAAGACGATCCTGCGGCCGTTTGTTGCGATCGGCGTCAACTTCATTCCGAACAACATGCGCACCGTCGACGCGAATTTCGTTGGCGCATCGGCCTATGACGGCTCGTTCACCACATACATGAAATCGCCGAACGTCCTCGGGAACCTCGATGTCGGATTTCAGCTTTACCGTGAAGGCAGTTTCGAGGTGCGGACGGAGTATACGCTGCATGCGGGTAGCGGGTTCGTGAGCCAGAGCGCCAGTGGGCGCATTGCATACCATTTCTGACGAGGTCAACTTTGGCCAGACCACGGGGAGTCATCCTTTCGAGCCGGACCATCCTTCCCGCTCGCGCAATGCGCGGATCTCCTGAGCGCTCAGAGGCCGAACCGGCGTCAGGCAGGCTTCGTCGAACTTGCACATGGTGTGCTTGTCCATCACGCCGGCGGCGTGCAAACCCTCAGCCGTTTCGTGGCCGGCCGCCATTGTCTCGCCACGATAGGCTTCGTCATCGCCCGCTGCACGTAGCTGATCGACAAACCCAGCCCGGTTACTTCGCCCACCTCCTTGATTATGTAGAACGGTTCGAACGCACGGCTCGGATCGGCGGCCTGCAGACGAACCTGCTCATACTCCGCCCGCATGGATATAGCCGCCCCTTATAGCTCGAATGCCTGCATTGGTTTATTCTCACAAGGCGTGGGGACACACAGGCCCGCCAGCCAAGCCGCGGCAAGCCGGGCAAGGATCGGGGTGATGGGCAATTGGGATTGGGAACAGCAATTTGTGAGAGACTGTCCTACAGGCAGACAGCTTCTGACGGGAGCAAGGACCGGCCCCGCCAGGCGGCGGCCGGCTCTTCTGTTGGGGATCAGTCTGTTCTTCGCCATCTTATTCGCCCTGCACCCGGCAGGACCCGCAGTTGCCGAAACGCGGATAGCTCTGGTGATCGGTGTCAGCGCGTACCAAAACGCCCCCGTCCTGACCAATCCCGTGAATGACGCCCAGGCGATTGGAGATGCCCTTCGACGTTTGAATTTTGAAGTTGAAGACCTGCGCAACCCTGATTCCCGGGCCTTGACCCGCGGGATACGAGACTTTGGCATCCGCGCCCAGAAAGCTGAGACGGCATTGATATATTATGCCGGGCACGGTGTGCAGGTGGACGGCGAAAATTACCTGATCCCGGTGGATGCCAAACTCGAGCGCACACGCGACCTCGTTTACGAGGCACTCCCGCTGTCCCTGATGCTCGACGAAGTCTCGCAAGCGAGCAAAATCGGCATCGTCCTGCTCGACAGTTGCCGCAACAACCCATTCATCGATCGCGTGGCGCGTTCCATGAGCGTCGCAGGGCGGGCCGTGACAACCACGTCGGGACTGGCGAGGGTGGACAATGTGCCCGGTAACACGATAGTGGTAATGGCGGCAAAGGCTGGACAAATCGCAGAAGATGGTGTCGGGCACAGTCCTTTTGCGGCCGCTATATTGGCCCATTTCCAGATACCCGGCCTGGAATTGGGTTTGTTCTTTCGGAGCGTGCGCGACTCGGTTCTTAAAGCCACCCAGAACCGCCAGGAACCGTACGTGTTCAGCTCGCTCGGCGCCGAACCATTCTATTTCTATCCGCGACCTCCCAACCGGCCGCCCACGATCGGCCCGATCCCGACATTGAAGGTCGCCGAGATTGCAGGGGCCACGCTTCTCGGGATTCCAGCACCGACTGATCCGGACTTGGACCCGCTATCCGTGCGGATCGTCGGAATGCCTCGAAGCGGCGAAGTACGGGTTGGGGACCGCAGGGCCACTGTGGGGGAAGCCTACTCGGTCGACCATTTCATGAAAGCAACATATACCCCGGATGGAATGACGGTTGGCCCTATCGGCACGCTGGACATTTTGGTTGAGGACGGCCGCGGCGGCAGCGTGATGGGTAGCCTGCCGATCGTCGTGCTGCCATCCAGCACTCCGCCCGCGGTGGCGCCCGCGCAATCCGCGTCAGCGCCTCCAACGGCTTCCGCGCCGCCGCCGGCCAAACCACCGGCACCGACGACCGAGAGTGCATCCGTGGCAACATCGCCGACCGCGCCCATTACCACCCCTGCGCCATCGCCAGCCAAGCCATTTGCGCCGACAACCGAGAGCGCGGCACCTCAAGCCAGCCCTCCGCCATCGCCAGCGAAGACCACGGCACTAACTGGGGCGCAAGCGACGAAAGCCCCACCACAAGCCGATCCCCTGCGGTCGCAACCCGACCTTGCGGCGGTGCCGACGACGGAAGCTGGATCGGCGGCCACGCCCGCGCCACCGGCAGCCAGCCTTCCGCCGTCGTCAGCCAAGGCCGACGCGTCCGCGAATCTTACATTTGAGTTCCCCCCGCTCCGGCCGGCATTGCCGGCGCCCATGCCTTCGGCGCGGCCCGGCTTGGCCGAAGCGCGTGCTCTGGCGACGGAGGTGCCATGTGCGCTGCTTGACGTGCGGGAAGAGCCATCGTTGGAGGGCGGGGGGCGCCTGTCTGTCTCCGGTTCCACACTGCCGGGGCCGGCGTTCAACGCCTTTATGCACCAACTTGACGGACCTGCCGGACCTGCCGCGAGCGCGGTCCAACGGCTCGATCGCGGCCATTGTCCCGTGCTCGCGGTCATGACCGATCTGGTTCGACGCAACCGAAAGCGCGGCGATTTGCGGCTATTGGTTCAGAATGCCCCGATTTCGGTCGGTGGCCACCTTAGGGCTATTGTCCAGGGGGTTCCTGATGGCGCACTTTATGTGGATCTTTACTCTGCTGAAGGTATGGTTCAGCACCTTCAGCGCGGCCATTTCGCGCGCAGCGCGGATGGAAACGATGTGTCCGTGACGGCGCCGGCATCAGGACCGGCCGGGCTGCGTCTCCTGGCCGCCATGTCGACTCCGTTGCCTCTCGATCTGGAAAAGCGTCCGACGAGCGAAAGCGACGCTGACTACCTGCCGGCGCTGCGACAAGAGCTTGCCCATTTGACGCCGGGTGCCCGCGAACCGATAGGCGAAGTTTTCCCTTTATTCATCATGGCCGCGCCGCGCCCACCCGCCGCTGCGCCAATCGCATCGGAACATGTCCGTCTGCCAGGTCCTCCGAATGGCCCGCGGTGCGCAGATATCGTCGCGCGGGTCCAACTCGGGCAGGACATGTCCGATGCTGATCGCAAGGTCCTTCAGACTGCGTGCGGACGATAAGGCGACGCGTCTGGCTGGAGTTGTGCTAGGGCGGGGAACAAGTTGCAGGTATTCCGAGCAAGCTCTCCAGGGCAAGCACCTGATTGTCATGAACAGCAGGCTGACCCGGGACGCCCATCTGGCCGGAGAGCCAGAAGCGATCAAAAGTTACTTTAGAGTTTGGCATTTCATGACCAGTGCAGACATAGTTCGTCACATCGGATGCCGACAGCGGATTGAGCTCGAACGCATAGGAGTCCATTGCGGCATGACACGTGCGGCAGCTGTGTGCGACCGCACCCGCGTAAGCCACCGGGGCATAGGTCTTCCAGGCTGGCGGTACGAAGTTGCGATCGAGAACCGGGCTTGTATTACTCGCACTCACGTCGCCGTACCATCCTTTGATCAACTGCACGATAGAATCCGACCCGAGCGATGGATGCTGTTGTCCGGGATAACCCGTCGTCCGCGTTATCTCGCTATTGTAGACGTTCAGGTTCATTGCGAAAATTGCCTTCTCGCGCTCTTGATCTGTAAGCCCGCTTGAGAACGCGAAGTTGGCAATGTCGAATGGCAGAAAATGCGCACCAAGATCCCCTGACGAGCTAGCGGCGGGATCAAATGGGCCGCCGTGACACGCTGTGCAGACCTGCGGCACTCCCTTCGGGCCGTCCCCGTCGAGATCGACGGTTGAGAGGAGCGCGCCTTCAGGGCCGAAGATCCAGAATTTCGTGAACGCCGTTCCGGTTGGCTGGCCGCCGCCTTTATACTCGACTGCGGGAGAGAACTCCATGGCAACACATGCGACAAGGTTCTGATGACGCCTGATCTGCCTGACCAAAAGGTCGATCTCGGCCTGGGTTGGAAAAAGTCGCGTCGGGTCTGCGACGGTCGCGTCCGGTCCACTGTGGTTACAGACGTAACCGGCGAGTTGATTTGGCCAGTAAGAGATCATGTGATGATTCCGCGTCAGATTTAGATCAACCTGATTGACGAAATGCGCTACATCATCCTTTTTGCCGTCGGTCGCATATTTGTCGATCTTGACAAGTTGCTTCCAAATCTCGAATGTGATTGGTTTGACAAAGGTGCCGTCGGCCAGACAGTCCTCAACTGCTCCAATGGACTTGTAGTATTCGCACGCGCTAGCTGGTGAGTCGAGACGATCAGGGTAGGTCAGAAACCAATTATCGCTCGTCTGCGTCGGCGTGTTAGGCACCAGTTCTCCGGTCGCCGGGTCTGAGCTGAACGGATAAGGCACGGGATTGGCCGGAACATTACCTGACGGCAGCGGATAGCTCGGAGCCGGCGCCGGAGGCTGATTGTTCTGGTTTCCTGCGAAGCCGACCGATGGTCCCACCGCGGCCATCGCGAACGCAACGACTCCCCTTGAAAATGCACTCGACAAGCGTGACATGCCGCCCCCATTTTTGAAGTTTAGTAAACGGTAACTTGCTCAGGCACGATAGACTTGCTACAGGCTGTATTAATGACCTTGAATTCTACCCGACGGTCGAGCGCATCGCTGTCGTCGTCCTTGCCGGTGCCCACGAGATTGTCGCGCGAGCCAACTCCATTTGCGATGGTGCGCGCCGTGAGGGGAGGCTCGATCGTTTCGAGTCGATCTTTGATGTACTCGGCGCGGAGCACCGATAGCTCACGGTTCACGGGCGGCAATCCGGTCGGGGTCGTGTGGCCGGTAACCTCCAGGCAGACGTCAAGGGTGCTAGACTCATGAGCGATTTCCTGCAGCCACATGTCGTAGGGAGCAGCAGTCGTCTGGTCGGTGACGAACAGGGTGCTGCCCGGACGGAACAGGAACTTAACCGCAAGGCGCTTATGCGACAGGCCGAAATCCACAAGCCGGCGGAACGCATCTTCCTCCGCGGCACGATCACCAAGCTTCTGGTTTGTCAGGTAGAGGCCGACAAAAAGCCGCAACTGATCTCCTCCCGGAATCGCGGCGGCGTTTTTGTACAGATCCAGGGCCTGCTGATACTGGCCTTGATCATAGGCCTCGATTGCCTGGGCGATCGACGCAGAGGCAGCCAAGCTCTCCAGATATTTGGGATCCACCCGGTCACCGACCTTGCTCTTCTGACAGCTCTTTACATACGTCGAGGTCGCGTCATCCTCGCTCCAGGCGGGACTGTCCCGGAAGTATTCTAACGGCGTAATGTCGACACCGTCCAACTGTGCGAGGGCGACGCCCCGCGCAACCACCTTGCCGCTCTTCAGATCGACCAAAACGACGCAAATCCACCAGGCTGAGCGGTTGCCCTTCATTTCGGCGGCCTTGTTAATGGTGTTCAGAGTGCCGATCAGGACGAGAGGTTTACTGTTGAGTGCGGACGCCGTGAACGGTTGCACCTGAAATCGGGTGTACTTTGTACCGGCAAGGGCTACGACCTTGTTCTGTATGTAGCTGGTGGCCTTGGACTGGTTGCCCGTCGCGCCGTCAATGAGGGGATCAATGACAACTGGCAACGGAGCCGTGCCGTTATCTCCGTCCATCTTGAAACTCTGGAACATCTGCTCGGCAGCAGCTGTTATCGCGTCGTCGAAAGGTACAATCGGATGAGGTGCATGCGGGGTGGCCTGACCAGTATCGCCTGGCGCGCCTTTCACGGTACCGTCGGCGCAGCCGCCAAGGCTGGAGAAGAGCACAACAATCATGGCTGTAAGGATATGGATGAGCCAGGACGCGTTAGATGTCGTACAGTTACGATTGATGGCGCAGTCCATTATCCCTCTCCGGCCATAAATGTTCCAAGGCACGTAAAGCGACAGGGCCATCATGTTATTATTTGTCCGGGTAAAGACGGCCAGCGGCGCTCGACATCTGTGTGGTCAGTAACCACAGCCAGTATACAGTTGTATCGAACGGGCGGATACCGTCCGGGATATTGTTGCGAACCGCAATGGAACTCAACGACACACGTTGGCGATCGTTTGCATCGTCAGTAAGGCGTTATGTGCTGGCATACCAGCCATTAACTCATTACCTCCGACCGGGTCACTTATAATAGAGCGCCAGCGACATTGTAATCCCCCAAGTTCCAACGAGCCATGATGCAGGCATAATTCCCTGTTACCTTGCGTTTGGTCAACCATATGTTGAAAAGTACGATGGTCTTGACGGTTTTTTGATCGTTTATGTGTTGTGTCGTTTATGTGTATTGTCTGGTCGAGCAGCACGCGACGGAGGTGCTAGATCGGCTATGGCATGTAGGGGTTGTGTCTCTGCGGGTTTTTCACTTGGTTGCAGGCGGCGGGTCATGCTCGCCTGGCTTCGGGGGCAGGTCGGGCGCGGTGTTTTCGATCGCCCGGATGCCGGGCTTCTCGTCGTATGAAATGATCGCTCCGTTCGAGGTCTCGGATTGGCTTTCGCGCAGAACTGCGACCTCACGATAGACGCAGAGCACCTCAGCCATATTCGTCTCGAACGCCTCGTCCCGCCGCTCGAGGTAGTAGCGCACCTTGTGGGGTTTGACGTCGTTGCGGGCAAGGATTTTGCAGACCGTGCCTTGGACGATGGTGGCCATGCAAGGATGTCCTGCGGCCTCGGCGCGACCGCGCGCATGGCGCGCCGGCAGCCGCGCCGTCCAAGGCTCGTGCGGATATTCCGGGTCCTTGGCCTTCCGGCAGGCCAGCGAAACCAGCCACGTCCTGGCGTCAGCGGTGATCTCCGGCGCCTTGCCCGGCCAGACAGCGAAGTGCTCAAGGGTCTTTGCCAACTCCCGACAGGGCTAGAGGCAAGCGTCGAACGCTCCAGACCTCAATGTCCGATTGTCCCGGATGCGTCCTGGCGACAATGGTGGTGGGACAACACCTTCCCGAGCCACCTTCCTCCGCCTCCCTGCCGTTGTGCGACTGTGGCCAGCCATACGGTGGAAACGCCTGACGCTATCGCTGTGAACGAAGCGAATCCGGTTTGCGTCAGTTACACGCGCGGGATTTTGTCCACAGGCTTTATCCACAGGGGCGGTCTAAGGAAGTCTTTCTAAATCTATTAAGAAGAGTCTATGTCCGATTTTGGATTATTTTTCATCGGCTTACGACCGAGTCGTACCCCCGCGATTCCACAATGTACCCCCGCGCCTACCATTTCTCCCCCCGCACTTCCCAAATTTCCCCCCGCGGTTCCCGCGAAGAGCGAGTTGTCCACAGGCTGGCACGGCTAGGCAGGGCATAAACACCACTTTCCCCCTGTCATTCCCGTTGCTCCCCCTGTCATTCCCGTCTAGGCTCCCCGGGAGCGGGAATGGCAGGGGGATTTGCTTGGCAACCGGGCGAATCCTTTCCAAACCCCGGACCGATCAACGACGAGCTGGGTAAGGTTTGGAATGGCGGGGGCAAAATCCGAGCCGCAAGCCGGGGATGTAGGAGAGAAGCCACTTTCGGAGGCCGAGGAACGGCGGCTCCGCCGGTTTCGTCGGTCGGCCGAGAACCGGCGCGGCCGTGCCAATCCTGCCATCGTGCCGTCCAAACTCGCTCGCACCTCCGCGTTCGTGCCGCGCCGTCATGGACTGTCAACAGACAACGCGTTCGAGTCAGTGTACGTCGTACGGCCGCATACGGTGGTGCATGTTCACGGACGCGAACTCGGCAGCCAGCACCGCGACGCCATCTATGCAATCTTCCGGTCCCGCGCGCGCAGGATCAGCGAGCCGAACCTGGCATACGTCCCCGACAGCAACGACCCGGTGACGGCCTATCCGCGGGTGGAATACTATTATGCGCAGACCACTTGGCGGGAGTTGCTTCTCACCACCGGCCGCACGGCACACGTGAACAACCTTGGCAGCCTGCTGCGGTGCTTTGAGGAGATCCGGAGCGTCAGCTTCCGCGTCTACCAGGGGTCTTATGCCGACTATGAGACACAGCTCGCCCGCGGGCGGCTTCCAGGAGCAGGCTTTTCCGACAACCTCATCAACGAAATACGGTGGGATGGTGTCAGCCTGGATAGCCAGGTGACCGTCAAATATGGCGCCTGGGTCCGGCAGACGTTTGAGGCCAAAAACCTGGTCAGTTTGAACGCCGATGTCTATTTCCGGCTCCGTTCCGACTACGCGAAGAGTTTCTGGCCATTCATAGACAGCCAGCCATCATACACTTACGTTGACGACTCGATCCTCGCCGAGGTGGCCGGGCGGGACTACCGCAACGAGGATTCGAAGCGGAGGGCAAAATTTCGCGAAGATGTCGTGCAGGCTCTGAACGATATGGTCACCGCAGGCGGCTTGTCGGAGTGGCGCTGCGAGATCCTGGGCTCCGGGCGCCTCAAGACCTACCGCTACCACTATACACATGCCTTGCCTCGCCAGGGCACACTGGCGCTCGAATTGGCCGAACGCCTCGCGTAGCCCGTCAGGCTCCTCGCGCGGTGTCTGAGACCAGGCCGCCTATGCGGCGAGAGCATCGATGCCGACGGGCGGGCTGGAACCAACCGGCCTTCCGGTACGCATAGGGGAACGGAGAGAGAACGGGCCGCCTGTCGGAAAACCATCGCGCCGTGGTTTCCGTGCGTGAACACCCCTACGACCTTTTGGCTATTTTATGCTGCACCTGCGAACGCCACCTTGCGGATTGCAGAGCGCGCCTCGGGCGCACTGCTTTCTTGGACGTTTCCTCCCTAAAACTTCGGCGGCGCCCTCACGGCTGCCGCCGTTTTTTTGGCTTAGCAACGAAGTGCGAACGCCGCTTCCCGGAGCTCGACGGTCGTTGCGTCGGCGTGCCCGTCGAGCCGCCCGAACCGCGAGGCGACCGTTACGGCGTGCCGGCAGGTCGGGCTGGCTCCTATCGGCGCGCGGCAGGCCCGGCATTCATCCACAGAAGCGGTGTGCAAGAATGTGGACAACTGTATTTACCGACACGTAAACCGCGTACCGCCACCCTCGTTGCCGATGCGATCCCGGGATGGCGTGATCAGGTCGCGGACAGAATATTCCGACGTCCAGCGCCGCCTTGGCGACATCCCCGGCATGGGTCTTCAGCCCGGCCCCTCGCCGACGCCGCCCCGATCCGACAACCCGGTGGTCCGTCGCCACCGCACCCGGTACACCGCGTGCGGGGCCGTTGTTGTCCGAATCGGGGCGGCGCGGGCACGAGTGTTCCGGTTGGCGGCGGCAGTGAGAGGTGAACAGGATCAGCCATGGCGAATCGAGACGACAATCCGAACGGTCAGGCGGTATCGCTCTCCCGGGGCAACTTGATCCGGCTCGGGGCTGAATCCGGCGGTCTCGCCCCGGTCGGTGGCCCATCCGACAATCGCCCGGCCAGGCGAACCAGGTCATCCGGCGATCCTGTGGACACATCCGCAGCGCTTGGAGCGCTGACGACGGCGCTGACGACGCTTGGCGGCCAGCTCGAACGGGAACGGGCCAGGGCCGACAAGGCGGAGGCGGCTTTGGCGGAGGCCCGGTCGGCTCAGAAGGCGGCGATGGAGGAAGCCGCAGCCCTGCGTCAGGAGCTCAAGCGGCGGCGCTCAACGGGCCTGGGGCGGTTGGGACGTCTGGCGCGGGCGTGGGAGGGTGAGTAGGCGGGTCGGGGCCGCCGGCCTGTGAGTCCGAAGGCCCGCACGCGGCGGCAGCCGGCGCGGTAACGCGTCCCGCCCGGCCGACTGGCCATAGACGGAGATTATGCGGTCGCGACATGTAAGCCCCCGATAGAAACGTCACTCGCGCCGCCGCGGGCGTGGGATGCCTACTTCAGCATCAGGAGAGCCGGAATGCGCCGGCCCGGCCGCTCGATCCACCGATAGGTGACCTCCGACATCGGCAAGAGAACCGCCAGAAACAGCATGAAATGGCTCCAGTGGCCGCCGGGGATCCGTTGAACCAGGTTGTACAGTGGTGCGTGCAGCAGGTAGATCGAGAACGACACCCGGCCCAGCCAAACCGTCCCGCGCGTGGCCAGCAGCCAAGCGACCGGTCCCTGCTCCAACGACAAGGCGAAGATCAGCCCGGCCGCCGATAATACGACGGCGGCGGGGCTAACCAGCATGATCCCGGCGACCAGGCCGGCGGTGGCCGCGAGCGACGCGGGAGCGGCCAAAGAAGGCTGCAACCGCGGCGATAGCCAACCCAGCGCCACACCCAGATGAAAGCCCGCCAGCCCGCGTGGCACCGGTCCATGCGCCGCTGTAGCGCCGCCATGCTGCTGCACGAACAGCTCGGCAACCGCCAGTCCGATCGCCGTGGCGGCAATCATCCAGCCGCTGGCATGGCCGAATAGCCGCGCCACGAACGGAAACAGTGCGTAGCAAAGCAACTCGATCCCCAGTGACCAGGTGGGAGGATTCCACGGCGTGTGGTCGGCCAGAAACGGGTGTACAAGCAACGCCTCTACGCATAACGACTCCCAATCGTGACTGTAATGGCTGAGATGCAGCAACACGGCTGCGAGGGTCATTCCGCCAAAAGTCCCGAGTACCACGAGATGCAGCGGATAAATGCGGCAGATCCGGCGCAACCAGAACAGCGGCGCGCGGTTCAACCGCAGCCCGCCATAGACGCAGGCCAGGATGAAACCACTCAGAACGAAGAAGATGTCGACAGCGGTCTGGCCCAGCCAAAGCACCGACGCGATGCTTGCTGGCGCATCGGGGAACCAGAGCGGTTGC
>Ga0326727_10020953_pt1 | contig 12900 bp, 10 predicted proteins | sample MB2enrmetagenome_FD_207643 | JGI IMG/M metagenome (GOLD analysis project Ga0326727, IMG submission 207643) | Lab enriched peat soil microbial communities from McLean, Ithaca, NY, United States - MB29MY | ecosystem: Environmental > Terrestrial > Soil > Wetlands > Peat | place: USA: New York...
TGGAATCCATCCGCATGCTCAAGGAGTATTACAAGCTGTTAACCTTCCCGTGATCGGCTTCAGACTTACCGTCCCCCTAATTTATTCATCGAACTCCGGAGATGCAGCATGAGAGAAGGATTGGGGGGGTTCCTTCGTTCCATTGGTTCCGGCACACAAATCGTTCGCGTAATTAAGGATCAAAGGCAAAAGGCCACATACCGACAAGAGGGTGAAAATGAGGATGTATTCAGAACCTGACGTTGAATCAGCAATAGAACCGGCGAAGCACGAATATCGCTAGGCTCCGATGGATGCCGGTATTATCGGCTCAGGGCTCTCGAATCACGGCCCGGATGGACAAGGTGGCCACCCGTGTGCACTCTGGGTACTTCGTATCACTGTCTTACGTGGAGCCCGCGCGTGCGGGTCATGGATTTTCCCGAACGTGCCGCCGTCCGGCAAAAAACGGAAAAAGAACGGAATCGACTATGGAGCGTTGTTTTTAGAGCGCGAAGTGGTATACTATGGTCGCTCAGGAGACTACTATCCCGGGGGAGTGCCGTGACCACCGAAGAACTGGCCGAAGTGTTTCTCGTCCACCTTTACGACCTCGCCGAGGCCGCACCCCATCCCAATTTCCTCTTCACCGTCAACGACTTCGCGCCGAGGCTCCGCACCGTCGACGCTGGGGAGCTCCAGAGGGCGCTCACCTCCCTCGGTGACAGGGGATTGGTATTCCTCGCCACCATGGACGCGTGGGGCGGGATCAGCGCGGCGATCACCATGGAGGGGAGCGTCTTCGTGGAAAAGGGTGGGGAAACCGGCATCATCGCCCGATACCGCAAGGACCCGGGGGCCTTCCTCACGCACCTGATGCCCGGGCCCGTCGGCCCTCCCGAGCCCGGGCCGGAGCCCCTTTCGCCTGAAAAGGGCGGACCGCAGGAAAGGGAGGAGGGAGAGGTCCCAATTCCGACCGGCCGCGCGATCGAAGCCATCCTCGCTGACATGGAGGACATGCTGGAGAGGGACCGCACGATTAGTGCGGTAATCAAGAGGGACGCCCTCGCGGACCTTGCCACCCTGAGGCTCCAGCTCGCGAGAAACGTCAAAAACAGGCAGGTTATCGACGCCATACTGGCCGACCTCTCGGCCATACCCTCGATCATGCCTCTCGTCACCGGGCTCCGCTGCATTGCGGAGACCTACCTGAGATAGTACCACCGCCTCCCGGCCGCGGCTGCAAAAGGCGAATCCGGTTTCCAGGCCCTCATAATTTGCCGGAGAAGCGTGGCGCCGTTGGCGATTCGCGGCTTCGACCCGGATTCCGCAAGAAGTGCGTTCCGTCTTCCGGCCTAGGCTCGGGACATCTTGGCCTGAGCGTTCCACAAAATGGAGGATCGATTGGTGTCTCCCGGGGCGCGGCGCAACCTTGCGGGAGCGCAGCATTGCGGAAGTGTCTCGGTTGCCACCCGGAGCACGAGCACGGCAAGGGAATGGTGGAGCCGGGGGTACAGGAAATCAATCGGTAATCGATTCGGCGGCGTATCCTAGAGCCGCATCTCGATCAGGTGAGGGCCGCCTTCAGCGAAGGCCCTTCCCATTTCCCGCGCCAGACCCTCCACGGTATCGACTGCGACGCTCGCCACGCCGAATCCCCGGCCTAGAGCCACCCAGTCTATGGCGGGAGGAGAAAGGCTGGTAAGGGCTTTTGCGGCGGGTCCCAGGGCACCCGCGCCCGAGCGGGAGAGTTCCATCTCAAGAATGCGGTAGCTCCTATTCGAGCAGATGAGGGTAGTGATGGGGAGGGCCTCCCGCGCCTCCGTCCAGAGGGCCTGCACCGTGTAGAGCGCGCTCCCGTCCGCCTGGAGGTCGATCACCGTGCGGTCGGGACATGCGAGGGCGGCCCCCAGGGCGCACGGCATCCCATACCCGATGGCGCCTCCCGCTATGGTGAGGAGCGAGTGGCGGGGCGAGCCGGCGGAGAAGCCGTAATAGTCGAAGGCCGTGGTCAGCCCCTCGTCGACGATGATGGCGCCTTCCGGCTGCAGAGCGGCAAGGGTGAGGCATACCTTTTCAGGGGTCAGCCGGCCCGAGGGGAGGCCGGGCCGATGTTGAGCTGCGGAGTGGTCCTGCCCCGAGCCTTTCGCGGACGGGCCGTCGAGGGCATCCGCGAGGGCCCGGAGCGCCGCGACCTCATCCTGCCCCCCGGCACAGAGCGATACCCGCTCCTGCCCTTCTCTGAGCAGCCTTCCGGGCACACCTGGATACCCGAAAAAAGTCACCGGCTCGTGCGCCCCAGCCAACACCGCCGCCGTATAGGGCGCAAGCACGTCGAGGGCCGACTCCGGAAAATAGGGGAGGCGCCGCACCGCGGGCATGGGTCCGCCCCGCTCCATAGAGGCGGGGAAAAAGGAATCGGTGAGGAGGTCGCACCCGGCGGCTGCTCTCACCCGGGCAGCCTCGCCCAGACCCCGTTCGCCGAGAGCTCGCCCACCGAGGATCAAGGCAGTCCGCCTGTTGCCCCCGAGGAGGCGCGCTGCCCTCTCGACCGCCTCCCCATCAACGGGATCGAAGGCGAAGGGGCTTCCCGCGACTGCCGCATCGGCCATTTCCGCCTGCTGGAGATCGCTCGCAGCGATCAGGAAGGAGACCCGGCCCAGAGCGGTCTCTCTCACTGCCTCTGCCATGTCCTGCGACAAGGTCCCAGGGGAGAGGCTCGTCCTTACCCACGGGGAGATGGCACGTGCAAGGCCTTCTATATCCATGGCCAGGGGAGGGTCATTCTGTCGGTGCCACGTGGCATGCTCACCGATGAGGGTGAGCACGGGCGAGCGCGCCCTCCGAGCATTATGGAGGTTTGCAATGCCGTTCGCGAGCCCCGGGCCGAGGTGGAGGAGCGCCATGGCAGGCGTCGAGGTCATGCGGCCGTAACCGTCGGCCGCCCCCGTGCAGACCCCCTCGAAGAGACCGAGCACGGCCCTGATGCCTTTGATCTTGTCGAGAGCGGCCACAATGGGCAGCTCCGTGGTGCCCGCGTTGGCGAAGCAGAGCTTCACCCCGCTTTCTACGGCTGTTTTTACGAGAATTTCCGCACCATTCATAGAACGCTCAACCCTTCCGGCCCTTCCGGCCCTTATCGATTCGCCCTGCCCTTTCGCCCCCTTGAAACCCTTCACCGAGCCCTAGGTGATGATGGCCACGATAGCGCCGGTGAGCAGGGTTGCCAGAGTCCCGGCGACGATCGATTTGATGCCGAGGCCGATGATCTCCGGCCTCCTCTCGGGGACCATGCCCCCCATGCCCCCTATCATGATGCCGAGGCTCCCCGGGTTTGCGAAGCCGCAGAGGGCATAGACCATAATCAGCCTGCTCTTCTCATTGAGGGCACCCGGGGGGAGCTTCGCCATATCGAGGTAGGCGATCATCTCATTGAGGATCGTCTTGGTCCCCATGAGTCCCCCCGCAACCTGCGCCTCAGACCAGGGGATGCCGATGAGCCATACCACGGGCGCCATGATATAACCGAGAAGCCTCTGGAGTGTGACGGGCCGTCCCAAAAGAGAGGGGAGTAGCCCGAGAAGGCCGTTCGCAAGGGCAACGAGGGCCACGAGCACCACCAGCATGGCCACAATATTAATGAGCAGGCCGATGCCTTCCGTCGTGCCCCGGGTAATGGCGTCCAAGGCGCTCGTCGCCTGCTGCGGCGGTGAGAGCCTGCCCGCAGTCCGGCCCCCTGTCTCGGGCACCATCACCTTCGAGATCATGATGGCCGCCGGTATGCTGATGATCGAGACGATGAGGATATGGCCCATCACGTCGGGAATGACGGGCCTCAGGATGGCCGCGTAGAGGACCATGACCGTGCCCGCTATCCCCGCCATGCCGCAGCTCATGGTGATGAAGAGCTCGCACCGGCTCATCTCCCTCAGGTAGGGGCGCACGAAGAGGGGCGACTCGACCATGCCCAAAAAGACGTTCGCCGAGGCGGCGAGCCCTACGGCGCCGCCTATGCGCATGGTCTTCTCGAAGACCCAGGCGAAGACCCTCACCACCACGGGGAGGATGCGCCAGTAGAAGAGGAGGGATGAGAGGGCGCTCACCACGAGGACGATGGGAAGGGCCCGCAGCGCCAGGACAAAACTGGAGCCGGAAGGCTTTTCTTCAAAGGGTAGGGACCCTCCCCCCAGATAGCCGAAGACGAAGGAGGTGCCCGCCCTGGTCGAGTCCTCGAGGAGGGAAACCCCCCTGTTGAGCACGTCGAAGAGGGAGCGGAGCAGCGGGATCTTGAGCATCATCGCGGCCATGAGAAAGGTGACCAAGAGGCCGGTCACGATCTCTCCGAGTCTGACCCCCCTTCGATCCTCGCTTATAGCCCAGGCAAACGCGATGAGCACTGCTATGCCCAGGGCAGCCTGAAGGCGCATCTTTTCCCTCCGTACGTCGCCTCAGGGACGGAACCGCCCTTCCCTCTTCGCAAGGTTACCATCTCCACGGAGGAACCCTCAAGTCCTTTTTTTTCACCGGGGCGGCGGGCAAGCGCCGCCCGACACCGTTCGAACCTGCCGCCCTGTCCCGGTCCATAAAAATAATTAATGCACCGATAAAATTATTTGCGTTGCATTGATTCCTCTCCGGCATATAGCATAGAGACAAGGCGCCCTTCCGGTCGTAAGGCGGGATATTCCGCGACTGCCGGATACGAGCCCACCACCAGCTGCTGCCTGTTTGAGGGGGAAATTATGGGGGAGATGCGTCTTATCCTCAGCGCTACCCTATGGAGGGTGATCATTGACCGGGCGAGAAGCCTCCTCACGGTGATCAGGGAGGATCTGAAGCTGTGTATAAAAATTCTTTATAGGCCCATAAAATATTTTGTATTGCTATGCCCTTTGAAGGTAACGGACAATATGCTTACACGACACTATATGTTTTGCGGTGTACGACGGTGGGACGTGAGTGCGGTAACGAGAAGAGTGGCCCCCGGTCGTTTGAAATGGGATGCCAACTTCATTGAATATGAAATAAGGAGGCGTTCATGATGGAGTTTGACGGGATCATTATCGGGGCGGGGCCGAACGGGCTCACCACAGCCGGCTATCTCGTGAAGGCCGGGCTGAAAGTGGCCGTTCTCGAGCGGCGGTACGAGATCGGAGGTGGCCTGGCCACAGAAAACCTTCTTCTTCCGGGAATGCTGGTCGACAGCCATGCCATCTACCACATGATGGTTGAATATGCACCTCCCCTGAGAGACTTCGAACTCGACAAGAAATACGACCTGGAGTGGATATACCCGGACGTACAGGTAGTCATGCCTTTTATGGACGGGACCCACCTCGCCCTCTACAGAGACCCGCAAAAATCGGCGGCGTCGATCGCGCGCTTCTCCAAGCGGGATGCGGAGAGCTTTCTCAACTTCGCGGCCATTTCCGACGAGGCCATGGACGTCTTTCTCGCGCCGGCGAGCTACGTCAATCCCCTTCCCAGCCTCGAACAGGCGGCGAAGCTGGAGCTGCACCCCGCAACCAAGTGGGATGACGAGCTGACCGGATATACGCCGAGGCAGATCATCGATTCCTGGTTTGAAAACGACAAGGTGCGCGCTTTGTTTCTTTACCTCGCCACCATGTGGGGACTCGACTACGACCTCGAGGGCCTCGGTTATCTCGTGCCGCTCATGATAAACCGGGGATGGCATTTCAGGCTTTCAAAAGGCGGATCCCATCACGTGGCGCACCTCATGGGCAAGTACATCTCCGAGAACGGCGGAAGGGTGATCAGCGGCTGCGTGATCAAACGGATAGTCGTTGAGAACGGCGAGGCAAAAGGCGTGGAGCTGGACGACGGCACCATCATAAAAGCACACAAGTTCGTGTGCAGCTCCCTCAACCCCCACCAGACGTTCTACGACTATGTAGGGAAGGAGCACCTCAGCCAGGAGCTCATCACCAGGCTCGACCAATGGCACTATTCCGACACGAGCTTCTTTACCGTGCATCTGGCCCTCACCGATCTGCCGGAATTTGCCGCGCTCCGGTCCGATCCCGAGTTGGCCAAGTCGCTCATTTACGTCATCGGTTACGAAGGTGAGCAGGACTTGATCGATCACCTCGAGGCCTCGAAGCGGGGTGAGCTCCACGACGGGGGCTTCAACTGCTGTTTTCCGTCGCTCCACGACCCTATCCGGGTGCATCGCCGTCCGGGGAGCGAGGTGAAGCACATCGGCCTCATCTCGATGGAATGCGCACCCTACAACCTCAAGGACGGCGGACCCCTCGCCTGGAACCGGGTAAGGAGGGCCTACGCCGAGCAATGCAAGGCAAAACTCGCCAAATATGCGCCGAATGTAAACGGCTCGATCGTGTGGGATTACATAGGCACACCCCTCGATACTGAGAACAAGTTCCCCGATATGAAGAACGGCTGCTTCAAACAGGGCGCTTATCTCCCGTTGCAGATGGGCTATTTCAGACCGAACGAATACTGCGGGCAGCACAATACGCCGGTCGGCAAGCTCTACCTTGCAGGCGCATCCACCCATTCCGGGGGGATGATCACCTACGGGCCGGGGTTCAATGCGGCGGAGAAAATAGTCGAGGACCTGGGCATCAAGAAATGGTGGCCCGAGCCCCGGGGCGTCAAAGAAGCCAGGGACCTAGGACTGTTCTAACACCTGTGTACGAAGGAGGTCAGCATGTTTTTACGATCGACCGGATTAGGAAGAACGTTACTCACGGCCAAGGTGGCAAAGATAGAGACGACCCGCACGGTCCCGTCGACGCTCGAGCCCCCCAAAAACGGGACCATTGAGCCCATAAGGATGCTCATGACCATGGAGGTGGTCAACCCGGTCCATTGGACGGTCAGGGCATTTGTCGATCCCTCCGATCTAAGGCGTATGGTAAAGGAAGTTCTGACGCATCCGGGATTGATCTTGAAGGGGATAATATTCCTCTGCTCGAAGGACCCGGCCTATGCCACACCGGCGACAACGGAGCCGGCCGCCGCGCCGCATCCGGGACCGACCGCTGCCGCCCAAGCTGCCCCCGCCCGGAAGAACGGCCCCGGGCCCATTCCCGCGTCCGCCCCAAAAGCCGGGCCCGGCCCCATACCGGCGAGAAAACAATGAAAGTCCGCAAGATTTGAGGATAAGGAGGGATTATGCCAGATAAGAAATATGATGCGGTCATAGTTGGAGGCGGTCATCACGCGACAATCATCGCCTGCTACCTGCAGCGGGCGGGACTCAAGACCGCCATGTTCGAGAGGTGGCACGAGATGGGCGGCGGCGCGTGCGGGGAAGAGCTGCCTGTGCCCGGGTTTATCCAGAACGTGTGCGCCCATTTCACGCGGTTCTATACAAACCCCTCCTACACCGATTTCGGCCTGAGGGATCGGGGGTTGGTCTATCTGTTCCCGGAGAACAACGAGGCATGGATCTACCCCGACGGCAACTACATCCTGGGTAAAACCATTTTCCCGGTGGTCGATCCCGTGACCGGGAGGGCCGAGTTCTCCCCAGCGGCAGCGGATTATACGATCAAAGAAGTGGCGAAGATCAATAAGGACGACGCCAATACCGTGGAGGAGATCATCAGGAGGTACAAGGCCAAATGGCGAGCCGCATGGCACCGCTACCGGTTCACGGGACCGGCGGAGTGGCCCGAGGGACCGGATCCCCTGGAAGCGCTGGCGGACGACCCCAAGGACGGGATCGATCCCGACATCGCCTTCGGGACAGTCGGCCACATCGCCACAACGTTGTTCAAGAGCCCCGAGATGCAGACGTTCTACATGAGGGCGATTCAAACCTCGACGGGTTTTTTCCCGCAGGACAGACCCGGGCCTTACTGGCACATCCATGCCCTGGGCCTCATCCTGTCGATGGATGCGGCCGCCATCGTGACGGGCGGAACGCACAGCATCACCCATGCCCTTCTCAGGGCCTTCGAGGAATACGGCGGGGAGTTTTTCGTCTTAAGTGAGGTGAAGCGGGTGCTCGTCGATAATAACAAGGCGTACGGCATCGAGCTCACGAACGGCGAAAGGATATTGGCCGACGTGGTCGTGAGTGATCTCAACACCGAGCTCACCATGGACGTCGCCGGTAAGGAGTCGTGGCCGAAGGATATCTGGGCGAAGGGCCAGAAGCTGAAGGAAAAACCGCCCACCCTGGATGACAAAGGCTATGAGAGGACCCAGCTCTTCTGGGGCAACGTGGCCCTGATGGAGGCGCCAAAGTACCCGCAGAACTCGGAACTCGGCCTCGTTCCGAGGCTCTACTTCGGTGAAGCCGACCCGGAATACTTCCTGAGCGGCCGCTATCAGAAGGAGCGCTGGGAGCAGGGCATCGCGAACAAGCTCTATCTTCTCGTCGCCCCTGACGTGCAGTGGGACAAGACCCGCGCGCCGGAAGGACGGTTTGCCGCGCTTGTTGAAGAGTTCACGTGTCCGTGGAGGAACTTCAGCGAGCGTGACTGGCTCAGGATGAAAAAGGAGATCGAGTTCAGATTCGTCGAAGAGTGGGGTAAGTACGCCCCTAACGTGAACAAAGACAATTTCATGTCCGCATGGATCGCCACCCCGGACGACGTGGTCAACAGAAACCCCTGCATGCCTCAGGGCGGCTGGGGCGGCCTCGACGCGCATTACGAGTGCTCCGGAAGAAACAGGCCCATGCCCGAGCTCTCGGGACAACGTATGCCCATCAAGAACTACTATATGTGCGGCATGGCATGCCACCCGGCGCACGGCATAGGTCGCGGCAGCAGTTACAACTGTTATAAGCTCATCGCCCAGGACTTCGGCCTGAAATACAAGCCCTGGGAAGAGCGTGGATGGTAGGCCTCGCGGGAACGTGTGACGGTTTTATAAAGAGAGGGTCGGTTGGGTCGAACCCATGAGGCGGAACGGTCCTGAGGAGAGCGGTGATTGCGGAAATAGAGGGCGCCGGTCCGGCCCTGAAGCCGCTCAAAGGAGATAGCCGGTGAAACCCGAGGTCGAGTGCGGTCTCTGCACCATGCACTGGGTATACAGCAGGGTCGCATCTTACGCGGACAAAGAAGAACTGCCCGGTTTGGAGAAGCGCCTGGACGTGCTCCTGAGAAATGTAACTTCTTCGGCCAATCTGGGCAGCGTCTGCAATAGCGCCGTCGGCGCCGTCTCCGCTTCATTGATGCATGTTGCCGACCGTTACGAGGAGCTCAAGAGGCAGACCAACGCATATGCCAAGGCTCTGCTGCCCAGGGCTAAGGCATATATCGATGCCGGCAAAACCGATCGGGCCCAGCTCGAGCGGGCATGTTTCCTGGCCGCGGCAAGTAATGTCGCCCCCCTGAACTCCCCCTCGGGGGCCTACACCTTTGAGGAGATACGGCAGATTGTCGACCGCGACGGCCCTGCGCCGGTCATGACGGGAGACGTTTATCAAGCGGTCAGGGACGCGGACCGCATCCTCTATGTCACCGACAATGCGGGAGAAATAGGCTTTGATTCGCTCGTCATCGACCTTGTCGGACGGATGGGGCCAAGGGTGACACTGGTCGTCAAGGATAGGACGTTTTTTGAGGACGCGACGATCGAAGACGCCCGATTTTTCGGCCTCCACAAGGTGGCGGACAGGATAGTAGGGGCCGACGGTTTCTTCGTGCCCTGCGAGCAAACGGGGGACCTTCGGGAGATATACGCGGAGAGTGACCTCATTATCGGGAAAGGAACAGGGAGCTACGAGGCGCTGAGCGGCGAGACCAGTGGAAAACAGGCCATATTCATGCTCAAGGTGAAGTGCGGACCCATTGCCAGGGAGACCGGCATATCCGAGGGCAATGTGGTGGTAAAGCTGGATCACGATGAAAATGAGATGAGAGTTACGGCTTAATGTTTCAACACAGGCCATAACTTTGACTTCCGTGCAAGGGGGAGGACGATCATGGGGAAACTTGATGGCCGAGTTGCCATCGTAACCGGTGGCGGCAGGGGACTGGGCAAGGCTTTTTGTCTTGGACTTGCGGCTGAGGGGGCGAGGATCCTGGCAGCGACGAATGAGACGGTGGGGCTCGATCAGACCATTGAGGAGGTAAGACAATCGGGCACGGAAGGGGAATCCCTCCTGGTCGACGTCACGTCCGACGAAGATATGAAGAAGATGGCCCGGTACGCCATGGACCGCTTCGGGAGGATAGATATTCTCATCAACAATGCGGCCCTTTACTACGGGCTGGGGAGGAAACCTTTTCACGAGATCAGCAGCGCCGAGTGGGACACGGTGATGGCGGTAAATGTGAAGGGCCTGTGGCTCAGTACTAAAGCCGTCTTTCCTTATATGAAGGAGGCCGGAAAAGGGAAGATCGTCAATCTTGCCTCTGAAGTCTTTTTCACCGGCTCCCACGGTTTTGCCCACTATGTCGCAACGAAGGGGGCGGTTGTCGGTCTGACCCGTGCCCTTGCGATTGAGCTCGGCCCTGACAACATATGCATCAATGCCATTGCACCGGGCTTTACCGATACCGAGGGAAGCAGGACCATCGCGGACGTGAACAAATACGATACTTCGAAGACACCGCTCAAGAGGCTCGGCACAGCCGAAGATATCGTAGGGGCAGCGGTCTTTCTCTCTTCCGATGCCGCGGACTTTATCACCGGACAGACGATTCTCGTGGACGGCGGGAGAGCGATGCACTAGAAGCACCAATAAAAAAAGGGGGGGACAGTTATGAAGGTTTACGATTGCGTACCAGGTCTAGAGTTCGATGAGAGTATCGATTTCCAGGTATCGCCCTGCTGGTTCCACGACGCAACCCATTCGGTACCGCCTTGGACGCCCATGTTCGGCTGGTTTTGGGTCAATTTCTGCCGGCACGGGATGCAGTATGGGGCCGAGATGCTTTCTCTGCCCACGGTAAAGGGATGGGACTGGCGGTTCAAGGATGGGGCCGGCTACCTCGCCTTGCTGATCGTGAAGGACCCGGCCGAGAGAAAGGCCAGGGAGGAACGCTTCAGGGTTGCCATCAAGCCTTTTATTGATGATTTCCCCGGAATGTGGAAGCGTTTCGTCGCTGAGATGGTCGGCAGATATGAGAAGCTCAAAGCGCTCGATCTGGATAAGGCTACCAACATCCAGCTCCTCGAAAACTTCGAGGAGATGATCGATACCACCAGGCGGATGTGGGAAATCCATATGTACATGATGTACGGCGTCTATACTGCCTTCGTGCTCTTCGAACAGATGGCGAAACAGCTTCTGGGCATCGACGACACGAGTCCCCAGTTCCACAAGCTCACCAGCGGTTTTGACAACAAGAGCTTCCAGGTAGACAAAGAGCTCTTCGGTCTGGCGAAAAAGGCCCAGACCATGGGCCTCAAAGACGTGTTCCTTTCGACGGCGGCGCCGCAGATGAGGAGCGCCCTGAACGCCTCTCCGAAGGGACAGGAGTTTCTCAAGGTGTTCGACCACTTCATGGAAACCGAAGGCGGCTGGAGAATGGAGAGGATGGCGGAGATAAATGTCCCTACCTGGCTCGAGGATCCCGCCCCTGCCTTCAACGTGATCAAGATGAGCCTCGACAAGGGAGTCGACTACAGCCTCGATGAAGAGAGGAAAAAGCATGAGGCTGAAAGGCTTGCCACGGAAAAAGAGGTGCTGGAGAAGATAGCCCCGGAGCAGAGGGGGTGGTTCAAGACAATCCTGACCCTGGCACAGAACAGCGCCTGGTTCAGCGAAGAGCACAACCACTACCTCGATCTTTATGCACATGCAATGATCAGGCGGAGTACCCTGGGGGTCGGTCGACGCCTGGCAAAGGAAGGCACGATCGGCGCCCCGGAAGACGTCTTCTTCCTCATCCCCGATGAGGTGAGGAAGGTGGGCATCAACCCCGGCATGTTCGACCTCCGGCAGACCGTGAGCCGCAGGAAGGCAGATTGGCAGGGTTGGTGCGAGCGGGGGAATGTGCCCATGATCATGAAGGAAGGCTTCGCCATCGAGGATGCCATGAAGGGGCTGGTGGAATCCCTCGACCCGATCGCCCTTAAGGTGGTCGTCGGCACCATGCCGGTGGCAAGGCCGGAGCTGAAGGCAGACCTGTACGGCGTCTGTGGTTCCCCCGGGGTTATCGAAGGCAACGTGAAGGTTATCTGGACCGAAAATGAGCTCTCAAAGATATCGAAGGGCGACATCCTCGTGGCCCCCACTACTTCACCGAGCTGGACGCCCGTCTTCTCGCTCCTCGGCGGGGTCATCGTCGACAGGGGTGCGAGCCTGTCCCATGCTGCCATCGTCGGGAGGGAATTCGGCATTCCCGTGGTCATGAATGTCTTTGAGGGGACGAAGCTCCTGAAGGACGGGATGAGGGTCAGGCTGGATGCGAACATGGGGACGGTATACATCCTCGACAAGTGAATCAGCCCCGTAAGTCAGAGGAGAGGGCCAAACGAGTGAGGAGAGTACCATGGAAGTGAAAGAAATTTACTGGCTCAAGGAGCTGTCCAAGGAGTACAACGACCTGGTAGGCAAGAAATGCGCAAACCTTGGGGAGTTGGTAAAGCTGGGACTGAAAGTACCTTACGGGTTTGCCCTCTCCGTCAAGGCATACGAGCATTTCATGACCGCTAGCGGCCTAAAGGAAGAGGTGGAAAAGATCGTCGAGCACGGGAGAAGCGCCGGACTCGATATCGATAAGGACGTAGACAAAATGATAGAGATGAGCGGCAGGATCAGGGCGGCGATAGAGGAGGCTCCCATGCCGCCCGATCTTGCCGGTCCCATCTCAGATTACTACCGGAAGCTCTGCAAAGAAATGGGCACCCGGGAGGTGGCGTGCGCGGTCAGGTCGAGCGGCGCGGTGAGCATGCCCGGCCAGATGGAGACCTACCTGAACGTGAAGGGAGAACGGGGCATCCTCGACCACGTAAAGAAGGTTTGGG
>Ga0326727_10020954_pt1 | contig 12899 bp, 11 predicted proteins | sample MB2enrmetagenome_FD_207643 | JGI IMG/M metagenome (GOLD analysis project Ga0326727, IMG submission 207643) | Lab enriched peat soil microbial communities from McLean, Ithaca, NY, United States - MB29MY | ecosystem: Environmental > Terrestrial > Soil > Wetlands > Peat | place: USA: New York...
TCCGGAGGAGCGCGCCGCGCTGATCGCGGCGCTCGGGCGCGACCGCCGGCTGTCGATCGTCGCCACCGACGGCTATGTCGCGCTCAACGCCTACGTGCCGCCGAAGGAGCGGCGCGGACTCGTGCTGATCGATCCGCCGTTCGAGGAGCCGGACGAGAGCGCGCGCGTAGAGGCGGCGCTCGCGGGCGCGCTGACGAAATGGCCGCGCGGGACCTACGCGCTGTGGCGGCCGATCAAAGCGCCGCTCGAGGACGCCCGCTTTCTCAACGCGGTCGCCGCGCTGGGCGCGCCCAATATCCTGCGGCTCGAACTCGATGTCGGCGCCGTCGCGCCGGGCGCCCATTCGCCGAGCCCGCTGAGCCGCACGGGACTTCTCGTCGTCAACCCGCCGTTCGAACTGATCGAGGAAGCGCGCGTCCTCATGCCGTGGCTGGCGCAGGCGCTGAAGCGCGCCGCGGGCGGCGGGTTCGTCTGCCAATGGCTGACGCCGCCCGCGTAGGCCCTTCGCCGCGAGGCGCTGTCCGGCTCCCGCCCGACGCGGACATGCGATTGACGGGGTTCGACAAGTCGTTTCAGTTCGACGCGCCGACCCGCAACGCCGCCAGAGAGTTCAATGTTCGAAGCGAATCCGACGCCAGCCGAGCAGATCGAGCGGCTCGAGGCGCAGCTCGACGAGCTCCGAGAGGCGATCCAGCGCAGTCGCAGGCTCGTCGTGGCAGGACGCGCGTGCGCCTTCGCCGGCGCGGCGTTGCTTGTCTCGTTGGCGCTTGGTCTGGCGACCTTCGCGCCGGTCCGGATGATCGTCGGGATCATCCTTGCGATTGGCGGGCTGGTCCTGATGGGCAGCAGCGTAGGCAGCACCAAGCAGTTGGAGCTTTCCCTGAAGCAGACGGAGGACGAAAGGAAAGCGGCGATCGACGCCCTGGAGCTCGTCCAGCTCGGCGACGGCGCCCGCTGATTTTGCGTCCGACCAAGCGTTTAGCGTTGCGCGTCGCCGCCACGAGGAAACGGCCGCGTTCGATCCGAACCCGCCTCCCCCTCGCCGCGTTAGGATTTCGCTTGGCCTCGGCGGCTCAATTGGTTTAGATATAAACTAAATCGAAGGGGAAGAACGCCATGTCGCTGCCGAGCGTCTTGCGGGGCAAATTGCGTCTGCCGGCGATCGGCGCGCCGCTGTTCATCATCTCGCATCCGGCGCTGGTGATCGCGCAGTGCAAGGCGGGGATCGTCGGCTCGTTCCCGGCCCTCAACGCGCGGCCGATCAGCCAGCTCGACGAATGGCTGCACGAGATCACCGAGGCGCTCGCCGCGCACGATCGCGCCCATCCGGAGAGCCCGGCGGCGCCGTTCGCGGTCAATCAGATTGTACACAAATCGAACGCGCGCCTCGAAGAGGACATCGCGCTGACGGTGAAATGGAAGGCGCCGATCGTCATCACCTCGCTCGGCGCGCGCGAGGACGTCAACGCGGCGGTGCATGCCTATGGCGGCGTGACGCTGCACGACATCATCAACGACAAGTTCGCCCACAAGGCGATCGACAAGGGCGCCGACGGCCTGATCGCGGTCGCCGCCGGGGCGGGCGGCCACGCCGGCGCTTATTCACCCTTCGCTTTGGTGCAGGAAATCCGCGAGTGGTTCGACGGACCGCTGGCGCTCTCCGGCGCGATCGCGACCGGCGGCGCGATTCTCGCCGCGCAGGCGATGGGGGCCGACCTCGCCTATATCGGCTCGGCCTTCATCGCCACTCAAGAAGCGCGCGCGATCGAAGACTACAAACAGGCGATCGTCGCCGGCCGCGCCGAGGACATCGTCGGCTCGAGCCTGTTCACCGGCGTATTCGGCAATTACCTCAGACCCTCGATCGTCCGCGCCGGCCTCGACCCCGACAAGCTGCCGGCGGGCGACGTCAAAGCGATGGACTTCGCCGCCGCAACCGCCGGCTCAGGCGCCAAGGTTTGGCGCGACATCTGGGGCTCCGGCCAGGGCATCGGCGCGGTCAAGGCGGTGACGCCCGCCGCCGAACTGATCGACCGCCTGGCGAAGGAATATGCCGCCGCCAAGGCGCGCCTTTGCGCCGGATGAAGCGCGAGTCAAGCTTCTACTGCGCGACGAATTCGCCCCTGGGTGAATCGGGGACAATTTGAGCGAAGCAGCTCAGCGTTCTCGCAAATGCGCGTGAAGCGTGACAGAACCCTTCCGTGCGCAAGGCTTGCCGCGCTATCCTCTCCTCTCTGTGACGTCGCGTTCGCAGGATTTTCCATCAGCAACCGATTTCGCAACGCGCCATGGCGACTGTCGAAAATTTCCCCGGCCGGCTTCCCGCCGCCAATTCGGGCGAGCGCGCCTATCGCAGCCCGCCGCTCAACGTCGAGGCCGAGCAGGCGCTGCTCGGCGCGATCCTCGTCAACAACGACGCCTTCGACCGCGTCTCCGATTTCCTCAAGCCCGAGCACTTCGTCGAGGAGATCCACCGCCGCATTTTCGAGATCGCCGGCTCGCTGATCCGCGCCGGCAAGGTCGCGACGCCGATCACGCTCAAGACCTTTCTCGGCGAACACGACCTCGGCGGCGTCACCGTGCAGCAATATCTCGCCCGTCTCGCCGCCGAGGCGACGACGATCATCAACGCCTTCGATTACGGCCGCACCATCCACGACCTCGCGGTGCGCCGCGATTTGATCCAGATCGGCGAGGACGTGGTCAACGTCGCCTATGACGCGCCGGTCGATTCGAGCCCGCGCGACCAGATCGAGGAAGCGGAGCGGCGCCTCTACGCCGTCGCCGAGGGCGGCCGCTACGACGGCGGCTTCCAGCGCTTCTCCGACGCGCTCAAGACCGCCGTCGACATGGCGGCCAAGGCCTACGAGCGCGACGGCAGCCTGTCGGGCGTCGCCACCGGCCTCACCGATCTCGACCGCTACATGGGTGGCCTGCAGCGCTCCGACCTCGTCATCCTCGCCGGCCGTCCCGGCATGGGCAAGACGGCGCTGGCGACCAACATCGCCTTCAACATCGCCCGCGCCTATCGTGGCGAGACCCGGCCGGACGGGACGACGGTGGCGGTCGACGGCGGCATGGTCGGCTTCTTCTCGCTCGAAATGTCGGCCGAGCAGCTCGCCACCCGCATCATCGCCGAACAGTCGGGCGTGCCCTCCTACAAGATCCGCCGCGGCGACATCACCGAGAGCGACTTCCAGCAGGTCGCCGAGGCGGTGCGCGAGATGCAGTCGGTCCCGTTCTACATCGACCAGACCGGCGGCATTTCGATCGCCCAGCTCACCGCCCGCGCGCGGCGGCTGAAGCGCCAGCGCGGCCTCGACCTGCTGGTCGTCGACTATCTCCAATTGCTCGCCGGCTCGCGCACCGCGCGCAACGACAACCGCGTGCAGGAGCTGACGGAGATCACCACCGGCCTCAAGGCCCTGGCCAAAGAGCTCAACGTGCCGATCCTGGCGCTGTCGCAGCTGTCGCGCCAGGTCGAGCAGCGCGACGACAAGCGCCCGCAGCTTTCGGACCTGCGCGAATCCGGCTCGATCGAGCAGGACGCCGACGTCGTGCTGTTCGTCTTCCGCGAGGAGTACTACCTCAAGAACAAGGAGCCGCGGCCGGGCACCGAAGAGCACGTCGCCTGGATGAACGAGATGGAACGCGCCCATGGCCGCGCCGAGGTCATCATCGGCAAGCAGCGCCACGGCCCGACCGGCACGATCGAACTGCAGTTCGAGGCGGAACTCACCCGCTTCGGCAATCTCGCGCGCGAAGAGGCGCTGCCGGAGATTCGGTGAGGACGCGCGCCTGAAGCGGCGTCGCCCTCACCGCTTCGCCAGCCGTGTCAGGCTGGCGAAGGCGGCGACGAGCGCGAAGCCGGCGTGGTTGAAGATGCCGCATGGCGCCGCTCAGGCGAGCGGGGTACCGAAGAGGTCGTCAACCGCTCTGTCGCCCACGGCGCAATCGCGGCGACGCGGTTCCCTCTAAGGCAGTGCGACGGGCGTTCGCGAGAGGCGGCCATGCGCAACAGGGGCGTGATCGGCGTCGCGGTTTTCGGACTCGTCGCTTCCGCGGCGTTCGCGTTGGCGCAAGAGCCGCCGCAAAAGTTCGGCATCGTCGTCCATGGCGGCGTCAACGGCGGCGTCGCCGCGCCAGGCCAGCCCGCCTTCTGCGAGCGTGATCAATACGAAGCCGGCGACGGTCCGCGGCTGCGCGAGCGGCTCGCGGCGGCGGTCGACGCCGGTTATGGCGTGCTCGAAGCCGGCGGATCGGCGCCCGACGCGGTCGCAGCGGCGATCGTCGTGCTCGAGGACTCGCCGCTGTTCAACGCCGGAAAAGGCGCGATCGAGACCGACCGCGGCACGATCGAGATGGACGCCGGCGTCATGGACGGCGCGACCCTCAATGTCGGCGCGGTGGCGGGAGTCACGCGCCTGCGCAATCCGATCAAGGGCGCGCTGGCGGTGCTGAAAGCCCATCGCGAGGTTCTGTTGAACGGCGAGGGCGCGGAGGCTGTCGTGCAGAGCCTCGATCCCCAGACGCGCATGGAGGCCCCCGACTACTTCCGCGAGCGTCGGAGCTGCACTCCCGGCGGGCCGTCCACGGCGAGCCACGGCACGGTCGGGGCGGTGGCGCTCGACAAGCAGGGACGGCTCGCCGCCGCCGCTTCGACCGGCGGTTATCCAGGCAAACGGTCCGGCCGCATCGGCGATTCGCCGATCGCCGGGGCCGGGATCTACGCCGACACCAATGTCGCGCTCGCCTCGTCGGGAATCGGCGAGCAGTTCATCCGCCACACGATCACCCGCACCGCCGCCGCCCGGATCGCCTACCTCAAGGAGCCGGCGCCCGTGGCCGTCGCCCATGCGTTCGACGAGGCCTACGCCGCCGACGGCCTGGTCAACGTTGAACCGGACGCCGCCTGCCTGAAGCCGAACGCGCCGGACCCCGCCTGTCCGGAGGTCATGAAGATTCTCAAGACCTACGGCGCGCTGGGCATCGGCGGCGTCATCGGCATCGATCGCGAGGGAAACGTCTTCGACTATTTGCGCTTTTGGGCCTTCGCCCGCGGCTATCGCACCTCGGCGGACCCCGCTCCCGTCGTTCGCCTCGACGGGCCGATCGACGCGCAGCGGTAAGACCGCGCTGCGAGCGACGGCGCGCTTGCGCCGAGGCGCGCGGGCGGCGGGATCGCGGATTTCCGACCGGGGCCGGCGAAACGCCCTTCGCAGGAGACATCCGCGCGACGGACCTCGCCGTCGAGGTCCTCACCGCTTGGCGAGCTTGATCAGGCTGGCGAGGGCGGCGGCGACGGCGAAGCCGGCGCCGACCATGAGGGCGATCGGCTCGGCGCGCGTCGGCGCGACGCGGAAGAACAGCGCGACCAGCGTCGCGCCCGCGGCGAGGCCGGTCACCCGCGCGGTCGCCAGCATGCCGCCCGCCGCGCCGGCGCGGGTTCGCGGCGCCGAGGACAGCAGCGTGCGGTTGTTCGGCGCCTGGAAGAAGCCGAAGCCCGCGCCGCACAAAGCCATCGGCCAGGCGATGTCGACGAAGCTCGCATCGAGAGGCAGGTGCGCGAGCAGGACCATGCCGACCGCCAGCCCCGCCAGGCCGATGAAACCGAGGATCGCCGCCGACACGCGGTCCGACAGTCGGCCGGCGATCGGCGCGGCGACGCCGACCGCCATCGGCCACGGCGTCATCAACAGCCCCGTCTCGACCTGGCTGCGGCCGAGCGTCAGCTCGAAATAGAACGGCATCGCCACCAGCGCCAACGATTGCGCGGTGAACGAGCAGATCGAGGTCGCCACCGACAGGGCGAAAACCGGGATGCGCATCAGGTCGACCGGGATCAGCGGCGCGTCGACCTGCGACTCGCGCCTGACCAGGGCGGCGAGCGCGACGAACGCCGCGACGATTTCGACCAGCGCCAGCGCCGTCGTCCCCTCGCCGTGGGTCACGGCGTCGGCGCCGACGAAGAACAGGCCGAAGGCCGCCGCGTTGAGCGTGGAGCTGACGGCGTCGAACGGCCGGCCGGCGCGATCGGAATGGGGCAGCGCCTTATAGGCGATGACGAGGTTGACGACGCCGATTGGCGCGTTGATCGCGAACAGCCATTGCCATGGGCCCACGGCGAGGATCGCCGCGGCGACCGACGGCCCGACCGCCGCCGAGACCGAGACGACCAAGGCGTTGAGGCCGACGCCGCGGCCGAGCAAGTTTTGCGGATAGGTGAAGCGCACCAGCGCGCCGTTGACCGCGAACACGCCGGCGGCGCCGAAGCCCTGCCCGACCCGCGCCGCGATCAGCGCCGGCATGCTCTGCGACAGCGCGCAGGCGACCGAGCCGAGGGTGAAGATCGTCAGGCCCCAGAGATAGACGCGGCGATAGCCGATGCGCTCGCCGAGCGAGGCAAGCGGCAGCAGCGCCATCACCACCGCGAGCTGATAGGCGTTGACGACCCAGATCGATTCGGCCGGACTGGCATGGAACTGGCTGGCGATCGCCGGCAGCGCGATGTTGGCGACCGCCGCGTCGAGCACCGACATGGCGATGCCGATGGCGATCGCCAACATCGACCAATAGCGCAGCGGGGTGGGCAAGCCGTCGGGATGAACGATTCGGATCAGTTTCGGCTCTCCAGCCCCCGGGCGCCCGCATGGCGCTTGACGAATGCGCGCCTCCTATAACGCGGTCGAGCGCGATGCGCGACGAGTTCAAGCTTTGTTGAACAGGACGGATTGTAGCCGCGCGCGGCGAGCGCGGCTTCTCGAGCCGTCGTGGACAGGTCAGCAGCGGGAGCAAAGGACGCGGCCGGCGGCCGCGTCTACAATGCAGCCGCGCCCGGCGAGAGCAGCCGCGAAAGCGGGCGCGGCCGCGAAAGAAAGAGACGCGGCCGGCGGCCGCGTCCACAAGACTGTAGCCGCTCGGCGAGCGCGGCCTTTTCGGCCGGCTTGGTCTACGACACTTTCGCCAGGACCTTGTCCATCTCGGCGGGCGGGAAAGCGCGCAGCGTTTCGCCGCGGATGTTGCCGAGCTTGGCGATGCTCAGTTGAAAGGCGGTCGCCGCGATCTCGTCCGGCGCTTCAGAAATCACCACCAAATCGTATTTTCCCAGCAGCCAGTAAGCGTCCTTGAGCGTCACCCCGGCCTGCGCCGCGGCCTTCTTGGCGGCCTCGTACCGCTTGGTCGTTTCCTTGACCGTCTGCAGTCCCTGTTCGGTGAACTTATACAGATTGACGTAAGTCGCCATGACGATTCCTCCCGTCTCGAACAGCGCCGAGACCGGCGCCGCGCTCGCCGGCGGACCCAAAGGCCGCGCCGGTCGCGCCAATATCGAAACCATGCCGTTTACGGCTTTACGATGGCGACAGGACCGTGCGCGGGCCCGTAGCTGCGCTCGGCGAGCGGCCGGCCGCGGCCTCTACAGCGCGCGCAGCTTCACCTTGTCCGGCTTGCCGATCGTCAGCTTATTGCGCAGCGGCAGGCCGAAGGGCTCGGACTCGATCTCGAACACGTCGCCCTTCTCGGCGCGGAAGCCATCGGCGAAAGACAGCGTCGCCGTGCCGAAGAAATGGACGTGGACGTCGCCCGGCTGGCGGAACTGCGCGTACTTGAAATGGTGCGCCTCGAGATTGGCGATCGCGTGCGACATGTTGTGTTCGCCGGAGGCGAACGGCTTCTCCCACACGATCTCCTTGCCGCGGCGGATGCGCGAGACGCCGCGCACGTCGCTCGGCAGCTCGCCGACCAGCAGCTCGGGGCCGACGCTCGACGGCCGTAGCTTCGAATGGGCGAGATAGAGATAGTTCTGCCGCTCCATGACATGGTCGGAGAACTCGTTGCCGAGCGCGAAGCCGAGGCGAACCGGCTGGCCGTCGTCGTCGATGAGATAGAGGCCGACGATCTCCGGCTCCTCGCCGCCGTCGAGCGCGAAGCTCGGGCTGACGAGGTCGCCGCCGGGCGGAATCAGCGTCGAGCCGTCGCCCTTGTAGAACCATTCCGGCTGCACGCCGGCCGCGCCCGGCGCCGGCTTGCCGCCTTCGACGCCGAGCCTGAACATCTTCATCGAGTCGGTCAGCGTCGTCGCGTCGGCCAGCGCGCGATGCATCGCGTCGCGCCCCTCGGCCGAGCCGAGATGAGTGAGGCCGGTGCCGGTGACGTGGACATGGGCCGGGTCGTCGTGGTCGAGCGGGATCAGCACCCGCTTCTCCTTCAGCGCCGCGGCGAGATTGACCGGCTTGCCGATTCCGCGGTCGGCGATGATCTTGCGCAGCGGCGCGCCCTCGGCGAGCGCTTCCGCCGCGAGGTCGCGCATCGTCCTGAGGCCCTTGACCAGGCGGCTGTCGCCCCGCGCGGTGACGACCAAGGCGCGCCTGTCGTTGTCGTCGACGATCTGCGTCAGTCTCATGCTTTCTTTCCCGGCGCGGCGATGTGCGCCTCGATCAGCGGCAGGATGCGCGGATCGGTGAAGTCGGCGATGGCGATCTCCGCGCCCGCGGCGATGAGTTTATCCGCCGTGAGCGTCGTCGTCAGCCCGACGACCGCGAGCCCGGCGCCTCTCGCGGCGCGCAGCCCCGAGAGCGAGTCCTCGAACGCCAGCGAGCGGCCGGCTTCGGCGCCGAGCTTCGCCAGCGCAGTCCGATAGGGCAAGGGATCGGGCTTGGGGCGCGCGACCTCGGGACCGAGCACCCACAACGTCAGGCGCTTGGCGAGGCCGAGGGCGGCGAGCACCGCCTTGACATTGGCGCGCGGGGCGTTGGTCACGAGCGCGCAGCCCAGGCCGCGCGCCGCGGCGAAATCGAGCAAGGCGTTGACGCCGGCGATCGGCTCGACCTCGCCGAGGTCCTCGCGATAGCGCTCCTCCTTCGCCGCCAACACCGCCGCCCGCTCGGCTTCGCTCAAATGTGGCAGGAAATCCCGGCCGATCGCCAGATTGTCGGCGCCGAGGATGCGCTTGTTGTAGGTTTCCTTGTCGAGGGCTATGCCGTGCGCGGCGAAGACGCGCTGAAACGCGCGCAGGTGCGCGGCATCGCTGTCGATCAGCGTTCCGTCGAGGTCGAAGAGCAGCGCCGCAGTCACTTCAGTCGATTCACATCACCGCGCCGATGTGCCAGGGCACGAATTCCGCGTCGCCGTAGCCGAGCGCCTCCGACTTGCTGCGCTCGCCCGACGCCACCGCGAGGATCTTGTCGAAGATCTCCCGACCCTTCTCCACGATCGTCACGCCGTCGAGCACGTCGCCGCAGTTGATGTCCATGTCCTCTTCCATCCGGCGATACATGTCGCTGTTGGTGGCGAGCTTGATCGACGGCGTCGGCTTGCAGCCGAACGCCGAGCCGCGGCCGGTGGTGAAGACCATGACGTTGGCGCCGCCCGCCACCTGGCCGGTCGCCGAGACCGGATCGAAGCCGGGGGTGTCCATGAAGACGAAGCCCTTGGCGGTCACCGGCTCGGCGTAGCGATAGACGCCGTTGAGGATCGTCGTGCCGCCCTTGGCCGCGGCGCCGAGCGACTTCTCGAGAATAGTCGTCAGGCCGCCCGCCTTGTTGCCGGGCGACGGATTGTTGTTGAGCTCGCCGCCGTTGCGCGCCGCGTAGTCTTCCCACCAGTGGATGAGGTCGACGAGCTTGCGGCCGATCTCGGGCGTCGCCGCCCGGCGCGTCAGCAGATGCTCGGCGCCGTAGATTTCCGGCGTCTCCGACAGGATGGCGGTCCCGCCGTTGCGCACCAGGATGTCGACCGCAGCGCCGAGCGCCGGATTGGCGGTGACGCCGGAATAGCCGTCCGAGCCGCCGCATTGCAGCGCCAGCGTCAGCGCGCTCGCCGGCAGCGTCTCGCGCTTGGCCGCATTGAGGATCGGCAGCATCGCCTTGACCCGCTCGACGCCCGCCTCGATCGACTTGCGCGTGCCGCCGGTCGCCTGGATCGTCAGGGTGTTGAAGAGGTCGCTCTCCTCGAGGCCGCGCTCTTCCTTCATCCGCCCGATCTGGAACACTTCGCAGCCGAGCCCGATCATCACCACGCCGCCCATGTTGGGATTGGCGGCGTAGCCCCATTGGGTGCGCGCCAGCGCGTCGAATCCTTCGCCCTTGCCCGCCATGCCGCAGCCGGCGCCGTGAACGAGGGCGATGACGCCGTCGACGTTGGGGTAGTCGTCGAGCAGGCTGGACTTCTCGACCTCGCGCGCGACGGTGCGCGCCACCGTCGCCGAGCAGTTCACCGAGGTGAGGATGCCGAGATAGTTGCGCGCGCCCGCCTTGCCGCCGGCGCGGCGGAAGCCCTGGAAGGTCGCTTGCCTTTCGACCGGCAGGATCGTCTCCGGCCGAGCGTCCGCGCAGAAGCCGTAGTCGCGGTCGAATTGGCCAACCGAGCAGTTGTGTTCGTGCACCCATTGGCCCGGCGCGATGGCGATTGAGGCGAAGCCGATGATCTGGCCGAACTTGCGCACCGGTTCGCCGACCGCGATCGGCCGGGTGGCGACCTTGTGGCCTTTGGCGATGCGATCGACCGCGACCGGCCCATCGACCGGCGCGTCGCCGGGGCGGATTTCGTCGATCGCGACCATCACGTTGTCGTTCGGGTGCAGGCGAAGAGCGCGCGGCGTGCTCATGCGATCAGCGTCCTCGCGGGGTCCGGTCAGGCCGAAAACAGCTCGGGCCGCTCGCGCGCGAACGACTCGAATTGCTCAGTCGTCTGTGTGAGATGACGGTCCATCGCGGCTCGCGCCGCGTCCACGTCCCCGGCTGCGATCGCCGCGACGACCGCCGCGTGTTCGACCAGCGTGCCGCGATTGCGCGCCGCTGACGCCATCATCATGCGCCTGACCCGTTCCAGGTGCGCGCGCACGCTGTCGAGCACCTCGCTGCAGCGTCGCAAGCCGAGATGCGTCGCCAGCGCCAAATGGAACTCCACGTCAAGCTCGTAGAAGTTCACGCGATCTCCCGCCTCCGCGGCCTCGCGGGCCCGCTCGAGATTGCGCACCAACGCCTCCACCCCCTCGCGCGGAAGGCGGCGCGCCGCTTCGGCGGCGATTTCGCCCTCGAGCGCGCGGCGGATGAACATCCGCTCGCGCACGTCGGCGGCTGAGATTCGCCCGACGAACGAGCCGTGCTGCGGCTCGATCACCACCAGGTTCTCGAACGCGAGCCGGCTCACCGCCGCCGAGACTGGAAACCGCGAGACGCCGAGCCGTTCGCACAGCGCCGACTTATCGATGGGCTCGCCGGGCTCGAGCCTGCCCGCCAGAATCGCCTCCTTGAGCTCATCGTAGACTTGATCGGCCTTGCTGTTGACGCGCTCCCCCATGACTCCTATCGACTCCCGGCCCTGCTGGCGGCGCCGTCTTTTTAGGCTAGCATGCTAGAATGTAACGACGACGCCGCGCGCCGTCAATGACGTGGCGTCATAGCGATCGAAACACAATGCCGAGCGTGGAATTGACCGCCGCGACCACCCTGCCCGCGGACGGCTTAGCCGGCGCGCTGGTCGGCCGCGTCTGGCGGCCCGACGTCGGCGGTCCGTCGGTGGCCGTGGCGCGCGACGGCGCGTTCTTCGACGTCAGCGCCGCTTTCGCCACGACGCGCGACCTGTGCGAGGCGGCCGACCCCGCCGCCGCCGCGCGCCAGGCGCCGGGCGAGCGGCTCGGCGCGATCGACGGCATTCTCGCCAACACGCCGCCGGACCGCCGCGATCCCACGCGGCCGTGGCTCATCGCGCCGATCGACCTGCAGGCGATCAAGGCCGCCGGCGTCACCTTCGCGACCTCGCTGATCGAGCGGGTGATCGAGGAAAGGGCGCGGGGCGCGCGCGCCGCCGCCGAGGCGATCCGCGCGAGCTTCGCCCGCCGCGTCGGCGCCGAGCTTGCGACGATCAAGCCCGGCTCGCCGGCGGCGGAGCGGCTGAAGCGGGCGCTCGTCGAAGCGGGTCTGTGGTCGCAATATCTCGAGGTCGGAATCGGCCCCGACGCGGAGATTTTCACCAAGAGCCAGCCGATGTCGGCGGTGGGAACCGGCGCCGACGCCGGCTTCCACGCCGCTTCGGCCTGGAACAATCCCGAGCCCGAGGTCGTCCTCGCGGTCAATTCGACGGGCGCGATCGTCGGCGCGACGCTCGGCAACGACGTCAACCTGCGCGACTTCGAGGGCCGCTCGGCGCTGCTGCTCGGCAAGGCCAAGGACCAGAACGCGAGCTGCGCGATCGGTCCGTTGCTGCGGCTGTTCGACGCAAGCTTCACGCTCGACGACGTGCGCCGCGCCGAGGTCGGCCTCAAAGTCGAAGGCGAGGACGGCTTCGCGCTCGAAGGCGGCTCGTCGATGGCCTCGATCAGCCGCGACCCCGTCGAGCTCGTGCGCCAACTGTTCGACGCTGGGCGCCAATATCCCGACGGCGCCGCGCTTTTCCTCGGCACGATGTTCGCGCCGGTCGTCGACCGCGACGCGCCCGGCAAGGGCTTCACCCACAAGCCCGGCGACGTCGTGACCGTCAGCGCCGACAAGCTCGGGCGGCTCGTCAACCGCATGCGACACAGCCAGGATTGCCCTCCCTGGAACTTCGGCGTCGGCGCGCTGATGCGCAATCTGGCGCGGCGAGGCTTGATTTGAACCGGCCGAGCGGACAGCATCGCGCCAACAGGACCGATAGACGATGAGCGAGACCCACTGGAACTTTATCGGCGGCGAATGGGTCGCGGGCGAAGGCGCCTCGCGCAACGTCAACCCTTCCGACACCGACGACGTCATCGGCCTCTACGCGCAGGCGAGCGCCGCCCAGCTCGACGCCGCCGTCGCCGCGGCGCGCGCCGCCTTCCCCGCCTGGTCGCGCGCGACGCCGCTGGTGCGCCACGACGCGCTGATGCACGTATCGGCCGGGATCGCCGCGCGCCACGACGAGCTCGCCGACCTGCTCGC
>Ga0326727_10020955_pt1 | contig 12898 bp, 6 predicted proteins | sample MB2enrmetagenome_FD_207643 | JGI IMG/M metagenome (GOLD analysis project Ga0326727, IMG submission 207643) | Lab enriched peat soil microbial communities from McLean, Ithaca, NY, United States - MB29MY | ecosystem: Environmental > Terrestrial > Soil > Wetlands > Peat | place: USA: New York...
CTGGCGGGACTGGTGGGCGTCTATTTCCAGAAGGCGTCGCTGGGATTGCGGGGGCGGATGAAGTCAACCCGTCGGGTTCCCGGCTGGCTGCTGCCGCTGGCGGGCGGGTTGATTACCTGGGGACTGGGCGCGGCGGTATTTGAACGGACGCAACGGCTGGGCGTGTTCGGCCTGGGTTACGCCGACCTGTCCAGCGCCCTGGCTGGCGACATCGGCTGGCAACTCGCGGTAGTGCTGCTGGTCGCCAAGTTCATCGCCACGTTCACCTGTTACGGTTTTGGCGGGTGCGGCGGGATTTTTTCGCCCACGTTGTTCTTCGGCGGCATGACCGGTGTGGCAGTGGCAGGGCTGGTAGGATTGGAATGGCCGATGGCGCGGGCCGACGCGCTGACGCTGGCAGTGGTGGGGATGAGCGCGTGTCTCGGCGCGGTGGTGGGGGCGCCAGTGACGGGCATTCTCATCGTTTTTGAAATGACGCATGAGTTTGCGCTGGTGCCCGTGCTCATGATCGGCGCGCTGGTAAGCCAGGCCGTCAGCCGCAAGATGAACCGGCAGAATTTTTACGATGCGCTCCTGACCCAGGACGGCCACGAGATTGAACATGTGCGTCCGCCGCGCGATTTGCTAAGCTGGCAGCAATTGCCGGTTTCGGCGATAGCGAATTTTCGTCCGGTGATTATCCGCGATCTGGCCCCGGCCAAAATGCGGGACGTCCTGAAGTCACATCCTTATCAGCGTTTCGCCGTCGTACAGGAGGACAAACTGGCGGGCATTCTCACGCGCCGGGAAGCCGAGGCGGCGCTGCGGGAAAACCGCGCCCCCAAACTGGAAAGCGCCGCGGCCTGCCTGCCACACCAGACGATCCGCAAGCTACAGGGGTTGTTGGTCGAGTCACCCAGCAATTTCGTCGTCCTGGTGGAGGACGACGGCGGGAAAATCCTCGGCATCGTCACCCTGCACGACCTGTTACGCGCCGAAGTCGAGAAGGCCGGGAGCAGCGACTTGTGAAGGCGCGGTTTTAAGCGCCGATGAAACTTGGGGTTGCAGAATTTTGACTTCAGAGCCGTTTGCGGATGGATTTCAATTCCCGTCGCGTTGTTCGCGTTCGTTTATTTTTGGAGTGCAACTTTCCGAATCTCCCGCTCCGCCTCCCCCCAGTCCTGAACGGCGCCGCCGTCCTGGCGGCCTCGCTGCTCGTAGAGTTCATAGGCTCGCTTGGCGATCTGCGGGGTCAAATCGGACGGTTTGCCGGCATTGACGGGATCGAAAATCCGGTATGCGAGCAGTTTTATGCGGTCGTTGACGAGGAACCACAGCAGCGCATAGCCCCACACAAACCCGGCCCAACCCCAGCCCAGGGGCGTCATAAACAGCCCGTAAACCGCGATCAACGTCGCCACGATTTGCGTGCCGAGCACCGCTATCCATAAAATCTTTGCCGGGCGTATGGACCAGAACGGGCCGCGCGTGCGCGTCAGGAAAATCGTCAGATGTCCAGCCACGGACAGCTTCAAATACATCAGCGTCTGGATGTGCGCCCGGTCGAGATGAAAGATACGCTCGCCAAGATAAAACAAGCCGAAGGCGGAGACGACCCCGATGACGCCCAGCACCGTGGAGACGCCCAGCACCATGCGCATGTTCCAGGCCTCGGGCTGGTCCTTGTAATGAACATTGTCATAGGCAATGGATAGAATCGCGCCGTCGTTGAGCAACGCCAGCATGACGATCATCACCGCCGTCAATGGATAAAAGTTAAAAATCAGAATCGCCAGCGTCATGAAGAACAGCACGCGCAGCGTCTCGGCGATGCGGTAGATCGCGTAGCTGTTCATCCGCTGAAAAATGCGTCGGCTCTCCTTGATCGCATCAATGATCACCGACAGGCCGGGTGTCATCAGCACGATGGCCGCCGCCGCGCGCGCCGCATCTGTCGCGCCAGAAACAGCGATGCCGCAGTCGGCTTTCTTCAGCGCGGGGGCGTCATTGACCCCGTCGCCCGTCATGCCGACGATGTGGCCGCGTTTTTGCAGGACATCGACAATGTGGAACTTGTGTTCGGGAAACACCTGTGCGAAACCGTCGGCCTTCTCAATGGACTCGGCCATCTGGGTGGTCTCTTGCTTCTTTGCGTCGCCCAGGCCGCTGGCATCAAGAATGGCTGTGCCCATCCCTAATTTCCTGGCGGTTTCCTGAGCAATGGCCAGGGCATCGCCCGTCACCATCTTGACCTTCACGCCCATCTGTAGCGCAGTCGCAATGGTTGCCCTGGCGTCTTCGCGTGGCGGATCGAACAGAGGCAACACGCCTAAAAACTGCCATTGACCGTCTCCGTCGGCCCGAGCCACGCCCAACGAACGAAAGCCGCGCGCCGCAAATTCGTTGACCGCCTTCTCGACGGCGGGCTTCACCTGCCCGGCATTGGCCGACAATTCCAAAATGACCTGCGGTGCGCCCTTCGTCGCCTTGAACGTTTTTCCATCTTTGGCTTTGACGGTGGCCTCGGTGCGTTTATGCACCGGGTCGAACGGCTGGAAGTGAACCACCTCATAAGCCTTTAACGAATCCTTGTCTTTCAGTCCGCCCAGAACGGCCAGATCAATCGTGTCGTTATTGTCCGCACGCGACGCCAGCGCGCCATTAAGGATCACTTGCTCGGCGAGGACATTGTTGACGCTGAACGGATCGCCGAGCGTCAGCTTGTTCTGGGTCAGGGTGCCGGTCTTGTCCGCGCACAGCACGTCCACACCGGCCAGTTCTTCAATGGCCACCAACCGGCTCACTATAGCTTGTTTCTTCGCCAGCAGGCGCGCACCGACCGCCATCGTCACCGACAACACCGTCGGCATCGCCACGGGAATCGCAGCCACGGTCAGCACCAGGGCAAACTGCAAAGTCGTGAGGATTGCGTCGCCGCGATAGATCGCAAAAGCAATAATCACCGCCACCAGAGCCACCGCCAGAATGATGAGATAATTGCCGATTTTCAAAACCGCCTTTTGAAAATGGCTGACGGTGTGCGCCTCCTGCACCAGTTGCGCGGTTTTGCCAAAGTAGGTTTTCTCGCCCGTGGCATAGACCAGCGCGCCGATTTCACCCTGGCGAATGATCGAACCGGAAAACACCGCCTCGCCGGATTTGCGCGTGGCGGGCAAAGATTCGCCTGTCAACGCGGACTGATCAACCTCCACCGGGTCGCCGTCCAACAGTCGCGCATCCGCCGGCACAATGTCGCCCAGCCTCATGCGAATGACGTCGCCCGGCACCAACTCGCGCGCCGGCGGGTTGATCCACTTCCCGTCACGTTTCACCCGGGCCTTGACAGCCAGCTTGGCCTTGAGGGCCTCGATGGCGTTGCCGGCCTCGCGTTCTTCCCAGAATCCGACCACGGCGTTGGCAACGAGCAAAAGGAGGATGATGAAAAAATCCGGCCAGTGCCGCACCACGCCCGATAGAATCACCGCCACTTCGATCATCCACGGGATTGGCCCCCAAAAATAGCCGAGGAATTTCAGGAACGGATTGGTTTTCTTTTCCTCAATCTCGTTAAACCCATATTGGGTCAGCCGTTTCTGCGCCTCGACTTGGGTGAGGCCGTCGGGCGACGACCCTAATTTTTTCTCCACTTCCGGCATGGGCAGCGATTTCAGATCGTCCTTCGGATCGGGATTGGCATCGGGCTTCGATCCCGGCTTCGTAGCGGGAGCCTTGGGCTGGTCGGCATTGGGTTTCATAATTGCGTTATTTTGCGACGGCGCCTGGAAGCGGCGGCTGTGGTTGGATGTGAGGCCCCCAAGCCAAGTCATCGGTCATCAAGTAGATAATCATGGCCGCAAGCATCAAAACCACGCCGACCCAGACACGCCAATCACGATGCGCGCGCGTCCAATAAGGAGAATGGCCATGATGAACAGTGTCTCTATTTGGACTTCCGCGCTGGTGGTTGCTAAATTTTATCTCGTCCATTGGTTCTCTCCTTTCTGCTCATTTGTGTTGGTCGCGGCCGAAGCGGCTGGGCTTCGTCCAACCACTTCCGGGCCTCGGCGGCTTCCGCGTGATCGAAGTATTGGATCGTCGCTTTCGTGAACGGTTTGCAGAACGTCGCCATGCCCTGCTGCCACTTCTTTTCCCCAATCATCGCGAGCCGTTCGATGTCAGCGAAGTGTTTAATGTCGAACTTTATGTCTTCCCAGAGCGCGCCAGCTTCCCAGCCGTGAAAACCGGTCATATCGAACAGCACGCGCAGTTTTCCGTGCTGCCGCACGAGTCGTTCGAACTCAGGCACAAAGTGCTCGTAATCTGCTTTTGCCAGCTTCCCGCTGACGTGAACGGCGAGAATCTTCCCTCCGTTTTCTTCCTTGAGTTGAATGGGCATTTTGGTCTCCTTTGATTTGTTTCATTTAGTATTATCGCCGGTGATATACTAGGCAGTGGGCTGGCTGTTTGCTATGGGGTGTTTACCCCACCACGGATGCGCATACCCTCGCATATTGTATCCTTTCCACCATCGCGCAGCAGGTTGGCCAAGAAAACCGCCGCGCCCATGTTTAATCGTTTGCCAATCCAGTCTGCTTTACCAATTTCAGCGTGTTTGTAAATACTAGTTTCGGGGCTCTTTTGCAAGTGCCTTGCTGACAATATGTTGTGACTATTCAAAATGTCGGAAATTTCACGGTTTTTTCCAGGGCGGATTTCTCTTGAGAAAACTAGAAACTGGTTTTGAAACTGCAACGTAATTCAAAAGCGATACCGCAAGGTGGCATACACAAGATTGGCGCCAAAGTCGGCGTTCCCGCCCGTAGCCTCGTCGAGATAGCGGAAGTATCCATACTTCAACGACAGACGGATCCTTTCGCTGATCCGGCGGGTGAGGGTGACGGTGACGGAATGCTCCTGCCCGCCAGCCCCGTAAGGAACCCCGGAGGCAGAGTTGTCAATGTAATCATCCGCGTGATAATAGACATAACTCACATTGAGGTCCGTCTTGTTGTCCAGGACCAGCCCTGAGGTAAAGTTCACCGTCCAATAGTTGTTCACAGAGTCGAGTATGGCCTGGGTGGCATCCGACGCGGGGGTCGCCGTGTCGCTCAAGACATAATTGAAACCGGTTTGCAGGTTTAACCGGGACCAGGGCGTCCAATTGATGTCCTGCGCGATGATGTGGCTTCTCATGGTCCCGGACTCCACCTCGGGCAGGTCTGCGAAGGAGTTGGGCTCCGTATGGATGGTGGACCATTGATATTCATAGCGGCTGATCAGGCTCAGGTTCCGCAGGAGCCTCAGGGTCAGCCTGACGTTCCCGTCGCAGGTCATGAACCTCTGCATCTCCAGAAATCCCGGGTAGCCGTTGGAGGTGGTATCCACCGTGTTGTTAATCGAATTGTTATAGTGGTAATCGTCCAGTTTGTAGTAGCCGCCGACATCCAGGGTGACGCGGCGCGAGGGATACCATCTGGCCCCAGCGGTGTATTTTTCGATGAAGTTACGCTCGTCGATCCCGCTTCGCACGCTAGGAACCCCGATTCCATTGATTGGGATCAATCCGCCATATTGATCCAGATTCCCGTCCACCTCGGTCAAATCGACGCGGGCGTGGAGCACCCAGTTGGTGAACCCCCTGTAGGCCAGGTCGAGCCGGCCGCGCACATCGAGGTCCCCCGCCTCGCCGGAGGAGTTAAAGGCCACAGGGGAGTAGGCGCCAAGGGTTTCAAAGCCGCTGGCGGCCTCATCCGAATCATCCTTCTGCACCCGCACGGAAGGGATGATGGTGAAATAAGGCCCCGGTTTGTAGAGGAGGTTGAGATCCATCACATATTCATTGATGCTCGAGCTGCCGCCCAAGTTGAAGTAACCGAAGCCGTATTGGGCGTTGGGCGAGTAACCGACATCGAAGTCAGACCCGTAAATGCGGCTGCCGGAGAAAGTATTATCCAGATGCGAGTAGGCGAAGCCGGAGGACAACAGGAGATTGGTTTTGACCCAGGTTTCCGTGAAAGTGTGGACATCAAACACATCGTACTTGGTGCCTTGTTCGTCGGTGATCTTTTGTTGGATGGGTTCGCCGGGGAATTCCGTGATCTTTAGAGTGTCGTCGATATTTCCCGTCTCGTAGTGCAGCCCCAAGCCCAAGTCCGTTGACTTGACGTGGTCCGACAGATCGAGTTGAAAAATGTCGTCATGCTCATGGATGTCAGAATAGGAGGGGCTGAGTCCCTGCGCCAGCGAGTTATTGGCGACGTAGGCGTCTCCCCAACTGGTGGAATTCTCCTCCCCTTCCCGGAAGGTGTGCGTGTACTTGAACACGGCGTTGATCCCCTTTTCCGGTGTCAGCCCCGCCTCGACGGAGAAGGCCCCGCGATCCAGCCCGAGCGCCTCTTTGGACAGCGGAAAGAACGTGCCGGGCGGGAAGAAGCCGCCATCCCCATCCGACCAGGTGCGGAATTCGCTGTAAGAAAGGCGCAGAAAGCCGGTGTTCTCGCGCTCGATGCCCAGCTTCAATTTGTAGTCGTGCTCATCGGCAATTGCCCGCCCGTCCAGCGCGAGCGTGGTGGTCTTGTCGAGATTGGTTCCGTAATGGAAACCTTCCAGACCGCCAAAAGCTCCGCCCGCGATTTGTTGCTGCTGTTCGAAGCTGGAACGGTTGCCGCCGGTCAAATTCCCGCCGGCGGAGAATTCGATCCAGTTGTTGTAGGAGTTTGTGCCTCCCGCGAACATCTCCTCCGGGGTCATCGGAGGGGGGGCGGCCGCCGGCGGCGCATTGGTCTCAGCCGCCACAACGGTGGACACCGCCACGCGCAGACCCAGCAGCAACACCCAACACCGGTGAATTTGTTTATCCGGGAAATGGCTGATGGATTTCATCGGGATCAGGGCCGGGGATTCAGAATCGCAACGAGGGGCTGACACGGGAACCATGAACGGCCTCGTGACAGCCGGCCGTCCAGCAGGTGCCTTGCTGGACACGCAATGTATGGTCAGAGCCGCCGATGAAAAGCTCACCGCCGCTGACTTGCTGGAAGTGGCATTTCAAACAGAGGTTGGCGTTGCGCTCAGTCAACAGCCTGGCATTGACCGAACCGTGCGGCGCATGACAGGCCGTGCATCCCTCATGCATGGCCTCGTGCTGGAAGACGAAAGGCCCGCGCTGCGCGGGATGGCAGCGAAAGCAACCTTCGTTGGCGGACAGGAGGGAGGCGCCGCCCGCGATATAAATGGAGCCTTTGTGCGGCGAATGGCAGGCCGTGCAACTGAGTTTGTCTTCGGTCACCGGATGGTGGGTGGGAAGACTAAACTGCCCGCGGACATCGGGGTGACACTGGAAGCAAACCGTTTCCGTCGCGCGGGGCGGCTGGACGGTGACGCGCGCGCCAAAGCTGCCTGAACTGGGGCGTCCCGACGTGAAGCTGTAGGGAGGCAACACGTCTCCGCCGGAATCCGAGTGGAGGCTGCAGGGGCCATGGCAGGATTCGCATCCGGCGCCGAACGCATTCGGCCCCTCGGCTACCAAACGGGCGTGATCGGCTGTTGCGAATCCCTTGCAGATTTGTTCGTGGCACTGTTCGCACTCCTTGGAACCAATATATTTTGCCCCGGGCACGTCCGGAAGCACCACCACGGAACGGGTCACGGTGCCGCAGGAAATGACCAGGAGGAGCAGGCCCATCGGGCCGGCCGCCAGCGCCAGCCCCCGCACCCACGCCGGGCCGCGCCTTGCAAGTTTGCGGAAGTTGCAATTGATCATAACGCTTCAGCTTCTTGTCCATCCACCCTGCGGCCCGGCGCCGCCGGCGTCAGGCCGTTCTTCGTTCAAGGCATTGCCTCGCCCAACGCCTCATAAATCCAGGCATCCGCGGTTTCCAGAAGGGTTGCGGCATAGTCCGGGTTGTGGATGCCAAAAGTGCCGTCATTCTGCACCACATAAAGGTTGAAGCGGGCCATCCGGATAGTGTCCGGAATCAGAAGCTGCTCCTCTGCATTGGGTCCCGGACCGCCCGACGACAGCCCGCCTGGCGTGGTGTATTCCCAGGCCAGTGTCTTATACTTGTCCATCAACGATGCGGGGGCCTTGTTGGTCGCCCAATAGTCCAAATCGAATTTGACCGCCTGAATCTCGTTGGATATCTCCTCTGTCACCGCTGTCACCACAATGGTCATCAAGAATTGATTCAACGGCGTATTGGTCGTGTAATGGCAGTTGATGCAGACGGCATAATTGGTTCCCACCTTAAAGCTGTGACCCGTGTCGCCCGGCTGGGCGTCGCTCACAAAGGGCGTTGTCTGCATATGGCATCCGGCGCACTGATTGGTGATTAACAGCGCGTGCGCGCCCGGCATGTAGGGGGGAAGCCCGAATTCCGACTCGCCGATGGTGCCCAGCAACATGTTGTACTGCAGAGAGTGGTGCGGCTCGCACTCGTTATTGGTCCACGACGCGCCCGCATGATTGTGGCACTGGGCGCAGATGTTGATGTTGGTCTGATAGAAGCTGGCAAACGCGCCATTGGTGGGCATGAAGTAATCGTTCGTGGATGAGACGGGATTGCGCAGTTGCACGAGATAGGCATTGGTTTGATGCGGGTCGTGGCATGTGGCGCAAACAATCCCGATATCCGCATCGTTCGTCGGCAACTCTTTGGTTTGGTTTTCCAGCAGGCTCAAACGCACGGACCCGGAATGACACCGGCCACAACCATTGATCAAATTGGTGTCATTGACATCAAGATTTGTGACCACCATTTGTTTGGAGGCGTTAAAATTTGTGATCAGCAAGTTTGTGACCAGCGCATGGGCGCTGTTCGTCCACTCTGCGAACGTGCCGAATGTCGGATTGTCTGTGTCGTTATGACATCCGCCGCAGACTTGGGAGGCCACTTCGGCGCGCGGTCTGACCGACGGATCATCGGGATTGGCCGCATGACTGGCCGCCGGACCATGGCAGTTTTCGCATTGGACGCCGGCCAGGTGCGGCGTTTTTTTCTGGCTGACAAATCCCGTTTTCAAGCCGAATCCCGCCGTGTGGCAGGCTAGGCAAGAACTGTTGGTCTGGCCCCCGTCAGCCTCGAACAACTCGTTGCTAAACGCGGACGCATGGCGGGTGAGCTTGACCGTTTTCAAAATGGGTTCATGGCATTCCGCGCAAGTCTGGGACCCCGTGTATCTAGGCAACGGGCCGCGGACTTGAAAGAACGAATTGCTGTAACGGGCTGCGACGGTGGCGGTCCGGACCAGGTTGGTGCGTTTGCCCAGAGCCTTCCAAACAGGATGCTCCAAGCTCGGGCTTTCGAACAATTGGTAATAACCGGAAGGCCCGTCCCAAGTGACTTGCACGCCGTTGGTGACCAGATTAGTCCCCGTTATAAAGTTCGTTTCCCCCGGCATCCCGCCCGGCCATGTGACGCTCAAATGTTGAACGCCCTGCGCGCCGGCGCGCAAGCCGGCCAGGAGGGCGGCCGCCACCGCCAAAAAAAGGGAGGCCGCCCGGCCAGCCGGAAGCAGTTTTGTCCTATTCATACAGCACAAATGCCATGGATGGATGGGACCATATGATCAGCGCCCCGGCCTCAAGGGACAGCTTTCTTCAGTTGTTGCAGGGCGGCAATTTGAACGTGGGAGTCTTGCGCAATTCGCTGCAATTTGCGCGTTCCCTCCGCCTGGATTTTCCGAAGCTCCTCCGCGGCGGCCTGCTGGGCGGCCTCGGACTGACTGCCCTGCGCCTCGATGAGGCGTTGCCCGGCATCCTTCACCCTGGCTTCCATTTCCTTCGCGGCTTGCTGGAATTGGACCAGTGACGCGGCGCGCAGAATTTTCGTGCCCTCCTCCAGCGAAACGGCATCGAGGTTGGGAATCGCTTTCCTGACTGCATCCAGCGCGGCGGTGTCGGCCCGGGCCGGTGGCTGCGCCCCCGGCCTGGCCTCGATGGCGCGGGCAATGGCACGGGTCACGTCAGGTTCCAAGGCCTGCTCCCACTCCGGCGCAAGCTGCGGCAGCGATTCCTTGTGGCCGCCGCACACCACGGCAATTCCCAGAAAACAAGCGTTCCCCTTGTCGATGTTGAAAGCTTTGATGCCGTCAGCCTCAGCGGCGTTCGCGCTGGAATTGGAAAAGGTATTGCATCGAACGACCCGGACCCGGCCGCCAGCCGCTTGCTCGTATTGGGCAAGCAATTGATCCACACGCCCGGCAAATGCCTGGACAGACTCCGGCACGCTCGACGCATCCAGCATGGAGTAAAACCGGATTTCAACCGGTGAATCCAGATGTTGCAAAACCGCCCTGGTCGCGTCAGACAGCGCCATCACCGCCGGGTTTTGGGCATCGGAATGATGTGAACCGGCGCGGGAAAACCAAACAGCGCTCAGAGCCGCGCCCGCGAGGAAGAAGACCAGCGCCGAAATGATCATCCGGCCGCCAGCGTGTTCGCCCGGACGCCCTCTTCCCGCAACCCCGGCCTGTTTTGCCGGCAACGCGTTCATCGTCTTCCTTTCATTTGAAGCCGCGCAGTTTATTTTTGTGCCCGTCACAAAACAAGTTCAATATTGGCCCGTTTTGGCGGCTGGCCGCGCTGCCTGTTCGCGGCTGCCAGCCGCCAAAAGAGTTGGTTGTTTCCCCAAAAAGCCGGAGCCGCCTACGGCGTCGGCGCGCTCACCACACGGAAGAACTGTTGCACATTGTTCGCCGTCGGCGTCAAGTAGCTCATCAGGCCGGCGTTTGTTGACGTCACCACAATCGGGCTGCCGATATCCTGCCATCCGTCGCTCAGAGAGGTGACTTCCTGAATGTGATAGGTCCAGCCGGCCACCGTGTCGAAGGTGATATCCGCAGCCGTGGAGATCGCGAGGGTGTTGGTCGGGCTGTTGCCGCCCAGGGCGTTGCCATCGGCATACACAACCCCGTTGGTGCCCAGGCCGACTGCCGGCACGTTCGGATTCAGGCCCAAGGCATATTTCAGCCAGTTCGGATAGCCGTCGCCTGTCGGGTCGGCAAAGAGCGCGGCGTCGGCGTTGGTAAGCGAGGTGAAGTAAGTGATCGCCCAGGCATCGTAACTGCCGGGCACGGAAGGCCCGGTCAGGTCAGCGATCGATGCATTGAGGATGCCGGTCGCAAACGGGGCATTGTGGACGCCCAGGCTGCCATCGCTGGAGACGAACTCCCAGTTGTAAGCGGCTTGCAGTTGCGCCTGCGTCCAGTTGGTCGTGGGAGTAATACTGGTCTGCACTTCTCCGATGTCGCCATTCGTGTTGTACGGCAGCAACGCGGACAACTGGTTGAGCAGGATCTGGACCTCGGTTTGAACACCCAGGATGGTGCCGACGTTGGCGTAGTCCTCAACCGGGAAGTTGAAGTTGGTGATCCCGCCGTGGCATTGGTTGCAAACGCCCACCTGGTCAATCGTGTTCGTGGTAATCGTGGCGCCGTTGGTAGTGAAGGCATTGTAACTCATCTCGAAAGTGTGGCCGCCCGACAGCAGAAATCCGGGATTGGCTGAACCATTGGAATTGGTTGAAGCAATGGTTTGCATATGGCAGCCGACGCAGGAATTGGTGACCGAGATGCGGTGGGCCGAACTGGGAATCGCCAATCCATAAGTGATGGCGTTGACCCCCTCGATCATGTCGCCCTGCGGATTGTCGTGCGGGCCAAAATCGCGGACGCTGGGGCCGTTGCTGGGATTTATTATTGCCCCGGCCCAGGTGGGAATCCATTTGGGCCAATTCTCCACGTTGGTGACCGCCGAACCATTGCGGCTGTGATGGCAATTCATGCACAGGATGCCTTCGCCTCCGTTGGTGACGACCGTGCCGTCCCCGAACGTCGCCGAGGACATGATCCGGATCAGGTAATTGTCGTTGGTGGGGGTCGTCAAGCCGTGCGGCTCATGGCAGGTCTGGCAGCCGATCGCGGAGTAGGCAACGTTCGTTGACGTAACAATCCCGTTGCCGGCCACGCTGTTCGAGACGAAGGCAATGAACCCGGCGGCGGTGTGGCATCGCACGCAGTATTCGGCGGCGCCGGAGGCCACATCCGACGCGCTGGTGGGAGTGGTCGTCGTCACCGCGTGGCTGGAAGCGTACCATTGAGTCCCTTGCGGGTGGCCCGGCGCGTCGTCGTGGCACTGCTCGCAGGTGCCCACAGTGTAGGGAACGTCCAGTCCGGGATAGTTCGCGGTAGATTCACCTTCGGTTTGTAACAAGGCTGGGAAGATGTGTTGACTGCCTGGTCCGTGGCAATTTTCGCACGTAATATTGGCCACGCTCTTCAGATTTTCGGGCATCGACGCATAATTGGTGCTTGCCGCATTGGTGTTTGCCAAATTGGTCGGGAAGATCCAGCCATCTTCTTGTTGGACGCCGTAAAATCCTCCGTCACCCAGCGCGCTGGCGTTGGTATCGTATCCGGTGGTGTGGCATTTGAGGCAGGACACGCTGTAGTGGGATCCCAAAAGCCCGTCAATGCCTCTGGTGAAGATGCTCGCATGAGCAGTGGTTGACCAAGGTGCGTATATTTCCGGTGCCGTAACGGAACCAAAAGTAGAATCGGTGTGGCAACCCTCGCATACGAAAACGCCATAGTAAGTTCCCACATTGAGGTTCAAGCTCACGTTTGTTGTGCCGGCGGTGGTGGCAATAAGGGCGCTTACCGTGTACGAGTACTGACCCGGCATGGCCCCCGCCAGGTCCGGGCGCAGCAGCATGCGTCCGCTCACCGGAGACACCTGATAGAGCAAGCGGTCCGACGGCAAAAAGACGGGCATATTCGTCGGCAATGGGCTGGCAGTCAACGTCGCTGCGGACCCTATCGGTGTGGCCAAACTCCAGGTGATATTGGTGATGGTTGCGGCATATCCCGCAGTGTTGGCCACCTCCACCTCCAGGTAGGCCGGCGTGCCGATCGCAAACGT
>Ga0326727_10020957_pt1 | contig 12895 bp, 11 predicted proteins | sample MB2enrmetagenome_FD_207643 | JGI IMG/M metagenome (GOLD analysis project Ga0326727, IMG submission 207643) | Lab enriched peat soil microbial communities from McLean, Ithaca, NY, United States - MB29MY | ecosystem: Environmental > Terrestrial > Soil > Wetlands > Peat | place: USA: New York...
TTCAACGCCGCGGCCAGCTTGGGCGACGCCGCATCGATCTCTTTGGTGACGGTGATGGTGGAGTGCATCCGTCTGCCGGTGGACATCCCGGTCGCGGTGTCGCGGACGACGCTGATGAGCCGGATGCTTTCCGACATCGCCTCGCCCCTGATGGGTCCTTGCTTGACGCCCGTCACCGTCATGTATGCATCGACCGCGGCCATGGCCGGCACCGCGGCAAGCAGCGCGGAGACCACGCCGCAGAGCACAAACAACCTTCCTGCATGAACGATACGCATGGTAAACCTCCTTGTGTTTTCAATCCGTGGGAAGCCGTGAAGCCGGGCCCGGTATTGCGCGATGGTTTTTGCCGGTTTTGGCGGCGCCAGCTACAGTCGGCCTGTGCATGGCGGCATTTGCCTACTGCCCCACCTAAACCGGGATTTCCATTTCGCTTGCCCGGCGGCGACAGTATATCGCCAGTTGCCGCAAACTGGTCAACGACCGGTCTGCGATTGCGTCCGGTGCGAGCTATGCCCTCCGCGCCAGCAAAAAGCTTATTCGCTTCCTGACGCGCCGAGGGCACAATCGCTGGCAAACGGTTCCCAGGCACATCGAAAGGCTGAAATCATGAGCGAACCTGAAGCGCAACCCGCGGCTGAAGTGCCCGCTCATTGACCGCCCAGTGGCCAAGTTACAGCAAGGATTGGGCGCCCTCCGATTTGTCCAGCAGCGCATGCGTGTGTGCACGATGCGCTTTACAGCGTTTGTACAGTTCCAGACCCAGGCGGGAAGGAGTGATATCAAAGCTATCCGTAGGAAGATACGACGTGAAATCGAAGACTTTTTCGATCAATCCCGAGTTGAATAAATATGCAATCTCCACACCGATTCTTGTCAGGTCGTAGATACCGGTGAGTTGAATCATCTCTTCCGGCGAATAGATGACTCGCTCCGAGGGAAGATCCTCGGTTTCCTTCATGCGCTCCAGCGCGTTCTTACATGCAGCAACCAGGATCAGGCCCTGGGCCGGTGTGACATTCACAAGAAGGCCGATAAAGGCGTTACTGGATTCGTCGATTGCATTCACATGGCAGGATGAGGCCAACAGGCCTATCCATAACTGCTTTGTCAAATCATCATGCGCCCACGACCCATATTTGAATATGCTCGCGATAATCTGTGGGTGAGCGCGCATCTTGTCAGCGTCGGGTTCTGAAGCCAGCAGCTTTTCCGCGCCGAGCGCAATCTCGAAAGCGATCTCGGATCGAGGTTCATCCAGTTCGTTACCAAACAACTGAAGGGGTTCGTGGGCTTCGACGTGGCATAGCCGATACAGGAAAAGGGTCGTTCGGAGCAATCTGAGCGTGTATAAGAGATCCTTCGGATCGGAAAGAAGGGCGGCATTCCTGACCAGAACCTCCCAAAGGTCTGCGTCGAGGTCGTCGGGCAAGACAAACGATAATCCGATGCCATCTTCGCCGTGCCGAGCAACCCGCGCCTGCACTGCAATCCCCTCCTCTGCACGGTTCTCCAGCAAACCTTCCAGTTCGATTGTCAATGGAATCAACTCATCAATGGGCCAGCGTTCTTCTGTCAGCAGGTAAAGCCCGGTCGAGCTGATGTCTTTGACGACCGATGGCTTCGAAGCCGGGTTGTCTACCGGCCAGGCTATTAGCCCTGACGGGATTCGCCTTTCGGCTCTCGGGTTGTCCGGATGACCTAGCCTCCGGATCCAGCTTTTCCATTGATTCACTCGGTCATTTCCTCAAAGAACCCATTTGGTTGGAGAGTCGAGGTGTGGCCGTTGACCGGAACCCTGCGGCAGCACGACTGCAAGTATAGTCCAGCCCCGAATGCTTTGACTGATGAACATCATACTCAGCAGATAGCAGAGCTTTGCGGACGCCCCTGTGGCCCGCAATCACGGCAGCTCCTAAGTGGCCGGCAATCCCGAGATTGCTCTCAAGTAAAGGAATTCAGGCAAAAAGAGCTTTTAAGCGGAATTGGCAGGTCTGTGCGCGGGGAGGGGCCGGCCCGCTTGCCCCGCAAAAAATTCATTCGATTGCTGACGCTTGCCGGAGATACAATCGCGGGCAAATGGTTCCCAGGCACATCGAAAGGCGGAAAGTATGAGCGAGACGGGAGTTCAACCGGCGGCGGGGTCAGCACCGGCCGGCGCGGGATTGACGCAGTGGCAGCGCGTGGCCTGCACGTTTACAGCGCCGTCAAAGACCTTTGAAGACATCCGGCGCGGCAACCGGAGCTGGTGGCTGCCGTTCCTGATCACGCTGGTGTGCGGCGCGCTGCTCTGGGTCGCGGTGGGCCAAGTGGTTACGTGGCGCGGAGTCTTTGAAAACAACCAGAGGAACTTGCCCGAGTTTGCCAAACGCATGATGGAGAACATGACGCCGGAGCAAAAGGCCAAGCAGGAACAAGCGGGGCCTAAAGGGCAGGAGATTACCTGGGCCATTGCTCCGCTGGGGCTCTTGTTGATCGATGTGTGCGCAGCTGCTGTGTTGCTGGCGACGATCAATTTTGGATTCGGAGGCAGGGCCAAATTCGGCGAGCTTTTTGCTGTCACACAGTACGCCGGGCTGGTCTTGTGGCCCATCAAGCTCCTGTTAGGAACCATCGCGCTCTATGCCGGAGCGCTTCCCGATGCATTCGATCCCAAGAATCCGGCGGGCACGAACCTGGGCTATTATCTGTCCCCGCAAGACACGCCGTTCACGCTGTATACGTTGGCCACGAATATCGACGTTCTTGCCATCTGGTGCATGGTTTTGACGGCGATCGGGGTTGCGGTGGTCGCGGGTACGAAGCGCGGCGCGGGTTATATCGCGGTCTTCGGCTGGTGGGCGATTATGCTGGTGTTTTCGCTGGGAATCGCGGCGATGTTCAGTTAGGGCTCTGGGTGCGTGATTTCGCGCCGGTGGAGTTTGCGATATTCCACCCATTCGCCCAAAAATCGGGCGAAAGGATGGGTCAGCCCTTCGTAGCTCGAGTCAGGGCGCGCAGCCGCGCTGCTACAATCGAAAGCAACACCATGCACGAACTGCGTTAGCGATGACCCTCCGCCTGTTTAACACCCTCACGGGACAACTGGATGCGCTCGAGCCGGCCGACGGCAAGGCGCTGCGCATGTACGCGTGCGGGCCGACCGTGTACGACTACGGCCACATCGGCAACTTCCGCACGTTCTTGCAAATTGACGTTCTGCGGCGCTTTCTGCGGCTGAGCGGCGTGCCCGTGCGCCACGTGATGAATATTACCGACGTAGACGACAAGATCATCCGCAACGCGGCCGCTGAGAATGTTCCCATCGGTGAATACACAAAGCAGTATGTGGACGCGTTTTTCGAGGACCTGGAAGCACTGCGCGTGGAGCGGCCGGAGCAGATTGCCCGCGCCACCGAGCACATTCCGCAAATGGTGGAGCTGATTGAAAGGCTGGCCGCGGCGGGAGCGGCCTACAAAGTCGAGGACGGCTCGTGGTACTTCCGGCTTAAGTCTTTTCCTGAGTACGGCAAGCTGAGCAAGAAAGACTTGAGCGGCATGGAAGACGGCGCGCGCGTGGACGTTGATGAGTACGAGAAGGACTCGGCGCGCGACTTTGCGTTGTGGAAGGCGCCCAAGCCCGGCGAAACCTCGTGGGAGACGGCGATCGGGCCGGGCCGTCCCGGTTGGCACATCGAGTGCTCGGCCATGGCGATGGAGTACCTGGGCGAGAGCTTCGACCTGCACTGCGGCGGCGAGGACCTGATGTTTCCGCACCACGAAAATGAGATTGCGCAGAGCGAGACCGCGACGCACAAGCCATTCGCGCGGCATTGGATGCACGTGCGCTTCCTGCTCGTGGACGGCAGAAAAATGTCGAAGAGCGAAGGTAACTTCTACACCTTGCGCGATCTGTTGCTGAAGGGATTCAAAGCGTCGGCGATCCGGCTGGCGCTCATCTCGGTGCCGTATCGCCGTCCGTTCAACTTCACCTTTGACAGCCTCACCGACGCCACCAACGCCATCGACCGGCTGCGCACGTTTCGGGCGCGGCTGAAGGCCGGGAAATTCCTGGCCGGCGAGAATCCCGTGTTGCAGGAGGCCGCGAAGAAGGCGCGTGCAGATTACTTTGAAGCACTGGGCAACGATTTGAACACGGCTGACGCGCTGGCGCCCATCTTTGAGCTGGTGCGCGCGGCGAATGCGGCCATGGATGACGAACAGCTCTTCACCGCCGACCGCGACGCGATTCTGCCCGTGCTTGCGGATTTCGATGCGGTGTTCGACGTGCTGGAGGACCGCGACGCCGAACCCACGCGGCGGGCGCTTACATGGGCCGAGCAGGCGGGCCGCATAAGCGAAGTCGCTCCCGAGCTGATTGCCGCGCAATCGCTGAGCGAGGCGGACATCGAGGCGCTGGTGGCCGAGCGCACCGCAGCCAAGAAGGCGCGCAACTTTGCCCGCGCCGACGCGATCCGGGCAGAACTCGCGGAAAAGGGCGTGATTCTCGAGGACTCCAAGGACGGGGTCAGGTGGAAGCGGAAATAATAGAAATCACGTAGACTACAAGGAGGCAATCGCTCCATCAAGGAGGTTCCATGGAATTTGAGATCAGCTTCGATCGTGAAGAGGACGGCCGTTGGATTGCGGAGATCGAGAGCCTGCCTGGCGTGCTTGCTTACGGAGCCACAAAAAAAGAGGCTCAATCCAAAGTGGAAGCGCTTGCGTTACGCGTTATTGCAGACCGGATTGAGAAAGAGCAATCGACAGCGGGCTCGGTCCGTTTCGCGGCAGCCTAGATATTTGTGGCCCCGAAGCGTGATTGAATTTCGAGGTCAGTGTTATGGCGACCCCCTTGAACAATCCAGACCGCATGTGATGTTGTTGGAGACATGAGTAAGTTCCCATCCAGCAGCGCAAAGAAGGTCTATCGCGCGTTAGAGCGAATAGGCTGGCGAGAAAAAGCCCGAATCAGCAAAAGCGGCTCGCACAGGCAACTGGAAAATCCCAAGTTCCCCTACGAATTCACGTGGGCCTTTCACGACGGCGATGAAATCGGCCCTAAAATGCTGGCGAAGATCGCTAAGCGAACAGGCTTGGAACCTGAAGACCTATAAATCAAGAGAGCTGATACCCCATGGAGGCTAACGAAGTCCAGGAATTGCAGGAACACGCGGAGCACGGCGCGCACGAATCGTCGCTGCGGCCGGTCGCCTTCACTATGAGCGTGCTGGCGGTGCTGGTGGCCGTGACCACGGTGCTCGGTCATCGCACGCACACCGAGGCGATTCTTTATCAGAACAAGGCCACCGACCAGTGGAATGAATACCAGGCGCACAAAATCCGCTCCAACGAGACGGAACTCGCCTCGGATCTGATGGGCGTGGTCTCGCTCGGAAACAAGGACGCCGCAACCAAGATTCAGAAGGCCTACGCCGACCACCAGAAAAAATGGGCCGATGAACTAAACGATGAGCAAGGCCAGGCCCAAGCGATAGAAAAGAAGGTAGAGCAGTCCGAAGCACGTGCAGACCGCTTCGACCTGGGCGAGGCGCTGCTCGAGATCGCCCTGGTCGTCACATCGGTCACGCTGCTCACACGCAGCCGCATCTACTGGTACCTGGGCGTGGTCTTTTCCGCTCTGGGCGTGGTGTCGGCGGCATCAGCGTTCCTGCTCAAATAGCTGGGGCGGAGCCAGGGATGCTGCATCCGGCGATGGTGGTCTCCCACCCTTGCGACAGGAAAAAGTCGCAAGGATGGGGTACGGAACTCCGGGGTACAGTAAGCATGGAATCGCTCTATTGCCGCTCGGCGAAAAACTGTTGTCGCGTTCGACAGCCTGCGATAGACTTAGCCCCGAGTGAAGGTGGACCCCATGAAAGTTGCCCTCGCCGCTGCTCTTTGCCTCCTTGCTTGCGTGCCGCTCCTTGCGCAAGCGCCCGCCCCTGCGGCTGGGCAATCTGCAACGCCTGCGCAAGCCGCAACGCCTGCACCCGCTTCCGCGCGCGCCGCAATGCAGCTGCCCCAGGTCGATGACAGCGACGTCGGCTTCAACTACAGCCTGCCAGCGGACTGGGAGTTTGTGGCTCCGCCTCCCGCGCCCAAGGTCACGGTGCCTTTTCCCGACGCCGCCGGGGCCAAGAAGGGCGATGCCTGCGTGGAAGTTGTCTTCACGGCGAAGCACGGTACGCCCGCCTCGGTGGTGGTGGTGACGGCGCTGCCCTTTGCCTGCTACGGGCAGAGCATGAAGCCCGACGATCTTGCGAATTTTGGCGCCGGCGCCGCGGAAGGACTGAAGCAAACCTTTGACGTCACCGATCCTGTGCAGGGCAACTACACGCTAGGCAGCCATACCTTCTGGATTGAACGCGCCCAGGGAACTCCCAAAGGCCATCCCGAGAACCCCCTCACCTTCGAGACCGCCTGCACCCTGCTCGTCAAAGGAGCGGTCTGCTGGATGACCATGGCCGCGGATTGGCACAGTTTGCATGCCTTCGAGAGGGCTCCGGTTACGCTCGATGGCGAGACTTTCGCCGAGCTGGTTCCTCCGCACTCCTTCGTACCTGACTCCCAGTAAGCCAGGGCCACAAAGAGGGTTGATGCCGCGACTCCAGCAGCCGTGTCCTCCGGTCAGCGCGTGGCATGGAACCTGGCTGCATGCTATCCTCTGAAAAGAGCGGAAATCGCATGAAAACGCGCGACCTATTGGAATCGCTGCACCCGCCAGCCACGAAGTGCTGGTCGTGTTCGCGCGTGCGTGGCATTTGCCCGCGGCGGCACCTGCGCGTGCTGCCCACCCGCACACGACCTAGCCTCTTCGGTGGCGATTAGCACAGCCCTCCGCCGAAAGTCCTCACCCATATTGGGCCCGAACTGGTTCCATTTGGGCCCTCGGAATTGAACGATCCCACGAGCCGGGATCCGTGGCCGTATCAATATTCAGGGTGCGCCGGCCTCGAAAACCGAATCTGCCGAGGAGAATATTCCATGACCAAGCAAGAATTGCACGCGCAGTACGGACCCAAACTTGTCTGCCCTCTGCCGGGACCGAAGGCCCGCGCAGCCGTTGAGGCCGATCGGCGGCTGATCTCGCCCAGCTACACGCGGTCTTATCCGTTAGTTGCCAAGCGCGGGCGCGGCGTTCGCATCGAGGACCCCGACGGCAACGAGTTTCTTGATTTCGCAGCCGGCATCGCCGTGGTTTCCACCGGCCATTGCCATCCCGAGGTGGTGGCTGCGATTCAGAAGCAGGCCGCCGAGCTGATCCACATTTCGGGCACAGATTTTTACGACGAGCACCTCACCGATCTGGCCACGCGGCTCTCGGCCGTGGCGCCCATGCCCGGCCCGCATCGCTTCTTCTACGGCAACTCCGGCGCCGAGGCCATCGAGTGCGCGCTTAAGATTGCGCGTTATCACACCGGCCGCCAGCAGATCATCTCCTTCTTCGGCGCGTTTCACGGCCGCACCATGGGCGCGCTCTCGCTCACTGGCTCCAAGCCGCAGCAGAAGCGCCGCTTTTCGCCGCTGGTTCCGGGCGTGACGCACGTGCGCTATCCCTACGTCTATCGCGGCTGCACTGGCGGGCCGCAGGAGCAGGAAGCCTTCAGCCTGGACTGCGCGCGGTACATCGAGGAGAAGCTCTTCAAGTCCATTCTTCCGCCGGAAGAAGTGGCCGCGATCTTCATCGAGCCCATCCAGGGCGAAGGCGGATTCGTCCCCGCGCCCGCGAACTTTCTGCGCGAGCTGCGCGCTCTCTGCGACCGTCACGGAATTCTTCTGGTTGCGGACGAGGTGCAGAGCGGATGCGGACGCACCGGCCAGTGGTGGGCCATTCAGGATTCGGGTGTGGAACCCGACATGGTCTGCATCGCCAAGGGCATTGCCAGCGGCATGCCGTTGGGGATTTGCATGACGCGCGCCGAGATCATGGACTGGGCGCCCGGCTCGCATGCGTCGACCTTCGGCGGCAATCCGGTGTCGATCGCCGCGGCGCTGGCGACCATGGATATCCTGGAGCGCGAAGGCATCGCCAACGCCGCGCGCGTGGGCGAATTCATGCTGGAGCGCGTGCGCGGCTGGAAGCACAGCCATGCTTCAGTGGGCGACGTGCGCGGGCGCGGCCTGATGATCGGTATCGAGATCGTGAAGGACAAGGCGACGCGCGAACCCGCCGTGGAGCTGCGCAACCGCATCGAGACGCTGGCCTTCGAACGCGGCCTCATCGTGCTGGGCTGCGGAGAAACCTCACTGCGGCTATCGCCTCCACTCATCGTCAGCAAGGAAGAGGCCACTGTCGCGCTCGACATCCTGGAAGAGGCGCTGACACTGGCCGAAAAAGAGCACGAGCTGAGCGGGGTTGCGACAGTCAGCGCGTGAGCACTTCATGTTGATTCCCCACGCTTTCGCAAGAGACGCGAAAGGATGGGGCTCGGGGCAGTTTCGTTGCTCCCAAAATCGACGGGCCGCGGAGATCGCACGATCTTCGCGGCCCATGCGTTCTTCCAGTGCGGCCGGTCTACTCGGTGAGCCGCATGTTCGCGATCTCCCCGGTGCGATGCGCGGCCCGCTCCAGATTGTGCGCCATCTCCTGCGTGGCCAGGTGCTGCTCCTCGGCCGCCGCGGCCATCTGGTGCGAGAGCCCTGACAGATCCTCAGTCTGCGCGGCGATGCTGTCGATGGCTGTGATGGCCGTAGAAACATCGGCGCCGATTGCGGTCACCTTGGCCTGAATCTCCGACGTAGCCGCGGCTGTTTGCTCGGCCAGCTTGCGTACCTCGCTTGCGACGACGGCGAAACCCTTGCCGTGCGCACCCGCCCGCGCGGCCTCGATATTCGCGTTCAGCGCCAGCACGCTGGTCTGCGTGGCGATGGAGGCGATCAGGTCAGCCACCTTGGCCACGCCGCTGCTCGAGCTCTGCAGGCTCAGGATCGAGGTCTTGCTTTCCGCAGTGGCCTGGCGCGACTTCTCTGAGGCGTTGGCAAGTTCGCTCGCATTCCTGGCAATCTCCGCGATGCTCGACTCAATCTCATGCGTGGCCGTGGCCACCATCTGTAAATTACCGTTCAAATGCTCGATGTCGACGCGTTGCGACTCCTGCGCTTTTCTGAGCGCGTCAACGGTCTGTTGCGTGCTGATGCCCCACAGCACCACCGCACCAATATGATCGCCGAATTCTCCCAGCATCGGCTCCACGTTCAGGTCCAGCTTGACAGGCCCCAGCTCAATGACCGCCTTGTGCGGCAAATGGTGCGTTGCATGGCCGTTCGCGCCCAGAATCCTGTCGATGGTGGCCGCGTTCTTATGAAGAATGTGGATGGACTTGCCCACGATCTGGTCCACGGGCACCGGCAGATGCTGCTGCAGCGTGAGCAGCGTCTTGCGCGAGGACTTATTGATGTAGCGCAGAATCAGGTCGCGATCGCAAAACATGACGTTGGCCGGCAACGCATCCATTGCGTACTGGAAGCTGCGGCCAACCTCAACGGCAGGCGCGGCGGCCGAAGCCGCCTCGGCTGCTGCCGGCTCGCCGAGTACGGCGCATGGCGGCGCAGCTTCGCGATGAGCAAACAGGCCCCCGAACAAACCATGAGCCATGACCGATTCTCCTTGCCGGTACAGTTTCAGTTTCGGACAGGTCGCGTAGACAAAGCACCTTCAGCGCAGCGCGGATTCCATGGCGATTCCGGAAATGAATCTGCGAGTTTCAATTTGGGAGCTGGCCAAAGCCCAAACCGACCCATCGCAAGCCTCCTTCCGGCTTTCTCCTCGATTCCGCGACGCCGCGCCCCATTTGCACCTTTCGTCCGTCCGGGCCACAATGGTTGGCGATGCAATGGGCGTCAGCAATGCGCGCTGAAGGTCTGGAGCGAACTCTGGCTGGCTTGGACTCCGTCGCCGCGCGCCGCGGCCGGGCGGCAGACCTGCCCGCCCACCTGCTCACTGGAATGGAAGGAGAAGAGGCGACCTGCTTTTACCTGCTTCGCAAGGGCTACGCGGTGGTGGCGCGGCGCTGGTCGGCGGGCAACCAGCCCGGAGACCTTGATTTAGTCGCCTGGCAAGGGCCTTTACTCTGCTTTTTCGAGGTCAAGACCCGCACCGCCCGCGATCTGACCCCCGCCGAAACCGCGGTCGATCTCCATAAACGCAACGTGCTGCGCCGCTTGGCCCGCCAATATATCCGACAACTACCGGGCAGCTCCGCTCCGCAGGTGCGATTCGACGTGATCAGCGTGTACCTCGAGCCCGGTAAATCGGCTGAATTCATGCATTTTGAGAACGCTTTTGGATGGCGCGAGTCGCGGCGTGGAGAAAGCACCTGAAAAAAAGAGCTTACTTGACAATCGATTTTGATAGATTCTATGGTGTTATCTCAATTCAGTTGAGCCGCGCACCGGGGCAGGAAATGCGCCGATGCTCCATGAATGGAGGAATTGTACGTTATGGTCATGCAAGCGCCTGTAGGCCGGCATCAGGTTCGGGAAGAAATCCAGCGCCGCATCCTTTCGGGCGAAAGCCAACCGGGCGAGCGGCTCACCCAGCAAAGCCTGGCCAGGGAGCTGGGAGTTGCCCAGGGCACGGTAAGAGAGTCGCTGCTCGAGCTGCAATGGCTGGGGCTGGTCGAATCCATTGACCGGCTGGGAGTTTTCGTGCAAAAGATTGATGCCGCACGTCTTTGCGAGGCATACCAGGTGCGCGAGTTTCTTGAGGGCCTGGCTGCGCGCCTGGCCTGCGAGCATACCTCCCGTGCCGATGTAGCTTCGCTGCGCAAGATGGCGGACCACATCTGGGAACTGTCGCAACAGAGCCGGGAAGAGGAAATGGGCGCCGTCGACCGGGCCTTTCATCTGCAGATTATGACCCTCTCGCACAACAAGGTTCTGCTGCGTCTGGCGGAGGGGTACCGCGTACTGGGCATGGCCGTCAGGGCCTCGCGCGACCCGAAGAGCGTGTATGAAGAGCACCTGCAGATTGTCGACGCCATCGGCAACAACCGGCCCGAAGAGGCGGAGCGGCTGATGCGCCTCCACGTGGCCGAGGCGCGAAGGATGATCGAACAGCAGGCAGCGCGCAGCGACTTCACCCCCAAGTGGGTGGGGGACGCGAACGAATAGTGCGGACCGTGGTTGCGGATTCTGCTCCGGTTTCCGTCTAAATGTGTATCATGGGTCTCTACGGTTTCCGGCGGGTATGGGAAGCCGTCTGGAAAGACACGTTGGACCCCATGCGGCAGGTTCTTGTGTGATCCCCCGGTGAACGAGGCCGGCCCGTGCGAAAGAGGTTTGCCGCCATGACCGCTTTCTTCCGCTGTCATCGTTCTCATTTCGCGGCCATTCACAACCACTTGGGTCGCTGCCGGTGCGAGATCGCCCTGCTCTGGCTGCTTCTGCTGGCCTGCGGTGTGACCGCAGCGCAGACCACGACCATTAGCGGTACGGTCTACGATCCCCGGGGGGCGAGCGGGCTTCCCCTGCCCAACGTGCTGGTATACGCGTCGACGACTCCGGTTTCCGCGCCACCCTCGGGCGTGCAGTGCCTGACGTCTACGAACCAGACGCCCATCGGCGCCAATGTGGTAAGTTACGCCGACACTGCGGTCGACGGTACCTTTACCCTGCAGAACATTCCTGAAAACGCGAGCTATACCATCGTGATCCAGGCGGGCAAATGGCAGCGCCAGTTCAGCGAGACCGTGGCAACCAGCCCTCTCACAGGACTTGTCCTGAGCATGCCGGCCAACCATACCCAGGGCAACATGCCCATGATCGCGGTCGCTACCGGCTCGATTGACGGCGCCGAATGCGTGCTGCGTGACATGGGCATCTCCGACTCGGAGTTTACCGACGACAACCAGACCGTGAATCCCGGCGGCTACATCCATCTCTACAAGGGCAGTGCGTCGCCTGGAGCAGAGATCAATGCGTCGACTCCCTCAGAGACGCTCCTGATGAACGGTACATCGGCCACGCCCCTGAACTCCTACGACATGGTGATGTTCCCGTGCCAGGGGACATCCAACGGCCAGGCGACCCCGACGGGCGCATCCAATCTACTGAACTTTGCGGAAGCGGGCGGCCGCATCTTTGGCACGCATTACAGCTATGTGTGGCTGGAGCCGGCCGCGCCCTACAATGCGCAGTTCGGGGCGGTGGCGAACTGGACAGGGGAGACGGGGGAACCGTCCCAAGCCGTGGCAACAGTACAGGAAAATTTCAGCGACGGAATTTTTCTGGCTGAATGGCTGAACAACGCAGGCTCAACCATCTCGGGCACAACGAATCAGGTCGAGATCTACAACGTGAGGACGGATGTGGGAAGCGTGAATGCGCCCGCGCAATCGTGGGTCACGCTGAACAGCGGCTCCTACCCCGGCCAGATCGGCAATCCCGTGATGCAGATGACCTTCAATGTGCCCTTCAACGCGCCGGCCTCAAGCCAATGCGGACGCGTGATGTACAACGACTATCACGTGATTACCCCGACGAGCGGCAGCGTCTATCCGACAGAGTGCCCCAGTTATAACAATCCGACGTACCTAATGAAGCCGCAGGAGGAGATGCTGGAGTACGCGCTCTTCGATCTCTCGGCATTCGTGCAGCCGGTTGTGGTGCCCACGGTCAGTGTCAGCTTCGCTCCCAGCCCGCTGACGGTAAAATCGGGCGATACCGCCGATCAACTCACGGTGAACGTGAACAGCGGGACGACGGAGACCGACAGCTCCGCGGTGCTCAGCTTTACGTTGCCCTCGCAGCTCACCATCACCGCCATGAGCGACCCCACCGGCGGATGGATTTGCACGGTCAGCACCTTGTCGTGTTCGCGCACTACCGATTTGCCTGCCAGCACTACCGATTCCGTGACCCTGACCATCAGCGTGGCCTCGTACACCACGCTCCCCAGCTACTCGGGAACGAT